>Ga0181525_10004845_pt1 | contig 10181 bp, 9 predicted proteins | sample PEATcosm2014_Bin_48_FD_121100 | JGI IMG/M metagenome (GOLD analysis project Ga0181525, IMG submission 121100) | Peatland microbial communities from MTU Mesocosm Facility, Houghton, MI, USA - PEATcosm2014_Bin06_10_metaG | ecosystem: Environmental > Terrestrial > Soil > Wetlands > Peat | place...
CACAACGTGTTTTAACGATATGTATTTCTTTCTGGATGCAACAGCAAGAGCTGCAGAACTTGCAGGCATACGCGCACATATAGGCATGACAATTATTGATGTGCCAACAGCATGGGCAAAAACCACAGAAGAATATTTTGCAAAAGCAGAAGCGTTTTATCAGCGTTATAAAAATAATGCGCTGGTTACACCTACTCTCGCACCGCATTCCACGTACACCGTTTCACTCGAGAGCCTCGAAATTGTGAAACGCATGGCCGAGGATTACAAATTAAAAATCAATATTCATTTGCAGGAAGCGCCTTCTGAAATTGCACAGTCGATGGCAGCTTATAACAAGCGTCCGCTTAAACGCCTGAATGATATCGGCATGGTCACACCTGATCTGATTGCCATACACATGACACAGATTGATGAAGCTGATCTTGAGATTTTGCAGCAACAAAAACCCACGATCGTGCACTGCCCCGAATCCAATATGAAACTCGCAAGCGGTGCCTGTCCGGTTGCAACCTTATTGCAGCACGGAATTAATGTAGCTTTAGGCACAGATGGTGCAGCCAGCAATAATGATCTCGATATGATAGGTGAAATGCGCGCGGCTGCTTTTCTCGGCAAACTCACCGCAAGCGACCCCAAAGCCATTCCTGCAGCAACTGCCTTGAGCATGGCGACACGGCATGGCGCAAAAGCCTTAGGCATAGATCATTTCACCGGAACTCTCACCGCTGGCAAAGCCGCTGATTTTATCGCCATCGACATGAATCACGTGGAATCGCAGCCTATGTATCATCCCATCTCACAAATCGTGTATGCTACTTGCCGCAATCAAGTCACTGACGTCTGGGTCAATGGCAAACAATTATTAAAAAACCGCCAGTTAACCACGCTGGATGAAAAAGAAATCATCCAGAAATCCCAATCTTGGCGCAATAAGATAAAACCAGCTATACTGCCGGCCTTTTTGACCCCATAAGAAGGAAACAAGATCATGACAAAAGAAAGAACACTCTCGATCATCAAGCCTGATGCCGTTGCCAAAAATGTCATTGGTGAAATCATCACACGCTTTGAAAAAGGCGGCTTACGCGTTGCAGCAGCGAAAATGATGCACCTGACTCAAAAACAGGCTGAGCAATTTTATGCTGTTCATTCCGCCCGTCCTTTCTTTTCAGCTCTCGTGGGTTTCATGTGTTCAGGCCCTGTGCTGGTGCAAGTGCTGGAAGGCGACAATGCCATTGCCAAAAACCGTGAGATCATGGGTGCCACCAATCCTAAAGATGCAGCAAAAGGCACGATACGCGCTGATTTTGCCGATTCCATTGACCACAATGCTGTACACGGTTCTGATGCGCCTGAAACGGCAAAGCAGGAAATTGCCTTCTTCTTCACACCTGAAGAAATTTGCGCTTATGTTGCAGAAAGCGAGCTTGCCTAAATGACTGTCACTTCGCCGGTACAAAAAACCAATCTCCTTGGGCTGGATAAAAAAGCCCTGCAGGATTTTTTTGTCAGTGCCGGCGAAAAACCGTATCGCGCCGATCAACTATTAAAGTGGATACACTTTAGCGGCGTGCAAGATTTTCAGGCGATGACGAATCTCAGCAAAGACTTGCGTCAGAAGCTGACAGAAATAGCAGAAATTACTATGCCGCAAGTGATTTTTGAAAAAGCTGCGAGCGATGGAACCTATAAATGGCTGTTGCGCCTCCACGACGGCAATTGCATAGAAACCGTTTATATTCCCGAGAAAACCCGCGGTACTTTATGTATTTCTTCTCAGGTCGGCTGCATTCTCAATTGTGATTTTTGTTCGACGGGCAAGCAGGGATTTAATCGCAATCTCAGCACGGCAGAAATTATCAGTCAGTTATGGATAGCCGTGCGCAAGCTTTCGAAAATGAATGGCATACACGATCATGCCGTGACGAATGTGGTGATGATGGGCATGGGCGAGCCTTTGCTGAATTTTGATAATGTCATTCCCGCACTGCATCTGATGCTCGATGATTTTGCTTACGGCTTATCCAAGCGGCGCGTGACCGTGAGCACAGCAGGCGTGATTCCTGCCATGCTGCAATTACGTGAAGCAAGTGATGTCGCTTTAGCCGTTTCCTTGCATGCACCGAATGATGAGTTACGTAACAAGATTGTCCCGCTTAATAAAAAATATCCGCTCAAAGAATTAATGGCCGTCTGCCGCGATTACTTTAAAGATGACAGCAGACGCTCCATCACCATGGAATACGTCATGCTGAAAGATGTGAATGACACGCCTCTGCATGCGAGACAATTAATTAAAATTCTCGCCGGCGTCAAAGCAAAAATGAATCTGATTCCGTTTAATCCTTTCCCACATACGGATTACCAGCGTTCAGATGCGGAAGTTATCAATCGCTTTCGTGACATTCTGATGAAGGCAGGATTAAATACGACTATTCGGCGCACCAGAGGCGATGATATTGATGCAGCCTGCGGGCAGTTGGTCGGGGAAGTGAAGGATAGAACGAAAAGACATCAGCGTTATTTGCAGGCGGCGGGGAAGCTGCAAGCCTCAGGATGACAAGCCACCGCGATCGTCATACAATTTAATGTTGCCAAAAACCCAAGGGTTCACCTCCATGATAAATTCGGTAAATTCGATCGCCACCGGCTTGCAAAATAAATCCCTCCTGTTAGGAACCCGCCTGAAATCTGCACGTGAAGCGCTTGGCATGAACAGCAAGGATATTGCAGATGCCTTACGCCTGCAGGAAAGAATCATCCTCATGATTGAAAGCGGCGAATATCAAAATGATGTTCCCCTGTTATTTATGCGCGGCTACATCCGCAGTTACAGCAAACTGGTGAGCCTTCCTGAAAGTGAGCTTCAGGAAATCATGGAATTAATGACACCCAAACCAGAAATCAATCCCGATGAAAAACCCGCGCCAGTCACAGTCTCCGTCAACACCAAAAAACAAACTCAGCTTCATGCCGGCAAGGGCTTGATGCGTTTATTCACTTGCCTGCTTGTCATCACTCTTATTAGTCTCATGGGCATTTGGTGGCATAACCACAAAACCAATCCTGTGCAGAACCAAACAACCATCATTGAGCAAATGCCAGAAACAAATGCGCCGGCTACCATCAGCACAGCGACCACCACCATGACAACGCTGCAAAATCCGCTCTCTGCAGCAAAGCCGCCTGCAGCACAAGCCCTTGTCAAACGAAGCACTCCAGACATTCTGAATATCATGAATAGTCCCTTGCAGTTTTTACTAAGCCTGATCTTGTTTCTGGCGATTATCCTATTCAGCATGCGTCTTTATTCCTCGCCCGTCATGGCAGGTGTGCGCGGCAAGCGCATAAAGCGTCAGGCAAAATCTGGGCAAGGCAGCCTGATTAAGCTGCGTGTAAAACCTTCTTTCATACTATTTGCCATCGTCATTGCACTCATTGGTGCAGGCAGCTTTCTCCTGATGAAGCATAAATCCAGCAAACCCTTAACTGTTGTCAATACGATGACAAAGCAGCCAGAACCCGTGACTGAAGCTGCACAAGAACCTGCAACAAACGAGATTGATACTTTATTAATGACAGCGCTTGAAGCCTTCATGCCAACACCCACACTCAATTCGCTTGTACTCACCGACTACCAACTCTATGCATTGCAAGATATGCAAATGACACTGGATAACTACATTGCCGATGCTGCCGCTACCAAATTTGCTCTCACGGATAAATCCATGCCCATAGGACAATTCGTCGGCAAAAAATCACGCCGACATAGACCCGCTTACTACGAAGAAGAAGAAACCAGCAGCAGCCCGCCGCCACCCTATTATTATCAGCAAAACTAGCAAAAGGAATTTTTTGTGCCAAACATGATTCAAGCCGTGCGGGGAATGAATGATATTCTCCCGCCCGAAACCTATCTTTGGTTATACGCCGAACATTTATTCAGACGAGTACTCATCAGCCACGGCTATCAGGAAATTCGTTTCCCCATTGTTGAGCGCACGGAATTATTTAAACGTTCGATAGGTGAAGTCACTGACATTGTTGAAAAGGAAATGTATAGCTTTCTTGACCGCAACCAGGACAATCTCACCCTGCGTCCGGAAGGAACAGCTTGCTGCGTGCGCGCCGCCCTTGAACACGGTTTATTGCATAATCAGGTGCAGCGCTTATGGTACTCCGGTCCTTTCTTTCGTCACGAACGTCCGCAGAAAGGCCGTTACAGACAATTCCATCAGTTTTCTGCAGAAGTATTTGGTCTGGAAGGGCCGGACATTGATGCTGAACTGATTCTCATGTCAGCAGCCATTCTCGATAAACTCGGCATCAGGGGATTTGCCACACTGCAATTAAATTCTCTTGGCACAGCAGAATCACGCAGCGAATATCGCAAGCATCTCGTGCAATATCTGCATGCGAATAAAAATAATCTGGATGAAGAAAGCCTACACCGTCTGCATAAAAATCCCATGCGCATACTGGATAGCAAAAATCCTGAAATGAAAACGCTTATTTCAAATGCGCCAAAATTACTGGATTATCTGGATGAAGCTTCACTGCTGCATTTTGAAAACCTGCAAAAATACCTGAAATATTCCGGGCTCACTTTTGAAATCAATCCTTGCCTCGTGCGCGGTCTCGATTACTACACCAAAACTGTTTTTGAATGGGTGACAGATAAACTCGGTGCACAAGGCACCGTCTGCGCCGGCGGACGTTACGACGGTCTCGTGCAGCAGCTAGGCGGCAAACCTACACCGGCTATTGGATTTTCCTTCGGCATGGAACGCACCATCTTGCTCATGCAGCAAAGCGATAAAAACCACAAAGCTGATACCGGCTTACATGCTTATCTCATCACTGACAGTGAAAATACCTTTGCAGCAGGATTAAAAACCGCGAATTATCTGCGTGCAAAAGTGCCGGGCTTAAAACTCCTGATGCATTGCGGCGGCGGGAGTTTAAAAAACCAGTTTAAAAAAGCGGATAAAAGCGGCGCGCAATATGCCATCATCATCGGCGAGCATGAATTAAAAACCCGTTCGATTTCGCTTAAAAACCTGCGCGAAGATATTCCGCAGCAATCACTTTATCAGGATGAGCTGGCTGAATATTTGAAGTTGAAGATATCGAAAAAATAGGATTTAATACCTTGCCAAAGAAAGGACCCGCTCCCCGTGACAGAATATTTAACCGAACAAGAACAAGTAGAGATTTTAAAAACCTGGATCAAGCAATACAGCCTTGTCATCCTTGCCGGTGTTTTACTTGCCGTTGCTGTTATCTCCGGCTGGCGTTACTGGCAGCAGCGTCAGCAAAATATCCTGAGCCATGCCTCAACTGTCTACGATGACATGCTTTCCACGCGTGCGCAGAATGATACTGCCGCCACCAAAACAGAGGCCGATAAAATTTTCGAACATTATTCCAAAACTGCTTACGGGCAAATGGCTGCTCTCATGATGGCAAGATCTGCCGTTATCAAACAGGATATTCCAGAAGCAGAAAAACAGCTTAATGCTGTCATGGATCACAGCAAGACACACTCCATACGCCAGATTGCGCGCATACGTCTTGCCCGCATTCAGCTTGCTGCCGGCAAGCCGGAAACTGCGCTTGATACACTCAAAAAAATTGAAGACACGAATTTTGCCGGTCTGATTGATGAAGTGAGAGGCGATGCCTTTCTTGCACTGAATGACACCAAAAATGCGCGGCAGGCTTATCAACAGGCATTAGATGAATTACCCAATGCAGAAGTGATTCGACCAGTACTCAGGATGAAGTACGATAATCTCGCCGTTTATCCCTCTTCCTGATGAGCCTTTTCACCATGATGAAAAATTCCGTAGTAAAAAATATTGCATTGATTGCCGCTTCATTTTCTCTCACTGCATGCTCAGGTTTTTTTGAAAAAGATAATACGCCGACCCCTACTCCGCTCACCTCATACCGGCAGCAAGTTTCACCCAGACTGATGTGGTCGAGCAAAGTTGGCAAGGGCGCGGGCAGCGGTGATTATCTGAAAATGAGTCCAGCAATCAGCGCATCCTCGATTTACACCGCGAGCACCAACGGCACGATCACCTCATTAAACAAATTAACTGGCCGCAAAAACTGGCAGATGGATTACGGTCTGACACTTTCTGCAGGGCCAAGCGCAGGTGAAGGCATTGTCGTGGTTGGCACACAAAATGGTGTCATCATGGCCTTGCGCGAAACAGATGGCAAGCAGCTCTGGCGTGCAGCCGTGCCCGGTGAAGTCATTGCACCGCCAGCCATAGGCGGCGGACTGGTCATCGCCAAAGCCGTTGACGGTTCAACACGGGCTTTTTCCATTCAGGATGGCAGACAGATCTGGGCGTATAGCCAGCCTGAACCCAATCTCTTGTTAAGAGGATCGAGCGCACCACTCATTCGTCATCATGAAGTGATTGCAGGCTATGCAAACGGCAACATCGTGAAACTCGGCTTGAATGACGGCCAATTATTATGGCAGCAGTCTGCCGCTATCCCTGAAGGCGCCTTTGCCATTCAGCGCATGATTGATATTGATGCAGACCCCATTGTCTACCAATACCGCATTTACGTTGCCACGTATCAGGGCAGGATTTCTGCGCTTGACTGGGCTTCAGGCAGGATCTTATGGTCGCACGATATCTCTTCATACACGGGCATGGCAGCTGACAATAATGCAGTCTATCTCACTGATGCCAATGGCTCAGTGTGGAGCTTTGGCGCTGATAACGGCTTGGTCAACTGGCGTCAGCAATGGCTGAGATACCGCGTGCTCAGCGCTCCTGCCAGCATGGGAAATTATGTTGTGGTCGGTGATGCTGAAGGTTATTTGCACTGGCTAAACAAGGCAGATGGCCGTTTTGCAGGCAGGGTCTCGCCAGGGTCTGCAATTTATGCCGCGCCAATTGCTGAAAATAATGTATTATACGCGCTGACTAACACTGGCTACCTTGCTGCCTATACCTTGAGATAAAAAAAATGTTACCTGTTGTTGCCATCGTCGGCCGGCCAAATGTCGGCAAATCCACTTTATTTAATCGCTTAACACGCACGCGTGATGCACTGATTTCCGCCTTTCCCGGCATGACACGTGATAGAAAATACGGCGAAGTCAGTATGGATAGCCGCCGCTTCATCATCGTCGATACCGGCGGCATCACAGATGAAGCAGATGATGTCGGCAAACTCATCACCCAACAGGCATTACAAGCGATGGATGATGCTGACAAAATACTTTTCGTCATTGATGGAAGAGCTGGTATTACGCCTGAAGACAGAGCGATAGCAGACACCTTAAGACGCAAAGGAAAACCACTGGTTCTCGTGGTGAATAAAACCGAAGGACTGGATCCTTCACTCAGCACCGTTGATGCGTATGAATTAGGATTGGGTACGCCGATTGCCATTGCTGCTGTACATGGCTCGGGTATTTCAAACTTACTCACAGAACTTTTTCCTGAACCCAATACTATTTCAGACGATGACGCAGAGAAAGGCATCAAGCTCGCTATCGTTGGACGTCCGAATGTCGGCAAATCCACACTCACTAATCGCATGCTGGGAGAAGAGCGCGTGATTGTGCACGATTCTCCAGGCACAACGCGCGATAGTATTTTCATTCCGCTCGAACGTTTTGATAAGCATTACACGCTGATTGATACTGCAGGCATACGCAAACGTAAAAAAGTATCAGAAACGCCGGAGAAATTTTCTGTCGTTAAAACTTTACAAGCCATTGAGAATAGCAATGTCGTGCTTTACGTCATTGATGCGCGGCTTGGTGTCTCCGAGCAGGATTTAAAATTATTAGGATTCGTGCTCGAGTGCGGCAAAGCGCTAGTGCTTGCCATTAACAAATGGGATGGCATGTCAGAAGAAGATCGCGATCATGCAAAAGCAACCATTGATAGACATCTGGATTTTGTACGCTTTGCGCGCGTGCATTATATTTCAGCCTTGCACGGTTCAGGTGTAGGAAATTTATTTGATTCTGTGAATGAGGCGTATGAATCTGCGATCAAGAAATTATCCACGCCCATGTTAACGCGCTTGCTCGAACTTGCGCAGGAAACGCATCAGCCGCCGTTAGTGCATGGACGACGCGTCAAATTACGCTACGCACATCCAGGCGGGCATAATCCGCCTTGCATTGTGATTCACGGCAATCAATTGCATGCGCTGCCGGAAAGTTATCGTAAATTTCTCGCGCATTTTTATGCGCGGAAATTGGATATGCACGGCACGCCGGTGCTGATTGAGTTTAAGACGAATGAGAATCCGTATCGGAAGAAGCCGGGGTGATTCTCCAGGGCCTGTCGTTGCGGAGAGCGCTCCTCGCACAACGACCCCAAGTACAATCATCTTAGTCTCTGAAATTTAGATACTGCAGCGGTATCTCCACCTTAGCCTCACGCAGCATCGCAATAACCTCCTGCAAATCATCGCGTTTTTTTCCTGTCACTCTCACCTGATCTCCCTGAATCGCGGCTTGCACCTTGAGACCAGAATCCTTAATCAGCTTGGTAATTTTCTTTGCCTGATCTGCTGCAATACCCTGCTTGATTTCGATGATCTGTTTTGCTTCGCTCAGATTAGTATTGATCTCTTTGTAATTCAGCGAGCGTAAATCCACGCCGCGTTTAGCGAGTTTATTGCGCAGTATCTCATCGACTTGCTTTAACTGAAAATCCGTCGGTGCAATGATAGTGAGCGTATCCTTGCCTTGCTCGACACGCGCATCCGTATCCTTGAAATCAAAGCGATTACTTACTTCACGGTTCGCCTGGTCAACTGCATTTGTCAGTTCGTGATTATCTGTGTTGGAAACAATATCAAAGGATGGCATGAGCTGATCTCCGCATAAATGATTGTCTGATTTTACTGGATATTCGACACAGCTCAAGCTAGGATTCACCATCGCATTAAATAATGAGATACACGCATGCCGTTAGAGTCTATACGCAGCCTGGTGAAGGAAGATCTTGATTCGACTAACCGGTTTATTATCTCAAGTCTTGAATCTAACATCCCCATGGTGAAGGAAGTGATTGAATACGTCCTGACCTGCGGCGGCAAACGCATTCGTCCTCTGATTTTATTGTTAAGCGCTAGAGCACTTGCTCATCGCGGTCAAAAACACATTGATCTCGCTGCTGTCATTGAACTCATACACACAGCAACACTCTTGCACGATGATGTCGTCGATGGCTCCACGCTAAGACGCGGCCATAAAACAGCCAATTCTGTCTGGGGCAATGATACCAGCGTGCTAGTCGGTGATTTTCTTTATTCGCGCGCCTTCCAGATTGTCGTCGATGTCAAACACGAAACCGTTCTCAATATTTTCGCGAAAGCCACGCCGTTTATTGCAGAAGGTGAGATCCTGCAATTAGTGAATTGCAATAATCCTGACACGACTGAAACTTTTTATTTCGACATTATTGAGCGTAAAACAGCCAAATTATTTGAAGTCGCAGCCCAGCTTGGCGCCATTCTCTCCACCACCTCCACTCAGGAAATTGAAGCCATGCGTTTATTTGGCCTGCATCTTGGGCTTGCCTTTCAACTCATTGATGATGCGCTGGATTACAGCCAGTCAGCAGAACAAACCGGCAAGAATGTAGGACAAGACATTTCTGAAGGCAAGACCACCCTGCCCCTCATACACGCCATGCGCAAGAGTAAAGGCGCTGATCTTGAATTACTGCGCACAGCCATTCAAACCGGCGACAGCAAACAGCTTGCAGACATTCTTGGAATCATTGAATCTACCGATGCGATAAAGTACACTGCCGACACTGCAAAACAGCATGCAGGCAAAGCAAAAACTGCGCTATCAGTGATCCCTGCAACCTCTTATCGTGCAGCTCTCGAAACACTGAGTGATTTTGCTGTTGAGCGAACGTATTAATATTCAGAAAACATCGGGGTGTGGCTCAGCCTGGTAGAGCGCTGCCTTCGGGAGGCAGATGTCGCAGGTTCAAATCCTGTCACCCCGAGTTGTAAAATCAAAAATGCGTAATAGCATACCTCTGCATAATCAATTCACGCGGTACATCTTCAAACCCTCGCCACTATTCATACCAATCATTTAATATCAAGGAAATCGATATGAAAAAGATTGAAAAAGAAACATTATTTGATTCGACTGATAAAAGTTA
>Ga0181525_10004846_pt1 | contig 10179 bp, 11 predicted proteins | sample PEATcosm2014_Bin_48_FD_121100 | JGI IMG/M metagenome (GOLD analysis project Ga0181525, IMG submission 121100) | Peatland microbial communities from MTU Mesocosm Facility, Houghton, MI, USA - PEATcosm2014_Bin06_10_metaG | ecosystem: Environmental > Terrestrial > Soil > Wetlands > Peat | place...
CGGCATGGCCAGGTCCGTCACCACCACGTGCGGCGTCCAGTTCTTCATCAGCTCGAGCGCCATCTCACCGTCGTTCGCCACGCGGATGTCGTAGCCCTGCGCCGAAAGTGTGGTGCGCAGCACCCGTGTGATCTGCGGCTCATCGTCCACCACCAGAATTCGCCGATGCTCGCTCGTCATCGTTTTCTCGTCAATCGGTCTCGTCAATCCGTGTCGTCAACCGCGCTCGCCCATCCCGCTCTTCAGCTCACGCTCAGCGCATTTCCTGGGTCACGATGTGAACATCGACCGCAGGCGTATCGCGCAGAAACTTGTGTATCGCAGACAAATAGAAATACCTCTTCCAGCCTTTTGTAGCGGACCGTCCGAACACAACCTGCGTAATATGATTCTCGCGCACAAATTCCGCCACTGTCTGCGCGACCACCTTCCCTTCGGTCTTCACCACCTTCGCGCCCACGCTCTCCGCGAAGCGCACATTGTCGGCCAGCGTTCGCTGATTCTCGTCGCTCTCATCCGCGCCTGTGTCCACGTAGAGCACGTACAGATCGCCATCCAGCGCCTGCGCCATGCGCGCCCCGCGCGCGATCAAATACTGCGCCGCCGGATTCGAACTGATGCACACTGCGATCCTCTCCCGCACCTGCAGCAGTTGGCCGTCTTCATTCTTCAGTTCCGACAAAGTGCGGTCGACTGCCTGCGTCACCTGCCGTAGCGCCAGCTCGCGCAACGCCACCAGATTCGTGTTGCGAAAGAAATTCGCCAGTGCCCGCTCTACCCGTTCCAGCGGATAAATGTCCCCGCGCTTCATGCGCGTCTGCAAGGCTTGCGGAGTAAGATCCGCCATCACAATCTCGCCCGCGCGCCGGATCACCCAGTCCGGCACCGTCTCCCGCACCTGCACTCCGGTCAATCCGCGGATCGTCGGCGCCAGGCTCTCGATGTGCTGCACGTTCAATGTCGATAGAACATCGATGCCCGCATCGAGCAACTCGAACACATCTTCATAGCGCTTGGCGTGTTTGCTGCCTTCAATGTTGGTATGCGCCAGTTCATCCACCAGCACCACATGCGGCTTGCGCTCCAGAATGGCATCCACATCCATCTCTTCAAAGATGGTCGACTTGTATTCCAGCTTTTTGCGCGGAACCGTTTCCAGCCGCGAAGAAAGCTCTACGATCGGTTTGCGCCCATGGGTCTCCACTACCCCAATCACGACTTCTTCGCCGCGGCTCGCCCGCCGCACGCCTTCGCTCAACATGGCATAGGTTTTCCCCACGCCCGGAGCGTAGCCGAGAAAAAGCTTGAACACCGCCGGCCGCTGCGCGGTATCACATTCCTTCAGCCATTCTTCGGGACTCTTAGCCATCGCCGTTATTGTCCACGCCCGAGTGCAAATTGTCGAATCTCACCTCAAGGCTAAATCCTAATTACCACAGAGTTACAGAGAGACAGAGTAAACAAACCCGGGGGACAGGAGCATCTTTAGCCTTCCTCTGTGTCTCTGTGCCTCTGTGGTGAAAAGCCTTTTTGCTTCGCTTCCGTTACAATCGTGCCCGTGAAAGCCCGCTGGCCTCAGCACCTGTTCCGCTACGCCGCCTGCGTCGTGGCGACCGAGTTGGTCGCGCAAATCTACCGGCGTATCGTTCACGTCAACCACACCACCGTTGCTTTAACTCTCCTGCTGATGGTGTTGTGGGTAGCTGCGTACTGGGGATTTCGCTTTTCCGTCTTTCTCGCGCTGCTTGCCACGCTCGCCTTCAACTATTATTTTCTTCCCCCTGTCGGAACCTTCGTTATCCGCGATCCGCAGAACTGGGTGGCACTGTTCGCATTCCTTGTCACTGCCGGCATTGCCAGCCAACTCGCCGACCGCGCCCGCCGCCAGGCTGCCGACGCCAATCAGCGCCGTCGCGACGTGGAACGCCTTTACGCCTTCAGCCAGCGTCTGCTCGCCACTGACAACGTAGCCGAATTGTTAAACGCTATCCCCGCCTATGTGTGTGATGGCTTCGGCGCCAAGGCCGCAGCCATATACCTGCTGAGTTCCCAGCAGGTCTACCGCACCGATCCCGACGCCACATGGCTCGCTCTGCAGGATCTGCAAATGGTCAGCTCGCGTGGCGAGCCGGTGATCGATTCGCAGCGCGGAATCTCTCTCACTCCCTTGCATCTCGGCACTCGCACTACGGGAGCCGTGGGCATCGCCGGTCCGATTCTCTCGCGCGCCACTCTGGAAGCCTTGGGCAGCATGATCGGCATCGCCATCGAGCGCGCCGGAGCCATGGAAAAACTTTCCCAGACTGAAGCCGCGCACCAGAGCGAAAATCTGCGCGCCGTCTTGCTCGATTCTGTGACCCACGAACTGCGCACGCCGCTCACCGGCATCAAGGCCGCAGTTACAGGACTGCTCTCGGAGGACAACCTTGACGAAGCCCAGCGAAAGGATTTACTGACCGTCATTAACGAGGAAACCGACCGCCTCGACCGCCTGGTTGGCGAGGCCACGGAGATGGCTCAACTCGATGCCCACAAAGTCGAACTCCACATGGCTACGGTCGATATCGCATCGGTGATCGACTCGGCGCTGGAGGAATCTCGAACACTTCTCGGCCAGCATCCGTTCGAAGTGCGTGTCACCGCATCGCTGCCTAAGGTGCGCGTGGATTCTGACCGCATCGCTGAAGTGCTCAAGCAGTTGCTGGAGAACGCCGCCAAATATTCTCCGCCCACCTCGCCCATTACCATCACGGCCGAACAAAAAGGCGACCACATTGTCACCAGCGTCACCGATCACGGCCCCGGCATCGACGACTTTGAGCAGTCGCTGGTCTTCGACAAGTTCTACCGCGGCCGCGACCAGCGCTACAGCGTACAAGGCACCGGCATGGGACTCGCCATCGCTAAAGCCATCGTCGAGGCCCACAATGGCGCGGTCAGCGTAACCAGCCAACTGGGCCGCGGCTCTGTATTCTCGTTCGAACTGCCCGCAGCGTGAGAATCTCCACAGGCACCCGCCCCGGCCACACCTTTGTCATCCCAAACGAAGTGAGGGATCCTGGTTTCGCTGGTACGCTCTCGGCCCTCGCCCTTCAGTTCTTCAGCTTCGGCCGCTCGCAGGTATCCACAATTTTCGTCGGATCGATGGCATCCCGATCCACCTGCTCTTCCAGAATCTTCCCATCCTTCCCAATCAGAAAGTTCACCCGCCGCGCCGCCTTATACTTATCCACGTAAATTCCGTACTTGCGCGTAACATCCCCGCCCCAATCGCTCAGCAGAGGAAACGTAACTCCAATTTGGTCGGCGAAGGCTTTGTTGGCAAATGCGCTATCCATGCTCACGCCCAGGACCTGGGTGTCGGTCGCGTCCAGCCGTTTTAAATCCTGCTGGAGCGCCTTCATTTGCTTGGTTCAACCCCCGGTGAAAGCGAACACAAAGAATGCCACAACAACATTTTTCTTCCCGCGGTACTGGCTCAAAGAAACCGGCTTCAGATCGTTGCCATCGAAATAATTTAGCGCGAAATCCGGAGCCACATCGCCCACCTTGGGCATGGACGACGCGCTTGCCGGAGTACTTTGCGCCCCGGCCGGAGCCGCGCTAGCAAACACCAGCATGCCGGCAAGCAGCGAAGCGGCCAACCCGTTCGACAATTTGTTCCGCATGGTGAACCTCCTGCCAGAATGATAGCTCACCAGCGGCGCAAGGGATGGCCAATCAGTACCCCGCCGTCGCACCTTTCGCATTGCCCAAAGCGGCCGCAAAACAGTACATTGCTGTACATTGCCTGTTCAGCCCGTTTCCAAGTTCCAACGCGCCATGAGCCTCGCCACGCTAAACGACGTCTTCTTCGCCGCCATCGAGCGCAACCTCGACCGCGTGATGCTCTACCGCGAAGCGGGAAAGTGGCTTCCCCTCTCTTCTTCCGATCTTCGCCGCAACGTCGCCGGCACAGTCCACGCGTTGCAACAATGGGGCGTCCGCTCCGGCGACCGCATCGCCATTCTCAGCGAGAATCGCCCTGAGTGGTCCATCGCCGATTTCGCCATTCTCCTGCTCGGCGCTGTCACGGTTCCGGTCTACTCCACACTCACCCCCGAGCAAACCGCCTACACTCTGCGCGACTCCGGCGCCAGCATCGTTTTCGTTTCCACCGAACATCAACTGCGAAAAGTGCAAACCATTCTTCCCCAGACGCAAATCAAGAAAATCGTAATCATGGATCGCATCCAGCTCCCCAGCGAGTCCGCCGCAACCTGCGCCCTCATGGACGAGTTCATGACCCAGGGCCCGCTGACTCTCGATCCTCAGACCGAACGCTTCGCCCGCTCCATCCAACGCGACGATCTCGCCACCATCATCTACACTTCCGGCACCACCGGAGTCTCCAAGGGCGCAATGCTCACGCATGGCAACATGGCCTCCAACATTGCCTGCTCGCTGCTCGGCTTCGACATGCACCCCGGCGAAATCAGCATTTCGTTTCTTCCGCTCTCGCACGTCACCGCCCGCCACGTGGATTTCTCCCTGCTCTACCACGGCGTCACTCTCGCCTACTGCCCTTTCATCGAGAACCTCACCGAAACTTTCCACGAAGTGCGCCCTACATTCTGCGTATCGGTGCCCCGGGTTTACGAAAAAATCTACGCCAAGACTGAGTCGTCAGCCCGCGGCTTCCCCAAACATGCCATCTACCGCTGGGCGCTTTCCGTCGGCCGCGCCAATAAAGAAACAATCCTCGCCGGGGAAACTCCAACCTCGCCCTCCTGGAAGCTGGCGAACAAGTTGGTCTTCTCGAAAATCCGCGAAGGTCTCGGAGGCCGCGTCAAAGTTTTCATCTCCGGCGGCGCGCCCCTCGGTCGCGAGCTTGCCGAATGGTTCGCCACCGTCGGCATCCGCATTCATGAAGGCTATGGCTTAACCGAAACTTCGCCGGTGATCGCTGTCAACACGCCGATGAATCACCGCATCGGCACCGTCGGCAAGATACTGAACAATCTCGAGGCCCGCATCGCCGAGGACGGCGAAATCCTGGTGCGTGGCCCCTCCGTCTTCCAGGGATACTGGAACCGCCCCGAAGAAACGCAGAGCGCTTTTCAGGACGGCTGGTTCAAGACCGGCGACATCGGCAACATCGATGCCGATGGATATCTCTCCGTTACCGACCGCAAAAAAGAACTGATCAAGACTTCCGGCGGAAAATTCATCGCCCCGCAGCCGATCGAGAATTCGCTCAAGCTCAACCCGCTCATCGGCACAGCCGTCATTCTCGGCGACAAACGCAAATTTGTCTTTGTCTTGGTCTCGCCCAACTTCCCGCTGCTCGAAGATTGGGCCCGGATGAACAACGTGACTTTCTCTTCGCTTGCGGAACTCGTCGCGAACCCAAAAGTCCAGGCTCTCTATGAAGCAATTGTGGAAGAGGTAAATCAGAAGCTCGCAAGATTTGAAACGTTAAAACGCGTCCTGCTCATTCCCGACGAATTCTCCGCCGACAACGGCGCTCTCACGCCCACGCTAAAACTCCGCCGCCGCGTAATCGAAGAACGCTACCGCAAACAGATTGACGACCTCTACGCCCAAGCAGAACGCAATTCGGCGTGACCCTAGAATTCTTGCGCGACGGCCCTCATTATCCACGCAATCAGCTTCAATACAGGTCGGGGAAGGTGATACCGCTCCCGAAAGTAGATTCGCCCCAATTTCTTGCTCCAATTGTCCGCCACGTCCTCCTTCTCACGGAATTCCGGCCTGATAGTTGCGGCTATATGGTGGCCTATTTCATGGAACAGGACGTGTCCGAAGATCGCTGTTCTAACGAAAGGAATCATCGGATGTAACGAGACGGGAGACGAGAGATTATCAACGTACAATTCGATCCATGCGGCGTTCCCATGATGAGCGTGGTGGTAGCGTCCGAAGACGTGAGACTGCGGCGCACGCCGTTTTCGGGAAGTCACTTTGCCCAACCGATGTCGTCGGGGCGCGCCCGATTGATTCGTGAGGACAACACAATCGAGACCTTGCAAATACTTTGCAGGCACTGAGAAGAGAAGATTTGTAACCAGATTTCGGACGTAGCGTGGCGGTACGTAATCGTTGTAAAACTCGCGAATAACAGTCCGCGTTGTGGCCTCGGTTTGGACGACCTGATCCACCAGTTTGTCCCCAGACCTCATATACTATGCGAGCGCGGTCCCATTCAATACAATATCCTTCATGACCGACCCACTCCTCATCGCCGGACGCTCCTTCCGCTCCCGCCTGATCGTCGGCACGGGAAAATACAAATCCTTCCAGGAAACCGCGCGCGCCATCGAGGCCAGCGGCGCTGAGATGGTCACTGTCGCCGTGCGCCGCGTCAACCTCGACCGGAACAAGGAGTCGCTGCTCGACTACATCGATCCCAAAAAATATTTTCTGCTGCCCAACACCGCCGGCTGCTATACCGCCGACGAAGCCATTCGCGCCGCGCGCCTCGGCCGCGAAGTTGGCCTCTCTGACTGGGTAAAGATTGAAGTGATCGGCGATCAGGCCACGCTCTATCCCGATGTGCAAGCCACGCTCGAAGCTACGCAGGTTCTGGTCCGCGAAGGTTTCACTGTTCTGCCCTACACCTCCGACGACATCGTCTTCGCCAAGCGCCTGGTCGATGCCGGCGCAGCTGCGGTGATGCCGCTCGGCGCGCCTATTGGCAGCGGCATGGGCATTCAGAATCAGGCCCACATCCGCATCCTCCGCGAAATGATCACCGGCGTGCCGCTCATTATCGACGCCGGCGTCGGCACCGCTTCCGACGCTGCCCTCGCCATGGAACTCGGCGCCGACGCAGTCCTCATGAACACCGGCATCGCCGCTGCGCAGGACCCGGTACTCATGGCCGAAGCAATGAAGCACGGCGTTCTCGCCGGACGCCAAGCCTACTTGTCAGGCCGCATGCCGAAGAAGTTGTATGCCACAGCCAGTTCCCCGCTCGAGGGCGTAGTGCGATAAGTAGCACGTTCCATTGGATCGGCGGCGGCGAGTAGCGCCGGCGTCTCGCCGGCGTCCCGCCGACGGCCTCGCTCCGGGCACAAACGTTGCCAATAACAAAAGGGCGGCCGCAGCCGCCCTTATTCACTGCCAATTTCTCTTACAACATCTTCACACTGCCCACATGAATGGAATTGGCGCTCATTGTTCCAGTCACGGACACATGATGGCCCGCATGCCCCTTCAGCGCGTCCTGGTTATCCACGGTCAGGACTTTCTGGTCGCCGTCGGTCACGATCACCATCTTCTCGCCCGCAGCTGCGCACTTTTGGGCGCACGCCGCGCCCGCTGCGCTGGCCATCTTCGCGCCGCATTTGGCGTCGGTCACCCAGCCGTTGACAGTCGTGCTCTTTCCCATATCGTCAGCCGCGATGGCGGTCAGGGCCAATACAAAACAGATCGCAAGACACAGCACTAGAACTTTTCTCATTGCCGGTTTCTCCTTTTTAATGTTCCGCTCGCGTCCCCAAGTCGCAGGAGTGGCAGGAATTCTAGTCGTGCGTCCGGCAGCGACTCAACGCCGCGCCGCATCGTCGACCAGCGGACGAACTATATCACAGGGGAAAGTTTGGAATGTCACACGCTCGTACAGCCTCAGTGGGTACTCTGCAATTAAGCCGGACAACCTCACTTCTTCGCTGAGTGGTTCGCGGGTGGAATCGGATTCGCCGGAGCCGGGGGCACGTATACGTACTCTCCCGGCCGCAAATAGCGCAACTGCTCGCGCGCTTCTTTCTCGATGGCTTTTTCGTCGGTCTTCAAGCCTTGAATCTTCTGCGCGTAGAGATCGTTCTCCCGCTGTTCCCCTTTGATCCGTTTCTGCAGCGATTCATACTCAGCCCGCTTCTGCTTGTAGACGACCATTCCATTTGCGCCGAACATCACGTGCACAAATAAAAGTCCGGCGAGCACTGCGACCGTTATCGTAGCGATGCGGCGGCGCAAGCCATACACTCGCATCGCCAGCGGACGTACATTCTCGATCCACGATGCCGCCAGCGCCTCGGCCTGTGGCGCTCGTTCCGCCATCGCGCGCAGTCCATCCTGCGCGCTGGGAAATCGCCGAACTCTTGCCGAATTCTTTACTCGAAGATCCATTCTCTCGCCGCCCTGCTCAACATCTCCAGACCCTGTTCGCTGCGCGCTTCGGAATACACTCGCACCACCGGCTCGGTCCCGGAAAGCCGGTAGCACACCCACGAGCCGTCGTCGAAAATCAGCTTCAATCCGTCGGTGCGAACCACCTCGCTCACACCACGCCCGCAGAACTCCCGCGGATCAGATCGTAGCTTCTCAGTGAACTTCGCTTTCACCTCGGGCGTCAAGCGAAAGTTCTCGCGCTGCGGGCAATAGGAACCAACTTGGTTACATAAGGCCTTCAATTGTTCGCCCAGAGACTTCCGGCGCCGCGCCATCATCTCGCAGCACAGCAATCCGGCGAGCAATCCATCTTTTTCGGGCACATGATGACGAATCGACAGTCCCGCGCTCTCTTCCCCGCCAATTGCGATCTTATCCTGCATGATCAGTTCGCCAATGTACTTGAATCCCACGGGCGTCTCGTAAAGTTGCACGCCGCGTGCCTTGGCGATGGCATTGATCAGGTTCGTGGTCGCCACCGACTTCGCCACGCCGTTTGTCCACCCGCGGCTCTCGACCAGATAATCGAACAGCAGAGCAATCACGTAATTCGGCTGCAGAAAAGTCCCGTCGCCATCGACGATGCCAAAGCGATCCGCGTCGCCGTCGGTCGCAATCCCAATCTGCGCTCCGGTCGCTCGCATCTTTACCCGCAGGTCTTCCAGCAGGTGATCGTCTGGCTCCGGCGCGTGCCCGCCGAACAGCACATCGCGATAGTCGTGAACCGTCGCAACCTCCACGCCCGCCTCGCGCAGAAGCGTGTCGGAATATCCCCGTGCCGCCCCCCACATGGGATCGAAGCAAACCTGCAGGTTCGCCTCGCGGATCACTTCCAGGTCAACGATCTCTCCCAAGCGCTTCAGATAGGCGGCTTTCACATCGAGCGACTCGGGAGCAGTCCCCTTGTTGCCGTGCTCTTTCACAGCTGATGCGGCGACATTCGAGTCGCCAGCTAGAATCTCAGCCTCAATCTTCTTCGTCACTTCCGGCAGCGCCGGACATCCGTCCGGAGTCGAGAACTTGATCCCGTTATATTCCGGGGGATTGTGCGAGGCCGTGAAGTTAATCACGCCATCAGCCTTGGTTTGTGCGACAGCGTAAGCAAACGCCGGAGTGGGCGCGGCTTCCGCTACCACCACCGGAGTAATCCCATGCGCCGCCAGAATCTCCGCCGCCATGGAACAGAAGGTCTCGCCCAGAAACCGGGGATCTCGCCCCACGATCACACGCGCGCCCTGCGGCTTCTGCGCCGCCACATAACGCGCAATTCCGCCGACCGCACGCCGCACGTTGGCGAAAGTAAACTCTTCCGCCATCACCGCACGCCATCCCGATGTGCCAAACTTGATCTGCGTTAGCATGGAAACAGGCTCCTCCGTCGCAGAATTGACGCTCCCGGCAATTTCGCCGCGATCGCTGACGGCCGAGAGCTGACAGCCGATTTTATATGACCGACAAACGAATCGTCCTCACCACTGCCGGATCGGAAGAAGAGGCTCGCAAAATCGCACTGGGTCTGGTCGAGCGCCAACTCGCAGCCTGCGTCAACATCCTCCCGCAGATCACTTCCATCTATCGCTGGCAAAGCAAGGTCGAAGAAGCTCGCGAGTGGCTCCTGATCGTGAAGACGACGTTCGCGGCGTATGCGCGGGTGCGCGAGGCGATTGCGGAACTGCATTCCTACGATGTGCCGGAATGCATCTGCCTGACCATCGAAGACGGATCGCCTAATTATCTGCAATGGATTGCCGAATCGGTTTCCGCGGAAGAGTAGAAAGGATTTGGCCCCGGATCACCTGTGAGTAGAAAGATACAAACCCGATTGACCACGAAGGACACGAAGTATCACGAAGGCCATCGTTTCATGGTTTTTCCTTTGTGTTACTTCCTGTCCTTCTTGGTTGCGTTTGGGGCTGAGTTTGGATTTCTAGATCGCGGCCAGGCCCGATTCCAGATCGTCGAGAATGTCCGCAATATCTTCGATGCCCACCGAAATGCGCACCA
>Ga0181525_10004848_pt1 | contig 10178 bp, 7 predicted proteins | sample PEATcosm2014_Bin_48_FD_121100 | JGI IMG/M metagenome (GOLD analysis project Ga0181525, IMG submission 121100) | Peatland microbial communities from MTU Mesocosm Facility, Houghton, MI, USA - PEATcosm2014_Bin06_10_metaG | ecosystem: Environmental > Terrestrial > Soil > Wetlands > Peat | place...
ATGTGCCGCAGTTCCCGATGCGACGCGGCTTCGGCGAGTTCCTGCTGTGCGGCCAGGGTGTCCAGGCGCTGGCTGATTTGTTCGATGGGCTGCAGGGCAAGATTGGCAACGAAGGCGGCGACGATCATGGAGATGATCATCGCGAGGCCCATGAAGCTGAACGACTCAACCAGCCAGGGCTTGAAGTCGTGGCTGAGGAAGGTGGTGCGGATGCCGATGCGGATGGTGAGGAAGGGCTGATCGTTGCGGTTGAGGCCCTGGGAGACGTTATAAACCTGAGGTGGCCCGAAGACGATGCGGAAGGTCCGGATGAGCGACTGGCGGCGCAGCACGGAGTAATCCGGACGGTTGGGCAGCACCTGGTCGTCGAGGGTTGAGTCGGGGACGGCAATGATGGCGCGGTTCTGGCGGTCGACGATGGAGACGTCGAGGACCGTGGGCGAGTAGTTGATGATGGAGGTGAGCAGCGCGTTGAGGCCGGGATCGCGGCGGAGCGAATCGGCGACGGCGGCCCGCACGGCGACCGGGTCGCTGGGGTCAAAGGGGCGATCGCGCAGGCCGGAGTCGAGGGCCCGCTGAATCTGGAACAGGACGTTGTGCGCCTGGTAGTCGGTCGATTGCCAGGACTGTTCGATGTGCTGCTGCAGCAGCTGGCTGAGCCAGATCCAGGAGAACACCACCACCACGCAAAAGACGAGGCCGGTGATGGCAAGGACGAGTTTGGTCTTGAGCCGCATGGTCGGGGGGCCGCGCTCAACGTTTACGGATCGGTAACTGGAGCATATCGGGAATGCTCCTTCCTTGCCATATTATTCTTCGAGCGCACCCGCGGCGGTAGTAGTGCTTCCATACTCACGTAACTTGTTGTGCAACGTCTTGAGGCTGATTCCCAGGATCTCGGCGGCCCGGGTTTTGTTGTTGTGGGTCGACTCGAGGGTCTTGAAGATGAGCATGCGCTCGGCATCGTCGACGGTGGCGCCGACCTCGAGCTGAATAGCATTGGGAGGCAGCTCGGCCACGGAACGGATCGGTTTGGTCCCGAAACCGGGGGGAAGGTGACGTGGCAGGAGCTGGCTTTCGTTGCAGAGAACGATAGCGCGCTCGATGGTGTTGCGCAGTTCGCGGACATTGCCGGGCCAGTCGTGAGCCACCAGCCGGGCCATCATCTCGCTGTCGATGCTGGAGACGTGGCGCTGATGCTTCTGGTTCATGTCGACGATCAGGGCGTCGGCGATCGCCGGGATGTCTTCTTTGTGCTCGCGCAGCGGCGGCATGTGGATATTGAAGACATTGAGACGATAGTAGAGATCGCCGCGAAGGTGGCCGTCGGCGACAGCTTCTTCGGGATTCTTGTTGGTGGCGGCGAGAACGCGGACGTCGATGGGCGCTTCGATTTTGCTGCCGAGTCGCCGGAGCTTGTGGTCTTCGAGAACGCGCAGCAGCTTGGCCTGGGTGGCGACCGGCATTTCGCCGATTTCGTCGAGCAGCAGGGTCCCGTCTTCGGCGAGCTCGAAGCAGCCGGCACGGCGCTCGATGGCCCCGGTGAAGGCGCCTTTTTCGTGGCCGAAGATTTCGCTTTCGATCAGCGTTTCCGGAATGGCGGCGCAATTGACGGCGACGAAAGGCTTGCTGCGTCGCGGGCTCAGGTCGTGGAGCGTGCGGGCGACGAGTTCCTTGCCAGTGCCGCTTTCGCCGGTGATCAGCACGGAGACGTTGCTGGTGGCGACGCGCTCGATGAGCGCGAAGACCTCCTGCATTTTCTTTGAAGCACCGACCAGGGAACCGAGGACGCCGGTTTCGCGGAGTTTGCGCCGGGTCACTTCCAGTTCGCGTTCGGTATCTCGCTGGCGCGAGGCGTTGGTGAGAATGGCGCGCAGGCGGGTTGCGTCCACCGGCTTCGTAATGAAGTCGTAGGCGCCGTTTTTCATGGCTTCGACGGCAGATTCGATCGAGCCCTGGGCGGTGAGCATGATCACGGCAATCTTCTCGCTCGATTCGCCGAGGCGAGAGAGGAGCTGGAGGCCGTCCATGCGCGGCATTTTGAGGTCGGAGACGATGATGCCGGGCTGCCAGGCGGCGACTTTTTCGAGGGCTTCGAGGCCATCGCGCGCGGTTTCGGTGCGATAGCCCCAGCCGGACACAAGCTCGGCGAGGCCCGACAAGGCGTGCGGCTCGTCTTCGACGATGAGGACTTTTTCCTGGCTGGTCATGTGCGGGGGATCAATCCGGGGGTCACGTGTTGTTGTATCACCTTTGACGACGCAGCCGCGACCCGAAACGCGCACCAACGGGCCGGGAATTGCCATGTATTCTGAAAGAAGAGCGCTGTTTTTTGAGGAGAAACGTGCACCCTCCCCGCATTCGACTGCTCCTGCACTGGATCCCGGCTTTGATCGGGATCGGGGTGATTCTGGCGGAATCGACCGCCACGATGTCGGCCGAGAATACAAGCCGGTGGCTTCTGCCTTTCTGGGTCAAGCTGTTCGGGCCGATCAGCCCGGCACGCTGGGAAGTGGTGCATCATTACATCCGGAAGACGGGACACTTTGCCGGTTATGGGATGGTGAGCCTGGGCTTTTTCGATTCCTGGCGGGTGACTCTGGAGCGGCGCTGGGCCGGCTTTGGCGTGCGGATCCGGAACGCCGCGGGGCTGGCGGTGCTGTCCACACTGCTGCTGGCGAGCTGGGACGAGTGGCATCAGAGCTTCCTGCCGAGCCGGACAAGCTCGGTGCGGGACGTGGGGATCGATTTTTGCGGGGCGGTGGCGGCGCAGCTGGTTCTGCTGGCGGTATTGAGCCTTCGGCGACGGCGGCCGGGCGTTCGGGTGGCGACGGCCTGACGGTTCAGCTCGCACAAGGCAATTCGCTGTTTGTTCGCAATCTTCGATCATTTGTGCCCCTCTGCGCTTCGCATGGTGGTTCCCTGCTCATCACCAGCCCATCTGGGTCATCCGCTCGAGGATGAGGTCGCTGTAACGATTCATGCGCTGGGGCTTGCGCCTGAGAGGTGCGGGGAGAATCGCGGCGAGCCGGGCCGCCTCGTCGCGGTCGATGTTGTAGGCCGAGGTTCCGTCCCAGGCGCGGCAGGCCGACTCCGCGCCGTAGATGCCGGGGCCCCATTCGACGACGTTGAGGTAAAGCTCGAGAATGCGCTGCTTGCCGAGAACGAATTCGGCGATGGGGACGAGAGTGAACTCCGCGCCCTTGCGGAGGAAGGAGCGGCCGGTTCCGAAGAAAAGGTTTTTTACCAGCTGCTGGGTGAGGGTGGAACCACCGCGGATGCGGCCACCTTCCATATCGCCTTCGGCAGCGATCTGGATCGCGTGCCAGTCGAATCCATGGTGCTGATAGAAGCGCGCGTCCTCGGCGGCGATGACAGCGTGCTGGAGGTTGGGCGAGATTTGGCCGAGGGGAACGAATTTGTAGTGTTCGTGGTAAGGCCTGCCGTGAATCCAGGCCTCGAGGCGGCGCTCCATATGCACGGCGGTCGTGGGCGGGTCGATCCAGCGGGCGGCGACGAGGGTGAGCGCAGCGAGGGTCCAGAGGAGGACCAGGCCAAGGGCGAGCCACAGAAGTGCGGCCCGGAGGGTGAAGGGCCGGAAGGTGAGGGATCGGAGAAAGCCTTTCCGAAGCGGGGTCTCGGGGAGCGGCTCTGGGCTATCGGTCACATTTCAGGATAATGGTGAGGGTGGCGGAGTCGGATTCAGCAAACGCTGCACCCTGTCTGTCACTCTCCCCGCCCCAAACCCACCCGCACCTCAAACCCCCGCCCCAGCGGTGTCTGCACCGCGGACACATCCACCAGCCTTCCGTTCTCCACGGACCGGTGGTGCAGCACGTACCCGCCAATCAGCCACCCAAACGTGCTGCCCACCAGCACATCCGAAGGAAAATGCTGCCGCGCGAGCACCCGCGACACCGAAACCGTGCTCGCCACGCCGTACACCAGCGCCTGCGTCGCGATGCCGTCATATTGCCCCGCCACCACATGCGCGAACGCCCACACATTCATCGCATGTTCCGACGGCATCGACGGATGGTTCGGCCAGCTCTTCGGGCCGCCCGGCCAAAGCCCGCCCTTCGCGTTGTGCGCCATCGGATACTCGCGGTCCAGCGCATACTTCAGCCCCTCATCCAGAATCCCCGCGTCCGCCATCGCCTCCGCGGAAAGCACCGCTGTCTCCTTCAGATAATCGTCCTGCTTCAAATGGCCCGCCGCGTACCCCACACCCGCCGCCGCAAAGGGAGCATACAGCCCCGCATAATCCGAAAGCTTGTTGAATTTGTTCTCGCGCGAGGTATGAATCCCCAGGTCCTCGATCGCCTGCGTGTCGTAGTGAATCCCAACCCCCGTCGCCGCCGCAAACGGCACGATCCATAACCAGTCCTCAGCCGGCGCACGCAGCGGGCTCAGCACCAATCCCTTCTCGTCCTCCGCGACATGCTTTACACAAACCACCAGGCTGGTCAGGTCGCACGCCCGGTTCTCCGGAGCGCGAGGCAACTGGAGCGCCGAAGGCGTTCCCACAGGCGTGCCAGGCACGGAAGGCAAATTCTGCCCTGAACTCTGCGCCGAAATCGAACTGTACATCGAAGTCGAATCCTGATCGAGATCCGAGCTCTGCGCCCAAACCGAGACGGCACAGCAACCAGTCAACGCGGCGCAAAAGAAGAACTTCACCATCAGCCCATCATACGAAAGCCAGTAGCCGGTAGCCCGTAGCCGGTGGCCGTAGCGCGGAGCACGGGGCCCGGTGCCCGGAGCCCGGAGCCCGCACCTGCACCCTGCCTCATGGAACCATCCCGCATCTAACTCCGTATCGGACCTCTGAGGCTGACCCCATGCAGACCTTCCGCCAGGACCTTGCCTACGCGCTCCGCCAGATGCGCCTGTCCCCTGTCTTCACCCTCACCGCCATGCTCACGCTCGCCCTCGGCATCGGCGCCACCACCGCCATCTTCTCCCTCATTAATACAGTCATGCTCAAATCGCTGCCCGTCGTCGACCCCGCCAGCCTCTATCGCATCGGCACCGGTGACGACTGCTGTATCGAGGGCAGCACCCAGGACAACTGGGGCTTCTTCGCCTACGACTTCTACCGCCAGATGCAGCAGAATGCCCCCGAGTTCTCCTCCCTCGCCGCCTTCCAGGCCGGCGGTTGGACCTACAGCGTGCGCCGTGGCGAAACCGACAGTGCCGCCAAGCCGCTGCGCGAGGAAATGGTCAGCGGCAACTACTTCTCCACCTTCGGACTCGGCGCCTTCGCCGGTCGCACCATCCTTCCTGCCGACGATCAGCCCAACTCCCCGGCCGTCGCCATGCTCAGCTATCGCACCTGGCGACAGCAATACGGCGCCGACCCCACCATCGTCGGCGCCACCTTCATCGTCAGCGGCCATCCCGTCACCATCATCGGCATCACCCCTCCCGGCTACTTCGGCGAGACCCTCCGCGCCGATCCGCCCGACCTCTGGATGCCCATCAATCAGGAACCCGTCTTCGCCGGATCCAACTCCATGCTGCACCACTTCCAGGCTTGGCTCCGCGTCATCGGGCGCCTGCGCCCCGGCGCCTCAACCGCCACCACCGGCCAGCGCATGACTGCCCTCCTCCACACCTGGCTCGTCAATGACAGCGGCATGCCCGCCGACTGGGTGGCCGACATCAAAGCCGGCCTCCCCAAACAGAACATCCGCGTCATCCCCGCTGGCATCGGCGTCGGTGAAATGAAGGAAGACTACGCCGATTCGCTCCACATCCTGCTCACCGTCTGCTGTCTCGTCCTCCTCATCGCGTGCGCCAATATCGCGAACCTCCTCCTCGCTCGCGGAGCCGCGCGCCGCGCACCAACCTCCATCCGTCTCGCCCTCGGCGCATCGCGCCATCGCCTCGTCCGCCAGACTCTGACAGAAAGCATCCTTCTCTCGGTCTTCGGCGGCCTCGCCGGACTTGCCGTCGCGTACCTCGGGGTCAAAATCGTGGTCGCGCTCGCCTTCCATGGCGCGCACTTCGTCCCCATCGACGCATCGCCGTCCCTGCCCGTCCTCGGCTTTGCCTTCGCGCTTTCCCTCGTTACCGGCGCTGTTTTCGGAACCGCCCCCGCGTGGCTCGCCACCCACGCCGATCCCGTCGAAGCTCTCCGCGGCGCTAACCGCAGCACCCGCGATCACGCCTCGTGGTCGCAGAAAACTCTGGTCATCGTCCAGGCCACTGTCTCCGTGGTCCTCCTCTCCGGCGCAGGACTCCTCACCCGCTCGCTCACCAACCTCCAGCACCAGGACTTCGGCTACGACACCGACCATCGCGTTGTCATCGGCGTTATCGCGCCCTGGCCGTCGTATTCCATGCCCCAGCTCGACGCCATGTACCGCGAGCTCCAGGATCGCCTCTCCCACATCCCCGGCGTCCAGCGAGCCGCCATCGCCCAGTACACCCCCCTCACCGATAACTGGGGCGAGATGGTCATCCGCCAGGGCCACGGTATGCCCGGCCCCAACGAACAATCGGGCTCCTCCTGGGACCACGTCGCGCCCGGCTACCTTGAAACCCTCGGCCAGCAGATCATTCGCGGACGCTCCATCTCCGAAGACGACACCGCCTCCACCCAAAACATCGTCGTCGTCGATGAGGCCTTCGTCCATCGCTTCTTCAAGCCCGGAGAAGACCCCATCGGTCAACACTTCGGCCTCGATTTGCCCGCTTACAGCAGCACCTACGAGATCGTCGGCGTCGTCCGCAGCGCCAAGTACAACGATCCCGCCAACACTGAGCCGCCACGCCCTATGTTCTTCGTCCCCCTCGCCCAGCACGTGAAATATGAAGATGGCTCCATGATGGGCCGCATCGACGATATGACCCACTACATCGAAGGCGCCGTCCTCCAGACGCGCGGCAGCATGGAAGGCCTCGAACCGCAGATCCGCCGCGTCCTCTCCGAGGTCGACCCCAATCTCACCCTTCTCGACGTCGTCTCCATGCAGGATCAGGTCGACGCCCGCTTCGATCAGCAGCGCGCCGTCGCCAACATGACCGGACTCTTCGGCATCCTCGCTCTCATCCTCGCCGCCGTCGGCCTCTATGGCGTCACCGCCTACACCGTCGAGCGACGCACCAGCGAAATTGGCGTGCGGATGGCGCTGGGCTCCGATCGCGCAGGCGTCGTCCGCCTCGTCCTCCGCGGAGCCTTCCTGCAAATCCTCATCGGGCTGCTCATCGGCATCCCCGCGTCGATCGGCTGCGCTCGCCTCATCTCCGCGCAGCTCTACCACGTCAAAGGATGGGACCCGCTCGTCCTCGCCGCCGCCATCGTCACCCTCAGCGCCTGCGCCCTCGTCGCCAGCATTATCCCCGCACAGCGAGCCGCCTCCATCGACCCGGTCAAAGCCCTCCGCACCGAATAACGGACGCGCTGAGCCGTATTCTTGCCGCGGCGTATGTTAGAGGGTGATGACACACATATCTACATCGCAGGAGAGGCGGGCGCTGGGGCAGGCTCGGCGCAAACAGGTGCGGCGGCAGGATCACGCGCGGTGGGATCCGAAGCTGCGGCAACACGATCCGTTGAAGCTGGTGGCCGAGTCGATGCGGGGGCGTGTGCCCTCGCTGGTCACGCTGAAGTACGAGCGGATGCTCGAGTCCCCGTTCGGATTCTTTCGCGGAGCGGTGCCGGTGATGGCGGCCGATCTGGCGCTGCTGCCGCACACGGGCATCGTGAACCAGATTTGCGGCGACGCTCATGTGCGCAATCTGGGAGCGTTTGCGGCGCCGGACGGGCGGCTGCTCTTCGACATTAACGATTTCGATGAGACGATTCGCGGGCCCTTCGAGTGGGATCTGAAGCGGCTGGCGACCAGCCTGGTGTTGGCCGCGCGGGAGACCTGCGCGCCGAACGAGAAGGTCAAAGACGGCGAGAAGGCGGTGCTGAAGTTTGTCGCGAGCTATCGGAAGCTGATCGATGCTCTCGCGCGCATGCCGGTGATTGAGGTGGCGCGCTACCAGGTGCATCGGCTGCAGCGGATCACGCCGGTGTCGGATGCGCTGCTCAAGGCGGAGCGCGCCACGCCGCTGCACACGCTGGACGCGCTCACTGTGGAAACGAAGAAGGGGCGCGTGTTCAGGAACGAGCCGCCGGTGCTGTGGAGGCTGACGCCACATCAGGCGCGGCCGGTGCTGGCGGCGGTGAAGACGTATGCCGAAAGTCTGCTGCCGGAGCGCCGGCATTTTCTGGCGCAGTACACGCCGCTCGATGTGGCCTTCAAGGTGGTGGGCACGGGGAGCGTGGGGCTCAGGGATTATCTGATTTACTTCGAGGGCAACGGGGCGCGCGATCCGCTGTTTCTACAGATCAAGGAGGAGCCGGGGTCGGCGTATGCGCCGTACCTGCCGGGGACAGCAACGAGCGCCGGGCATCAGGGATGGCGCGTGGCGGATGGACAGCGGGCGATGCAGTTCCAGTCCGATCCATTTCTGGGATGGACGACGATTGCCAATCGGGATTATCTGGTGCGGCAGCTGAACGATCACAAAGGGTCGATTGAGATTGAGGATCTGGCGGGGCAGGGGCTGATCGATTACGCGGAGATGTGCGGCGAGCTGCTGGCGCGCGGGCATGCGCGGTCGGGCGATGCGTGTCTGATCGCGGGATATCTGGGGAATGGAGAGAAGTTTGCGGAAGCGCTGGTGATGTTTGCCGAAGCCTACGCGGATCAGACGGAGCGGGACTGGAAGGCGCTGAAAAAGGCAAAGTCGAGCCGGAAGCTGGAAGCTGGTAGCCGGTAGCGGGAGACGAGGAAAAACGCGAGCTGAGGGACGAGCGCAAGGCGAGCGAGGAGCCAGCCGCGTGCGAGAATCGGTGCATGCATGAACTGGCACTGACATTCAATGGGGACAGCGCGCATACGCCACCGGCGCATATCCTGGAAAACCTGAGTGAGGAGGTGGCGCACAGCAGGATTGCGGGCGCACCGCACAGCATCTATGCCGAGGTGTGGCATGCGGCGTACTGGCAGGATGTGATGCTGGGCCGGGTGCATGGCCGGGGGACGCCGTCTCCTGAACACAATGCGATGAGTTTTCCGGATGAGGCAGCTGTGCGGGCTGAGGCCTGGGCAGACTTGTGCGCGCGGTTTTTGAGCGGCGTTCATGAAGCGGCCGATATGGCGGACGGAGATGCGCAGAAGCTCGATAGCGTGGTGCTGTGCCCTTCACCGTCCAATCCGATGCGGAGGATGACGGTTCGCGAGCAGCTGGAGAGCTTCGCCGCGCACAACGCCTATCACCTGGGACGCGTGGTGCTGCTGCGGCAGCTGCTGGGGAGTTGGCCGCCGCCTTCGGGTGGGCTCACGTGGTAGCGGAAGAGGGCGAGAGAAAAAGCGGGTCCTTCGACTCGCGGCTGAATTGTTTGTCGCGCAAAGGCGCGCGACGTATTTCGATGCTTCGCTCAGGATGACAGCGTTTTCTTTTTTGTTGAGATTGGTGACGATGTCAAGAAGCAACCGCGGGGTCGCAGACCGTTTGGTGGCCGTAGTTGAGGAGGGTCGATGAAAAAACGCGGATTTCTATTGGCGGGATTGGTGGGTGCGGCCACGATCCTCTCTGCGATTCTTGCGGCGCAGGTGAGCGGAGCTGCTGATGCGACGGCGGCAACCGACGATGAAGCGCGCGGCAAGGCGTGGTGGGCTCATGTGCAGGTGCTGGCCGACGACTCGATGAAGGGGCGGCTGACCGGGAGTCCTGAATATTTGCGGGCTGCGGCGTATGTGGTTCGGCATTTCAAGGAGTATGGACTGGCGTCGGCGGGCGTCGGCGGGAGTTATTACCAGCCGGTGCATTTCATCGAGCAATGGGTGAATGCGGAGAAGTCGTCCATAGGACTTGTGTCGGATGGACAGTCGCAGGCGCTGGTGCTGGGGCAGGATGCGATTCTGAGTTCGCGATCGCCCGAGCCGCAGACCGTGGATGCGGGGCTGGTGTTCCTCGGGTATGGGCTACACTTGTCGGATTCGAATTACGACGATTTCAATTCGGCTGAAGTACCGGCTTCGTCACTGCGGGGAAAGATCGTGGTGGTGATCAACGGCGGCCCGGCCGAGCTGCCCGGGGCGCTGAAGTCGTTTGCGCGAACCTCGCCGATGCGAGCGGCGATGCGGGACGCGGGCGTAGTGGGGATCGTGTCGATC
>Ga0181525_10004849_pt1 | contig 10176 bp, 10 predicted proteins | sample PEATcosm2014_Bin_48_FD_121100 | JGI IMG/M metagenome (GOLD analysis project Ga0181525, IMG submission 121100) | Peatland microbial communities from MTU Mesocosm Facility, Houghton, MI, USA - PEATcosm2014_Bin06_10_metaG | ecosystem: Environmental > Terrestrial > Soil > Wetlands > Peat | place...
GATCGTGGTGGCGGCGATCGTCGCGTTCTTGTCGATCAAGCTCAGCGCGTTCCGCGACTACCAGATCGCCGAGATCGCCTACGAGGTCACGGCCGTCGCCGGGCTCACCGTGCTGACCGGCCTTTCCGGCCAGATCTCGCTCGGCCACGGGGCGTTCATGGCGATCGGCGGCTACGCGACCGCGCTGCTCCTCATCCACCTCAACTGGCCGTTCGTCGCGGCGCTGGTGATAGCCGCCGCGGTCACCGCCGTGGCCGGCGGGGTGGTCGGCATCGCCGCCGCCCGCCTGCGCGGCCCCTACCTGGCCGGCGCGACGCTGATGCTCGGCGTCGCGCTGCCGGCGGTCGCGTACGCCTACCCGGCGACGTTCGGCGGGGACCAGGGCCTGGACGTCACCTTCACGGTTCCCGCCTCCCTCAGCAACAGCGTCTCGCCGACCAGGTGGGACGCGTGGGTCGGTACCACGGTGGCGCTGGTCACCATGCTGCTGCTCGCGAACCTGTGCTACAGCAGGATCGGCCGCAACTGGCGTGCGGTCCGCGACGATGACGTGGCCGCCTCGCTAGACGGGATCAACGTGGCCGCGGCCCGCATCCGCGCCTTCGTGGTAAGCGCGACCTGCGCCGGCGTGGCCGGCTCGCTGCTGGCCATCATCACCTTGAACGTCGCACCCGGCGCCTTCACGCTCACGCTGTCCATCTCGCTGCTGACCGCGGCCGTGATCGGCGGCCTCGGCAGCCTGCCGGGCGCGCTGTGGGGAAGCCTGCTGATCATCCTGGTGCCGACCTATGCCACCGACGTGGCCACCAGCCACGGCCTGTCAAGCTCGGTCGGATCCAACATCCCTATCGCCGCCTACGGCGTGATCCTCATCCTCGTCATGCTCGCCTTCCCGCAGGGCATCCAGGGCGGGCTGAGGCGACTTGTGGCCCTGTTCGCCGGTCCGCTGGGCCGGGAACACGAACCCGAACGCGAACCGATTGCTACCCCGGAACACTCTGAAAAGGAAGGTAGTTCATGAGTAGACCCCATAGATTCCGCCTGACGGCCGCGGTGGCCGTCGCGACGGCGGCCGCGTTCACCCTCGCGGCGTGCTCGTCGAGTGGGAGCTCGGGCTCAAGCTCGGCCTCGGGCACGAGCACGAGCACCGGAAGCTCGACCGCGCCGCTGACCGCATCCGCGCCCGGCATCACCTCGAGCACGATCCTCATCGGCAGCCACCAGCCGCTTACCGGGCCCGCCGCGCCCGGCTACAGCGAGATCGCCCCCGCGTCGACCGCCTACTTCGACTGGGTCAACGCGCACGGCGGCGTCTACGGGCGCAAGATCATGTACAAGTACCTCAACGACGCCTATGATCCGACGACGACGACCTCTGTGGTCCGCCAGCTAGTGCTTCAGGACAACGTGTACGCGATCTTCAACGGCCTCGGCACGCCGACCCACCTGGCCGTGGTGGGCTTCCTGAACTCCGAGAAGGTGCCCGACGTGTTCGTCGCGTCCGGGTGCGACTGCTGGGACAACCCGACGCAGGACCCGGAGACCTTCGGCTGGCAGCTCGACTACATCCGGGAAGGCAAGATCCTCGGGCAGTACGTCGCGCAGAACTTCAAGGGCAAGAAGATCGGCTTCTTCTACCAGGACGACGAGTTCGGCATGGACGGCGTCAAGGGCCTGGAGGACGAGATCCCGGCCTCCCAGATAGTCGCCAAGGAGAGCTACGTCGACACCAACGTCAACGTCGCCCCGCAGGTCGCCAAGCTGCGCGCGGCCGGCGCCCAGGTCGTGATCTCGTTCTCGATCCCCGCGTTCACCGCGCTGCTCAAGCTGACCAGCCTGAAGCTCGGCTTCAGCCCGCAGCTCGTGGTCAGCGACGTCGGCTCCGACCCGATCACGCTGTCCGGCCTGCTCGAGTCGTTCGCCAAGAGCGCCGGCGCCAAGGTCAACGGCAACCAGCTCACCCAGGGCATCATCACCGACGGGTACCTGCCGGAACTCAACTCCAGTGACAGCTGGTACAACCTGTTCCTTCAGGTCCACAACCAGTACGACGCCAAGGAGCCGCTGGACGGCAACTTCTTCTACGGCATGGCCGTCGCCTACACGTTCGTCCAGGCGATGCTCAAGGCGGGCCGGAACCCGACCAGGGCGGACCTGGTGAACGCGGTCAACGGCGGGCTCCCGCAGGGTCCCATGCTCGCGCCGTTCGCCTACAGCGCGACCGACCATGACGGCGTCACCGGCGCCCGCATCGGCATCATCACCAACGGCGTGATCGTGGAGCAAGGGCCGGTTCTGGTCACGGACGCGACCGCTACGGGCGCGATTACCGACTACACCGGATCCGAGCAGCAGGCGCCGGCGAGTGGCGTCCCCTCACCGTAAGGCCGCGTCGGCCCTCCCGCTGCGAGGCGGGAGGGCCGACATGTCCGGCGAGGCCAGTGCACGCCTGCTGGCCGCGGCGGAGGAGCTCTTCGGCGAGCGCAGCTATCACCGGACCACGGTCGCGGACATCTGCGCCCGGGCCGGGATGGCCACCGGCAGCTTCTACTCGTACTACGGGTCCAAGGCGGAGATCTTCGCCGCGGTGGTCCGTGCCATCAACACCGACCTGAGGCGCGCCATGAAGGCGGCCCTCTCCCGCGCCGGCGGCGGCCAGCGGGCCAGGGAACGCGCGTCCTTCCGGGTGTACTTCGACATGCTCTCCCGGCGTCCCTGGATGGACCGCATCGTGCGCGAGTCGGAATTCATCGACCCGGGCCTGTTCCGCGAGTACTGGGAGCACCTGGCCCGGGGTTACGCCCGCGGCGTGCGTGCCGCCCAGCTTGACCGGGACATTGACGCACGCTACGACCCCGAGGTCATCGCCTACGCCTACACGGGCATCGGCAACTTCGTCGGCATGCGCTGGGCGGACTGGACGGCGGGCGGCATGGTTCCTGAGGACGTGCTCGACGACGTGCTGGAACTGCTGGCCAGGGGCCTGGCTCCGCAGACACCGAGCACAGTCCCGGAGTTATCCACAAGGCCATGCACAGCCCTGTGGACAGTATGGGGATAGCGCCGCGTGAAGCTGGGGAAACCGCTTTGGGGTCCTGTGGATAACCTCATGGCGTCGCGGCCGGGGGCAGGTCAGCCGCGTCGGCGGGAACCCAGTCAAGCGGGCGCGGGCCCAGCGTCGCGAGCTCGGCGACCTGCGTCGCGCACCATGGCGAGATGGGCTGCTGCCCGGTGCGCACCGCCTCGCAGAACCAGGTCCAATCCACCCACCTGGTCTCTGACACCTCCGCGGGGTCGGGGTCAGGCGGGACATCCGAGTACGCCGCGTAGACCGGGCAGACCTCGTTTTCCAGCACGCCGTTGGCCATCCGCGCCCGGTAGCGGAACCTGGGCAGGATCAGGACGAGTTCGGCGGTCTCGATGCCGAGTTCCTGCCCGAGCCGCCGCCGCACGCTATCGCGGACCGGCTCGCCGGGCAGCGGGTGCCCGCAGCAGGTGTTGGTCCACACCCCGGGCCAGGTGCGCTTGCCGTCGGCCCGCCTGGTCAGCAGGAACTCCCCGGCCCCGTTGAACAGGTAACAGGAGAACGCCAGGTGCAGCGGCGTCTCCCCGTGGTGCACCACCGCCTTCGCCGCGGCTCCCCGGACGCACCCGGCCTCATCAAGAAGCACGACGCGCTCCACTGTTCTTATTTCCGGCACCGCACAAGGTTAGCCGTTGGGCGGAGCTTCAGTGTGAGTCGCGCGGCACCTCATGGCCGCTGGCGCCGACAAGGAAGTCCAGGTCGGCGCCGGAGTCGGCCTGCAGCACGTGCTCGGTGTACAGCCGGGTCCAGCCGCGGCTCGCGTGCGGCGCCCGCGGCTGCCACTCGGCCCGCCGCTGCGCCAGCTCGTCCTCGGGCACCTCCAGCGTGAGCGTCCGGGCCGGCACGTCCAGCGCGATCCAGTCGCCGGTCCGGACCAGGGCCAGCGGCCCGCCCGCCGCGGCCTCCGGGGTGACGTGCAGGACCACGGTGCCGTAGGCGGTGCCTGACATCCGGCCGTCGCAGATCCGCACGATGTCGCGGACACCGCGCAGCAGGAGTTTCTTGGGCAGCGCCACGTTGGAAACCTCTGGCATGCCCGGATAGCCGCGCGGCCCGCAGTACCTCACCACGAGCACGGTGTTCTCGTCCACGTCAAGCTCCGGGTCCTCGGCCACCTCGTAGTAGGCCGAGGGTGAGTCGAAGACCAGCGCCCGGCCCCGGTGCTTGAGCAGGTGCGGCGACGCGGCGGACTGCTTTATCACGGCGCCGTCCGGAGCGAGGTTGCCGCGCAGCACGGCCGTCCCGGTTCCCGCGGGCTGGAGCGGCTCTGCCAGCGGCCGGATCACGTCGCGGTTCCAGCATTGCGCGGCCGCCACGTTCTCGCCCACGCCGGAGCCCGTGACGGTGATCGCGTCGCGGTGCAGCAGCCCGGCATCGGCGAGTTCGCGCATCACGGCGGGCAGGCCGCCTGCGTAGCAGAAGTCCTCCATCAGGTACGTTCCGCTCGGCTGCAGGTTCACCAGCGTAGGCACCTCGCGGGCCAGCGCGTCGAAGTCGTCCAGGGCCAGCGGCACGCCCAGCCGGCCGGCGATCGCGAGCAGGTGGATAACCGCGTTCGTCGATCCGCCGATCGCCGCGTTGACCCGGATCGCGTTCTCGAACGCGGCCCGTGTCATGATGGCCGACGGCCGCAGGTCCTGCCGGACCAGGTCGACGATCACCTGGCCGGCCCGCTGCGCCGTCTCGTACCGGCGCGAGTCCACGGCCGGCCAGGTGGCCGAGTAGGGCAGCTGCATGCCGAGCGCTTCGGCCATCGACGCCATCGTGGACGCCGTGCCCATCGTCATGCAATGCCCGTTAGACCTGGCCATGCAGCCCTCCGCGAACGCGCATTCCGCCTGCGTCATCCGCCCGGCGAGCAGGTCCTCCTCGAACCGCCACACCGCGGTGCCCGAGCCGACGTCGGCGCCCTGGTACTTGCCGCTGAGCATGGGGCCGCCGGTGACCATCACGGCGGGCAGGTCCACGCTGGCCGCAGCCATCAGCAGCCCGGGCGTGGTCTTGTCGCAGCCGGACAGCAGCACCACGCCGTCCAGCGGGTTGGCCCGGATCAGCTCCTCGGCCTCCATCGCGAGCAGGTTCCTGTACAGCATCGCGGTGGGCCGCAGCAGCGTTTCGCCCAGCGCCATCGCGGGGAACTCCAGCGGGAACCCGCCGGACTGCCAGACCCCGCGCTTGACCGACTCGGCGACCCGGTGCAAGTGGACGTTGCACGGCGCCAGCTCCGACCAGGTGGTCGCGATCCCGATCACCGGCCTGCCGTCGAACACCTCGGTGGTAAACCCCTGGCTCCGCATCCAGGACCGGTAGATCATCCCGCCCCGTCCCGTCGCCCCGAACCACTGCGCGCTGCGCAACCCGCTGTTGTGTGTCATAGATCCATTCTCGTTCGGCCCAAAGACTGTTCTGCCTGTTAGGGTCGCGAACATGAGCCGTGTTCACGACATGGGCGGGCAGACCGGTTTCGGCCCAATCCCCCTGGATGACGACGGCAGCCCACCGTTTGCCGCCGACTGGGAGGCGCGCGTGTACGCGCTGGCCACGCTGCTGCAGCGGCGCGGGCTTTTCAACGGCGACGAGCTGCGGGACGCAATCGAGCGGCTGCCGCCCGCGCAGTACCTGGCGGCGTCGTACTACGAACGCTGGCTCGGCGCCATCGAGATGCTCGCGACCGAGAAGGGCGTGCCGTGAGCCTCGACGCGGGCGCCAGGGTCCGGGTACGGACCGGCGACCCCGACCACCACACCCGGGTGCCGAGGTACGTGCGGGGGCACACCGGAGAGATCCTCGCGGCCCTCGGCCGCTGGACGGTGCCCGACGACAACGCCCGCGGCCTGGAACAACCGCGGGTAGAGACCTGTTACGCGGTCCGCTTCTCCGCCGCGGACCTGTGGGGGAGCGGCGATCACACCGTGACCGTGGACCTGTGGGAGTCATACTTTGACCGGGCATGATGACCAGCCGGCCGCCGTGCGGGCGCGGCGCCTCGAGGAACGGCTGATCGCGGCCGGGCTGGCCAGCGACGAGGAGATCGACGAGTTCCTGACCGGGCTCTACGCCACCGCATCGCCGGTGAACGGCGCCCGGATGGCCGCCCGCGCCTGGACCGATCCGTCGTATTACGACCTTCTGCTCTCCGACGGCAACGCCGCCGCCGGCGAGCTGGGCTTCGGCCAGCTCAGCTACCAGCTGCGGGTGGTCGCCAACGCGCAGGACACGCACAACGTCATCGTCTGCACGCTGTGCTCGTGTTACCCGGTGTCGCTGCTCGGGCCCTCGCCCGGCTGGTACAAGAGCCTCGCCTACCGGTCGCGGACGGTCCGAGAGCCGCGGCAGGTGCTCGCGGAGTTCGGCCTCCGGTTGCCGGACAGCGTGCAGATCTCTGTCTGGGACTCGACCTCCGAGGCCCGCTACCTGGTGCTGCCCGTGCGCCCCACCGGGACCGAAGGCCTCACCGCCGACGAGCTCACCGCCCTGGTGACCAGGAACGGGCTCATCGGGACCGCGCTGGTATAGCCACCAGCGCCCGCACCGCGGCCCGTAGCAGGTCCGGCGGCTGGATGAACGCCAGCCGCACGTACTCCCTCGCCTCGGTGCCCGCCGCACCGTCCGCACCGGCAGCGCCGTCCGTACCCGAACCGAGCAAGCGGCCGGGCACCACGGCGACCCCGTGCCTGAGCGCGGCCTGGGCGAACGCGCCGCCGTCGGCCTGGCCGGGCAGCCGGATCCAGAGGGTCAGCCCGCCATCCGGCTCGGGCCAGGTCCACTCGGGCAGGCACGCCCGCAGCGCCCCGGCGAGCGCGTCATACCTGCACCGCAGCCATTCGCCGCGCCACTTGACGATCTCGTCATGCGAGCCTCGCAGCAGCGCCGCGGTGATCGCCTGCTGGAAGGCGGCACTGCCCTGATCGGCGGCTGCCTTGGCGGCGGCCAGCCTGGCGACCAGGCCCTCGCTCGCCCGGATCCAGCCCGTCCGCAGCCCGCCCCAGTACAGCTTGGACAGCGAGCCCACGCTTACTATGTTCGGCTGGCCGGGACCGAATGCGGCGAGCGGGAGCGCCCGAGACGCCCAGGCGGGCCCGGCGCCGAGCGGCAGTTCGGCCAGCGTCATGTCGTCGACGAACAACGTGTCCGGGCTTGCCGCCGCCAGCCGGGCGATTCGCTCCCGGTGCTCGATAGGCATGAGGCGACCGGTCGGGTTGTGATAGCTGGGGACAAGGTAGACAAGCGCGGGACGGTGCGTGCGGACCACGTGCTCCAGCCGTTCCGGGTCGAGGCCATCCATGGCAGGGACCCCGATCACCCGGGTGCCCGCCCGGTGCAGCGCGTCGAGCGCGCCGGGGAAAGTTGGATCCTCGACGGCGACCGGCTGGCCCGGCAGGACCTCGCTCCGGATCAGCAGGTCGAGGGCCTGCTGCGCGCCGGTCGTGACGACTACCTGGGCGGCACTGGACGGCAGCCGCAGCCGGTCGGTCAGGTGGCCGGCGATGGCGGCCCGCAGCGCGGGCAGCCCGTGCGGGAAGTACCCGCTGGTCTGGGTCACCGCGGCGCTCTCGGCCGGGTCAAGGACGGCCGCCGGGTCGGCCAGCGCCGCCGCCACCTGCGGTGCGCAGTTCACCGTGGCCAGGCTGAGGTCGGCGTCCACGGCGGACGCCTCGAGCAGGCTCGCGAAGAAGCCGTTCGCCCGGTGCACGGCGGCCGGGGTAGTCCGGTGCGGGACGATGCGCGTCGCGGCGCCCTGACGGCTCTCTGCCATCCCGTCATCGCGCAGCAACTGATAGGCGGCGGCCACGGTGTTCCTGCTCACGGACAGCGCGGCGGCAAGGTCGCGTTCGGCGGGCAGCCGCAGCCCAGCCGGCAGTTCGCCGCCGTCGGTGAGCCTGGTGATCCGGGCCGCGAGCAGGCGGTACAGCGGTCCCTCCGCGGCGGACCAGCGCCCGAGCAGATCTGCAAGCGCCGCCGCGCCGATCTTCTGGCCCGGCCGGACCCGGATTGGCTCTGTCATGATAGTGCCAATCATTGCCGCAGATGACTCGGCGAGCAAGCCGAGTGGCTCGACTTACCGGTTACCGTCAGCGAGTCGATGGATTACAGGCGGGCCAGTGGCAGGTGGTCGGCGAGGGCGCGGAACGTCGACAGGGGATCGCCGCCGAGGGCCTGGACGGCGACGGTGTCCGCGCCTGCCTGCAGGTGCGCGGTGACGCCGCGGCTGATGCTGGCCGCGTCGCCCTGGACAACCAGCGCATCGATCAGCCGGTCGCTGCCGTCGTCGGCCAGGTCGGCATCCGTCCAGCCGAGCCTGCGCAGGTTGCTGACGTAGTTCGTCAGCCTCAGGTACGGGTTGGCCACGGCCCGGCGGGCGATGGCGCGGGTTCGCTCGGCATCGGTGCCGAGCACCACCTTCTGCTCTGGGGCGAGCAGCGGCCCGGCACCTAGCAGCTGCCGGGCCCAGCGGGTGTGCTCCGGCGTTGTCAGGTAGGGGTGCGCGCCCGCGCTGCGGGCCGCGGACAGCTCGAGGACCTTCGGGCCGAGGGCCGCCAGCGCCCGGGCATCCTTGGGGACGTTCGCCTCGTCGAGCTGGTCGAGGTAGTCGACCAGCGTGGCGTAGGGCTGCCGGTACTCCTGGGTGGCCTCGGGGTGCCCGATGCCGATGCCGAGCAGGAACCGGTCCGGGTGCCTGGCCGCGATCCGGTGGTAGGAGGCGGCGATCGTCGCGGCGTCGTCCTTCCACACGTTGACGATGCCGGTGGCGACGGCGATGCGGTCGGTCGCGTCCAGCAGGTCCTCGACGATGCGCAGATCACCGCCGGGTGAGCCGCCGATCCAGATGGTCCCGTAGCCGAGCCGTTCCACCTCGGCCCCCAGCTCGGGGGTGAGGTCCGCCGCGCGCTGCCAGATCCCGATCTGGCCCAGTTGGATACCCATGCACGCAACAGCTTGCCCGCCTCGCATTTCATTCCTGCCCCGTTCATCTAGTTCAGCCGCCCCTTGACAACCCGTCCGTTCGGAATAATGATTTAACGATCTTGATTTTCGGGTCAGCTATCGAACATGATAGCGTAGTAAGCGTTCTCCAGGGAACGCGACACGCCGGCGGGATCCTCGCCGCGAACCCCAGCGCGCGGGCAGTGCAGAACCCGGTTGGTAGCGTGAAGCAGTGTCCGAACGCATCCAGCTCAGCGGCGGGAAATCGGAACTGTACCGGCAGCTGCTTGGGTTGCACACGGCGGTCGAGAAGGCTGCTGCCGACGCCGGGCTCGACCAGCGGCTGATCGAGCTGGTCAAGATCCGCGCGTCCATGCTCAACGGCTGCGCGTTCTGCCTGGACATGCACACTCGCGACGCGAGGAAGCTCGGCGAGTCCGAGCGCAGGATCTACCTGATCGGCGCCTGGTGGGAGACCGGCCTGTATTCCGAGCAGGAGCGAGCCGCGCTGGCGCTCACCGACGCGATGACCAGGCTGTCGCAGACCCAGGATGTCCCCGACGAGGTCTACGAGCAGGCCATCGGCGTCTTCACCGAGGAGCAGTACCGGGCGGTTAGCTGGGCCATCACGGTCGCCAACGCGTTCAACCGGCTCGGCGTTACCAGCCGCAAGCCGCTCCCGGCCGAAGGCTGAGGGCCGCTCCCCGCCAGCCAGCAGGCAGAGGAGCGCCGGAAATCGCGTTGTCTGCCGGCGGGTCCGCTGGCTATTGTCCGGTGGTGAGTTCTGGCGGGTCTGTGGGGTATGCCGAGGTGGCGCACGTCAGCCACGTGCTGCCGGATGGGCGGACGCTGCTCGACGACGTGAGCTTCCGGATCGGCGAAGGGCTCACAGCGGCGCTGGTCGGGCCGAACGGCGCTGGCAAGACCACCCTGCTGCGACTGCTCGCCGGTGACATCCAGCCGCAGTCCGGTACGGTCACCGCCACCGGCGGGCTCGGCGTCATGCGCCAGTTCATCGGCGGGAACCACGACCTTCCTACGGTCTACGACCAGTGCCGCTGGCGTGACGTGAGCACGCTGTCCGGCGGGGAGCAGAAGCGGCTGGTGCTTGAGTCGCTGCTGCGCGGGCCCGACGGCGTGCTGCTGCTCGACGAGCCTGACAACTA
>Ga0181525_10004850_pt1 | contig 10176 bp, 5 predicted proteins | sample PEATcosm2014_Bin_48_FD_121100 | JGI IMG/M metagenome (GOLD analysis project Ga0181525, IMG submission 121100) | Peatland microbial communities from MTU Mesocosm Facility, Houghton, MI, USA - PEATcosm2014_Bin06_10_metaG | ecosystem: Environmental > Terrestrial > Soil > Wetlands > Peat | place...
CCCAGCCGAGGGTCCCAGCCGAGGGGCTCAGCCCAGGCCGCCGCCGCCGCGTTCGCGTATCGCCCGGATGTCCTCGCTGACCCGGAAGATCACGATAAAGAACTCCAGGATTATGCGGTAAAACGCCAGCACTATGATGATGAACAGCGGATCACCGATGACCAGCACACCAATGCCGAATATCGCGCTGGCCTTGAATGCGGTGATGGTAAACGCTAGCGCGCTTAGTACAGTGCCGATCAGTATCAGCACATAGAGCACCTTTATGACGGTGGGCGTGACGAATGACGTGAACCCGAAGTCGAACAGCGAGCTAAGAAATCCCTTCGTGCCCGCTGTCTGGTGCTGTACTCCGGCGGTCGGCGGTTCGGCACCTGGACGGCCCATCCCGGCATCCGCCATCCCGGCACCATACGCGTCCGCCATCCCGGCGCCGTAGGCGTCAGCGGTCCCCGCGCCGTACGCGTCGGCGGAAGTCGCGCCGTACGCCCCCTGCGAGCCCGCGCCGTATCCGGCGGCTGGCTTTGTGGCGAACGGATCGGGCGCCGCCGCGCCGTACCCTCCCTGCGAGCCGGCGCCGTACGACCCGGCCGAGCCCGCACCATAGCCCCCGGGTCCCCTTCCCCCGGCAGGGTAGGCGCCGGTCGCCGGAGCGGAGCCGTACGAGTCTGCGCCTCCAGCGCCGTAATACTGGTCGCGGGCGGCATGGCTGCCGCCGCCCCAGTCATCGGGCCGTCCCCCCTGGCCCCCTTGACCTCCAGAGCCCCCTCGGCTCTGGCCTGATGATCGCTCGGTCATCTGTGTCTCCAAGGGATCGATTCTCGTGCCCGGTACCTTCTGTTCTACCCTGCGAAGCGCGCCGGCTTGCTGGCCAGGTTACTTACTCTCCTGCTAAGAAATGCGAAGTTCCTGAAGATCGCAAGTCGTGGTATTCAGCAAAGCTCTTGATGCTATAGGTCATATGCGCAGTCATTTAGCGACGCCCTGCCTGGCCTGCCCGACCCACCGCGCCTGCCCGACCCCCCGGGCCCGCCCCGGCTGCGGGAGCCGGCTGTCCGGCCCGCAGCCGCAGGCCACGGGGCGTGGGGCGGAAGCCCGCGGTTTCCAGCGCCTGCGCGAGCGGGGACTCATGGCCTCCCACCGTCAGCCCGTCTGCGCGTTCCACGGTCAGCCGCCCGAGCGCGCCGTCGCGGACGGCGGCAGCCAGTGCCATCGCGGCGGGGCTCAGCAAGTCTGGATCGTCCGTCCAGGACAGCAGGGTCCGCCCGCCGCGTTCGACGTACAGCACCAGGAAGCCGTCAACGAGCACGGTGAGCGCACCGGCCTTCCGCCCCGGCCGGTGCGAGGAAGGCGTCTCGCCCGGCCGCTCGGGCCAGGCTAGCGCCGCCCCGTACGGCTGCGCCGGGTCCGCGGCGGCCAGCACCAAGCCGGTCCGGGCGGACGATCCTCCAGAGCCCCCCGCACCCGCCACACCAACCGCACTGACCGCACCCGGCAGGCTCCCCGCGCCATACTGCGAACCAAACGTCCGCATCCTGTCGACCGCCCCGGGCAGGGCGAACTGCGCCCCGCCCAGTCCCTCCACGAAGTACCCGCGGCGGCACTGCCCGGCCTCCTCCATCGCGCGGAGCACCGGGTACACCGCAGCGAATCCTCCGCTTATCCGCTCAGAAGCCACCGCGCCCCTGGTCAGCACGCCGTGCCGCTCCAGCAGCGCCAGGGTGAGCGCATGCGCCCGCATCGTCCGGTCGGCCTCTGAGCCGTCCCCGAAGCCGGGTGCCTCATCGGCCAGACGACCCGGCAGCAGCGACCAGCGGCCGCTGACCGTCGGCGGGCCGGAACGCGTGGGCATCGCAGGTCGCCCGAAGGCATACCTGCGCCCGGGAGCCATCGGCCGCGGCCGCGGTGCCGCGCGGGGTGCCGCGGCCGCGCGCCGCGGCGCCGTTCCACTGAGTGCCGCCCGTAGCGGGGCGAGCGTGTCGTTGGTTAGCAGCCCGGCCCACACCAGGTCCCAGAGCGCGGCCGCAACCTCGACGTCGTCGGTCGCCTGGCCGTCGAGCAGGCTTGCGACCCGGTCGCTGAGCATGCGGAAGAACAGCGCCCCACCACCGCCCAGCGCCTCGAGCACCGCCGAATGCACCGGGGTCAGGCTCACCTCGCCCGGCGCGGGAAGCAGCAGCTGCGCCCCGTCGGCTGGCGCGAGCACCAGCCAGCCGTCGCCGCCCGGCAGTGCTCCCGCACCGGACCAGACGACCTCGCCCGCCGAGGTCAGCTCGTCAAGCAGGGCGGGGGAGTAGCCGGGCAACCGCCCGGGAAGCACGAGCGTCTCAAGGGCGGACGCGGGCACCGCCGCCCCAGCCAGCCGCTCGACCACCTCGAGCACCGCACCGGCATCCGCGCGCAAACGCCGCCCCGCGGCCGATCCGCCTGCCGCCGAGATCCCGTGCCAGTCAGGCAGGAACCTGCCGAGCACCTCCGGCGGTACCGGCTCAGCCTCCTTGCGCAGCCGCGCCAGGCACCGCCGCCGCAGCAGCCGCAACACCTCGCTGTCGCACCACTCGGTCCCGCCCGCCCCAGAGCCCGCCCCAGAGCCCGCCCCAGAGCCAACGCCGGAGCCCGCCACCAAGCCGTCCGCCGATGCCTCCCCGGACGGCGCACCCGCGGAAAGGAACTCGCCCTCCACCACGCGCCCGGCGGCCGCCAGCCGCCGCAACGTGAGCGCCACCACCGCCACCCCGAGCCCGTAACGCCCGGCCACCGCCCCGGTGACGAACGGCCCGTGCGTCCGCGCATACCTGGCCACGAGATCGCCCAGCGGGTCGGCGACCGGCTCGGTGAACGCCTCGGGCACACCCAGAGGCAGCGGTACCCCAAGCGCATCCCGCAGCCGCCCCGCGTCCTCGATCGCCGCCCACATCGGCTGCCCCGCCACGCGCACCTGGATAGCACGCCGGGCCGCGGAAAGCTCGGCCAGCCAGTCCGAAGCCAAGGCACCATCACAGCACCGCGCCACCACCTCATCCAAAGTCAGCGGCCCGGAAGTACGCAGCAGGTCGAAAACTCCCTCCAGGTCACGGCATTGCCGACCAAGAGACAAATGCTGCAGATCGCGTTCCACTTCGTCGACGACCGAGGGATCGAGCAGGTCGCGCAGCCCGTCGGTGCCGAGCAGTTCGGCAAGCAGGGCAGGGTCCAACGACAGCGCCTGCGCCCGGCGTTCGGCGAGCGGCGCGTCGCCCTCGTACATGAACGCCCCGACGTAACGGAACAGCAGTGATTTACCGAACGGGCTCGGCGTCGCCGTCTCGACCTCGACGATCCGCACCCGCCGCGCGGCGATGTCGCGCAGCAGCCCGATCAGCGCCGGCACGTCAAAGACGTCCCGCAGGCACTCCCTGACCGTCTCCAGGACGATGGGGAACTCCGGATACCTGCTGGCGATCTCCAGCAACTGGGCCGAACGCTGCCGCTGCTGCCACAGCGGCGTACGGCGCCCCGGCTGGCGCCGCGGCAGTAGCAGCGCCCGGCTCGCGCACTCCCGGAACCTGGACGCGAACAGCGCGCTCCCGCCCACCTCGTGGGTAACGAGATCGGAGACCTCGTCGGGATCGAGCAGGGCGATCCCGCCCGGCGGGGGCTCGTCGGAATCCGGCACCCTGATGATGATCCCGTCGTCGGTGTGCAGCGCCTGCACGTCCATCCCGCCGTACCGCTCGCGCAGCCGCGCCGCGATCGCCAGCGCCCACGGCGCGTGCACCCGGTCGCCGTACGGGCTGTGCAGCACCACCCGCCAGTCGCCGAGCTCGTCCCTGAACCGCTCGAGAACCAGGGTCCGGTCGTCCGGCACGTACCCGGTGGCCGCGCGCTGGTCGGCCAGGTACCTGATCAGGTTCCGCGCCGCCAGCTCGTCCAGGCCCGCCCGGGCAAGCGTGGCCGTCGCGTCCGCCTCACTCAAGACAGAAAGCGACCGGCACGCCGCCCCGATTGCACGGCCGAGCTCGGCGGGCCGCCCAGGCGTGTCGCCGTGCCAGAACGGCAGCCGTCCCGGCTGCCCGGGAGCGGGCGTGACCAGCACCCGGTCCGGCGTGATGTCCTCGATCCGCCACGAGCTCGCGCCGAGCACGAACACGTCTCCGACCCGCGACTCGTACACCATTTCCTCGTCGAGCTCACCGACCCGGCGCGGCTGGCGCCCCTCGCCGGAAGACGCGAGGAACACGCCGAACAGCCCACGGTCGGGAATGGTGCCGCCGCTGGTGACGGCCAGCCGCTGCGCCCCGGGCCTGGACCGGATGACGCCCGTCACCCGGTCCCAGATGATGCGCGGCCGCAGGCCGGCGAACTCGTCGCTCGGGTAGCGCCCGGCCAGCATGTCCAGCACGGCCTCGAGGACCGGCCTGGTCAGCCCGCCGAACGGCGCGGCCTTCCGCACCATCCGCTCCAGCTCGTCCACCGGCCAGTCGTCAAGCGCGGTCATCGCGACCACCTGCTGCGCCAGCACGTCAAGCGGGTTGTGCGGGATCCGCAGCTCCTCGATCTGGCCGTCCCGCATCCGCTCGGCTACCACCGCCGACTGGACCAGGTCGCCGGCGTACTTGGGGAAGATGATGCCGCGGGAGACGTCGCCGACGTTGTGCCCGGCCCGGCCGACCCGCTGCAGGCCGCTGGCCACCGAGGGCGGCGCCTCCACCTGGACGACGAGGTCGACCGCGCCCATGTCAATGCCGAGCTCAAGGCTGGAGGTCGCGACCACCGCGGGCAGCCTGCCCGCCTTGAGCGCCTCCTCTATCTCGGCCCGCTCCTGCCGGGACACCGAGCCGTGGTGCGCGCGAGCCACCTCCGCGGGCGCCCCCGCCCCGGTGCCGGCCTGTGCCATGATCTCAGCCGGCGTCCGCCCGCTCCAACCAGGCGCGGGCTCCAGAAAGCCGGCCCGCTCCGCCGCCAGCTCGTTCAGCCGCCCGCACAGACGCTCCGCGAGCCGCCGCGAGTTCGCGAACACGATCGTGGACTTGTGCTGCTCGATCAGGTCGAGCACCCGCGCCTCCACGTGCGGCCAGATCGACCGGCTCGGCGCCGGCCCGTCCTCGGACTCACCGCCACCCGCCGGCCCCGGCCCCGACCCCGGCCCCGTGTCCAGGTCCGTCATGTCCTCGACCGGCACCACGACCTGAAGCTCGATCCGCTTAGGGCTCGGCGGCTGCACTACGGTGACTGCCCGGCTGCCACCGAGGAACGCGGCCACCTCCTCCACCGGCCGCACCGTCGCCGACAGGCCCACTCGCTGCGCCGGCCGCGCCTGCGTCGGCCGCGCGGATCGCAGCGCATCGAGCCGCTCAAGCGAGAGCGCCAGGTGCGCGCCGCGCTTGTTCCCCGCCACGGCGTGCACCTCGTCGACGATCACCGTCTCGACCCCGCGCAGCGTCTCCCGCGCCTGCGAGGTGAGCAGCAGGAACAGCGATTCCGGCGTGGTGATGAGGATGTCGGCCGGCTTGGTCACCAGCTTCCTGCGCTCCTCGGCCGCGGTGTCGCCGGTGCGGATCGCGACCGTGATGTCCGGCTCCGCCAGCCCTAGCCGCTGCGCGGCCTGCCGGATCCCGGTCAGCGGCGCCCGCAGGTTCCGCTCGATATCCACTGCCAGCGCCTTGAGCGGTGAAACGTACAGCACCCGGCAGCGGAGCTTCGGGTCCTGCGGCGGCCGGACCGCCGCGAGCCTGTCGATCGCCCACAGGAACGCGGCCAGCGTCTTGCCCGACCCGGTCGGCGCGACGACCAGCGTGTCCTCGCCCTTGCCGATCGCCTGCCAGGCCCCCGCCTGCGCCAGGGTAGGCTCCGCGAACGCGCCCTCGAACCACGCCCGCGTGGCGGGCGAGAACCCGTCAAGCGCCGTAAGAGCCTCTTCACCCATGCTCCCATAGTGCCCTGCCCCACCGACATTTCCGTCCGCCCGCCAGCGGGCCAGCGGGCCGCCGCCAGTCGGTCGGCCGCCGGCCGCCCGGGCGTCGCGACAAGCGCCGCAGTAAGATCCAACCGCACTCAACGGGACGCGAAGGGATACCGGATACCGATGTACGACGCGATGCTGTCCGAGACCGTCACCATCCGCGGCGACGGCGGCGACGAGATCGAGGCCTACCTGGCCCGGCCGATGAGCCAGGGCCCGTTCGGCGGCGTTGTGGTAATCCACCACATGCCCGGCTACGACGAGCCGACCAAGGAGATCGCCAGGACATTCGCGGCACACGGGTACAACGCGCTGATGCCGAACCTCTACTACCGTGACGCCCCGGGGGCCAGCCCGGACGACGCCGCCGCCGCGGCCCGCGCCAAGGGCGGCGTTCCCGACCCGCGGCTGATCGGCGACGTGGCCGGCGCGGCCGCGCACCTGCGCGGGCTGACGTCCGCCAACGGCAAGATCGGCGTGATCGGCTACTGCTCGGGCGGCCGCCAGTCGGTCCTCTCCGCGGTCAGCCTGCCGCTCGACGCGGCGGTGGACTGCTACGGCGCCTATGTGGTGGGCACCCCGCCAGAAAACTCCCCGCTCAAGGTCGGCCCCATCAAGCACCTGATCAAGGACCTGTCCTGCCCGCTGCTCGGCCTGTTCGGCGCGGACGACCAGTACCCCTCACCCGACCAGGTAGCCGAGCTCGAGCAGGAACTCAAGGACCAGGGCAAGACCTACGAGTTCCACTCCTACGAGGGCGCCGGGCACGCGTTCTTCTCGGTGAACCGCGCCGCCTACCGACCGGAGGCCGCCATGGACGGCTGGCAGCGGATCTGGACCTGGTTCGGCCAGTACCTCTCCGCCTAAGCCGAACGAGCCGCCGCCGAACGAGCCGCCGCCGCCCAGGCACCGTAACCCCTCTTGGCACCCGACAGGGCTGGCCGCACGCTGCGGCCAGCCCTGTTTTACTACATGAAGTCATCTAGTAGCTACTTGAGCGAGAACACCGTGCGTGAACGATAGATATCCCCGGAAAACGCTCCGTCAGCCGATGGCGGCAAACCGCCGACCTGGCGAGATCGGCTCTTGACGGTGCGGCGGCGCGGCGCAACGATGATCTAGTTGGTGGAACCGGTTCCAACCGTCCGTCCCTGGAGTGTGACGATGCCGTCACAGCGCCGCGCGACCATCGCGGATGTGGCTGCCGCCTCGGGCGTCGGTGTGGGCACGGTCTCCCGGGTCATCAACGGCGCGGCGAATGTACGGGAGACAACCCGCGTCTCGGTCCAGAAAGTCATCGATCAGCTGGGGTACCGGCCCAGCCACTTGGCCGCTTCGCTGTCGCGTGGCACGGCGCGCACGATGGCGATCGTGGTGCCGCACCTGACCAGGCCGTCGGTGGTGATGCGGCTGGCGGGTGCGCTGGCGGTGCTGGACGAGCAGGGCTACGACACCGTGGTGTGCAACGTCGACACCCCCCAGCAGCGGGATCACCACCTGGCCGCGCTGACCAGGAGGCACCGGGCCGACGGCGTGATCGTGGTGTCGCTGCGGCTGTCCCGGCAGCAGCTGGGGTCCTTCCAGCGCACCGGGGTACCGCTGGTGACGGTCGGCGTGCTGGCGCCCGGCGTTCCGCAGACGGTCATCGACGACGTGACGGGCGGCCGGCTGGCCACCGAGCACCTGCTGTCGCTTGGCCACCGGCGGATCGGCTTCGTCGGCGACACGGCACGCCGGATGTCAGCCACCAGCCTGGGCTTCAGCGCGTCGCAGTACCGGCTGACCGGATACCGCCAGGCGCTGGCGGCGGCCGGCGTCGACTGCGACCCCGCGCTGGTGCGGCGCGGCCCGTACGGAGCGGTGAACGCCGAGGCGCTGGCCGCCGAGTTGCTGGCGCTGCCGGACCGGCCATCGGCCATCTTCGCGACGTCAGACACCCAGGCGATGGGGGTGCTCACCGCGGCGGACCGGTGCGGCCTTCCGGTGCCCGGCCGCCTGTCGGTGATCGGGTTCGATGACATCGAGTCGGCGGCCCTGCTCGGCCTGAGCACGGTCCGCCAGCCGCTGGAGCGAAGCGGCGCCGAGGGAGCCCGCCGGCTCTGCGCGCTGCTGCGCGGGGAGCGGGTCAGGCCGCTGCGGCAGCAACTCGCGCTGGAGGTCGTGCAGCGCTCGAGCACGGCGAGCTTTCGCGTGACCGGGCCACGATGCGGATCGGCAGCCACCCGGGCACGGTGCGGTGGCGGCCGGACCGCGCCCGGGGTGACATGTAGTGGCCCGCGAGCTTCGCGGCGGCCGGGAAAGGGCAACATTACTCGTCGTCCAGCGAGGCGGTGCGATGTCGCGCTGGCCGGAACTGGAGGCCGGAGGGAAGATGATGAGCGATAGCGGCAGAACTAGAGCTTCCACCCGTCGCGCTCACGCGCCGGGAGTCATGGGGGGTTCGCGTCTGCGGCTGGTTGCGGGCGTGGCCAGCGTCGTCCTGGCCGGGACGGGACTGGCCGCCTGCACCTCGGCCAGCGCCGGCACCGGACCGGTAACGCTGAACTTCTACTTCTACCCGGACACCTCCAAGGCCACCGTGGACGGCATCGCCAACTGCAACGAGCACAACGGGGGCAAGTACACGATCTCCTACCAGGAGCTGCCCCAAGCCGCCGACGGCCAGCGGCAGCAGATGGTCCGCCGGCTGGCCGCGCACGACACCACCATGGACATCCTGGGTCTCGACGTCACCTGGGAGGCCGAGTTCGCCCAGGCCGGCTTCATCGCGCCGTGGACCGGCACCTACAAGGCGCAGGCCGAGAACGGCACGCTGGTGCCGGCCCTGCAGACCGGGATCTGGAAGGGCACCCTGTACGCGGTGCCCGACAACAGCAATACCCAGCTGCTGTGGTACCGCTCCGACCTGGTCCCGACCCCGCCCACGACGTGGGCCCAGATGATCTCCGACGCGGAACAGCTGGCCAAGGAGGGCAAGCCGCACTACATCGAGATCCAGGGCGCGCAGTACGAGGGCACCACCGTCTGGTTTAACACGATGGTGGCCAGCGCGGGCGGCACCATCCTGAACCCGGACGCGACCCAGGTGACGCTCGGACCGCCCGCCGTCAAGGCGCTGTCGATCATGAAGGAGCTGGCCAGCTCCGTCGCCGCCGACCCGAGCCTGTCGGTGCAGATGGAGAACCAGAACCGGCTCGCCATGGAGGACGGCACGGCCGCCTTCGAGCTGAACTATCCGTTCGTGTATCCGTCCATGAAGGCCGACAACCCGAAGCTGTTCAAGAGCTTCAAGTGGGCGCTCTACCCCGAGGTCACCCCCGGCGTGCCGGCCAAGGTGACGATCGGCGGCACCGACCTCGCGGTCAGCGCGTACTCACAGCACAAGGCGCTCGCGTTCCAGGCCGCGCTGTGCCTGCGCGATGAGCAGAACCAGATCATCAACGCCAGCATCGGCGGCGTCCCGCCCACGCTGACCAGCCTCTACAGCGATCCGGCGCTGTTCGCCGACTACCCGTTCCACGCCGACATCCTGAAGGAGCTCGAGAACGCCAGCGTGCGGCCCAAGTCACCGGTTTACCAGGTCGTGTCCATCGACCTCTCGCACCTGCTCTCACCGCCGTCCGGCATCAGCCCGACGGGCACCGAGAATTCGATGGTCAGCCTGCTCAACGACGCCCTGCAATCGAAGGGACTGGTCCCGTGAGCCCCCAGGCAGCAAACCACCGGGCACCAGATGACCGGGCCGCGAGGGAAGGAGGAGGCCGATGAGTGCTACCACCAAGGTGACCGCCGGCACCGCCGCCGATCAGCCGACCAGGAAGGGCAAGCCGCAGCTGTCGGAGGGCGCGCGGGCCGAGCGCAGGCTCGGCTGGATGCTGTGCGCGCCGGCGGTCATCGTGATGATCGCGGTCACCGGCTACCCCCTCATCTACGCCCTCTGGCTGTCGCTGGAGCGCTACAACCTGGAGCTTCCGCAGGACATCAAGTTCATCGGCTTCAGCAACTACGGCGCGGTGCTCACCTCGCCTTACTGGTGGCAGGCGCTGAAGGTGACCGTGATCATCACGGTCTTCTCGGTCTCCATCACGCTCGTGCTCGGGATGCTGCTGGCCTTCGTCATGTACCGGACGCTGTTCGGCCGGGGCACGGTCCGCACTGCCTCGCTCGTCCCATACGGGATCGTGACGGTCGCCGCCGCCTACGGCTGGCAGTACGCGTGGACGCCCGGTCAGGGC
>Ga0181525_10004851_pt1 | contig 10174 bp, 9 predicted proteins | sample PEATcosm2014_Bin_48_FD_121100 | JGI IMG/M metagenome (GOLD analysis project Ga0181525, IMG submission 121100) | Peatland microbial communities from MTU Mesocosm Facility, Houghton, MI, USA - PEATcosm2014_Bin06_10_metaG | ecosystem: Environmental > Terrestrial > Soil > Wetlands > Peat | place...
CCGGAGACGCTTTGCGCCTTGTCGCTCAGTAAAAACTCGACTGCATGAGCGACATCGTCGACGCTGGCGAGCCGGCGCAACGCGCTGCGCCGCATGACCCGCTGGCGCTGCTCGCCGGCGAGGCCATGCGTCATGTCGGTATCGAGGAAGCCCGGGGCTACCGCATTCACGGTAATACCGAGCCGGCCGACCTCGCGCGCCAAAGAGCGGGTGAACCCGAGCATCGAGGCTTTGGTCGCGGCATAGACGGAAAGTCCGCTATAGCCGGTGAAGCCGATGATCGAAGCGACGTTGACGATGCGGCCGGCACGCTCCGACATCATCGAACGCACCACGTATTTGCTGAGAACGATCGGCGACAATGTATTGACGCGGACTTGCTCCTCGATCTGCGAATTGTGCATCGTCGCCAGCACGCCATCGAGGCCGAGCGCGGCGTTGTTGACCAGACCGAACAACGGGCCGAATTCGCCGCGCAGGCTTTTCACCAGATTGGGAATGTCCTCGATCCTACCGAGGTCGAAGGAGACAAAGTGCAATGCGCCGTGCTTGCCGCGCTTGGCGTCGGCGATCGCCGCGGTCAGCTCTTTGTTCTGCTTGCGCGCCAGGGCGATGACGCAATAGCCCGCCGCGACGAGATTGCGCGCGATGCCGAGGCCAAGGCCGCGGCTGGCGCCCGTGACCAGGACATTGCGCGGACGCGCGGCTGATTTTTTAGCCATGGCGCCGCACTAGCTTGCCGGTCGCCCCGACATCGAGTGAAGGCACAATGCTGATCGCGGCAGGGACCTTGTAGACCGGCAGCGTGTCGCTGCACAGTTTCAGGATATCGACCTTGACGGCGCCGAGCGCCTCGTCCGCGCGGTCGCCGCCGGATTTCAGCACCACGTCGGCGATCACGACGGAGCCGGTGACTGGACTGCGCTTGGGCCGCACCAGCGACATGCGCACCCGCGGATGGCGGTTGATCACCGCTTCGATTTCCTCGGGATGGACTTTCAGACCGCCGATATTGATGATGCCGCCGCGGCGGCCGGCAAAGAACAAGCGATCGCCGCCCATTTCCACCATATCCCCGGTGTCGACGAAGCCGTCCTCGCCGCGCAGCGGCGCCTCGGCGCCGACATAGCGCGATGCCGTGCGCGGCGAACGAATGCGCAGCGAGCCCTCGAAGATCCTCATCTCGACGCCGTCGCGGCAGCGTTCAAGGTATTCGGCCGGAAAACCAGCCAGACCGTCATCGACTTCGAAAGCAACACCGGCTTCGGTCGACGCATAAGCATGGCCGATACTGGCATGCGGAAAAGCATTGCGCAGGCTGTCCAGCACCGCTTGATCGGCGATCTCTCCGGAGAGCCGAACATAGCGCGGCGATATCTTCCGGATCGCGGGCGACATCAGAGCGCGGCGCCAATGCGACGGCGTGCCCGATAAATGCGTCACGCCATGCCGGCCGAGGCGATCCAGATGATCGGCAATCGGCTCGCCGGCGCACGACAGCACAAGAGACGCACCGCCGAGCACGGCGCGCAACAGAATCTGCAATCCGCCGTAGCGGCGAATGTCGTAGAATGTGCCCCAGACGACCGCATCGTCGACCATGTTCCGCCCGATAGGCGCGGTCAGCCCGGCAAGACTGTGGACGGCCATTTTCGGCACGCCCGTGGTGCCGGAGGTGAGCAAAAGCCACTCGGTCTCGCATGACGGCGCCGGGAGTTTGTCAGCAGCGACGATCTCTGCCGCGCAAGCAACGCGGATGGGAAGGTCGGGCAGATTTGCCGGCGAGCCGCTATCGATCACCACGGCGTCGATCTCGGCGCGCTCAGCCAAGGCCGCGAAATGGCCGGGATCGGCGTCGGGCGGCAAAATGGTGAGCCGGCGCGCGACACCGTCAAGCTCGATCAGCGCCAGCGCCGTCGTGAATTGGCTCGCAGTGGCGACGAGTACCGACGCCCCGGCCAGCTCTTGCAGCCGGCCTCCGAGACTCGTGCAGCCCGCGAGGTCGGCGAAACGGGCGCACGCGGCGCGATCCCAAAGGAATCGTTCCGACGAACCGTGCGCCAGGAATTGTCGCAGCGATCGCGCTTCAGTGCGCGCCATTTTCATAGACTTTCACGAAATCGCCGAAAGTCACCGGAAACAGCGCATCATCGAAAGCCGTGAACGGGTCGACGCCGAGCCGGTCTTCGAGGCGGGCGACGAGCACGGCAAAGCCGAGCGAATCCAGACCCGAGTCGAGCAGCACAAGTTCGTCGCGCAGCGGCGCCAGAATCTTGCCGTGCTCACGCGCAATCTGCGCCATCTGCTCCATTATGGTTAATTTTACCGACATAGCTGCGAGCCCTACGGTTTATTCACTTCGGACCGATATATTCCGCCAACAATTACGATCAAGTTCACGCCGGCGACGTGGTCAACGCGAATGGTTTCTTTTGTCCCTGGTATCCGTTGCCGGCAGATCGGCGAAGGCGATGTTCCCGCCATCGCCGAACTGCTGACCCGCGGATTTCCAAATCGCAACCATCAGTTCTGGGTCCGCGCGCTGGATCAGTTGACGCGGCGCGCGCCGCCGGCGGATTTGCCGAAATATGGTTACCTTCTGGAAACCGACGGCGTGCTGGTCGGCGCGATCCTCGTCATTTGTTCGACGATGCGCGTCGGATCGACGCTCGCGCCCCGCTGCAACCTTTCGAGCTGGTATGTCGAACCGGCCTACCGCGCTTACGCGCCGCTTCTCGTTTCGCATGCGCTGCGGCACAAGGGAGTCACCTATCTGAATGTCTCGGCGGCGCCGCATACTTGGCCGATCATCGAGGCCCAAGGTTTCTCGCGCTACAGCGACGGCATTTTCATCTGCTTGCCCATGCTCAACGGCAAGTCACATGGCGGAAAAATCGATCTGCTCGACTCACATCGCGAACCGCCGGTTGGAGCCGATCCGTTCGAGCAAGAGATGCTCGTTCAACACGCCATGCACGGCTGCGTCAGCTTATGGTGCGTTGCAGCCGACGGCGCCTACCCGTTCGTGTTCCGTCCCCGGCTCGTCAAAGGCTGCGTGCCTTGCGCGCAACTGATTTACTGCCGCGATATAGCGGACTTCGAACGTTTCGCCGGTCCGCTCGGCCGGTATCTGGCTTTGCGCGGCAAACCAATTGTCATCGTCGATTCGAACGGCCCGATACCGGGCCTCGTCGGAATTTTCCGCCATGGCAGCAAGCCGAAATATTTCAAGGGCCCGCAGCGCCCGCGGCTTGGCGATCTCGCCTATACCGAATACGCGATATTGGGCGTGTAGCGCGGCGTCGACGCTAGATCGTCAGCGCTTGGCGGACACGCGCCGGCCATTGCGGCAACTCGACGCCGTGCGTGGCGAACAATGCCAAAGCAAGGCGATCGATGCCGAACGCGACGCAGCCGGTATGCGCCGTCTCGCCCGCGGCGTTGCATAGATTCCACGCCACGCCGAAATGATCGCGGTGATAGTTGAAGCTCATGCAAGCGGTTGGCTCTTCTTCGGAATGCACCGGAATGAGCAGCTCGAATTTCAGCGCCTGTTCGACCTGGCTCATCGCCATTAGCTTGCCGCCGCGGCCGAAGAACGGATCGCTGGCGTGATCGATGCGGTAAGGCAGACCGAGTTGCACGGCGAAGGTCTCGGCCCGTTTCATCCAGCGGGCGCGAAAATCCTGGATTTGTTCGGGCGTGCCAATGCAGACATATTCACGCATGCGGAAAGATTGCAGCCGGTCGAGCATTTTCGACGGTTCGCGGCGGAAGCAATCGCTGGCAACGTCAAAGAGCAATCCGCCGGCAGGGACATGGCCGCGGCTCGCGGCCATGGGGTAGATCGGATAGCAGGCGGCCGGGCTGAGCACGAGATCGGCGGCGGCCAGCGCCGGCGTCCAATCTTCCCCCGCTTCATAACGCTCGACACTCGAACGAATATGCGCCTCGTCGCCGCTGAGACAGCTTACGCAGCCGAGAAAATGCGGAAAGCTCTTCAAGTAGCCGGATTTCTCCAATTGCCGGCGGCTCATCACGGGTGGAAAGCGCAGCACTTCGGTATCCGGCTCGCGGTAACGCGAAATCAGCGCGGTGAGGCCATTGACGACCTGCTCGAAAATTTGCGTGCGCGCGTAGACACCGTCGATGCCGGTCGGCAATAGCAGCGCCTCGGCGATCGAATCGAGCGACCGCACCGGCCTCGTGGGTTGTTTGAATGCGACGTTCATATGATTCGCGCCTCGTTTGTTTGCGTGTTTTTGGTGGCGAAACTTCAGTCGCTGAGCGAATTCGGGGCGCTGCCCAGCATCGACGCCGCAGCGATATTGGCGAGAATGCGATCATTGCTGATCATGACGGGCGACGAGAGGATATCGCGGAGATGCCGGCCGACACTGAACTCGCTGTCGTTGCGATAGCCGGAAAGTCCGCAGGTCTGCATGGCGCTCATGACGGCCGCGACGGCCAACTCGGAGGCGTTCACCTTGAGGAGATTCATGCCGGTTTGAAAGTCGATCGATTCGAGCTTGGCGGGATCGTCGCCCGCCGTTTCAAACCGCTGCAACGATGCCGCGATCAGGCTGCGCAGCGTCCGCAGCGTCGCATTGGCGCGCGTCAGATGTGCGGCGGCGGGCGGCGGCGTGCCGCCCGAGCGTTGCGCGGCCTTGCGCACGAAAGCCCGGGCGCGATCGGTTGCGGCCGTAGCGATGCCGGCCCATGCCGCGCTCCAAAGCAGGTGCGCCACCGGCATCATGGTCTGGGCTTGGATCTTGTCGTAGCTCACCGGCAGGATCTGTTCGCTCGATCCCGAGGCGACAAGTCTGAATCCTTCGCTACACGTGCCGCGCATGCCGAATGCATCCCAGCCGACCACCGGTTCGAGCCGGTAGTCCTGCTTGAGAAATGCGACGAGCACCTGATCGGAGCTCGGTGCATCGGCCGAACGCCGCGCAGTGGTGAGGAGTCCGTCGGCGGCTTTGCCGTAGGAGATGACGGTGGCTTGCCGCTCAAGGCTGATGCGCGAACCGTTGTGCTCGATCGGCGCCGCGCTGTTGCGGACGTCGCCGCCGCCCTGCCCTTCGGTCGTCGAAGAGGCAAGCAGCAATTGTTCGTTGCAAAGCCGGCGCAGCAGAAGCTGGTGCCAAGCGCTGGACTTGCCGTGGCGCACCAGGCAAGCGACCTTGGTCTGGTGCATGGCATAGATCATCGCCGTCGACGCGCAGGCGCGGCCGAGCGCGTAGCAAACATCGACGACCTCGGCGATGCCGGCGCCTTCGCCGCCGAGCTCCCGCGGCACCGCGATGCCCAAAAGACGCTGAGCGCGCACGGCGCCGATCGCTTCGTCAGGGAAGCGCGATTCATCATCGACCGCCGCCGCATGCGCCGCCGCAACCGCGACGGCCTTTTCGACGCGCCCCGGCAGGTCGGTCGCGCTGGCGGCGTGCAGGTTATTCGCGGCGATAAGAATGCCGCGCGCGGCCTTGCGCGCCACGTGAACGTCCTTATCGACCTCGAGAACGGTCGCTGGTCTGGCATTCATGAGTAGGCTCGCGATGATTTGACCGCCTAACGCGCGCTGATGCGCTTGTTATCGCACCACAGCTACCGCAAAACTTACAAATCCTCGTGGCATTTGCTGGGAATTAGCGCGCTTCTTTGGCGTAAAGGTTACCAATCGCAAACCCATCGTGTGCTAACCATCTGGTTAGCCGGCGATGCCATGATGGTTGGCGAAAGCAGCCATTTTTCGTCGTTGAATTTGGGAAACGTTTACCGTGCTTGACCGCAGCAATTCATCTCAGTCGGACCGCGTCACCGCGCTGGTGCGCGAACTGTTGGCCAAACGATCCGTCGACCGGCCGGTCGGGAGCGACGAGGATTTGGCTGGGGCCGGACTGACGTCGCTCGACATGGTGAACCTCATGCTCGCCGTCGAGACCGAATTCGACCTTAAAATTCCGGACCGCGACATGACGCCGGCGAACTTCCGCACCATCGCGCGGATCGACGCCCTCGTCGGCGCATTGCTGCCGCAGCCCTAGACCGGCCGGACGATTGGCTCTTGGCACCGGCATCGCTCCGGTGAGATGATGCCGGCAGGCGGCGGCCCCGGCGCGCCGACCTAAGTCCAGCTTGGTCCATCCGTGAGTGAAGTCAGCAAATCCAAGACGGTGTTCTACGCCAGCGTGGGACCTGCGCTGACGCTTTACGACATCGACATCGAAGGCGCCGCGCTGGTCAAGCGCGGCGCGGTCACGCTGCCGGCCAATATTCAATATGCGTGGCCGCACCCGTCGCGGCGATACCTTTATGTCGTGTCGAGCAACGGTGGTCCGGGAATCCCCGGCGATAAGCACTTTGCCAGCGCTTTCCTGATCGATCCGGCGACCGGCGCTTTGCGCCTGCACGGCGAACCCGTGGCACTGCCGTCGCGCCCGATCCATACCAGCGTCGACGGCGACGGCGCGTATTTGCTGACGGCCTTCAACGCTCCGAGCAACGTGACCGTCCACCATCTCAATACCGACGGCACGATCGGCGCCCCGGTTCTCCAATCGGCAAAGCTCGACACCGGAATTTTCGCCCATCAGGTCCTGGCGACGCCGGGAAATCGCAGCGTGGCCCTGCTGACACGAGGTAATCATGCCGGCGGCGGCAAGCCGGAGGATCCGGGCGCCATCAAGACATTCGGCTTTGCCAATGGCGCACTGAGCAACTTGGCTTCCATCGCGCCCGGCAATGGTCTCGGCTTCGGGCCGCGCCACCTCGACTTCCATCCGACACGGCCGTGGGCGTTCGTTTCGATCGAGCGGCAGAACAAGCTTTACGTCTATAGACTCGACCAAGCGACCGGGCTGGCGCGCGACCCGATGTTTATCAGGGACACCCTTTCCGATCCCGCATCACCGGCACCGCAAGGCGCCGGGGCGATCCACGTTCATCCCAACGGCAGATTCGTCTACGTGACCAATCGGACTTTCCCGTCATCAGGCCCCGGCGCCAGAGAGGTTTCCGCGGGCGGCGAAAACAGCGTCGCGGTATTCGCCATCGATCAAACCACCGGCGAACCAAATCGTATTCAAAGTATCGACGGCCGCGGCATCCAGTTGCGGACTTTCGGCATCGATCCAAGCGGACGGCTGCTGGCTGTCGCCAGTATCATGGCGCTTGAGGACGGCACCCTGCCGGCCGGCATCACGGTCATGCGTGTCGGCAACGACGGCAAACTCGAATTCGTGCGCAAGTACGACATCGACACCGGCAAGGCTCAGCAATTCTGGAGCGGAATGGTCACGCTGGCCTAGCGGGGCAGCGGCGGCAGGAGCCGCGCTTCGCGGAACCCCGGCGAGCAAGTATCAATAATGTGCCTTCTTGCCCGCGATAGGCGCCTCCCCATTTTGCTGGCACGCATCCGGCACGGGAAAGGATAACGGTCATGTCCATTCGGCCTGTGAAAAGCATTATCACGTCAAAGCCGACCATCGAGGGCGCCGGCGTCAAACTCAATCGCGCCTTTGGCTTCGGCAATACCGGCGATTTCGATCCGTTCCTTCTGCTTGACGATTTCCGCAACGACCGGCCGGCCGACTACCAGGCGGGCTTTCCCTGGCATCCGCATCGCGGCATCGAGACAATTACCTACGTGCTGGCGGGGAGCGTCGAGCACGGCGACAGCCTCGGCAATCGTGGCAATCTCGAAGCGGGCGACGTGCAATGGATGACCGCCGGCAGGGGCATTCTGCATCAGGAAATGCCGCAGGGCGATGCGGCGGGCCGCATGCACGGATTCCAGCTTTGGGCCAACCTGCCGTCGTCGCTGAAGATGACGGCGCCGCGCTATCAAGATGTCAAAGGCGCGGAAATTCCCGACATCGTCGATGACGACGGCACCCGCGTTCGGGTCGTCTGCGGCGACTTCTGGGGCAAGCGCGGCCCGATTGAAGGCGTCGCCGCGGATCCGCGCTATCTCGATATCTCGGTACCGCCGGGAAAGCGCAAAACGCTGCCGGTTGAGCTCGAACGGCATGCTTTTGCCTATGTCTTCGAAGGCTCCGGCAATTTCCGCGCCGCGTCGCAACCCTTTGGCGTGCTGACCGAGAAAACCGATGGCGTCAACGAGACCGTGGTGCGCGAGCAGACCGGCAATCGCTCGCTGGTCCTGTTCGACAGCGGCGACGAGGTGACCGTGCAGGCGGGCGATATGGGAATTCGCTTTCTGCTCGTTTCCGGCAAGCCGATCGAGGAGCCGGTCGCCTGGCACGGTCCGATCGTGATGAACTCGCAAGCCGAATTGCAGCAGGCCTTCGCCGAGCTGCGCAGCGGCACCTTCATCAAATAACTTCGGCGCTGTCACCCGACCGACATCCGGGCCCGGCCTTTCGGCCGGGCCTTTTGCGCTTTCCCCTGGAGCGGGTTGCCGCATCAAGATGTTCGCGCACGGCTCCGCAATCTGCTATCCTCCCCGCCACAGAGGCGTGCGGCGCCGCAAGGCTGACACGCCGTCGATCAAAAAATTGCGACAGCCAGGGAGGAACCACGCGTGAATAAGCTCGCACTCATTCTCGTCGCCGTCGGGACCGCTTTGTTCAGTCCCGCGCTTTACGCCGATGAATTTCCGTCGCGGCCGATCACTTTCGTTTCCGTGTTCGGTCCCGGCAGCGCCAGCGACACGATTTGCCGCATCATCGGCGATCCGCTCAGCGCCGCGCTCAAGCAGCCGGTCATCGTCGAAGATCGCCCTGGGGCCGACGGCGCCGTGGCCGCTCAATATATCCAGCATGCCGCGCCGGACGGCTACACGCTGATGATGGCGACCAACTCGCCGCTGTCCGCCGACCCGTTCCTTCTAAAAGACGTCAGCTACGATCCGGTAAAGGATTTTACGCCGGTGACGCGGGTCGGAAGCTTCACGCTGATGCTGGTGATCAATCCGAGCCTGCCGATCCACTCGGTCAAGGAACTGGTCGATTATGCCAAAGCCAATCCCGGTAAGCTGTCTTTTGCCAGCGGCAATACCGCCGGCATCGTCGGCGGCAAGACACTGGCGCACTGGGCCGGCCTCGACATGCTGCACGTGCCGTACAAAAGCTCACCGCCCGCCATTGAGGACGTGATCGCCGGGCGTGTCTCCATGATGGTCGTCGATTTCACCGTCGCGATGCCGCATGTCGCCGCCGGTCAGGTGCGGGCGCTCGCGGTGACGCGGCTCAAGCGCAGCCCGTTCTTTCCCGATCTGCCGACCATGGATGAGGCCGGCATCGAAGGCTTCGAACTCGACGCTTGGGCCGGTCTCGTTGCGCCGGCCGGCGTGCCGCCCGCCATCGTGACCAAACTCAACGCCGCACTGCGCCCGATCATCGAAAGCCCGGACGTGCAAGCCAAATTCAAGAATGTGGGATTCCAGGGCTTTGCTTCGACGCCCGGCGAGTTCGGTGGCTTCATCAAGACCCAGCTCGGCAAGTGGCAGAAGATGATCGCGGACGCCGACATCAAGTCGGACTGAGAACGCTTCCCGCCCCGCTGCCGCGGGGCAAAGCCGGGATCGGTTGCAGTCGACCAGGATGGACGCCACCGCAATCGCCGCCGCCTTGGCTACCGACCACAAATAAGAGATGGACGATCGCTACGCTCGTCAGCGCTCGTGCGGGAGGCGCTGCAGGAAAGACCCAAGAGCCGAAGCCCAAACAGCAGGGTGCGCGATATTCATGTGACCGTAGCTGCCAGGGCCGGCTGGAAACATCACGTCGGTGTAGTTCGGTGCGGTCGGCAAGTGCAGGTGTTCGGGAGGATTGGTCAAGTCGTCGGCAAAATTGATGGTGAGCATCGGCTTGACGATCGCGTTCAGCTTTGGCGCCGGATCATAGTCAGCCGAGCTCTCGAAGGCATAGAGCATGTCGTTGGCGTCATAAGCTTCGCCGTCAGCCTCCAGCTTGCCGACGAGGTCTATCGCGGTTTCGCGGGTGGGTGCCTGCTTTTGCAACTGCCCAGCTGATCCCGTCATAATTGCGGATAATGGTATGACTGCCTTGATCCAGTTTTTCGGCGGCGCGTCCTTCGGATAGTCGCCGTTCTTCCAGGCTGGGTCGCTACGAATGGCTTGGCTGATCATCTCGCGCCATATCATGTTCCTTCCGCTGATCGCAGCGGGCGTACTGGCGATCGCCACGAGGCA
>Ga0181525_10004852_pt1 | contig 10174 bp, 9 predicted proteins | sample PEATcosm2014_Bin_48_FD_121100 | JGI IMG/M metagenome (GOLD analysis project Ga0181525, IMG submission 121100) | Peatland microbial communities from MTU Mesocosm Facility, Houghton, MI, USA - PEATcosm2014_Bin06_10_metaG | ecosystem: Environmental > Terrestrial > Soil > Wetlands > Peat | place...
CGGGCAAGACCAACTTGTGCACGGCGATACGCGCCACCCAGGGCAAGGGCGTGCTGCCCGACGGCACCAGCCGCTTCTCGATGAACGGCAAGCCCATACTGCACTACATGGGCTGCTCGACCTTCGCCAACTACACCGTGCTGCCCGAGATCGCCCTGGCCAAGGTGCGCGAGGACGCGCCCTTCGACAAGATCTGCTACATCGGCTGCGGCGTGACCACCGGCATCGGCGCGGTCATCTACACGGCCAAGGTGGAGGCCGGCGCCAACGTGGTGGTCTTCGGCCTGGGCGGCATCGGCCTGAACGTGGTCCAGGGCGCGCGCATGGTCGGCGCCGACATGATCGTCGGCGTGGACCTCAACCCGGAGCGCGAGGCGCTGGCGCGGCGCTTCGGCATGACGCACTTCGTCAACCCCAGGGACCACGGCGACGGGCTGGTGGCCCACCTCGTCGAGCTCACCAAGGGGGGCGCCGACTACAGCTTCGAGTGCATCGGCAGTACCGAAGTGATGCGCCAGGCCCTCGAGTGCTGCCACCGGGGCTGGGGCGTGTCGGTGATCATCGGCGTGGCCGCGGCCGGCAAGGAGATCGCCACGCGACCGTTCCAGCTGGTGACCGGGCGCGTCTGGAAGGGCTCGGCCTTCGGCGGCGCGCGCGGCCGCCGCGACGTGCCCAGGATCGTCGACTGGTACATGGAAGGCAAGATCAACATCGACGACCTGATCACCCACCAGCTTCCGCTGGAGCGGATCAACGAAGGCTTCGAGCTGATGAGCCGCGGCGAGTCGATCCGCAGCGTGGTCGTCTACTGATGGCCGGCGCGGCGGCCCTGCGGACCGGCCACCGGTGTTACGGCGGCCACCTGGGCTTCTACAGCCATGCCTCGGCGGCAACGGCCACGACGATGAACTTCGGCCTGTACCTGCCGCCGCAGGCCGCGACGCGCAAGGTGCCCGCGCTCTATTACCTCGCGGGCCTTACCTGCAACGAGGAGACCTTCCTGATCAAGGCCGGGGCGCTGCGGCTGGCCGCGCAATGGGGGCTGGCGCTGGTCGCACCCGACACCAGTCCGCGCGGCGCCGGCATCGCCGGCGAGGATGCCGAGTGGGATTTCGGCGTCGGCGCGGGTTTCTACGTCGATGCGACCGAACAGCCCTGGGCAGGCCACTACCGCATGCACCACTACGTCACGCAGGAGCTGCCGCCGCTGCTCGAGGCGCAGTTCCCGATCGAAGCGCAGCGGCGCGGCATCTTCGGCCACTCGATGGGGGGGCATGGCGCACTCGCCATCGCGCTGCGCGATCCGGCGGCCTGGCACTCGCTTTCGGCGTTCGCGCCGATCTGCAATCCGGCCGCGGTGCCCTGGGGCCAGAAGGCATTCTCGCGCTACCTGGGCGGCGACCGCGACGCGTGGCTGCGCTACGACGCCAGCGCGCTGATGCGCCAGCGGCGCTATCCCGGCCCGATACTCGTCGACCAGGGCCTGGACGACCGGTTCCTGCAGGACCAGCTGCACCCGGAGGCGCTGGAAAGCGCGGCGCACGCCAGCGGCCAGGAACTGGAACTGCGGCGCCACCCCGGCTACGACCACTCGTACTGGTTCATCCAGACCTTCATCGCCGACCACCTGGCCTGGCACGCCCGGCAGCTCGGGCGCGCTCATTCCGCGGTCGCCGGGGGGCAGGGCGCCGGCGCTACTTCGATACGTTGAGGAAGGGAATCGGCGCGCCGGCGAAGATCGCCGCCGGCAGCACGCCGTTCCATTTTTCCGCCTTCGTGCGCTCCACCTCGATCCGGCGCAACTCCAGCACGTCCTTGTTCTGCGCCAGCGCGGCATTTTGCACCCGCAGCGCCTCGGCCTGGGCCTTGGCGATCGTCAGGTTCGCATAGGCCTCGCCATCGGACTGCGCCTTGCGGGCGCTGGCCTCGGCCTCGGCGATGGCCACCTTCTGCTTTTGCTCGGCCTCGACCGTCTTGAGCTTGTTCTCGGCGGCAAGCCGCAATTGCTCCTGCGTGACCTTGTCGTTGATCGCCGCCATGTAGGCCTCGGAGAAGTTGAAGTTGCGCATGTCGATGTTGATGACCTGGGCGCCGTAGATCGCCAGCTTCTCGCGCAGCGCCGCGTTGATGTCGTTGGAGACCCGGGCCCGCTGCGCGATCAGGTCGGGCGCGGTGTACTTGGCCGTCACGGCCTTGAAGATCTCCTGGGTCGCCGTCTGGACGTAGGACGCGAGGTTGCCGTCGTGCGAGTACTTCTCGAAAACCTCGGCGACACGGTCCGTCGCGATGCTGTAGCGCACCGTCATGCTGACCTTCACCGGCTGCGTGTCGCTCGTGCTGCCCTCGGCATTCTCGATGTCGGCCTGCTCGGCGCGGATGCTGAAGTTCGACAGCTTTTCCCAGGGCGGCAGCACCGCCAGGCCCTCGCCCTCGATCCCGACGATCTTGCCGAATTGCGTGACCACGCCGCGGCTGCCGGTCGGCACGGAATAGAACGGCCACAACAGGGCGAGCGCGATGATGACGGCAAGCGCGATGAGCGCACGCCGGCGCGTGAATACCGACCCACCGATTTCAGGCATCTGCATCTTTCCTCCGCTGGAGATTTTCCGGGACCGCCGATGCGGAACCGGTGGTTGCGCGTAGCGCCGGCGGATCTTAGCAATCGGCCGGTCTACGGCTGCAGCAGGCTCACGTGCGCGGCGACGATGCGCCAGCCTTGCGGCAGGCGCACCCAGGTCTGGCTCTGCCGGCCGGGCCGGGCGCCGGGCCGGCTGAACTCGATGTGCGTCGTCGCCAGGTCGTCGCCGTAGGTGGTGATGACGCTGGCCATCACCGTGCGCGCGAGCCCGGCCGACGGGCGCGCCGCGCGAAAGGCGCGGATCTGCGCCATGCCGTAGAGGTTCTCGCCGGCGCCGTAGCGCACCGCGTGGGGCGAGTCCCAGAAGAGTTCGTCGAGCACCGCGACGTCGTTGCCCACCAGCGCGCGTTCGTAGCGCTCGAACGCATCGCGTACCTGGGCCAGCACCTGCGGGTCGTTGATCTTCACGGAGCGGCTCCCATCTCAAGGTTCGCCGGCCGGTGCGGTGCACAGGCCCAGGGCCTCGAGGTGACGTGCGGCGGCCAGGCACAGGTCCTCGCGCCACGGCGCGGCGATCAGCTGCACGCCCACCGGCAGCGGTGCGCGCCGCGGCGGCGGGGAAATCGCGGGCCACAGCGGCGCCGTGCACACCGGCAGGCCCACGCAGGAGATCGGCTGCGTCAGCAGGCCCAGGCCGGCGCGGGTCGGGATCCGCTGGCCGTCGATCGCCAGTTCCTCGCTGCCGATCGGCGGCGCGCTGCAGGGCGTCGCCGGTGCGATCAGCAGGTCGACGTCGCGGAACAATTCCAGCACCTCGGCGTAGGCCGCGCGCCGCCGCGCCTGCGCCTGCACCACCCAGTCCGCCGGTATCAGGTTGCCGGCGATCAGCCGGTCGCGCGACAGCGGCTCGAATCGCGCGTAGTCGGTGCGCAGGCGCGGCCGGTGCAGTGCGCCGCCCTCGGCGCCGGTGATGACGAAGGCGGCGGCGCGCGCGGCCTCGGCACCGGCCCACTCGAGCGTGCCGCGCGCGCCCAGCGCCGCGCCGGCGCGTTGCACGGCGGCGCGCGCGTCCGCGTCGGCCCAGCGCGCGAACCAGCCGCCGAGGATGCCGACCCGCAGGCCGCCGGGCAGCACCAGTGCCCCGCCGACCGGCTCGACGGGGCGCTGCGCGCACGCCGGATCGGCCGCGTCGGGTCCCTGCAGGGCGTCGTAGAGCGCCGCCAGGTCGCCCACCGACGCGGCGAAGCCGCCGACGTGATCGAGGCTGTGGACGAAGGCGAACACGCCACGGCGCGACAGCCGCCCGTACGTGGGCTTGAGGCCGAAGACGCCGCACAGGGAGGCGGGTACGCGCACCGAGCCGTTGGTGTCGGAGCCCAGCGCCAGCGGAACCAGTCCGGCGGCGACGGCGGCGGCCGAGCCGCCGGACGAGCCGCCGGCGATGCGGCCGGTGTCGCGCGGGTTGCGTGTCACGCCGAATCGCGAGTTCTCGGTGGTGAAGCCGTAGGCATGCTCGTCCATGTTGAGCGTGCCCAGCAGCACCGCGCCGGCAGCGCGCAGGCGCTGCACGGCGACGGCATCGGCGCTGGCGGGTGCGCGGTCGGCGTAGACCGCGCCGCCGGCGCCGGTGACCCGTCCGGCGATGTCGAAAAGGTCCTTGACCGCGTAGGGCACGCCGGCCAGCGGCGGCAGCGGCAGGCCGGCGGCGCGCTGCGCGTCGATGGCCGCGGCCTCGGCGCAGGCCCGCTCCCAGGTGTGGGCGGTGAAGCAGTTGAACTGCGGATCGCGCTGCGCGATCTGCACGCGCGCCTGCTCGAGCAGCATCGTGGCAGTGCAGGCGCCGCGGCGCACCTGTTCGGCCAGCGCCAGCGCCCCGCTCATGGGCGGAACACCGGCAGCGGCTCGGCATCCGGCGGCAAGGGCTGGTCCAGGAATGCGGCGGCGATGGCGGCGATGCGCGCAAACTGCAGCGTCACCGCCGCCGCCTGGGCGGCATCGAGCGTGTAGCCCTGCACGGCCAGCGCCGAGCGCACGTACGCAGCCAGTTGCGGATCCGATTGGTCCATTGCGGTGCTCCCGTCGGGGTACTTGCGCCGGGGCTAGGGCGCCGCGGCGCCGCCGTCATCGGCCGCCGCGAACAGTTGCAGCGGCGGGATGTAGACCCCGCGCCCTATCAGTCCGCAGGCGCCGCTGCGGTCGAGTATCGCCAGATGGACCAGCGGCGCAAGCGCGCGCTCGCGCACGCGCTGCGGATCGACGATGCCGCTGTGCGCATCGACCAGCCGCGCGCGCAGGTCCGCGGCATCGGCCGGGAGCGCATCCTGCCATTCGGCCGCCAGCGACGGCGCGGCCGCCAGCGCCTGGCCGCCGAGTCCGCACCAGTCGATGACGGCGCTGTCGCCGATGGCCCCGAGCGCCGCCGTGGCGGCGTGGCCGTCCATGCGGGTGCCGCGCGGGGGCAGGGCCGGGGCCGTCGACCAGGATGCCTGGCCGGCCCAGCGCACGCCGAACGCGATCCCGTTGCCGCCGATGGCGGCGACGCGCTGGCCCGGCGCGGCCATCGCCGCTGCCGCTGCCGCCATGAAGAGCGGCAGCACGAATGCCGGCTGGGTGCGCAGTCGTGCGCTGTCGGAATCGGCCAGGCCGGCGAGCCGATCGGCCAGTGCTGCGCCGGCGGCGATCGTGCGCGCATGGCATTCGTCGCCCTGCGCCAGCGCCACGCCGATGATTTCATCGAGGCGCGGCGGCTGCCGGCGCACCAGCGGCGCCAGCACCGCGGCCGCCCAGGCGTCCGACTGGCGCAGCGCATCGCGGCACGACGGCGCCAGCGAGCCGAAGCGCAGCGCCGGCGGCGGGCCCTCGACCAGCGGCGCGAAGCGCACGCTGCCGGCGCCCTCGACCGCGAACAGCGGCATCGATGCCGAGACCACCTGCGCCAGCGGCGTGGCCACGCCATGGTCCTGGGCCGGCTCCAGGCGCACCGCGCCCTCGCCCAGCAGGCGTGCCGCGGCGCGTTCGTCGGCGGCGGCGCCCTCGTAGAGCAGCGCCTGGATCGCGGCGTGCAGCACCGGCGCCGGCGGCGAACCGCGATAGGGCGGACCGGCGTGCAGCAGCACCGACGCGGGCAAGCGCGGGCAGGCGGCGCTGCGCGGCAACACGTCGACCCAGCGTGCGCCGGCAAAGGCCCGCGCGAATTCGGCGATCGGCGTCGTCATGCCGGCTCGCCAGGTGCGCCCTCAGCCTTGCGGCAGGCGGAACGGCACGTGGCCCACATCGTTGTTGGCCTCCACCAGCGTGATCAGTTGCAGCAGGAAGGCATCGCGCTCGGCCGCCGGCAGGCGCTCCACCGTGCGGTCATGCGCGCGTTGCGCGGCGCCGGCCATGCGCGCGAGCAGTTTGCGACCCTTGCGGGTGAGGCGCACCAGCTTCACGCGCCGGTCCGAAGCGCTGGGCCGACGTTCGAGCAGGCCGCGCTCCATCAGGCGCGGCACGACCTCGGCGACGCTGGTGCGCTCCAGGCCGATCTCCAGCGCCAGCCCGTTCTGGTCCAGTTCGCCGCGCTCGGCCAGCGCCGTCATGAGGCTGTATTGCACCGGCGTGATGCCGAAGGCACGGGTCTCCTCCAGGAAGAGCGAGCCGTGCAACTGATGCAGGCGGCGGATCAGGAAGCCGGGCCGCACCAGCAGCGGCGAGCGTTCCTGGGCGGCGCGCAGGCGCTGCTTTACCTCGGTCGTCGTCAATATCGCGGCCATCGTTGGATGAAAACGCAAGCGAACCCGGGCAAGCGCAGGCTCGGCGGCAATCAGTGGCAATCAGTGGCAATAAGTGGCCATCACACGCAATCGGAGACAATGATGCAAGAAACGTTCCCGTCATGTCCAGCGCGGTCTTTGCGGCGGCACCGCGCGCGCGGCGGCCTGCGCGGATATGCGGGGTACACCCCGTTTTGCACAGTTTATGGGAATCCGGCCCCCGCATTGGGGCGCGCCAGCGGGCGGGCGGCGGCAATCCGGTGCAGTTCCGGCGCCGCGGCGCGCGCCCGGGCCCGCGCTGCGCCCGCGCCGGCGCGACCCTTTCCGGCCATGGCACGCCTCTTGCACCACTTCTGCTGGCAACCGGACAGCAGCATGGGCAAATGACCACAACTCTCCTCAGGAACGGCCGGGTCATCGATCCGGCCTCGGGCTGGGATGGCCGCGCCGATGTCCTGGTCGAAGGCGAGTGCATAGCCGCGCTGGGCCCCGACCTGGCGGCCGACGCCGACCGGGTGATCGACTGCAGCGGCCGCCTCGTGCTGCCGGGGCTCATCGACACCCACGCCCATGTGTACCAGCACGTCACCGGGCGCTTCGGCCTCAATGCCGACCTGTGCGGGGTGCATTCGGGAGTGACGACGCTGGTCGACCAGGGCGGCCCCAGCTGCATGACGCTGCCCGGTTTTCGCGCATTCGTCGCCGCGCCGGCGCGCACCCGCACGCTGGCGTTCCTGTCGGCCTACCTGGTCGGCGGCCTCGAGGGCCATTTCTATCCGGCGCTGTACCGCCCGGACTGCGTCGACGTCGACGCCACCGTGCGCGTCGCCGACGCCAACCGCGACCTCGTCAGGGGCATCAAGGCGCACGCCGAGCTGGGCGGTTTTGCCCGCTGGGGCGCGCAGGTGATGCAGTCGGCGGCGCAGATCGGCCGGCGCACCGACCTGCCCGTGTACATCCACTTCGGCCAGCTGTGGCCGCTGCCGGGTGGCGACGCGCTGCCGGTCGATGCCGACGGCATCCTTGGCCAGGTGGTCGACCTGCTCAAGCCCGGCGACGTGCTGGCGCATCCGTTCTCGCGCCATCCCGGCGGATTCGTCGACCGCTCCGGCCGCGTGCACCCGCTGGTGCGCGAAGCGATCGCCCGCGGCCTGCGCATCGACGTGGGCCACGGCTCGCACTTCAGCTTCCGCGTGGCGCGGGTGGTGCTCGACGCGGGCATCGTGCCCGATACGCTGGGCGCCGACATGCACGGCTACAACACGCTGGTGCCGCCGCCGCCGGGCAGCCCGGCGCAGCATCCGGATCCGGAGCACCTGTTCGCGGGCCGGACCCGTTTCAGCCTGGTGTCGGCAATGACCAGCATGCTGGCGCTGGGCCTGCGCCTGGAACAGGTCGTCCCCATGGTCACCGTCAACGCGGCGCGGATGATCGGCATGCAGGACACGCTGGGCGCGCTGCGCGTGGGCGGCATCGCCGATGTGTCCGTCCTGGCCGACGAACGCGGCAGCTGGACTCTCAGCGACAACGAGGGCGCGCAGGTCAGCGCCACGCGCCTGCTCGAGCCGCTGTTCTGCCTGCGCGCCGGCGAACGCCACGATGCCAGCGCCGCCATCCTGCCGCAGTTGCGGGCCGCCTGATCCGGGGGGCGCATGCACGGCGAACCCGGCGAAACGTTCGACTTCATCGTCTGCGGCGGCGGCACCAGCGGTTGCGTGGTGGCGCGGCGCCTGGCCGAGGATGGTTCGGTGCGCGTGCTGTTGCTCGAGGCCGGCGGCGACGAGCGGCTCGCGGCGGTGCGCAATCCCACCGTGTGGATGCGCAATATCGGCAGCGAGCGCGACTGGCAGTTCCGGGCCGAGCCCTCCGACGCCCTGGCGGGCCGCAGCGTCCCGCTGCCGATGGGCAAGGTGCTGGGCGGCGGCTCGAGCATCAATGGCCTCGTGTGGGCGCGCGGCCACCGCACGGACTTCGAGCACTGGGCCGAGCAAAGCGGCGACCCCGGCTGGGGCTACGACGCGGTCATCGACCTGTACCGGCGCATCGAGGACTGGCAGGGTCCGGCCGACCCGGCGCGGCGCGGCACCGGCGGACCGGTGCAGCTGCGCCTGGCCCCCGACCCGGTGCCGCTGGTCGCGGCGCTGATGGAGGCCGGTTCCGCCGCCGCCGGCGTGCCGGCGGTTGCCGACCTGAACGGGGCGGCGATGGAGGGCGCGGGCGCCTGCGGGATACCCAACATGACGGTCGATGGCCACGCCGAACGCGTGTCCATGGCCAGCGCCTACCTGCGGCCGGTGATGGCGCAGGACAATCTGGTGGTGCGCCTGCACGCCGAGGTGGGGCGGATCCGCTTCGAGGGCCGGCGCGCCGCCGCCGTCGAATACCGCGTCGAGGGGCGCCAGGCCTGCGCGCGTGCCGACGCCGAGATCATCGTCTGCACCGGCGCGATCCATACGCCCAAGATCCTGATGCTCTCGGGCATCGGCGATGAGCGCCAGCTGGCCGCGCACGGCATCGCGCTGGTGCAGCACCTGCCCGGCGTGGGGCAGGATTTCCAGGACCATATCCTCGTGGCCGGCTGCGTCTGGGAGTACCAGGTGCCGGAGCCGCCGCGCAACAATTCGGCCGAGTTCACCTTGTTCTGCAAGAGCGATCCGGCGCTGCCGGCCCCCGACCTGCAGCCGGTGCTCGAGGAGTGCGCGTTCGGCAGCGAGCGGGTGCGCGGACGCTACGCGCTGCCCGCCGATCCGGCGCGCGCCTGGACCCTGGCGCCGGGACTGGTGCGGCCGCACAGCCGCGGCCATGTCGCGCTTACCGGCAACCGGCCCGCCGATCCGGTCGCCGTCCATGCCCGGTTCCTGGGCGACCGGCGCGACGTGCGCGCGCTGCTGCGCGCCGTCGAACTGTGCCGCGAGATCGGCAATGCGCCGGCGCTGCGGCCGTTCGTGCGCCGCGAACTGATGCCCGGACCGCTGGACGCGGCCTCGATGGAGCAATGGCTGCGCGAGGCCGCCGGGACCTACTTCCACCCGTCGTGCACCGCGCGGATGGGCCGCGACGCGCGGGCGGTGGTCGACGGCGCGCTGCGCGTGAACGGCGTGCAGGGCCTGCGCATCGCCGACGCCTCGGTGATGCCGTCGATCACCACCGGCAACACGATGGCGCCATGCGTGCTGATCGGCGAGCGGGCCGCCGACCTGATCCGCGCGACCCATCGGCTCGGCGTGTCCCGCACGGCGGCCGCATGAAGCACCATCATCTCGAGGCCAGCGCGCGCACCGTGCACTGGGGCTACTGGGATGCGGCGCGCGCGCCGGTGCTGCGCGTCGCATCCGGCGACCGCGTCACCATCGATACGCTGTCGGGCGAACCCGCCGACCTGCCCGACGATGCGCAGCGCGTGCTGCCCGAACACCGCGCCGTCCTGTCCGGGACGCCGCGCGGTTCCGGGCCGCACCTGCTCACCGGGCCGATCTGGGTCGAGGGCGCGGAGGCCGGCGACGTGCTGCAGGTGACGCTCTCCGATATCCGCCTGCGCCAGGACTGGGGCTGGAACCTCATCGAACCGCTGCTGGGCACGCTGCCGGAGGATTTCCCGCGGCGGCGCCACCTGGTCATCCCGATCGACCGCGCGGCCGCCGTGGCGCGGCTGCCATGGGGCTCGGTGGTGCCGCTCAAGCCCTTCTTCGGCAATTTCGGCGTGGCCCCGCCGGCGCACTACGGACGGATCACCTCGGTCATTCCGCGCGAGCACGGCGGCAACATGGACAACAAGGAAATCGGCGCCGGCGCCACGCTGTTTTTGCCGGTGTGGGCGCCGGGAGCGCTGTTTTCCGCCGGC
>Ga0181525_10004853_pt1 | contig 10174 bp, 15 predicted proteins | sample PEATcosm2014_Bin_48_FD_121100 | JGI IMG/M metagenome (GOLD analysis project Ga0181525, IMG submission 121100) | Peatland microbial communities from MTU Mesocosm Facility, Houghton, MI, USA - PEATcosm2014_Bin06_10_metaG | ecosystem: Environmental > Terrestrial > Soil > Wetlands > Peat | place...
AGGATCTTGTCGAGATCAACGACAGCATCAAGAGCGGTCTCGACATCATCCCGGCCTCGCGCATGGACGAGGTGCTCAAGCACGCCTTGGTGCGCATGCCGGAGTCGATCGTATGGGACGAGGCGACGGCGAAGCCGGTCGAGGTCCCCGAGCCGGTGGTGGAGGAAGACGCTTCCGGTCTTACCGCGCATTAAGCGGCGGTTTTGACAGAGTAGATACAGGCGGCGCCTTCGGGCGCCGCCTTTTTTATGCGGTGTTGACCAAAGCCGGCGTTAAGGCTGCCTTAGCCATGTCTGGAAACCCTGGCGCGGTTGCTTCGCCGTAATATGGCGCGCACAACCCCATGTCCGGGATGGTCGAGCTTTTCGACCGAGTCACATGAATCGTATCGCACGCCCCACGACCGCTCGGCGCCGCGTTCGCAACGGCTCCCGCCAAACCTTGGTTGTGGTCGCGATCGGAACAATCTTGGCGCTGGGATCATTGGCCGCCGCGGAGTTTGTCAGGCTCTACGGCGAACGAGTGGCCGCGGCAGCGGTCAAGGTCGACGCTGTCGAAGCCTATACCGGCTCGATCCTCTATGTTCCGGACTACGGCAATGTCTGCCGCCAGTTGCTGTTCGACAACCGTAACGGTCAATTCACCGGCAGTGCCTACGTCAACTGCGCGGTCGCCCTCTATCATGTGACCGTCGGCGAACCGAGGGAATGGTCCTCGCCCCGCGCCGAGGTGATCGGGGCCGGGTTCCGCTCGCGTTAGAACGCCGCCGTCGCGGAAACGATAGCCGTTTTAGCCAATAGTGTTGGCGGCCGCCGCGACTTTCGCTAGATATTGCTCGACGGGTGACTTCCACGGCGCCGGCATTCGGTTTGGCGCCAGAGCAAAATGGTAGGCGGACGCGTGTTCAAAATCATGATGCCGGTGGCCAAGCCGTTTGCCATCCGGGGCGTGGCATGCACCGCCTTGGCGATTGTCTCGGTCGCGCTCTTGGCCACGGTCGCGGCGCGCGCCGCCGACGATTTTCCGCTCAGCGGGAATTACACCCAAAACGTCGCCTGTAAGGGCGATGGCACCGATCCGAAGGAGGCGAAAGTCGCCATCTCGCTCCAGGAGATCGATTCCAATATGGGCGTGTGCACGATCCTGGATTCCAAACGCAACGGCGATAGCCTGCTCGTTCACGTCGAATGCAAGTTTGCCGGCGGACCGGTCATGGGCGACATTACCTTCACGCCCAAGCCCAACAATACTCTCGAATTCGTCGATCGCGACAGCACCTATAAAGCCGTGCTGTATCGCTGTCCGAAATAGCTGGCCTCAGCGGTCGAGGGCATCAACTCTGCATCTTGTCGTTTCTCAGCAACACGGAAGGGCGTGAATGAGCGCTTATCAGGGTCTGCAAGCGGAATCGGTCACGTTTCACGGCCACGGCGGCGACGGAGGTGAAGCGTATTATGCGCGCCCGCTCCGCGCCGGAAAATTTCCCGGCATCGTTGTCATCATGCACTTGCCGGGCTGGGACGAATGGATCATCGAAGTCACCCGCAAATTCGCCCATCACGGGTTCGCGGCGATTTCGCCACATCTTTATTTTCGCGAGGGCGCCGGTAGCCCAGACGATATCGGCGCGCGGGTGCGCGCGGCCGGCGGTGTCGCCGACGAACAGGTCATGGGCGACGTTGCCGGCGCCATCGACTATCTGCGCGCGCAGCCCAATGCCAACGGCAAAATAGGCATCATTGGCTTCTGCTCGGGCGGCCGTCATGCCTATCTCGCCGCCTGCAAGCTGGCTGGAATTGACGCCGTGGTCGATTGCTGGGGCGGCAACGTCATCGTCGATAATCCCAAAGACCTCAACGCCAAACGTCCGGTGGCGCCGATCGATCTGACGGAAAAATTGAGCAGTCCTCTGCTTGGCATTTTCGGCAATGACGACCAAAATCCGACCGCCGACCAGGTCGATCGCACCGAGGCCGTGCTCAAGAAGCTCGGCAAGAATTACGAATTCCACCGCTATGACGCCGCTGGGCATGCCTTCTTCAATACCGCCCGCGACGCCTTTCGGCCGGAGCAGGCGATGGATGGCTGGCGGAAGGTCTTCGCCTTCTTCAATCGCCATCTGGCGACATCGGCCGCCGGCGTCGCCGCCGAATAGCACAGGAGGTCAGCATGTGTTCCTATATCGTCGAAAAGGCCGCCTTGGTCGGCAGCGCCAAGGGGCGCAAAGGCTGGATGCGGATCGACACCGCGAATGTCTATTTTGACCATCCCTACTATTCGACGCTCGATCATGTGCTGGCCATCGATTTCACCAACGAGGGCGAGGGCGGCCGCGACCGCGTCGCCATCGAGCTGAGCGCCGATTCCGCGCGCGCGCTGGTCGACAGAATACTTGCAGCGCTGGCGAGCGGCGAGATCGCGCACCCGTCGGCGCCAGCCGCGATCGATGCGCAACCGGCTCGCCAAGACGCTGTTCGCCAAGAAGCCGTGCGCTAACAAATCAGTTCGCATAAACTTGCCGTCGTGCTACCCCCCGGCACGCCATTTTGTGCCGCTCAATGAACGAGGAAACGTCCGATGAAACTGATTGCCTACCTTCTGGCCATTATTTGCGTGATCGCCGCGGTGATGTATTTCGTCATGCCGGCCGGTTCATTGCCCACATTCATGCCGGGCTACGCCGCGGGCTCGACCGCCATTCATATGAAGCATGCCATCGCCGCTGCCGTCGCCGCCGTCGTGTTGTTCGGCCTCGGCTGGTATTTCGGCCGTTCGGGCAGGTGATCGTTTCATTTTCGATCTGTTGCGCGGCTAACTCCCGCCGGGGCACTGTCGCGTGATCGATGCCTCTCACGTATCCAAGTTGCGCCGCCGCCGGCCGCCATTGCACTGGAAATATGCCGTTTCCGTCCGCAAGCGATGGCATCGATTGCGCCGCTTGTGGCGGCCCGATCGCGAGATCGAGGAGATACGCTATTTTGGCGCGACATTTCAGGTCGCGCCGACCGATGTGATCGGTCACGAGCTGGTTCTCCGGCGCTTCGAATGGTTGCAAATCCCGGCCATGCTACAGGCCTGCCGTGAATTGAAACCCGAAGCCTTCATCGATATTGGCGCCAATTTCGGGCTCTATACCTGCATCCTCGGGCGTCAGAAGCTGGCGCGTCGTCTGATCGCCTTTGAGCCCAATCGCGCGGTGGTCGCGCGCCTGAAGGCGCATCTGGCGCTTAATAGCGTCACCGGCGTCGAGATCCACGAGACCGCCGTCGGAGCGACGCGCCATAAGGCCGCGCTTTTGCTCGGCGCGCCCGGATACGACGCTTTGTCCTCGGTCGTTGCTGCGCATCCGCAAGGCTATGCGATCGACGTTGTTGCGCTCGATGACGTGGTCGCGTTTGCGGCGCAGCCGTTGGTCATCAAGATCGACGTCGAGGGTTACGAACTGCCGGTCTTGCAGGGCGCGAAAAACCTGCTCACGCAAAATTACGGCTACGCCCAGATCGAATCGTTCGAGACCCACCGGATCGATGCGGTGGTCGCTACCATGGCGCAATCCGGCTGGGGACTATGCGAACGAATTAGCGACGATTTGGTGTTTCGCAAAGACGCCGGCTAACCCCAAGCTGCCACCAAGGCCTTCATCGTTCGCGGCGTATCTTGCGCTGCACCCGCTCGTCGAAGCGTTCGACGCTGACGACCACGCGCTGATGGGTGCCGCCGCCGATCGGCTCGAACGGGTCGCGGGCTTCGACCCGGAAGGTGACGGTGCGGCCTTCGACGCGCAACACCTCGGCGGTGGCGACGACCGCCAAGCCGACGGGCGTCGCGGCAGTGTGGCTGACATCGAGATGGATGCCGAGACTTTGATGGCCGTCCGGCAAGAGGTGCTCGATGGCCGCCAGTGCCGCGGCCTCGATGACATTGATCATCACCGGCGTGGCCAAAACCGCGATTCGGCCCGAGCCGACGAACGGCGCGGTATGCTCGGGCCCGACGACGATTTCGGCGCTCCCGGTAAGGCCGGGGGTGACCCGGGCTAGGGCTGAACTGGGACGGGCTGGAGACGTCATACCGCCTTATAGCGCCAATTCCGGCGATTTCGACCCGGCAAGGACGCGTTTTCCGCAAGCGCGTGGTCGTTTCCGCCTGCCCGTCAACGATGCTAGAGTGCCGCCCTGATTGTGAGGGGAGTAATCATGCATCGATATATGTTCATCGCCGCCATGCTGACCGCGGTGCTGCCGAGCGGACCGTGCTTTGCGGTGTCTGCGCAACAGAAAATGGTAACCTGCAAGTTCGGCGCCGACGACCAAAAGCTCGAGGGCAAGGCGCGGGGCGCTTTTATGAAGAAATGCATGTCCAACAAGGACGATCCGCGTGGTCAGCCGGTCCCGTCGGGTGCGGCCGCCGTGCCGCCGCCGCCGAAACAATAGCCGGGGCTAGGCGTACGCCCCGTTAGGGGCGGCGCTCGGGTGCGAGCGAACCGGACCCGCATCCCAAGATAAGCCGGAACCGGCGCCTTAAAATACGACCTTGGGGGAGGACGCGATGAGCACGCAGAGCGCGCCGACATCCGCAACGCCATTCCGGCGGGGCTGGGTTTACGTGCTGATGTTGGCGCTGGTCACGATCAATTATATGGACCGCTCGGCCTTGGGTGTGGTGGCGCAGGCGGTGCGCGGCGAATTCAAATTGTCGCCGGTTGAAATGGGCTATCTGTTCTCGTCGTTCCTGTGGACCTACGTGGTTTGTTTGTTGCCGGTCGGCATCATGCTCGATCGCTTTTCGGCGCGAAATATCAATTCCGTCGGTATCGCGCTGTGGTCGCTGGCGACGGCGGCGACGGCAGGGGTGTGGAGTTTCGGCACGCTCCTGGTCACACGTCTGGTCATGGGCGCCGGCGAGGCGACCTCGATACCATCGTGCGGGCGGGTGGTGCGTGAATGGATGCCGTCAGGCGAGCGCGGGGTGGCCTCGGCGGTATTCAGCGCCGGCAGCTTCCTCGGACCCGCCTTGGGCGCGGTCATCGTCGCGGCGATCACCAGCGCCTGGGGCTGGCGGGCGGCCTTTATCATTCTCGGCGCGCTGGGTTTCGTTTGGCTCGCCGCCAACCTGATGTGGTTCGACCGGCCGGAACGGGTGAGCTGGCTGTCGGCGGCGGAGCGCGAGAAGATCTTGAGCGAGCGTTCCGCCGGTTCGCCCGACGAGATCGGCAAACACGGCCATCCGGGCGTGGTGCTCGAACTGCTCAGATCGCCGTCGATGTGGGGCGCGATGATCGCGCAAGCGTCGGGCATTTACACGCTTTATCTGCTGCTGTTCTGGCTGCCGAGCTACCTGCAGGACACCAAGCACCTGACCATCATGAAGACCGGACTTTACACCGCGGTACCATGGGCAATCGCGGTGCCGGTCAGCATCGCCATCGGTCTCTTGAGCGATCGGCTGTTGCGGCGGGAGACGCTGCTCGCCGGCGGGCGGCGTGTGGTCGTGATCTGTTGCGTGTTGTTGGCGGCGGCCGTGGTTTTCGTGCCCTACACCGACGATACCACGACGATCATTGCGTTGTTCGCGGTCTCGCTGTCCGGCATCAATGCCGCCATTTCGCTCAATCTCGCGCTCGTTACCGACCTCGTCCACCGTGCCAGCGACGTCGGCAAGGCGATCAGCCTGGCGATCTTGAGCGGCAATATTTTCGGCCTGTTGGCGCCGATCATCACCGGCTATGTCGTGGCCTGGTCCGGCCACTATGATTGGGCGTTCGGCATTGCCGGCACTTTGCTGGTGATCGGCGCGATCGCGCTCGCCGCCATGACGCGGGAAGTCATTTTGCCGGGAACAACGGCGCCGCGGCCGGCTTGACCGTCGACGCCGCTCGCTGCGCCGCGCCGCCGTGTCATTTCAGTTGCGCGCAAACCGTCGGCAGCGGCGGCACCGGTTGCGCGGTCCTGCCGACCGGAGCGAACTCGAATTTGAGCAAAGCGTCGCCTTGGATCGGCGAACAGAAATACGCCTCAGCGCCTTTTTGCAACACCAGAACGGGCGTGCCTTTGTCGACCATGAAGCTCGCCCGCACTTCGAAGCCATTAGCCATGAGCTGGCCCGCCGTCACGGCCTGCTGCGCGTGACTGGGATGGATTGTCATCAACAAGGCGATGACCGCGGCTGCAAATCTCATGTCATTCACTCAGGTAATCGACATGACGACACCGCCGTCGGCCCGAACCGGCGAGCCGGTGACGCCGCTCGCCTCGCGCGAGCAAAGAAATGCCACCACGTCTGCAATCTCCTGCGGCTTGGCGAGCCGTTTTATGATCGAGCTCGGCCGGCTGCTGTCGATGAAGCTGCGTTCCGTTTTCGGATCGTCGAGCGACTGGCCCATGGAATTGAACATGGCATCGACGCCTTCGGTGCGGGTCGGCCCCGGCAATACCGCGTTGACGGTGACGCCGCTGCCGGCGAGCGCCTGGGCAAAGCCGCGCATCAGCGCGAGGTCGGCGGATTTGGTGAAGCCGTAATGAATCATTTCGGTCGGGATCTGCACGCCGGATTCCGAGGAGATGAAGACGACGCGGCCAAATCCCTTGTCGCGCATCCGCGGCCCATAATGCCGCGTCAGCCGGACGCCGGACAGTACATTGGTCGCGAACAGCCGCTGCCAGTCCTGGTCCGGAATCTCGAAGGCGGGTTTGATTTCGAATATGCCGGCATTGTTGACCAAAATATCGACGTCGCCGGCGGCCCCGATGATCGCCGCGATGCCTTCTGCGGTGGCGACATCGCCGGGCGCCGCCACCAGCCGGGCCTTGGGCCGCAGGCCGTGAATTGCCGCGATCGCTGCTTCGACGTCGGCGGCCTTGCGCCCATTGATGGCCACTTCGGCGTTATTGGCCGCGAGCGTTTCGGCGATGGCGCGTCCGATACCCTTGGTGGACCCCGTGACCAGGGCGCGCAGTCCGGTTAGATCGATCTGCATGGGTCCAGATCCTCGCATTTCGCGGCGCCGCAGCGCTAAAATGGGAGCAAAACGAGGACACGGCAAGGCAGCCGTGCGTATATGTTTGGGTCGTGTAGCGGCGTTCTCACCCGACCTGCTATAATGTAGCTCTATCGCACGGAAGGTGATGCGCCATGACCGCCGCAGTTCTCGAAGCCAAAACCTACGACTACGACACCGACGACGTCGAATATCTGCGGCATGCCGGCAAGCCGCTGTTGGCGCGGGTGTTCAAGCCGCGGGGACGCGGGCCGTTCCCGGCTCTGGTCGAGTGCCATGGCGGCGCTTGGTGCCTGAGCGACCGCAAGACCGAACATTTGCGCCATGAATTCATGGCCGCGCATGGCATCGTCTCGATCGCGCTCGATTTCCGCTCCGGCGAAACCGATCCGTACCCGGCCTCGGTGCAGGACATCAATTACGCGGTGCGCTGGGCCAAGGCGCGCGCGCACGATCTGAAAACCCGTCCCGAACTGATCGGCCTGTCCGGCCAATCCAGCGGCGGCCATTTGGCAATGCTGGTGGCGATGCGCCCGCACGACCCGCGTTATGCCGCGATTTCGCCGCCGGCCGGCCCCGGCGCGTTTGATGCCAGCGTGCGTTGCGTGGTGATGTCGTGGCCGGTGATCAATCCGCTAAGCCGCTACCGCCACGCCCAGCGCGCGCTGGCCGCCGCCACGCCGCCGGAATGGCCGAAATCGATTATCGCGCGGCAGGATGCTTATTGGCGCTCGGAGGCGGCGATGGCTGAGGGCAATCCGCTATTGGCGCTGGAGCGCGGCGAACGCGTCAAAACTCCGCCGGCGATCTGGTTCCAGGGCCGCGGCGACACGCTGCACGATTATAAGGATCCCGACAGCGATTTTCCCGGCAACGAACCGCAGCGCTTTTGCGAAGATTACCGCAAGGCCGGCGGCGCCATCGAACTGGAATATATCGAGATGGATCGCCACGTCGGCCATTCGCCGGACTTGTCGAAGGCCGGCGATATGTTCGCGAAGATGGTGGGCTTCGTGGAGCGGCATATCAAGGTCGCGTAGCCTGGCGTGCTGGTGTCGCCATAGCGGCATCCGCTGCCGACGCGCCGGCGGCGAGTTATTCCGGCTCGCGCGACACGCCGGGGTCCAATTGGTGGTCGAGGTGCTCGGCATCGACGAGGGTGTCGACCACGGCGTTGAAGGCGCGCGCGATCTTGTGCGGAAAACTTTCCGGCGGCTGCGGCGCTTGCGGCGGCGGGTTGATTGTCTTGGCGGCGATTGGCGTTTTCTTCACCGCAGTGGCTTTCTTCCGCGCCGCGGGTTTGCGTGCCTTCTTCGCGCTAGCGCCTTTTTTCTTGAGGCGCTTTTTCGTCGCCTTCTTGGCGGCTTTCTTCGCGCTCACGGGCTTCGATTTCTTGGCCGTTTTCCTGGCCGCTTTCGGAGCGGCCTTTTTGCGTTTCTTTTTCGCCATTGTTGGGTTTCCTCCGCTGCATTGCTGCCGTGAGGATAGGCGGCGCGGTGACGACGCGCCAGGGGGCGCAGCGATGCGCGCTTAGCGCCGGAAACCGCCGCTGAGCTTGTCGAACAGCCACGCCATCAGCATGCCCGCTATGGCTCCCGCGATCACGGCGGTGACGACGGTCTGCAGGTCGATGGACGGCGCTTCCCACAGCATGCCGCCTGCCCACAGCACGGCAAAAACGACGGCCATGACGACGCGATTGGAACGGGAGCTGATGCTAGGCCTCCTGGAAACACTCGAACGTAAGGTGGTTAACGGTTCTGCCCAGCAGGCGAAATCGCTAACCCCGCCGGCGTTCGGCGAGTGCCGCGCCGAAGGCCTCGAACAAGGTGCGATTGATCGGATTGCTGCCGGCGTCGTGTTCGGCGTGCCATTGCACGCCAAGCGCAAAGCCGGGCGCTTCGGCCACGCGGATGGCCTCGATAGTGTCGTCTTCCGCCACGCCCTCGACCACAATGCGCGCGCCGGTTGCGTGAATGCCCTGGCCGTGCAGCGAATTGACCCGGATGGTTTCGGTGCCGAGCAGCTTGGCGAACACGCCGCCCGGCGTCAGGCGGACCTCGTGACGGTCGGCGAAAACGACCGCGAGATCGGGGTGGAATTCGCCGTTCGGCAGCCGCGGCGCCCGGTGGTTCATGCGCCCGGGGAGGTCGCGGATTTCGGGGTGCAGCGAGCCGCCATAGGCGACGTTGATCTCCTGAAAGCCGCGGCAGATGCCGAACAGCGGCACGCCGCGCGTCACGCACGCCTCGATCAGCGGCAATGCCAGCGCGTCGCGCGGCTCGTCGTAAGGCTCGTGGCGCGGATCGGGCTCCTGACCGAAGTAGCGCGGATGCACATTGGCGCGCCCGCCGGTGAGCAAAACGCCGTCGACGGTATCGAGCAGCGCGCCGATGTCGGTGATTTCCGGGGATCCGGCGAAGATCAGCGGCAGCGCGCCCGCCGTCTCGGCGATCGCGCGTAGATTGCGCTCGCCGACCCGTTGCGCGGTGAATTTGCCCTCCACCAGATGCGCGCTGCCGATGACGCCGACGACGGGTGTTTTCGCTGCCATGGCGGCATTACTACCGATCCGTTCTACCCGCGCAATGATGCAGAGGAAATCCTTCCCCGCGCTGTTTGCATCCCTGGGCTGTCGGGACTGCGCTAGCCTGTGGCCTAGGCGGGATCGGGCTTTTGTGGCCGCTCGCGAACGTCGCGCGTTTGGCCGTACTGGGCTACAATCCGGCCGGTTTGTGCCGTCCGGAAAAAGGGTGAGGTCGCTGTGAAGAAAATTGCGTGGACGTTCGTGTTGCTGGCCTTTGTCGTGCTGCGGAGCGAAGGGCTTTTTGCCGCCGAACCGCTCGGCACCGCGGAACAGGCCCGCGCCATGCTCGACCGGGCCGTCGCCGCGCTGAAGGCCGACCCAGGCGCGGCGCTGAAAGCCTTCAACGACGACCATAACAAGGATTTTCGCCTGCACGATCTTTTCGTCTATTGCTTCAATACCGGCGATGGGAAATTCACGGCCTATGAATTGTCCGTGCTGATCGGCGCCGATATCCGCAAGTTCAAGCTTTACAACGAGCCGATGGGCCAGCGCAGTTTCGATGCCGTCCACGACGCCCCGGAAGGCACCGTCGTCAGCGTCGACTACCAGATGCCGAAAGAGGGCGAAACCAAGCCGTCGGCCAAGCA
>Ga0181525_10004854_pt1 | contig 10173 bp, 5 predicted proteins | sample PEATcosm2014_Bin_48_FD_121100 | JGI IMG/M metagenome (GOLD analysis project Ga0181525, IMG submission 121100) | Peatland microbial communities from MTU Mesocosm Facility, Houghton, MI, USA - PEATcosm2014_Bin06_10_metaG | ecosystem: Environmental > Terrestrial > Soil > Wetlands > Peat | place...
CGGCGGCAACGGCACGGATGCGTCGACGCTCTTTGGGGCCGGCAACGCTTTCGGAATTTCTTACACGGCCCAGCGCGACACGCTCGTAAACTTTCACTTTGCGATTCCCCGTAAGAGCGGCCTGCACGATGACATCCAGGCTCTGTACATGACGAGCGAAGTGTTCGCCCAATACTACAGCTCGCAAAACGATCTCGGTCCGGTCACGAATCAGCCCTACTACGGCCAATATACGTGGAACAATAGCTCTACGTATTCTGGTCCGACGATGCAGGCGCCAAACCCGGCCGACGTACAGCCGTACCTGTTCCCCTCGAGCAATCAGAGCGGAGGACCGAATTTGCCGCTCGATCAGCCCGATACCAACGACAACGGCGTAGCCGTCGAGAAGCTTCAGTATCAGCATCCGTTCAGCTCGAATGCATACCTGCGTATCTATGGTTATATGATGTACTCGAATTGGTTCATCAACGGTCCCAATACGGCCGCGCAACCGTGGTACGGCGCCGAGCTGGCGGACTATGAGATCCCGGACCACACGTTCGGCGGCAACATCAGCTACACGGATCAATGGAACGATCAGAATCTTCTAACCGCAAGTTACGGGTACACGGGCTCGAATCTCCAGCGCTACTACGTTGGATACATTCACCCCGACTACAACGTAGCGAACTTCGTCGGGAGCAACGGCAACTGCTACGATCCGACGTCCGGCGACCAAGTCGCGTGTTACGCGCAGGTCGGGTCCGGCAATCTCTCGGCGGTTGCGGCCGGCGCCCTGACGCCCAATACGATGCCGGCCGGATCGCCGGGTGCCACGGAAAACGCGCAGTGGCTCATTACGAACACGACGTTCAACGCGGCGCTAAACCAAGTGCACACGCGATTTTCGGGCTTCTCGATCGGCGATCAGTATCGTCCCGACGATAAATGGAACGTGAATATCGGCTTGCGCATCGAAAATTTCCGCTACATTTACGGCGATACCGGCGCGACGGACCCGGCGCGGCAGTTCTGGTTTACCCATTACAACCAGGAGTACTGCATGGTTCCAGGCCAAGCGCCGTTCTTCAACGGCGTCGACGGCACGGCGTGTCCTATGGTCGACGGCGTACAGTCCGTTAGTCCGAACCTTCAAAATCCCGGAAACGTCCCGGACTACGTCGTGGCTCGCTTCGAGCCTCGGCTCAGCTTCACGTACACACTCGATCCGAACAACGTCATCCGCGGGTCGGCCGGCGTCTACGCGCGGCCCCCGAATTCGTCGTGGGTTGAGTATAACGTCGAGCAAGCGGATTTGCCGACGTATCTCGGCAGTCACTTTTCGGCGTTTGGCTTCAATACGCCGGAACATAACATCCGTCCCGACACCTCGTACAACTACGATCTTTCGTGGGAGTCGCACCTCAAAGGGACGGATTGGAGCTTCAAGCTGACGCCGTTCTATCGCTCGACGCAAAACCAGCTCCAGAACTTCTTTATCGATCCGCAGGGTGGTCTTGAGTCGGGACTCAACGTCGGTCAACAGGTCTCCGACGGGGTCGAAGTCGCGATCCAAAAAGGCAGCTTCGATCGCAACGGCTTTGCCGGGCAACTGTCGTACACGTATACCCATAGCGCGATCCGGTATCAGAACTTTTCCGGGTCCAACATCAACGTGATCGATCAGTTAAACGGCTACATCCAGGCCTACAACGGCTACACGAAAGCCGGCGGCGGTTCTCCGTGCTATCAATACGAGAATGGCGGTACGGCCGGAGCCGGTTCGGCCTGCGGACCCAATACGGTTGCGAACCCGTACTACAACAGCGCGCCGCAGCCGTTGATGGATCGCAACGGTTGGTATCCGACCTACGACGTTATCCCCGGACCTCTCGCCGGTACGAACGGATACGGAACGCCCGACGTCGTGTCGCTGCTGCTGAACTACAAGCACGACAAGTTCGCGGTCACGCCGACGCTGTCGTTCAGTTCCGGTGCGGAATACGGCGCGCCCACGGTGTGGCCGGGTTACAATCCTCAATCGTGCTATCAGCCGGTCGCGTCGTGGGCAACGACGCACCCCGGTGCGGCGGATCCCGCGAATTGCGATGATTTCGGCGGCCTCCCGTTGTTCATTCCGGATCCGTACACGGGACAATACGATACGCTCGGTGCGTTCAAGGAACCGTGGCGGCTTACGCTCGGCATCAATTTCAAATACGACGTGAGCCCGCGCATTACGGCGAACCTCGGCCTCATCAACCTCCTGGACGTCTGCCACCAGCGCGGCTACGCGTGGGACAACCCCAACGTGTGCATCTACGGCGCGCTGCCGTCGGGCATCATGGCGCCCGAGGGCAACTTCTACCCCAACTCCCAGGCGGCGACCGCGCCCGCCCAAATGCTCTATCCCTACAGCTTCTTACTGAATAACAACAACACGGGCTTTGTAGGGGTCAAGGAGCCCATGCAAGTAATCGGTAGCTTGGAGATCAAACTCTAAGGAGCGCGTTATGTCACGTCGCCGCCTGACCATCCTCGGTGTGTTTCTGGCCGCAGCGGCTCTTGCTGCGGGCTGCGGAGGCGGGGGCGGAGGCGCCGTGCCGGCGACCGGCGGCGGCAAAGCGCAAGGCGCAGGCACGTCGCTAAAGGTCAAGCTGGTCATACCGAGCTCGGCAAGCACGTCGGCGCATCGACGGCCGGCATACGTGAGCGCCTCGACGCAATCGGCCGTCGTCCGGATCTTTAGCGGGACGAGCACGATCGTCAACACGGGGAACGATTACTTCAACCTTACGTCGTCGGATTGCACGACCACCTCGAGCGGGATGACGTGCAGCTTCAGCGTTCCGGCGTCGATATCGGCGAGCGGATCGTATCAGGTTGTGATTGCAACGTTCGATGCGCCGCAGACCGCCAACTGTACGCCGCTTGCGACGCCCGCGTGTGCCGGCAACGTTCTGTCGCTTTCAGATCTGACGGAATCGATCACCGTTGGCTCCGCAACGCCCCTCAACGTCACGATGGGCGGAGTCCCCGCCTATCTCCAGCCGCTTGGATTTGTTTCGGGGGAAGTGGGTGGCGAGTCGGGTAGTCACAACACCCTCAACGTCTATGGCCCCGGTGCAAAGACATTGCAGTTCGAGTTGCTCGACGCCGACAGGAACGTCATCATCGGTGGGGGCGTGCCGGTGATTAGCGCAACCGGCGGCCCCGCACTCGCGGCGGCCGTCACGCAACCCACGGCGGAAAGCGGCGTGTACACGTTGACCCTGACGCCTACGACGACGTCATCCTCGGTTGGCCCGGTGGTCGAACCGACGCTGGTTCCGATCGATGTCAGCGGTACCGTACCCAACGGTTCGGCGGGCTTTAGCGTCACCGCGCTCATCAACGTCTTCGTCCGGCACTCCGCGATCTACGTCGCGCACTACACGTCGACGACGTCCGGCGTGCTGACCGTCGATGCCTATCTGGATGGCAATACCACGGCATATTCAACCGGGTATTCCTCCGGAACCGGATATCTGGGCGTTGCAACCGACGTGAACGGCAATATTTGGATTGCCGATGCCTACAACAACGCGATGATCGAATATCTTGCACTGGATCCCAGCGTCACGCCCTCGGAGGCAGCCACGATCACCGGCGGCCAACTTGAGGTCCCGAATCCCGCAAACCTAACGTTCGATGCCCAGGGCAACGTGTACGTCGCATTCTGCGGTATTTGTTACGACAATACTCCAAGCTATACGTTCGCGCAGTATTCGGCTCCACTCCCAACCAGCTCACCAGACTTCTCCTCGTCCTTCACATTTGCGAGTGGTACGCTGGTGGAGGTCGGTGCGCTTGCGGTTGATGCCAGCTATTCTCCGAGCCCGCACATTTACGCAGGCGTGACGTCGGGCGCGTCATCGAACGTCTCGGTGTTTACGAGCGGATCGATGAGTTCGATCGTGGTCCCCTTTGCCATCGCGTCGCCGGCCGCTGCGCTCGCAGTGGAGCCGACAAATGGGTACCTGTGGGTACTCGAACCTGGGGTCTCAACGGCGACCGCAACAGAGATTAATCCGTCGACGGGCACCGTGCTCAATACGATCGGCGGTTTGCCGCTTGAGACGACCGGCATGTCGGTCGACTACTTCGGAAACGTGTACTTTGCCGAAGGTGCGCCGACTACGGGAGTCGTCGAGTACTCGCCGCCGTCGTTTTCGTCGCCGACAACGATTGGAACGGCCGTTTATCCCGTCAACGTCACCGTCGTCCCGAACGCACTGTTCGCACTGAACAATCCGCCTGGTATGCAAACGCCGCTGCCGTCGGCGTTCCCGCTGCCCACGCCCTAGCGGAGAAGAAGAAGCGCGGCGGTGAGTGCCGGCGTCACGACGATCGCACCGACGCGAAGAAACTCACCCCACGTTATGTCGAGACCCTCGCGCCGGATCGAGGCAAGCCATAGCATCGTCGCGAGGGAACCCGAGGCCGCAAGGTTCGGGCCGAGATCGACCGCGACCATGGCGGCGTGTGCCGCCCACGTTCCCGCGGATACGGCGGTGAGCGCTTTGCCGGCAACGAGGCCAACGGTAAGATTGTTCGCGGCCGCGCAGGCTGCGGTCACGGCTCCCCCGATGGCGAGCGCCCCAAGCTGCGGCCCGAGGGACTGTGCGTGCGCGAAGCTTGCGCGCACGATCTGAAGTGCGCCGTGCCGGTCGAGCGTCGCGACGATCACGTACAAGCCCGCGACGAAGAGTACGACTTCCCAGGCCAGGTATCGGCCGACCGCACGCGCCGCACCGCGTTCGATGAGTTCGAGAACGAGCGTGCTTGTCGCCGCGGCGCCGAAGGCGGCATATCCGATGCGCCAGCCGGCATGCGCGGAGAGAACGAGCAGAAGGGCCGATGCGGCGAGCGCGACGCCTCCGATAATCTCCCGTCGCGTCCAGCGCGCTGCCGAAGCGGTCGCGCCGTAGCTCCGGCAAATATCGTTGCGAAACAACGCAATTAACGCGAGAAGCGTAAGGACGATCGCAGCCAGCGACGGCAAGCCGAAGATGCGGATCCAAGAGAGCAGCGGCGGAAGCCGCGATCCGAAGAAGACCAGATTCGCCGGATTGGAGATCGGAAGAACGAACGACGCCGCGTTCGCCACAAACGCGCACGCATAGAGATACGGGCGCGCGACGCCGCGTACTCGTCCAACGGCCGCAAACACCGCCGGCGCGAGAATGACGGCCGTCGTGTCGTTGGAAAGAAAGATGGTCACGACGGTTCCTAACGCGTAGACCCACGCGAGCAAGCGCAAATACGATCCGGCGGCAAGCCGAAGCAACATCGCCGCTAGCCGCTCGAAGACTCCGGAGAACCTGGCGAGTTCCGCAATCGCGACGATGCCGAGAAGAAACGCGTAGACGTCGGTGCCGCTCGCGACGGCACGGAACGTATCGCCGACGCCGAGCCACCCAAAGCAAACGATGACGACGGCCGCAACGCATACGGCCATCCACTCGCGGATCGGGAAAGGCATCGTCAGCGGTCGCGCATCTTGTCGCGCGGGTGGGCCTGATCGTAGACCTTTTTCTTGTGTTGCATGGCCATCTTCAGGTAGATACCCGTCGTCGCCAAGCTTTCGTGCCCGAGCAACTCGCGAATCGTCTCGAGATCGACGCCGTTTTCGGCCAGATGCGTTGCAAAGGAGTGCCGCAGCGTATGCGGGCTCGCGTGGTACGGGATGCCGCTTACTTGATAGATGTCCCGGAAGATTCGCCAGACGTGTTTCGGGCTCAGGCGCTTGCCGCCGCGGCCCAGAAACAACGCCTCGTCGGAGCTGTTGGGACGGACGCGTAAGTAAGCCTCGATGGCGGCGGCTGCCGTAAGGTTGATGAGGACGGGCCGCTCTTTGCTGCCCTTGCCGTGGATGCGAATCGTTCGCTCGCGCAGGTTGATGTCGCGCAGGTCGATCCGGGCCAGCTCGGCCCGGCGGATGCCGCTGGCGTAGAACAGCTCCATAATGGCGTTGTCGCGCAGCCGGTGTTCGGCCGTCCGTCCGGCCAGCGTGGTGCGAAGCAACGTCCCGACGTCGGTAACGTCCAGGTGCTGGGGAACCTTTCGCTCGATCTTGGGCCCGGGAATCACCGAGGCCGGATCGTCCGATCGCAGCCCAAAAATCTTCAGGTACTTATACAGCGCCTTAATCGAGCTCAATTTCCGGCGCACGGTCCGGCTGTCGTATTTCTTGGTTCCCGACAGATGCATGATATAGCGCCGAACGTCGGACGTCGTCGCTTCGCGGAGCTGCGGGTACTCGCGATCCAGCGGTGTTTTCGGCGGCACCTTAGCGAGGAACGCGCCGAACTCTTGGATGTCGTGCGCGTACGCTTCGACCGTCAGCATACTGCGGTTACGCTCGAGCCGCAGGTAGGCCATCAACTCGCCGATCGTCGGGTCCGCCACCACGGTTGCGCCCCCGGCCTTACTCACAGGTTCTCCTCATCCCGAAAATCCAATGCGACATAATAACAGTTTTATCGTATTCGAGAAGAGCGGAGGCGGACCCTGTGGATGAGGTGTGGGGCCGCCATGGCCGAAGTATCTTCTTGCAATGTCTTCGAGCCGCTCAGAACGGAATCGCGAGCTGATCGAAAAGTCCGCAGCATTACTGGCTGCGGATTATCCCATCGGCGTACTACTCGAACGACTGTCCGGAGCAATCGCAAGCGCACTCGGTGCGACGTGTTCGGTGGCGCTGCCGAACGAGGACGGTACGGCTCAGGTAACCTCGGTGACGGCCCGTGGATCGCGCTTCGTATCCGAGGACGAGTTGATGCCCGAGGGGTCGCGCGTGGCGCGCGTGTTTCGAACGGGCCGGTCCATCTTGATCCGCACGCCGCAGGACTGGGAGGCCGGCGGCGGGGCTGAGGGCTTCGAGGACGGGCGCCCGGCGGGGGTGACGTCGGCCGTCTACGTGGCGGCGTCGTTTGGCGAAGGCGTTGTGGGCGTGCTCGGCGTGCAGCATCCCGAGCCGCAACAGTTCGACGCCGACGACGTGCGCATGCTCGAGACGATCGCGCGCTATCTCGCGGTGGCAATTCGGAATCAGCGTACGCTGCGCATCGCGGCGGTGCCGGTCCGCTATCCGGGGTTGCTGGTCGCGGTCGTTCTGCTGGCGGCGCTCCTGGCGTGCGCCGGCGCCTACTGGTGGACGCATCAGCGCGTGACCGAAGCGTACGAGCGCGCGGCGGCGGCGCAGGACGCGCGACTCGCGCGAGCCGCCTCGGTCGCCTCGGCGTTCTTGGATGCGGACGCTCGGTTTGCACGTCTCGTTGCGGGCGTGGTCGGTCCGGTTCGTAACAATCGCGACCTCGCGCAGACGCTGCTAGGCCGGATTTTACGCGCCAGCCCCGCGCACGTTTTTGGCTTGGGCGTCTTCTACGAGCCCGGCACGTTTGATGCCGGATCCGCCTTGTATGGGCCGTACGCTCATAAGGGTGCCGATGCGCTCGTCATCAACACGAACCCGAAGACGTATAACTATCCGTCGCTCGCGTGGTACCGGCTCGGAAGCCGCGCGTCCGGCCAGGTCGTGTTTACCGAGTTCCAAGAGCAACGTGTCGGCTTTTTTAGCGCGCTGCTCGGCGTCTACGACGGCAAGGCGTTGCGCGGCGTCGCGAGCGTCGACTCGCTGCGTTCCTCGCTCGTCTCGGCCATTCGATCCTCGATCGCGCCAAGCGACCGGATCGACATCACGGACGCGCGCGGACGACTCCTTCTTTCGTCCGGGCCGGCGATCTCCGGTCCATCTCGCACGGCTAGCGCGCGCCTAGCGCCGGCGAGCTGGATACTCCACCTCGCGGTCTCGACCGGCCCCGTGTCGGACCAAGTGCGGCAAATCGTGGCTTGGGGCGTCGGCATGGTACTCGCCATTTTAGCGCTGACCCTCGCGGCTCTTGGCTTCTTAAACGTTGCCTATCACGCGCGTCGCGACGCTTTTGGTCTAAAAGTACAGCGTGCCGAGTTGCAGAGCGAGATCGCTACGCGGATCGAGGCCGAGGAACGGCTGCGTTCGGCCGCATACCACGACGCGCTAACCGGCCTTCCCAATCGTACGTTTTTCTTGGATCGCCTGGCCGAGGTCGTGGAACATCATCGTAGCGATTCTCGCGGCGAATATGCGGTGTTGTTCGTCGATCTCGACCGTTTCTACGTCGTCAACGAGAGCATGGGGCATACGTCCGGCGACGCACTGCTGGCGGCGATCGCCGCGCGCATCGAGGAAGTCATTCCCGCCCACGCGCTGATCGCGCGTCTGGGGGGTGACGAATTCGTACTTCTTCTTCCATCCGAGGGATCGGTCGTTCGCGAAGCGGTTGCGGTTGCCGAAGACGTGCTCGAAGCGTTACGCAATCCGTTCACCATCGAGGGACGCGAGGTCTTCAGCGGTGCGTCGATTGGGATCGTTCATCTCGATGCCTCGTACGAGAATGCGGAGACGCTGCTCCGCGACGCCGACATCTCGATGTATCACGCGAAGAATGCGGGGCGCGCGGGCTATGCCGTGTTCGATCGCAGCATGCGCGATCGGGTCACGCATCAACTCGAATTGGAGAGCGGACTGCGCGGCGCGGTGGAGCGCGAGGAGATCGTCGCTCATTACCAGCCGATCGTCCGGATTGCCGACGGCACCGTCGTTTCGTTCGAAGCGCTCGCCCGCTGGGATCGCGAAGGGAAAGGCACCTTCGTGCCGGCCTACGAGTTTATCGAGGTAGCCGAACGCACGGGGATGTTGCGCGCCATCGACGCCGCGCTTTTCGAGCAGATTTGCCGCGACGCGAAGGCCGTGCTCGCGAGCCATCCGGATTTAAAGTTCTCCGTGAATATCTCGGCTACGGACTTGACGCGCCCCTCGCTCCTTGCGGATATCGATGCAACGATGCAACGCTTCAGCATGACCGCGCGCGCTTTCAAGATCGAGATTACCGAAACCGCCGTGATGGGCGACGCGGAACGTGCGCTCGCCGTCTTGGGTGAGTTACGCGCGCGCGGATTCGAAATATCGGTCGACGATTTCGGCGTCGGCTACTCGTCGCTGAGTTACCTCCAGCGCCTTCCGATCGGGGGACTCAAGATCGATCGTTCGTTCATCGTCTCGCTTCCCGCCGACGGTCAGGCGCTCGAAATAACGCGCGCTATCGTTGCGCTTGCAAAAACGCTCGGGCTGTCGGTCACGGCCGAAGGCGTCGAACGGCGCGATCAACTCGAGGTCCTGGCAAAGATGGGCGTCGACTACGCGCAGGGATACTGGTACTCGCCGGCCGTCGATCTCGAACGCGCGCAGTCTTTTCTAACCGAGCATCGAAAAACGTTGGCGTGAAATCGTTTGCTCTTCTGCTGCTGCTGACTTTTGTCGGATGCGCGTCAACCACGAGTCTCACCACCACCATCGGGTCCCTACCGGCGGGTTCTACGCTGACCGTGCGCTCGGCGCGCGCCGCGATCAACGCGTACAAGCCCGCGATCGGCGATCCGCCCGATCGCTTCACCGTCACGACGCTCGTGAAGGGCAGTGCCGTTAGCGTGCCGTCGCCCTTCCTTCGGCGCGCGGGCCGGGGTTTGCTGGTCAACGTTCCGGATCCCGGGGTCAACGACTACGGGTTGCTCGTGCGCGTTCCGGATGGTGTAAATCTCGTCGTCGACAGCAAGAACGGCAACGTGAACGTCACCGACATTTCGGGCAACGTCGACGTTCGCGCCGGCACGGGTAACGTGAAGATCATGGTGGCGACCTACGCGCAGGCTTCAGTCGTCACCGGGAATCTCGACGTGACGATGGGCGCGACGAATTGGCCGGGAACGCTCAAGTTTTCAGCGCAGAACGGGGATGTGAACGTCTACGTTCCCGAAAGCGCCAAGTTTCACGTGCGCATGCACACGGATAACGGAACGCTGTTCACCGACTTCCCGTTGCGGGGGACGGCAGCCGGTACGAGCGAAACGATCGATGAGGACGTCAACGGCGGCGCCGCCTTTGGGATCGACATCGAATCGCACAACGGCACCGTGCGCTTGTTACGACTCGCGCCCCAAGCGTAGCCGCTACGCGTACGCCTCGGTAAAGGGCTGCAGCCGGGCGCGCTTCCCGTTGATGGCAAAGACCGCATTCGCGACCGCTGGAGCGATGAGAATCGTCTCGATCTC
>Ga0181525_10004855_pt1 | contig 10172 bp, 5 predicted proteins | sample PEATcosm2014_Bin_48_FD_121100 | JGI IMG/M metagenome (GOLD analysis project Ga0181525, IMG submission 121100) | Peatland microbial communities from MTU Mesocosm Facility, Houghton, MI, USA - PEATcosm2014_Bin06_10_metaG | ecosystem: Environmental > Terrestrial > Soil > Wetlands > Peat | place...
TCAGTGCCCATGCGCTCGGCAAGCTTCTGCGCGATGGCCGGCGGGATATGCGATTTCCCCGCGTGCACGGTGCGTATCGTCGCAATCAGTTCGTCGCTTGTCATGCCCTTCAGCAAGTACGCGCGCGCCCCGGCCTGCAAGGCGCGATAGATGTCCTCGTCTCCGTCGTACGTCGTCAATACGATGAACCTAGCTTGCGGCGTTTCCATGCGAACGCGCTGGATCACGTCAACTCCCCCCATGCGTGGAAGCCGTAAATCGATCAGTGTGATGTTGGGTTGATGCTTGCGAAATTGCGCAATGGCATCCACACCATCGGCGGCTTCCCCCACCACCTCGATCCCATCCACGACGTTCAGCAGCGCCACCAGCCCCTGGCGAACAACGTGATGGTCCTCGACCACCAGTACGCGAATCAATTCTTGTTCCACTTTTATTCCGCCTCTCGCGATGCCTCGCCCGGTCCCTCTTTGGGCGCCGGCGCATGCAAGCGTACCGACGTTCCCGATCCCGGTTCGCTTATCACTTCCAATGTTCCCCCGATTGCTGCCGCTCGTTCCCGCATCCCCGTAAAGCCATAGTGGCCCGGCGCCGATGCAGCTTCCTCGCTCATCGCGAACCCGCGCCCGTCGTCTCGCACTTCAAGAGCGATTTCCGCCGGACCGTAATCCAGTCGAACGGAAAGATGTTGCGCGCCCGCGTGCTTCTCTACATTATGGATGGCCTCCTGGGCCACGCGCAGGATTTCACGCTCGATGCCCGGCGAAAGCGGCCGATAGGCCCCAAAGACGCTGAATTTGGCTTCGGTCCCATGGCCATCGGCTCTCTCCGTTACGCGCCTCAATCGCACCGGCAAGGTCTTCTCTCCCGAATCCTGCGACCGCAGCGCCCAAATCGACTGGCGCGCCTCAGCGAGACCTTCCCGTACGTGCGTGCGCGTCGTATCGAGTTGCCGCGTGGCGGCGTCCACCTTGTTGTGTCGCAGAAGTTCAGTCACCACTTCCAATTGGACCGAAATGCCAACGTAGCCCTGCGCCAACGTGTCGTGAATCTCGCGCGCGATGCGACTGCGTTCCCCGAGCACCGCCTTGAACTCACGCTCGGCATGCAGCAGGCGCCGCTTCAACAGCGTCGCCACCAGGGCCGCGGCAGCGATGGTTAGCAGCAGATAGAACCAGATGGTCTGATAAAAATGCGGCAGCAACTCAAATTGCAATGCCGTGCCTTGCAGGTTCCACACCCCATCGTTGTTGGCTGCCTGCACGCGAAAGGTGTACTTCCCCGGCGGAATATTGGTGTAGTAGGCAACGCGCCGTGCGCCCGCATCCGTCCATTCGTGATCGAATCCGTCGAGCATGTAGCGGTAACGCACTTTTTGCGGCGCGACGAAACTCAACCCTGCGTAATCGAACTGGAAGTGGTTATGTCCTGCATGAACTCTCAACCGAAAGTCTGCCCCCCGCAGGGGTGCGTCGACGTCGTCGACGGCAAAGCGCTCCACAACCACCGGCGGCGGCACAGTATTCACCGGGAAGTGAGCCGGATCGACTTCGACCAGCCCTTTCGGCGTTGCGAACCAGAGATATCCGTCGCGCGACCGCCATGCGGAAGGATGGCTGTTGATGGCTGTCTCTCGGCTGCGCAACCCATCGGCTGCGCCAAACTCGATCCAGTGCGCGCAGTCCACCGTCTTAGTGCCATCGCAGCGTGCAATTCCCTTGCCGGTTGCGAACCATAGATGATTCTGTCCGTCGTCAAGAATTGCGCGGACACTTGTATCTTTCAACACACTGTCTTTCACCGCGGAAAGCTTTTCGCCCTCCCACAGGTTCCATCCATGGTCCTGCGTGCCAACAAGCAACGTTCCACCAGCGCGCGGAAGCAACGCCGTCACCACGTTGCTCGAAAGACCATTGGCGGTTGTGTAGTTGACAATCTTGCCGTCCTTGAGTCGCGAAAGTCCCGCGAACGTCGCAATCCAGAGGCTTCCCTTGCTGTCCCGCGCCATCGCGCCTACCAAATCGCTGCCTAATCCATTCGCCTGCGTGTACGTTTCTTTGCGCGCCGCCAGACGCATCGCGTTATTGCCGCCACCCGCGAATGTCCAGTGCGCAAGCCCGCGCCGCGTGCCGATCCAAAGGGAGCCGTCCGTATCCACGAGAAGCGAGCGAATGAAATCATCGGGCAGCCCGTCAGCAGATGTAAACGAATCGACTGCGCTCCCGCGAATCCGATTCAGCCCATCGGGCGTCCCCACCCACAAGTCGCCGCTCTTTGAAGCCGCCAACGAAAGAATCACATTGCTCAACAGAACATCGCGGACAGCATAGGTTGTCGTCGCGCCCGGAATGCTTATGCTGCGCCGCAAAACATTCAGGCTGCCGCCGTCTGTCCCCACCCACATCTTGCCTGCGCTATCTTCCACCACCGTACTCGTTGCGTCCGAAGAGAGCCCTTCTCGCGTACCGATGTTATGAAACCGCGTGTCGCGCAGAACCTGCAAGCCATCGGTCTCGGTCCCTGCCCAAAGATTTCCCTCGCGATCCTCAAACAGCGACAAAACCGACGCTCCGGCGAGCGGATCGGTCGCAGGAAGCACTTGAACCTTTTCGCCACACCAGCGCGCCAGCCCGCCGTTGGTCCCGACCCAGAGGCAGCCTTCGCGGTCCGCCAGCAGAGCCTGAATCCTCGTTCCGGGCAACTCGTGGCCCACGGTCAAGACCAACGGTCGTGCCTCGTGCTGGATCACGACTGCGCTTCGAGTCGCTGATGCGGTTCCTCCTCCGGCGAGCTTTGTCGCAAACACGATCTCGCCCTTCGGCGGCCCGGCTGTCATCTCCGCCCTTGACCATCGCTTTCCGTTGTATTCCGCTGCTTCCTCGGTGGTCTCGACGCGCAATCTTCCTGCCCGCGTCGCCTTCAACCCGGTGATGGCGCCTTCAGGAGCCCCGTCGTGCGCTCCCAACCGTGCGACAGCTCCATCTTTCAACCGAGCCAGACCGTCGGCCGTTCCCACCCAAAGTGTTCCGTCCGGCGTCTCGAACAAGCTGCGGATGTCGCCGCTCGGGATGGCCGGCCTCGAACTCTGGTCCAAAACCAGGAAAGAAATTCCATCGAACCGGACCAATCCCGCTTCCGTGCCAAGCCAAATAAAGCCGTCGCGCGTCTGCACCAGGGCATGCACGCTGTTCTGCGGCAACCCGTTTTCCATCGCCCACGATTGGCGTCCGAATTCGGCCAGTGGCGTTGTTGGCTCAAGCGCCGAAGAGGTCAGCCCACCAGCCACCATCAGCGCACCAACCAGGCTCCAAATCGCACGATGGACCTCCTGTCTCAGCTCGCCTTCGCGCCGTTCGTGCAATTCCGTGTTGGCCACTGTGTCGATCAAAGGTTCGCGCGGATTACGCCTGCGGCTCCATTGCATTAGCGTCAACGCGCATATCCACAGTAATTGGGTGGGGCGTGGAATGCACACGCGGCTCGGTCAAACTCCACCTTTGGGAGGAGCGCGGAATCACTGGTCGGGAGGAGTCCGGGGTCATTCGAAGGACTCAAGACAGGATGGGAGCTGCCCTTTAGCCTGTGATTGTCTCCTGAATTTCCTTTACATCACTTGCGTGTCAATTCCGGGTGGTCGCCTCTCGCGGGGCGCCACCCGATTTTTTTTGCGCCCCTTTCTCTTGAACAACTTACCGGGCAGAATCGTTCCTGTTTTGGAACGGGAGCATGACCTTCGGATGGTTCTGCCCTGTTTGGGGCATTCCCGTAGTTTCCACCCCCGGTTACTCTGTGCACGTTACCCGGAAAAGGGGGGGCGGTTCCTATGGAATGTCACTTCGATGCACGCTCAGCGTGCACTTGGCTTGCTGCCTTGGTTCTCTTGCCATTGGGAGCGCGCGCGGCGACCGTCACCGGCAACAATCCCATCCCGCTGCACGTCACGACGTCCACCACGGACGATAGTGCTCAAAAAATCGTCAACCTGATGCGGGCCGATAGTTACAACTACCTGAGCACCAAATCACCTACCGTGTGGATGATTCCGTTCAACGGCGATCATATGAAGAATATTAAGGTCGTCGTCACGGTGAAGGACTCCACCATGGTGGTCTTTGTCACGGTAGCCGAAAACCAGCACCTGCCGGTGACCACCGACTTTATGCGCACTCTGCTCGTACAGAACCACGAGTTAGATCGGGTCAAGGTGGGCTATGACCGGGAAGGCGACCTGTCGGTCCGCATCGACAGCAGCATTCGCGTGATGGACGCTGCCGAGCTGCGTGAAATCGTGAACCAGGTGAGAAACGCCTCGGACGAGATTTACGGCATGATCGAGCCGAGTCTGCTGCAGTAGCGAACTCGGGACCTCGAAGACCAGCCTCACACGAGACGGTCGCAACCCGGCCTGCGATCCCGCGTCTCGGACAATTCTCAAGAACCTGCGACGCATTCCTCGGGAGCAACTTCTGAGTAGTCCACGCCACGGCCGTGATTGATAGGCGGCAAACTCGCCTTTTCAGTCGCCCACCTTAGGACGGCCGGAAAATCCACTGATCTTGCGGAGTTCGTCGGCATCCATCAGATAGCCATCCATCATGACCCATCGCGTATTTCTAAGATCGCCAATCCGGTGTGAAGGGTCTCCTTCCACCAGGACCAGGTCGGCATTACGCCCGACAGCAATGGAGCCAGTAGAATTCTCCACGCCCACGAGCCGGGCCGGAACTACGGTCGCAGCCGCAAGCGCCTCTTCAGGTGTGAAGCCAACATTCACATAGAGCTCCAACTCGCGCACCAGTTCCAGACCCGTATTGTCAGTGCCCGCCACAATAGGAATTCCGTCCTTGTGGATCAGCGCGACAAGCTGAGCGAGTTTATCGAAACTGTGCCGGAAGTCTTCTCGCGTAAGGTCCTTGGGAACGGCAAAGCCGCCTTGGCGGAAGCCTCGTTCGGTCGAAGGAGGCAACGTTCCCACATAGGGGGCGTAGGCCGGGGAGAGATCCCCGTTCTCGGGCACAAAGAGAGATTCGGCGACCACGAGAGTCGGGTCCACATAGATGTGCTTTTCTGCCATCGTCGCGAGCAGAGGCTTGATTGGCGCTTTGTCCAGATCGACGTCTTTGGCGTATCGTCCGGTGCCGTTGAAGCGGTTGATGCCGTTCGATGTATCGACCACATCCTTGGGCATGGCTTCCATCATGACGAAGTAGATGTGCGTGATTTCGTCGTATCCCGCGGCAATTGCCTCAGAGGGAAGCATCCTCGCGGGAACATGGCCATGCACGTGCAAACCAAGCGCATGGGCTTCAGCAGCAGTTGGAGCAACCCAGGCCGGGTTAAACGAACCGTAAATCTTGATTGCGTCGAAACCATCGGCCTTCGCCTTGCGCACTGCGGCCAGTGCCTCATCTGCGGAGGTGACCACGGTTCCCATTTGCGCCGTATTCGGCCCCTTGCCATCGATGAGCATGGAAGGATAGACATGGGGAGCCAGCAGATCTCCGGCTGCCCTGCGGTGGGCGCGTGCGAGTGTCAGATCATTGTTGTTTCCCGGGTCGCGCACAGAGGTGATGCCAAGGGAGAGGAGGAAGGGGCCGCTGAAGTCGTCGCCGACATGCTGGTGAGAATCCCAAAGACCCGGCACCAGCGTTTCGCCGGTTCCGTCAATCACCTTTGCTCCAAGGGGAACCTTCGTAGCGGAGGTACTTCCAACCGCCACAATCTTTCCGCCTTGTACCACCACGGTTTGATCGTCGGCAAAGTGATTGCCTTCAACGAACGCACGAACATCCTGAAAAACTATCGGAGCGGTCGCCTTCTGCAGCATTCGCCTGGCGATCGCAGGGCTCCGGGTGGCCAGTGCTTCGTCCTGAGCCTTTTGCAAGGTCTTGAGCGCATCTTCATACCCGGCCGGGAGGCAAGCCAGTCCGCTCACTAGGCCGAAGAACCTGCCGTCGGCGGTCGTCCAGATGGGAAACGGCGACGGACCCAGACCCGTGATCGCCCATGCCGTGACATGCAGTTCGCTGGGCCCTCGGCCAATGACGGTCTCGGTCAACTTTTCTGCCTGTGCGCGACCACCCGGCAACATGGGCATCGATTTGTTGGGAGCGGCGAGGAGATCCTCCAGAAAGATCGCCGTTCCGTCGGCAGTTGTTCCTCCCATTGAGTTATAGAAAGCCGGTGACGTGTAGTTGGACTCGCCCTCGTCAACGGGACTCTTCCAGCTGGCATGATGCCCTTCGATGCGAAAGGTCTCCGCCGCATCGCCATTGGGGGTGAATCCGCGCACTACCCATAGGGAGGGCATGCGATCGGGCCCGAGCTTGACCTCCTGGTCAATCTCCCACGTCTGGCCCCGGAGCAGAATGCTCTCGCGAGACATACGCGTGCCATCCGGGGCGGTCCACATGTAGGAGTGACCGTTGACTCCGGACGTGGAAAGGATCGTGAACTCACGGGCGTCTTTCGGTGGCTTCGCGAGTTGTTCAACCGGCACCTGCGCCAGCATAGTGGCGGTGTCGTTGAGCAACATGAATGGCATCATCAGAGTGGTCGCAACAACGAGCCGCAGCAGTGGCAAGGAACACCTCGCGAGTCATCCTGGCATCGGTTTTTGGGGAAGGGATTTCAGTGAGCCGCATGCTATCACATGGAAACCTCCCTTTTCATTGTTGATTTTCCGCAGCTACGCGACAGCATCACTCGGCCCCGCAAATCGAGCTCGAAGAAGAGGAAAACTGCGGCGTAAGTCGAGTTGCTGGCGCGTGACCCCATCCAGAAGCGGCCACTCCACTAAGATCCATTTACGCGCGCGAAATTGCCCTCTATTCTGCTAGCCTTTGTTCGCATGGAAACCGCAAACCTCCGACTCGAAAAACGCCCTCCTCTCGCCATTGTCACCATTACCCGGCCCAAAGTTCTGAATGCTCTCGACGCCGCAACGCTGACCGAACTGGATGCGGCCTTCAACGAACTTGCTGACGACGCCGACATTCACGTCATCCTGCTCTCTGGCACTGGGGGCCGCGCCTTTGCCGCCGGCGCCGACATCCGAGAGCTCGCTCCACTCACTCCCGAGGAAGGCCGGTCATTTGCGTTGCGCGGTCAAGCCATCTTTCGCAGAATTGAGACGCTCGACAAGCCCGTCATCGCCTGCATCCAGGGGTTCGCCCTCGGCGGCGGGTGCGAACTGGCGATGGCCTGCAGCCTGCGCCTCGCAGCAGACGATGCCCGCATGGGCCAGCCGGAGGTAAAACTCGGCGTCATCTGCGGGTACGGCGGAACACAGAGGCTGCCTCGGCTGGTCGGCCGCGGTGCCGCGCTCAAGCTTCTGCTTACCGGCACAGTGATCGACGCCCAGGAGGCGTTCCGCATCGGCCTTGTCGATGAAGTCGTGCCCGTCGGACAGCTGATGCAACGCGCCGAAACGTTAGCTCTTGAGATCGCCGCCAACGCACCCCTCGCCGTCGCCGAAACGTTACGCGTGGTTGACGAAGGGATCGACCTGTCCCTCGAAGCCGCTCTTGAGCGCGAGGCCGCGGGCTTTGGTCATCTCTGTGGAACCGCCGACAAGACGGAAGGGACACAGGCTTTTCTTGCTAAGCGGGCCGCCATATGGGCGGGCAGATAAGCTTGCACCCGGCTGGTATTCTTGAAGAGTGATTCATGCCGTGCGGGTAAGGGAATTGGCAGCAATGGGCCTGCTTTTGCTGGTGGCCCTCACTGCGTGCCACAAGGAAGAGCAGGCCGTGGAAGGCGTCGCCCAGAAGGCGGCCAACGCCGAGCGCCAGGCTCAGGCCACAGCAACGCTCCGCGACCAACAGAGGGCTCAATTAGCCGGCATCCCGTTGCCCACCAAAAGTCTATACATCGACATTCGGGAGCCCGGCGCCTGGGCCAACCCGTTCCTTTCGGTGGAAGCGGATTCTCTGGATCTGCGTGTCAACCTCGCCGATGCCAACCCCAGCCCGGTGGGCGAGGGAACCATGCTGCGGCCCGCAGCCGCGCGGCGCCAGGAATTGCAGCTGCGGCCGGCGGACCTGGCTGCGGCTATCGTCGCGCTGCCGCCAAGCGCATGGCGGTATGGCCGCGTCATCGCCGTTGCCGAAGCCCCCGGAGCCAGTCCCAAAGATCGCGCTAAAATCCGCCGCAACGTCGAAGCCGCCATTCAGCAGCTCAACGACATCGGCATCCTCGTCGAAGAGTGGCCTGCGCGGTAAGGTGAAGTCTCCAGGCAAGCGCAGCCGACGCGCTGGATCGGCACCACGAGCCAGCGACCGATGCATACTCGCGGCAACAGACGCTTCCGACGCGCTACTATTCCCGAGTGAGCATTTCCTCGCTGCCCATCCTCAACAACTTCACACCGCTTGATCACGAGCGATTCGCGGCTCATCGCGAACTTGAATCCCGCCTCAAGGCCACTGTCCACGGCGACGTGCTGTTTGACCTCGGTTCCCGCGCCCTCTATGCAAGCGATGCTTCGAATTACCGGCAGCTGCCCATCGGCGTTGTTTATCCTCGCGATGCAGCCGACGTGGAATCCGCGCTCGCCGCATGTCGCCTGCTGGGCGCAGCGGTGTTGCCGCGCGGCGCGGGCACCAGCCTCGCCGGCCAGTGCGCCAATGTGGCCGTCGTCTTCGATTTCTCACGGTACATGAACCAGCTGGGCGCGATCGACGCAGCCGCCAAGCTCGCCACCGTCGAGCCCGGCATCGTGCTCGACCGCCTGCGCGACGCGGCAGAACAATATCACCTTACCTACGCGCCCGATCCCGCCACTCACTCACGCTGCACTCTCGGTGGCATGATCGGCAACAACAGTTGCGGCGTGCACGGCCTGCTGGGCGGCAAGGTCGCCGACAACGTGGAATCCCTGGACATCGTGCTCTACGACGGCACGCGCATGACCGTGGGCCGCACCAGCCTCGACCAACTCAACAGCCTGATTCACGCGGGTGGCCGCGTCGGCGCAATTTACGCTGGCCTCGCGCGTATTCGCGACCGCTACGCCGATCTGGTCCGCGAAAAGTTTCCGCGCATTCCACGCCGCGTGTCCGGATACAACCTCGATGAGCTGCTTCCCGAAAACGGCTTTCACGTGGCGCGTGCACTCGTCGGTAGTGAAGGCACCTGCGTTACGGTGGTCTCGGCGAAGCTCAACCTCACGGCAAGTCCGCCGTTCCGCGTCCTCACAGTGCTGGGATTTCCCGACGGATTCCTCGCCGCCGACGCGGTTCCGCTCGCGCTCGAACACGGCCCCATCGGCCTCGAAGGGTTCGACCATCTGCTGGTCGAATTCATGCGGCGAAAGGGGCTCGCTCTTAGAGAACTCGATCAACTCCCCGCTGGCGTGGGCTTTCTGTTGGTGGAGATGGGAGCGTGGACCTCCGAAGAGGCGCGCTTCAAAGCGGAAGCGCTGATTCACGATTGCCGCGACTGGCCCTGCGCGCCTGCCGCGCACATCTGCACGCCCGAGGAAGCTGCGAGCGTGTGGTACGTGCGCGAATCAGCATTGGGCGCGGTCGTATTTGTGCCCGGCGAGCCCGACCGCTGGGAGGGTTGGGAAGATGCGGCCGTGCCGCCCGCTAGGCTTGGAGCTTACCTCCGCAGCATCACGGCGCTGATGAACGAATATGGCTATCGCAGTCCGCTCTATGGGCACTACGGCCAGGGCTGCGTGCACATGCGCATCAACTTCGATTTCCGCACGGAGCAGGGATTGCGCAATTTCCGTGAGTTTCTCGATCGCGCGACCGATATCGTGCTGCACTTCGGCGGATCGCTGAGCGGCGAGCACGGCGACGGCCAGGCCCGCGCGGCGCTGTTGCCCAAAATGTTTGGGCCAGAGCTGATGCAGGCATTCCGCGAATTCAAGGCGCTGTGGGATCCGGACAACCGCATGAATCCCGGCAAGCTGATCGATGCGATCCGTGTCTATGATCCAGTCGAGAACTTGAAGCAACCCCTGCGGGGTGGCCGATTGCCTTCGGCTCGCTCGCGCCCGAAAAAAGGCGCGGGAATGGAAATCGAGGAGCACGATTCGAGAACCGAAATGGCCCATCGAGAGGAGGAAAAAGCTCTCGAAACGCACTTCATCTTCGCCAACGATGGAGGGTCGTTGGCGCACGCGACCGAGCGGTGCGTGGGCGTGGGCGCATGCCGCAAAA
>Ga0181525_10004856_pt1 | contig 10171 bp, 14 predicted proteins | sample PEATcosm2014_Bin_48_FD_121100 | JGI IMG/M metagenome (GOLD analysis project Ga0181525, IMG submission 121100) | Peatland microbial communities from MTU Mesocosm Facility, Houghton, MI, USA - PEATcosm2014_Bin06_10_metaG | ecosystem: Environmental > Terrestrial > Soil > Wetlands > Peat | place...
AGTTGAACATCCCCAGTGAGAAGAGAACGCCCAATGCGACAACGACGGCTATGATCGCCCATCCGTAGGTCGTGATGAACTCGACGGCTCCCTGCTGTTTCTCCTTCCTGCCCGCCATATGTTATACTACAACTGGGCACATATAAAAAGCTTTCAGGGTTCGAATCGAAAGAAAAAAATTATGGACTCCGCGGGATTTTCAAAACTTTTGGTCGCCCAAAAGCTCATTTGAACCCGCAACCTCTTGCATGCCATGCAAGCGCGCTACCGTTGCGCCAGGAGCCCATAAATAAGCGTCATATCGGGGAAACGAAGATTATGTTTCCGCCTCTGAGAACTATCGTGCCGATCTTGGCCTTGAGCTCACCTGCCTCGAGCTCCTCGGCGCCCTCCAGCGCGAGGTTCATGTGCATGTCAAAGCATCTGAGCCTGCCCCTTATTACCATGCTGCCCTTCATCCTTATCAGTACCTGCTGTCCGAGTGCCTTGCTGAGCATGTCAAAGGGCCTTTCCGTATTCATCATAAACATCCCGCTTATATGATAGCACTTCTGCCTTTTTAAATCTTACATAGGCAGCCGCCGAAATGACAGGAAAAAGTTATATACCAAAGCTGCCAAGCATCAGCATGGCACAGCAGATGCGGGCCCACGAACTCAGGGCCGCGCTCTTCATGATAATCCTCGCGGCTACGCTGATAATGTTCGCCGGCGCCGTGTACATGGTCAAGGAGATCTCCAAGCTCTACGGGGCCGGGGCGGGCGCGCTGCTCCAGGCCAACGGCTATAACCAGTCCGTCATACCGCTGCTCAGCACGGTAAGCTCGAACCTCGGATTATTCCACATCGGCACGCTGCTTTCCTACGTGCTCACGCTCATCGCCATGATAATGTTCGGCAGCGCCCTGCTGCTGGTGTCCAGGCGAAACGACGAGGACGGCGGTCACGGCCTCACCTACGGACTGATCAACAGCGCCCTGCTTGCGGTGTATGTAATACTGATTGTCACCCTGCTCTCCTACTTTTCGGCCTATCTGAGCCAGTCATATCTGCTGATCATCTACGGTGGCATAGGCCTCGGCGCCCTCGCCAACATCTATCTGCAATATGAACTCAGGGCCAAGGCATCCGATCATCACATGTCCAGCTCCATAAGCCTCAACCCGTCAACGCCATTCTCCAACATCATAAACCTGCAGGACGAGATCTTCTCTAAGATGAACGGCCATCTCAGGATAATAGACAAGCACTTCAACTCCACTGCCCTGACAAACCTGTCCCGTCTGATAGACGGCTATCAGTCAAACTTCAGCAAGGTGACGGTGATAACGTCAACGGAGATGCAGGACAGCAAGTTCACGGCCAACGCCCAGGAGTTCGAGAAGGAGATGTCCGGGCTCGGCATCCCCACTGAAATTAGGCTAATGGACCACAAGGACGGTGCTGAGCAGCACGAGCGGCTGCTGATGGACGACCAGGTCGCCTACAAGATACCGCCGTTCAACATAATCAACAAGAAAAGCGAGCACATAACCAGGGTCAAGGCCGCGGAGGCGAGGGCGCGCTTCCACCAGCTCTACGCCCGTGCCCAGAAGATATAGTATAATAACCTATTCTGCCTCATATGAAACGTTCAGCCTAGTGATCGGATGGCAAGCGGCAAGTTCATAGTTTTCGAGGGAATCGAGGGTTCTGGCAAGTCCACCCAGGCCAAGCTTTTCTACGATGAGCTCGTGAAGAGAGGCGAGAAGTGCATACTCACCGCCGAGCCGACCACATCGCTGGTCGGAAAGATGATAAGGGAGCTGCTGAAGAGCGGCAACCCGGTGGACATGCGCACCCTTCAGCTGCTGTTCATAGCTGACAGGTCTGAGCACATAGAATCATTGATAAAGCCGAAGCTGGAGGAAGGCTACACCGTCATATCCGACAGGTACGCACCCTCAACGATCGCCTACGGCACCTCCTTCGGGAAGAAGGCGGGGCTTCGGCTTGGCTACCTTACCAACATACACAAGCCCTTCCTGGCACCGGATCTCCTGTTCTTCATAGACGTGCCTCCGGAGCGCGCCCTGGAGCGCATCCAGAAGCGCGGGGGCGTCAAGGAGCGCTTCGACGAGCTCAAGAGCCTACAGAAGCTTGATGAAAACTACGACCTGCTTTCAAGGAAATACTACCCCGGCACCTGGAAAAACATAGACGGAGACAGGCCGGTGGACTTCGTTACGGCAGACCTGCTAAAGGCCTGGGAGGACTTCTCGAGGTCGCGGAGATGACCAGCAGGATAATAGCCGTGCCGATAGACAAGGAGCTCGGTCCGCTCATCGGAAAGAAGGGAAGCGAGACATCCATCAACTTCTACAACCGGAAGGTGGGCGACGACATAATAGTCGCCATGGCGCCGTCAGACCCGGCCGGCAAGTTCTATGCCCTGCCCAACACGCTCATACTCGCGGAGCAGATTGTGATAGATACGATGACCCTAGACGCCGCATTCGGCGAGGTGCTGGTGGCATCGTCGCTGCTCGGGAAGAAGATACTATTCACCAAGGACGGCGACATCAGCAGGATAGTCGCAGGGCTGGCGCTTCCGGAGCACGCCTTCGTGGCGAGGGAGGAGCTCCTCGGCGCGATAGAAGCATATCCCTCTAAGAAAAACGAGGGGACCGTTAAGGTTGAGATCGACAGGTGCTTCAACGTCAAGGGCGTTGGGACGGTGCTTCTCGGCGTAGTAACCAGGGGCGTGCTAAGGAAGCACGACAAGCTCCTCAAGCACGGAAAGGAGGTGGTAGTGCGGTCTATCCAGTGCCAGGACGAAGACGTGGAGTCGGCAGACCTCGGATCCCGTGTCGGAATCGCAGCCAAGGGAATAAACGAGGAGGACCTGCACAAGGGGGATGTTCTCTCCACCACGCAGATACCGGAACGTATGTCCGTTAATGTAACTCTAAAGGTAAGCAAGGTCGCCAACGAGCAGCCCAAGGCCGGTAACCAGTACCAGATATTCACGGGCTTCAACTCCTGCAGCGGCATGATCGAGAAGATGGAGGGCGACAGCGCCACCCTGAAGCTCGACAAGGAGCTCCAGCTGGAGAAGGGCGACACGATAATGCTGGGCCGCACCAAGTCGCCGCGGCTCTTCGCATCTGGTATCGTTACAAACTAGGTGTATCTATGCCATCAAAAATCCGCAAGCTCCTCGATCACTTTTTCTTAGTGACCAAGAAGGGCTATGACGACACCAACTGGATCTTCGCAATAATACTTGGAGCCGGCCTGATAACCAAATTCTTCGGCGTCGGCGGAGCGGCCGCCTCCATTGTCGGATTCATCTTCTTCTACATCTTCGGCAGGATGAGTATGAAGCGTGATAAGCGGATTGCCAAAGAGAAGGCAGAAAAGAAAAAATAAGGCCAAGTTCGCTTAACTTTTTATATGTGCGCTAAGAGTGATTAGCATGAAGACTGTCCTCTACCTAGGCCAGACGATAAACGGCTTCATCGCCGACGAAAAGGATTCCACGCCCTGGTCCAAGGAGGAGTTTGCCGCATTCCACTCTGAAATAGTCAAGTCAAAGAACATAATCGTAGGAAGGCGGACCTACGAAGTGATGGAAAAGTACGGGGAGTTCAAGAGATGCGGGAACCCATTCACCGTCATAGTCACACGGTCGAAGAAACTCAAGCCAAAGGACAAACTTGTCATGGTGAATTCGCCATCGGCAGCGATTAGGACGCTGAGGTCAAAAGGATTCAAGACCGCCTTCATGAGCGGCGGCAGCAAGGTCGCCACGAGCTTCATGGAGCAGGGCCTCATCGATGAGGTCTGGATCGACATCGAGCCGCTCATCTTCGGAAAGGGAATACCCATATTCCAAAATTCAAAGCTGAATGTCAAGCTCCGCCTGTTCAAGACCAAAAAGATATCGAAGAACACAATCCAACTGTGCTACAGGGTATTGAAATGAACACGTTCCAGATAGAGGCACTGTCGATAACGGTAATCACCTTCGTGCTGAGCTTCGTGCTCGCCTTCTACATGACACGGAAGTACAAGAAGAGCAGGGCATCAAGCCTGCTGTTCTGGAGCGCGGGCATGCAGGCCTTCGCCATCGGGGTCTTCATAGAAGTGGTCTTTGCGCTCGGGATTGCAACGGTTCCTCTGGTATCCTTCTATGTCTTCCTGGTCGCCCTCATAGTAGAGCTTCTGGCTCTGGGTTCGATACAGCTTATCAAATCCAAGAAGATCAAGCGCGCCTACTACGCCTTCTGCATCGTGTCAACCGTTCTCCTGGCCGGCTCGGTAATCGCATACCCGGCCAGCATTAGCTTCGTAACAAACTATGTCGCCTGGGGCGCACTGCCACTGGTCGTGACGCTGCTCTCCACACTCATCACGATCCCCGCCTCCATTGTGCTTCTGGCGGTGGCGATAAAGAGCTACCTCAAGACCAGGAACAAGAAGCTGCTGAGCATAATAGCCGGTGTCGTATTTGTTGTCATAGCCGGCACCCTATTCATTCTGTCATTCCCGGCACTTCTCTACATATCTGAATTCGTCGGAATCCTGCTGCTGTGGTACGGCTTCTATAGTGGTTAAATTGATACCCATAGTCCTGTTCGACAGGTTCCTCATGGGCTTCTCGCTCTTCATTCACATAATACTGGCATCCCTGGGAATCGCGCTGCCCGTGATAATCCTCACAGCTGAGTACCTCGGCATAAAAAAGAATGACATCTTCTATTCCACGCTCGCAAAGAGGCTTGCGATCGCCTTCGTCGTGCTCTTCGCCATCGGCACCGCGTCAGGAATCCTTGTGGCTGTGGAGATGTTCGTGCTCTGGCCGACATTCATGCAGCTCGTGTCCCAGGTCGCGATCCTGCCTTTCTACATCGAGGTATTCGCGTTCTTCGTCGAGACAATTTTCATAGGGATATACTTCTACTCCTGGGACAAGTTCAAGAACAGGTACCTGCACGTCCTTACGGGAATACCAATCGCCATAGCGGCTGCACTCTCTGGAATACTAATAACCATACTCAACGCCTTCATGAACACTCCTGGCAACACATTCAACACCGCCGCTTACATTGCCAACGGAACGGTCACTGGGATCCATCCGTTTGCGGTGTTCTCCACTCCATCAGCCGGCATTGAAGTCCTGCATGCCATATCCAGCAGCTACTTTGCCGGGGCCTTCATATTCCTCGCATTCATGGCGTTCATGCTGCTTCGCGCCAAGGACGAACGCACGCGCACCTACTTCAAAAAGGGGCTCAGCCTAGCATTCGTCATCTGCATGCTTGCCACTGTCCTCTCCATATACAGCGGCATAACTTCCATTGCCACATTGGAGCACATTCAACCAGAGAAATACGCAGCGATAGAGGGGAACCTGTTCCACAACATGTCCAACGCCTACGAGACAATTGGCGGCTTCCCGGTCAATGGCACCCTGAAATATGATCTGAAGATACCAAACCTGCAGAGCATTCTGGCCAGCGGAACTCCCTCTGGCGTTGTTCCTGGCCTACTAAACTTCTCCCGTTCTACCTGGCCGCCCCTCATCGTCCATTCCATGTTCGACTTCATGTTTGGCATAAGCCTGCTTGTCGGATTTGCCGTATTCATAATCGCTCTGCTCTGGATCCTGAAGCGGAAGCCCTTCGACAGCCGGAAGATACTCTGGATACTCGTCATCTGCGGAATCCTTGCCGTGCTCATAATGGAGGACGGCTGGGTGATGTCAGAGATCGCGCGCCAGCCCTGGATAATCTACAACGTCCTGACCGTTGCCGCTGCAGCCAACTACTCATCGGGTGCATTCCCCATAACTTTGCTTATCCTACTGTTCTACGTAATCGCGCTCCCGCTCATCGTGATCATCCTGAAAAAGATATTCAAGGCAAGGCGCCTTGAAAAGGAGTTGAAGAAATGAACCTGCTATACCTGGTAAACCATCTCATATTCGCCATATTCATGACCATGCTTCTTGTGGAAGGCGGATTCGCAGTCACTTCGCTCCTCGCCTATAAAAAGTACAAGAAGGCGCTGCTCAGCTACATAACCCCAATCTGGGAGATCACAGGTACATTCGCCGTCTTTTACGCCGTCAACTTCGAGGCAACCTTCCCAACCCTTCTGGGCGCGGCAGGGACCATCTACGCAGTTCCGCTGCTTCTTGCGGCGGCCCTGATAATAATCCGGAACGTCTTCCTGATCTACTCCGCCTACATCGGCGACCTGAAGAAGGAGACAAAGTATCTCAGGATATATGGAATAGCTACCATAGTTGCTCTGATCCTCTTCCTGTCGGTGCTGAGCTCGGCCATGAGCGGCCTAGGGATCAACCTGGCCACCGAAACGGCCAGCATTGCCATGTACCTCAACCCATTCAACATAATCGTAGTCGTATCGTCACTGCTGATATCGCTCTCACTTGCGGCCAGCATCTTCAGGATAGAGAAGCTTAGCAGGATAGCCTGGGTTCCGCTGGCGGTCGCCATCGCCCTCATCTACATCGGCACATCACTATTCGTGCCACCCGCTGCGCTGAACTTTGGCACCGCCATGCCAGGCATCGCTCTGCTTGCCGCACTGGTTGCGATTCTAGCAGTTCTGCAGTACAAGAGCTCCAGATACTCAGGAAAGCTTTCGATCCTCATCGTTGTCTTTGGAATAACCTTGTTTGGCGTAATCCAGTATCCCTACATCCTGGGATCCGCCAACATAACAAGCTACCTTGCCACCTCTGCTCTTGCGCAGCCCCTGCTCATCATAACCCTCATCGGGGGAATGCTAGTCGCGGCATCCCTCTCCTACCTAATCTATCTGAGCTATTTGCGGAAGGAAGCCCACTAATTATAAATAGCCGAAAGCCGAAAATTATAGAGAGGCTGGAATGCTGGAAAATTGAACCCCACGTGGTTTGATGATCCTGCATAACCATCGAATGAAACTGGCGTCCTTCGCCGTGCTCTTTTCCCTGCTTGCAGTGCAACTGCCATTCGCCGGTCCGACCCTGCAATTCAATTCGTCTGCGTTGCATCTTTCCATAACTGCCAATGCTACTCTTTCCTCCGACATAATAGCCGGCAACCTCACCATAGCCAGTGGCGTGACGCTTACCACCAACGGCTTCAACATCTACGTTGCCAACAGGCTCGTTGCCCAGGGAGTAACATTCATAACGGGCAATTCCCTGCCCGGCGGATCGGGCTGCGGGGGATGCGGTGGCGTATCCGGTGCGAGCGCTCCGATGTCCTATGGCGGATCAGGCGGTGCCGGGGGCGGATGGGCCGAATCCTTCGGTGGAGGAAAGGGAGGCAGCACTCTTGTTTCCGGAGGAAGCGCGGTAATCGGGGGCGGGAATCCGGGCAGCCTCCCCACGAACTTCAATCCCAACACCACGAACCTGGAATACTGGTACGAAAACGGGATGCAGAACTATCTTGAGGGTGCCGGCGGCGGGGGCGGCGGTGAAGCATCAAGCATTGATGGCCCGGGCGGCTATGGGGCATTCGGCATCTATATCCAGGCCCAGCAGATGATACTCACCAACAGCACCATATTGGCCAATGGTCAGAATGGTTCTGTCGGTTGGCCAGGCGGTGGTGGAGGGGGTGGTGGGGGTGGGTGCGGAAGAATAATGCTGTCCTATCAAACCCTCTACCTCACTGGCACATACTATGCCTATGGTGGCAAAGGGGCCAGGCCGGGTGGTGGCGGGGGCTACGATGGCGGTGAAGGAGGCGGGCCCTGCAATGTGTCCACATCCAGATACCATACCGAGCCAATTCCAATAACCGGTCCTCCAGGCAGCCCTCCAAACAATCAGACTAACGGCTCCCCGCCATCACAGGGATCATGCTATTCACTCTCCCTTGAGGTACACTCCCAAACCACCCTATACCTCACCGGAGCCTGGCTAAGTATAAATTTGGTATCAGAACGTGCCGGGCAAGCCCTACTGGAGATAGACGGCATTCAATACCAGCTGTACCAAAATGCAACCCAGCTTCTCCCACAAGACAATAATTACGCTTACTATATCACCCTCTCCGGGAACCAAGCCCTGCAGATCTGTAGCGCCTATCTCGGTCAGGCCAGCACAACTACGAGCACATCCACGGTAACAACCACAAGCAGCACCGGAAGTACAACCATAGGACCTTCGGGTCCTCCTGTTCCGCCTTCCGGCAAGTCAAACTTCTGGCTTTTGCTGCTATTGCTACTTCTGATTGCCATCGGATTGTTGCTGGAACGGGAAAGGCAAAGGAGGGCGAACCTATGAACGAAACAAATATATATTTTATTATAAGATATTATAATGTGAGGTCATGGGAGAATTGGTCAAGGTGAAAGTCCGTAGGATAGGTGATTCATTGGGGGTTTTGATACCAAAAAAACTGATAGATGAAAACAAGATAAAAGAAGGAGAGGAGATCGAGATATCTGTGCTGAAGCAAAGGAAGCGCCTAATCAAGGAAGCGTTGGGCATGTTCAAAGACGGCCCCTATGTCTCTTTTGAAAGAGAGAAGGATGGCTGAACGTCGAGCTTGATCAGATGATATTTGACACATCCGCGTGGATAGAGCTATTCCAAGGCACAAAAGCAGGCCAGACAGCCAGCGAGGCGCTTGCCAAGGGCGGCTGTTATACAAGCATGATAAGCCTGGCTGAGATCGTAAGCTGGTGCATCAAGACAGATCACGATCCTAGCAAGGCAATGGCCAGGATCGCCGAACTGAGTACGATAATAGACGTCAGCATCGGGATAAGCTCTCTGGCCGGCAGGCTTAACCTTGAAAGGAAGAAAGTAAACAAGAAATGGGGGATGATGGACTCCTTCGTGCTGGCGACTGCAGTAATCTACGGCCTTACCGTCCTGACAAAGGATGAAGATTACATGGATCTGCCAAACGCCGTCATGCTATAGCAAGAAAAATGCGATCGCCGGTCTTTCGACGTCAAATTGATTGCGAACACAGAGCCAATTCACTATAAAAATGCATTATTAAATCCATTAAAGGTTTTACGCTATATTTCCCCCTGGCCGTTAGCTATTTATATTTATCAGATGATAAATATATCAGTTGATATGCATGCAGGAACAAGCACTAAACTTCAAGCCAAGGACAATGGATAGATCTCCTAGGCTAGACACCATCCTAATGGTGGAGAAGGTGCTTTTCAAGTACAAAAGCGACAAAACCGTCACTCAGATCTGGAAACTTCTGCCGAAGAAAGTTATGTGGACCACTTATACCACCATCCTCGATTATCTGGGATACTCTGGAAAAATCCACATAGAAGCTGACAAGACAGTTACCTGGCTATGGGATCCAAGCAAGATAGAGAATCTAAAGAAGAGGGGCCTGGTGGTAGCTTGAATAACGACCGGATAAAAAGAGTCGCATTCGGAGACGAGGCCATTCAGAAGGCATTTGAAGACCTTAAAACTGGAAGATTTGAAGAGAAGAATCTGGCGTCCTACATACAAAGGGCCATCGACGACTTAAAAGAAAATCCCCTGATAGGGGTAAAAGTGCCAAGCAAATTATGGCCCAAGGAGTACATAAGAAGATTTTCGATCAACAATCTCAGAAAATATGATCTGCCTAATGGTTGGAGGCTGATCTATACGCTAGTTGGCAACGAGGTAGAAATAGTCTCAATAATACTAGAGTGGTTCCCACACAAGGAGTATGAAAGACGGTTCAAGTACTAAATTAAAAGGACGGTGTCGCAATCCACTTCAAGTGAGGTGTGATTCCGGGGATTTCAACCCGGCCCGTATTTATGAAATTTTGCAGAGAGAAAACTCTCTGAAAATCGAGTAGAATGCGATCGCCGGGATTTGAACCCGGGTTTTTGCCTTGGAAGGGCAAAGTCCTACCAGTCTAGACTACAATCGCACGATTGATACTTTAGGCGGGCATGGTTATTAAGCACTTATCCTGGCCCATCTAGATGGCAAGAAAACCACTAGCCTAAACTTTCTGTTTTTCTAGCAGGGATGCCCTTCCAAATTAGTGCAGCCGTTACTTTTTGGACAGTAGCTCCTGGTCTGCAATGGCTGTTCCGAACATAAATTGGTCCGGGTCTGTGCGCAACTTCAGATCCGTCGGGGTCAGATAGAGCTTTGCAGGAACCTGCTTTATCCTCGAAGG
>Ga0181525_10004857_pt1 | contig 10170 bp, 8 predicted proteins | sample PEATcosm2014_Bin_48_FD_121100 | JGI IMG/M metagenome (GOLD analysis project Ga0181525, IMG submission 121100) | Peatland microbial communities from MTU Mesocosm Facility, Houghton, MI, USA - PEATcosm2014_Bin06_10_metaG | ecosystem: Environmental > Terrestrial > Soil > Wetlands > Peat | place...
TGGATCGCGATGGTCGCATAAAGGCCGGTGACGATATCGGAGACGGCGACGCCCACTTTCATGGGCTCGGCACCCGGCGCACCGTCGGGCTGGCCGGTGATGCTCATCAATCCGCCCATGCCCTGGATCAGGTAGTCGTAGCCCGCTTTGTCCTTGTACGGACCGTCATGGCCGAAGCCCGTGAGGGAGCAATAGACAAGACCGGGATTCCCGGACGCGAGCGTTTCGTAGTCGAGGCCGTAGCGGGCGAGCGCGCCCGTCTTGAAGTTCTCCACCACCACATGCGCGCGCCGCGCCAGCCGCTTCACGAGGGCAGCACCCTCCGGCCTGGAGAAATCGATGGTGACGGATTTCTTGTTGCGGTTGGCGGCGAGGAAATAGGTCGCGTCTCCGCCGTTCAGGAATGGCGGTCCAAAGGCGCGCGTCTCGTCGCCTTCGCCGGGTTTTTCGATCTTGAGAATCTCCGCGCCCAGATCGCCCAGGATCTGCGTCGCCCAGGGCGCCGCCAGCACACGGCTCAAATCAAGCACTCGAATATGAGACAGCGCGCCCATGAAAAAGGGACCCCGATGTGACCGCTCCGCTCATAGCTTGCCGGGGAAGGCGCCGCAATCGAGCCCAAAAAACGAGGGCGGGCACGAGGCCCGCCCTTTTAACAGTGTCTTTATTTTTGTCCGTCAGCTGCCCAGATTGATCACAGCACGACGGTTCTGAGGTTCGCGAACGCCCGGGCCAGTCGGCACAAGCGGATCGTGGAAGCTCTTTCCTTCAATCGAGACCGTCGAACCGTCGACGCCCTCGCGGACCATTTCGTCTTTGACGGCTTCGGCACGCCGCACGGAGAGGCCCTGATTGTAGCTGTCGGAGCCGACCGTGTCGGTATGACCCGTCACGAGCACACGCACGCTGCCCTGCTGCTTCAGGACGCCTACGGCCTGTTGCACCACTTGCTGGGCCTCGGCCGTCAGGTTCGCCTTGTTGAAGTCGAAGAAGACGATGAACGTCTTGACCGGCGGAGGCGGTGGCGGAGGAGGCGGCGGAGGAGGCGGCGGGGGCGGTGGCGGCGGCGGAACATACATCACGGCGAACGGATAGTACCGGATGCCGACGAGCACGGCGTTCTGCCTCAGGTCGTTGCCGGACGCCTTGCTGAGCGTAGGATAGAGTTCATAGGTGTTGTCGACGTCGGCGCCGCGATAGCGATATTCGGCGTAGAGATCGAGATTGTAGGTGGCGTTGTAGTTGATGCCCGCGATCGCCTGCCACTGCAGACCCCACTCGCCGAAAGTGCCGACACCTTCGAAGCCGGTGTAGGACTCGCGATTGATGCCGGCGCCGCCGACGCCGCCGCCGACATAAGCGCCCCAACGGGGCATGATGTGAAAGTCGTAGAGCAGGTTGGCCGACACGCCGGTCCAGATCACCCCACCTTCGGTGTTCCCGACATATTTGCTGTGGCTTCCGCTACCTTCGAGTTCAAGGCGCCAGCTACCGTACTTGTAGCCGAGCGAACCGGTGGCGATGAAGCCGCCGTCTGCATAGGCGGTGTTCGAGCCGCTGACGGAGGTGAAGTTGAAGTCGTTCGGCTTTTCCCAGCCCGCGCCCAGACCGACATACCAACCTTCGGCGGCAAGCGCGGGACTCGCGAGCGCAAGCAGAGCAGCGCCCGCAATCAGTGCGATGCGTAGTTTCATAGTTGCACCCCTCTTTGGCAACATTGGTTTTTTGGGGACGATGCCCCCCTCACAGCCGTCAACCGATGGCTGCATCCGGAGTAACGAAGGCGTGAGAAGAAGGTTGCAGTGCCAGAGATTTAAATCTGGGATTTAAAGTTCGCCGCGCACGTCCCACAACTCGGGATAGAACCGAAGTTCCAGTGCTTTCCTGAGATAAGTAACGCCTGAGGTGCCGCCCGTGCCGGGCTTGGCGCCGATAATTCGCTCTACCGTCTTCATATGGCTGAAGCGCCAGAGGTGGAAACGGTACTCGAGATCGACCAGTTTTTCCGCAAGTTCGTATAAATCCCAGTGCGTTTCGGCGTCGCGATAGACCTGCCGCCACACTTCCAGGACGCCGGGATCGGCGACATAGGGCTCCGAGAAATCGCGTTCGATCTTGGCCCGGGGTACTGCAAAACCGCGGCGCGCGAGGAGCGCGAGGGATTCGTCGTAGATGCTCGGTTCCGCAAGCGCCGCATTGACCTGAGCGGCGATGTGCGGATGCGATTCGAAAACGCGCGCCGTCGCCGCGTTCTTGTTGCCGAGACGATATTCCAACATGCGGTACTGAAAGGACTGAAAGCCGGAAGATTGGCCGAGCGCGCTGCGAAACGTCCCGTAATCAAACGGCGTCATCGTGGAGAGAATCTCCCACGATTGAATGAGATTCGCCTGCACGCGGGCGACACGGGCGAGCATCTTGAACGCCGGTCCCAATTCGCCGCTGCGGATTTGCCGGATCGCTGCGCCGACTTCGTGAAGGCACAGCTTGATCCACAGCTCGGAGGCCTGGTGGATGACGATAAACAGCACCTCGTCGTGCTCGCCGGTCAGCGGCTTCTGGCAGGCGAGCAATCCGTCAAGCGAAAGATAGTCGCCATAGGACATCGTCTCGCGCATGTCCCAGTGGACTCGTTCGTCGGTGAGATCGACGGCCGATACGGGCGGCATGCCGGAACTGTCGGTTGGGTTTGCCATGGAGGCGCAATCTCGTCTTAACGCTATCCGGCATTGTCGCGCTTCGTGATTCGCGCTGCCGGAATCCGGATGCTAACGTTCGCGCTGCGGACAATCTTTACGATGGCAGGCATGCGAAAGAAAGCGGGAGCGGGCGCGATAGCGCTGGCGGCGATGATGGCGGCGGCAAGCGGAGCTGCGGCTGCGCCGCGCTGCGCAACGTCGGACGAAGTGACGGCGATTCAAGCCGAGGTTGTACACGAGCTGCTGATGAATGCCGGGCTGTATTGCGGCAACGCAGGCCGGGACAAATACAATGCCTATCAGTCGCGTTACATCCCCGAAAGGATTCGGACCAGCGCGGCCCTGATGCGCATGTTCCGGCGGCTCAACGGCCGGGCGGGCGAAGGGGAGTATCACGCCTTCACGACCCGCGTGGCCAACAACTATTCGATCCGGGCGATTCACGACAATGGCGAGTTCTGCCACACGGCGGACATCGTGTTCGACGCGGCGATGATGACCGACAAGCCTTCGCTCGCGAGCTTTGTCTCGGGCATCGAGGTGACCGAGCAGGGTCCGGTGGATTCCTGCCAATTGCGCGTGGCCGTGGGGCTGAAAAACGTCGTTCCGCCGGTCGTGCCCAAGCCCAATCCGATGCGCGAGGCTGCCCTGGCTCCGGGTGCTGCGTCGCCCGCAGCGACGGCGCCGGCCAACAACTAGCCCGGACATCGACAGTCTTCGAATGGGGTCCGGCGCAGGCCGGGCCCCTTTTGCTTTTGGGGCGAAGGGGCCTTGGCAGACGGTCGGTGCAAAGAACCGGGCAAAGAAAAAGGGCGGGACCGAAGTCCCGCCCTCTTCAAGCTTTGTACTGATCGTCCGGACTAGCCGCCCAGATCGATGACGGCACGGCGGTTCTGCGGTTCGCGAACGCCCGGTCCCGTCGGCACCAGCGGATCGTGGAAGCTCTTGCCCTCGATCGAGATGCCCGAGCCGTCCATTCCCTGACGGACCATTTCGTCCTTCACGGATTCGGCGCGACGCACCGACAGACCCTGGTTGTAGCTGTCGGAGCCGACCGTGTCGGTGTGACCCGTCACGAGCACCTTCACGAAGCCATTCGCCTTGGCCACTTTCACCGCTTCGGTCACGACCGATTGCGCTTCCGCGGTCAGGTTCGACTTGTTGAAGTCGAAGAAGACGATGAACGTCTTAACCGGCGGCGGCGGAGGAGGCGGTGGGGGCGGCGGCGGAGGCGGCGGGGGGGGCGGCGGCGGAGGGGCCGGCGCATACCACGGATACCAGCGGACGCCGATCATCCACGCGTTTTCGTTGGTGTCTTTGACGTGCGCGCCACCGGCGGGGACGGTCGCATACACCTTGTTGAGCCCCAGATCGCGATAACGCCAATCGAAGGTCAAATCCACGTTGCGGCGGATCGAATAGGCGAAGCCGGCGAAGCCCTGATACATATAGCCGGCCTTCGTCTGGTCCGGAATCAGATAGCCGGGCGCACCCGTGTTGATGTCGCCAAGCCCTGTGCCCGCGCCCGCGCCGAGGCTGAAGTCCCACTTCGGAGAAAGCGGAACGTCATAGGCGAAGTTCAGAAGGAAAGACGTGATCTGAGCTTTGCCCTGGCCGAAGTCGTGATCGGTCCAGCCAATTTCGCCTTCGACCCGGATGTGGTCGTGGAATTTGTAGCCCCAAGCGCCCGAGATCAGCCCGCTGTTTTCCGTTTGGATCTTGGCTTCGGCGGTCGTGGCGATGTTTTGGACCGTGTACTGACCCATATGGTCGTACCCACCAGCCAAATCGACATACCAACCCGTTTCCTCGCCTGCCAGCGCGGAGCCGGTCAAGGCCAGCACTGCAACGCCCGCTAGGGCAATCATTCTAATTTTCATATTGGACCCTCGTTTAGAAGTACCGACGGGCAGGAACCCCCCAACCGAGTTCGGGATACCAAACCTCAGTAACCCTTATTGTGGAGGATGACGTGGCGCGATGTCCACCAAACGGACCGGCCGGACGGTCTAGGCTGGGGAATTCCCGCCCGGCTGTGTCTGGGGTGCAACATGACAATCCCCGAAGGCCTTCACCTGGCGTTTGCTGCTCGTCCAGAGAAAGGCGTAGCGCGCCGGAAGCAGTACCAACTGGCCGGAATTGTCGTCTGAGTGATTCGGCTGGTGCTCCAGCGCCTGCAGAATCTCCACCCGCGGCGCGACATGGAAGAGGCGCAGCCAACGGCGCAGAAGCCCGCCTGCGACCGGGCCCATCCCCGTCAGATCGCCGAAATCGACCGCGTGCAGCCGCCCGCCCTCGGCCAGCGCCTCGCCGGCGGATCTAAGCGCCTGGCGCCAATCGGGAATCATCGACAGGCTGTAAGGAAAAAGAACCCGGTCGAAGGGAGCCTCGCGCCCGAAAAGCGCCGGGGTGAGCGCCTCGGCATAGCCCTGCACCAGGCGGATGCGGCCGGTGAGGCCGGCGGCGGCGACATTCTGGGCCGCGGTCCGCAGCATTTCCGCCGACGCGTCGAGGCCGAAAAGCTCCGTACCGGGATAAAGGCGCGCGATGCGGATGAGATTGCGCGCAGTACCGCACCCTACTTCGACGACGGCATCACCCGGCGCGAGCGCGAGCTCCCGGATCATTTTGTCCCGGCCGAAGAGGTAATAGCGTCGCGTCAGGTCGTAGAAATAACGCTGGCGGCGATAGACCTTGTCCATCAGCGCCGCGTGCGCGTCGGAAGTGCCTGTCATGGCCGTCAGGACAAAGGCCTGCGGCAATACATGTGGAAGCCGCCATAGATCGAAGAGCGGTCCTGGGCGTGGAAGACGCGGCTCTCCGCTTCCTGGTATTGCCAGGGCGCGAGCAGCGCTGCCGGAAGCTTGCGCGGCAAGGGCGAGTCTTCGCCGGCCGTCCGGAAGATGACGCGCGCGTCGCGGGAATCCGCGGTGCGGTCGATCTGCTCCCAGAGGGCTGCGAGCACGTCCGGCGTCATCCAGTCCTGCGCGTCGAGAAGCACGTAGCGATGGATCGAGTTCGGCTTCTGGGTCTTCAGGAAATCGATCAGCGAGGCGTGGTGCACTTCCACCCTGTTGGTGCGGGTGCGGATCACGTCATAGGTGTCGGCTTGCAGATAGGCCGGCACCGCTTCGCGGTTCTCGACGTCGTAGCCGCGCGTGAAGGCCTGCCAGGCGAAATAGTTTTCGTGGATGGGGAAATCGCACGCCAGCTTCTCCACGCGCTGGCGCAACACCGAGATCGGATCGCCGTCCGACGACGACGCCACGAGCTCGTCATATTGCGCGGGCGGGATTCCGAGCGCGTAAAGCGAGACGGGCGATTTCGAGAGCAGCTTGATCGATTTGTATTCGAAAAGAGGCGCAATGGTTTTTTCGAACGCGCGGCGTTGTTCCGCCGGCGTGCGCGCTTCCACGATGCCGTTCAGCTTCTTGCCGTGCAGCCGCGCAACCGCATGCAACACGCCGATGAAGCGGCCGAGAAGACCGTATTTATAAAGGTTGCGCGCGAACATGTTGATGCGCCGGCCATGCAGGGGGATCTGCTTTTCCCAATAGCGGCGCGTGACGGAATCGAGGCGTGTGCTCAGGAAATTGTCGAACGCCTTGCGATTCTCTTTGTCGTTCGCGGTACCGAAGAACCGGAAGAAATCCTCGTAGCTCGGAAGATTGGCGAGCGCCGCAAGCTTGAGGCGCGTCAGCGCCACGTGATTGGGATTGAGATCGACGGCGATGATGCGGGCCGGATTGGCCGCGAGATAGTTCAGCACATTGCAGCCGCCGGACGCGATGGTGATCAGCGTGTGGTTCGGCTTGAGCGCCAGCGCCTCGAGATCGACATCGGGGTCTTCCCAGATCTGGTTGTAGACGAAGCCCTTGAACATCATCGTGAAGAGACGCTCGAGCGCCCCGCGCTTGGTCGTTGCCGGCTTGGTGTGCGCGGCGCGATCTAAAAGGACATTGGGCATGGACTGGGAACCAGCAGCTTGGGTTTCGGGGATAGGTCCGGCCTCTATCTAGGCCGGGACGGCGACAAATCAAAGCGGCCTTTCCAAGGCACGCTTGCAGGAAGGCGCGACCCTCGCCTATTGGGTGGTATGGCAATGCAAGATAACCAGCCCGGTTCGCCGGTCGATCAGCTCATCGCACTTCTCGACCTCGACGCGATCGAAGTAAACATCTTTCGCGGCGTCAGTCCAAAGGACCGTTCGCAGCGCGTTTTCGGCGGCCAGGTGCTGGGACAGGCGCTCGTCGCGGCCGCCCGCACGGTCGAAGGCCGTTTCTGTCATTCTCTTCATGCTTATTTTTTAGTCGCGGGCGATCCCAAGGTTCCTATTTTGTACGAAGTCGATCGCAGCCGCGACGGCAAAAGCTTCAGTTCGCGCCGGGTCGTCGCCATCCAGCACGGGCGGCAGATCTTCAACATGTCGGTCTCGTTCCAGGTGGACGAACCAGGGCTCGAGCATCAGATCGATGCGCCACCGGCGCCGCGGCCCGAGACATTGCCGAGCGAAGACGACATGCGCCGCCGCGTCGCCGATCAGGTGCCCGAAATCTATCGCGAGAATTTCCTGAGACCGCGCCCGATCGAGCTGCGCCCCATCGATCGCGGCTCGATCATTCATCCCGAGAAACGGCCGCCGCATCAGGCGGTGTGGGTGAAGGCGACGGGCGCGTTGCCGGACGATCCGGCGCTTCATCAATGCGTGCTGGCTTACGCTTCGGATATGACGCTGCTCGACACATCGCTTCTGCCGCACGGCATCGGCTGGTTCGACAGCCGCATCCAGATGGCGAGCATCGATCATGCGATGTGGTTTCATCGACCGTTCCGCGCCGATCAATGGCTGCTCTATGTGCAGGACAGCCCCGTCGCGCACGGCGCCCGCGGCTTCAATCGCGGCCTGATCTATTCCGAAGACGGCACGCTCGTCGCGTCCGTCACCCAGGAAGGGCTGATGCGGTATCGCGAGGACGGCGTGTAGCGACGGCGGAGCCCGTCTGCAGAACCCGTGCGAACCGCGACATCAGCCAGGGTTGCCACCAGCGTGCGGCGATCTCGGCGGCGGCCAGCGACAGCACGATGATGGCAATCTCCGCACCGTGCGAAATCGGCCCGTGCAACAATGCGACCCGCGCGATACCGGTGACGAATACGCCTTGCGTTGCATAAAGCGGATAGGAAATTCGCCCCAGCCACATCGCGAGCGCCGGCGTCGTTCCCCGCCAGGATGCCAGAAGCGCGATCATGAGCGGCGCCGTCAGGATGATCTGTGCGAGATCGAACGCGACGCCGAAGCGATCGGCGGGCACAAGCGCAATGCCGAGCCACACACAGAACACGACGACCGGAGGGACGGACGGCAGGCGGCGCAGCAGGCCTTCCCGCCAGAGCCGGTAGAGCCACACGCCACATGTAAAAGTCGGAAGCGCGCGAGGAATCGCGAGGAGGCCGGTGGCGGCCGTGGGCCCCAAATCCGCGGTCCCCGCGGCATAGGCCTCAAAGGCAAAAAAAGCCCAGCCCAGAAGCATGATCGCCAGAAGACTGCGCTTGCCGAGCCGCACGATGAAAAGCGCGAACGCGACGTTGACCCAGAATTCCGCGAACAGCGACCACAGATTGCCGTTGATGGGAAATGCCAGGCCGTCGCCGGCAACGCGCGGGATCAGCGCGATGCTTTCGACAATGTTCACCGCCACCGCGATCAGATTGTCGCGATGAAAGCCGAAAGCATATTCGGTCGCGGACAGGCCCACGCCGCTCAAGACGGCTCCGAGAACAAGAACCGGCCAGAGACGCACGACGCGAGCGCGCAGGAACGCGTCGAGCGAATATCCGGACGCGAATTTGTCTGCGAACGCGAACGCGAGAACAAATCCGCTCAACAGGAAAAAGATGTCGACGGAGAGATATCCGTGTTCGAAAATGCGGTGCGGGTCGAACCGGAACGCGTGATAGAGCAAAACCGTCAGCGCGCAGACGCCGCGCATGCCGTCGAGCGCCGCGAAGCGGTGGGAGGGAGCGGAATTCGTCGACGGCATATCTGGTCACCGAGAATTTCGGAAATCATGTCGAATATGTGAGCTTCACGCGGTTGGGCTCGGACATCGCAAAGCAGCGCCTGAGCGCGACCGCGCCGACCGCAAGGCTCGCAAAGAACGCGCAAGGAATCGGCAGCCACAACAGACCGATCACGCTTGGCACGGTCGACGCGAGAAGCGCGACTTCGAGCCGGTCGAAGGCTTTTTCGCGATAGAGAAAGGCCGCAGAAACGGCGAGTATCGGGAGGTCGTAGACGAGTATATAGGGCGTCGCGAGCGGAATGGCGGCGGCAAGAAGCGCCGCCTTCAACCCGTAAGGAAGAGACGACCGCCAGCTCAGCACAATGCCGATTGCGATCGATGCGGTGGCGAGCCCCTGCATCACCCACGCAGGCGCGGCCGGAACGCCGATAGCGCGCAGAAGACCGTAAAGGCTTTCGAGCTTGGTCCAGCCCATCCCCGCATGCGCGACGCGGAGGTCACCCGTGACGGTCATCGCGTGAACGAACGCGCCGATCGTGCCCGTGCCGAAGACCGCGGCGGCAAGCCCGTTCGAGACGACCGCGCCCACCGCCGCCCACACGAAACTCCGCCAATAGCCGCCGGCCGCCAGCGCCAGCGGAAACAGGATTCCGAATTGTGGCTTGTAGCTGAGAAGGCCAAGGACCAAACCGCCGAGCACCGGACGCTTCTCGAGGAACAACAGCGCGATGCCGATGAGCGATGCGGTGAGCAATCCGTTCTGACCCGACATCAACACGGCCAGAACGACCGGCGCGGCGCACGCCACGACCGCGGCACGGCTTTGTCCGGCGATCTTCGCAATCGTCGCCGCGTAAAGCGCGAGCGTTCCCGCGCACCAGAGAACGAAGGCCGTCGCGTAGGGCAAACAGGCGAGCGCCGCGACCACAAAAAAGAAGAGCGGCGGATAATTCCACTCCAGTGCGCCGTCAAAGCCGTGTCCGACAACCGCCGCTTCCGCCGCGTGCTGGATGTTCGGATCGTAAGCCGAAAGTGCTGCGCCCTTCAGCGCCAGCCGGCCTGCCGACCAGAACGACACGAAGTCCTGAACCTCGGGCCTGCCCTGCGCGTCCAGAATCCAGACATGGGTCACGTACAACAAGACGAGCGAAAGCGCGTAGCCGAGGACGATCGCGGATGCCGTGACGACGACAAGCGTCTCGCGTTCGTTTGCGACGGCGCGCGGACTTCGCGGGATCTCCGACAGGATGCGCGCGCAACGCAGCACCACGACCGCGGCGACCGCCAGAGATGTCACGAAGGCAGTTGGATAGGGCAGCCAGAGAAAGGGGAACATGCAAGGCATCGCGGCGGCAAGCACTGCGAACTCGGTTCTGTCGAAGCCGCGATGCCGGAAGAGCCATGCGATCGCAACACCCAGCACGGGCAAGTCGTAGACGAACACATAA
>Ga0181525_10004858_pt1 | contig 10170 bp, 8 predicted proteins | sample PEATcosm2014_Bin_48_FD_121100 | JGI IMG/M metagenome (GOLD analysis project Ga0181525, IMG submission 121100) | Peatland microbial communities from MTU Mesocosm Facility, Houghton, MI, USA - PEATcosm2014_Bin06_10_metaG | ecosystem: Environmental > Terrestrial > Soil > Wetlands > Peat | place...
ACTCGGTCAGTATGTACGCCTCCTCGTCTTCGGGAACGAAGTGGCGTTCGGCGGCGGGGATGGGCTCGAGGCCGCGGGCGAGGAAGACGCGCAGGCGCTCGGTGCTGAAGCCCGGCGAAGTGAAGTAGTCGGCAAGGATACGCCAGTGGACGGCCCGGTAGGCCGCCTCTTCAGCCAGTTCGCGCTGCGCGGCGGCCCACGGCGTTTCCCCGGCGACGTCGCACAGGCCGGCCGGGATCTCCCACAGCAGGTGACCGACGGGATGGCGGTACTGCCTGATCATCAGGACCCGGTCCGCGTCGTCAAGTGCCAGCACGCCCACCGCGCCGGGGTGAATCACCACTTCACGTTCGGCCAGGTGATTGTCGGGCATCCGCACCTTATCGGTGCGCACGCTGACCAGCCGCCCGCGGTAGGTCTCCGCCGACGAGGCCACCGGCCATGTCTCCGGAACGTCGGAGATGTCCATCTCGCTCATGCACTGGCCACGGCGCGCGCGCCCGCCATTCCGAGCGACTTGGAGCGGGCGAGCGCGGCGGCGATCAGGCCGCTGAACAGGGGGTGCGGACGTGTCGGGCGGGACAGGAATTCCGGGTGCGCCTGGGTGCCCACGAAGAACGGATGAGTGTCGCGCGGCAACTCGGCGAACTCCACCAGGTGCCCGTCCGGGGATAGCCCGGAGAAAACCAGCCCGGCCTGCTCGAGCGCCGTCCGGTAGGCGTTGTTGACCTCGTACCGGTGCCGGTGCCGTTCCTCAACCATGCCGCATCCGTACAGTTCGGCCACCCGGGTGCCTGGCTGCAGGACGGCCGGGTACAAGCCCAGCCGCATCGTGCCGCCCATGTCACGCTCCCCCGCCACCACGTCCTCCTGGTCGGCCATCGTGGCGATGACCGGGTCCGGTGTGGCCGGGTTGAACTCGGCGCTATCCGCCTCGGGCAGGCCGGCCAGGTCGCGGGCCGCCTCGATGACCATGCACTGCAGGCCCAGGCACAGGCCGAGGATCGGGATGCCGTTCTCGCGGGCGTACCTGATCGCGCCGATCTTCCCCTCGATGCCGCGGACCCCGAACCCGCCGGGGATCAGCACGCCGTCGACTTCCTCAAGCTCGCTGGCCGCGCCCTCGGGGTCCTCGCAGGCGTCGCTGATCACCCAGCGGATGTTCACCTGCGCGTCGTTGGCGAAGCCGCCTGCCTTGAGCGCCTCGGCCGGCGACAGGTACGCGTCGGGCAGGTCCACGTACTTCCCGACGAGGGCGATGGTGATGCTGTGCGCCGGGCGGTGCACGCGGCGCAGCAGGTCATCCCACTCGCTCCAGTCCACGTCGCGGAACGGGAGGCCGAGCCTGCGCACCACGTAGGCGTCCAGGCCCTCCGCGTGCAGCACCTTCGGGATGTCATAGATGGACGGCGCGTCGGGCGCGGAGACCACCGCCTCCTCATCGACGTCGCACATCAGGCTTATCTTGCGTTTCAGGCCCGCGCTGATCGGCCGGTCCGAGCGGGCGACGATCGCGTCCGGCTGGATGCCGATGCTGCGCAGGGCAGCCACCGAGTGCTGGGTCGGCTTGGTCTTCAGCTCGCCCGAGGGGCCGATGTAAGGCAGCAGGCTGACGTGCAGGAAGAAGCAGCGGTCCCGGCCGATCTCGTGCCTGATCTGGCGGATGGCCTCGAGGAACGGCAGAGACTCGATGTCACCGACCGTCCCGCCCACCTCGGTGATCACTACGTCCACGTCATCCCCGCCCATCTGCAGGATGCGCGACTTGATCTCGTTGGTGATGTGCGGGATCACCTGGACGGTGTCGCCAAGATAGGCGCCGCGCCGCTCGTTGGCGATCACGGTGGAGTAGATCTGGCCGGTCGTGACGTTCGCGTCGCCCAGCAGGTTCGTGTCCAGAAAGCGCTCGTAGTGCCCCACGTCCAGGTCGGTTTCCGTGCCGTCGTCGGTGACGAACACCTCACCGTGCTGGAACGGGTTCATCGTGCCCGGATCGACGTTGAGATAGGGATCGAGCTTCTGCATCGTGACCCTCAGCCCGCGCAGCTTGAGCAGCCGTCCCAGGCTCGAGGCGGTCAGTCCCTTGCCGAGGCTGGAAGCGACGCCCCCGGTGACGAACAGATGACTGGTTTGCGCAGGCCGTGGGTGAAGTGATGAAGCGGCCACTATGAGGCTCCCGTGGTGTCCGGTATGACAAAGAAAAACTGCAGGTCCACGGGCCACCAGGATAACAGGCCCGCGGCAGCGGGCCCTGCATTTGCCTGACGGTGCGCAACCGCGTCGGCCGCCGCCACGTCTTCCTCGTGATGCGCCTCGCCGAACCTGGCCAGCATGACGGCCGAAGCGACGGCGATGAAGAAGCCGCCCCAGGCGACGGCGGAAAGGCCCGGCCGGGTCTGGTCACCGAGGAAAATCACGCCGATGACGGCGGGCGGGATCGTCTCGCTGAGCACTACGGCGGCCGTCGCCACGGTGACGCTCCCGCTCTCAAGGGCGGTCGCGTAGAACATGAAGGAAATGATTCCGGCCGCGGCGACCGCGTAGGCGGCCGGGTCGCGGGCCAGTTGCAGGGGCTCGAAACCGTTCAGCACGCGGGCGGCGATGCTGAGCACCCCGTACCCGAAGCCGGCCGTGACGCCGAGCGCGGTGGTGCGGAACGGCTCGTTGAGCTTGGCGGCGGCCAGGCCCACCACCGCGAGGCCGCCGACCGCCACGATCAGCGCGAGCTTGAACACCGCGCCCACCTGGGCGGCGCCTTCGGAGCCCGCCGATGAGCCGAGCAGGCCCACGCCGGCCACCACGCCGAGCACCGCGGCCCACTCCCGCCAGGACAGGGTCACGCCGATAACCCAGGAGGCCAGCACCGCGGTGACGGCGAGGTTGGCGGCCACGAAGGCCTGGACGGCGAAGAGCGGCAGCCGCTGCAAGGCGATGAGCTGGGCGACGAAGCCGAGCGCATCCAGGCAGATGCTGGCCACGAACCGCCATTGATGCAGCATCCTGACCACGAGGCCGGGATCGACGCCTCCTGCGGCGGCTTCGGCCGGCTTGTGGCTGGCCGCGCGCACGGCGATAGCCTGCATCACCGAGGCGACCCCGTACAGCAGCGCCGCGACCACCGCCGCGATCATGCTGACTAGCACTTGCACCTCCCCCGGCATCCGAGCTAGTCGGCTAGTGCCTCGCCGGGCTCCTCGGTTAGAGGCAACACTCAGGTGATGCTCAGCATTCCGGCGAGGTCACCCTCTATCATGCCTGGCCCGCTAGCGCAGCGTGGCCGCGGGGCGCGCCTCCCAGATCGTCCATAGCGGCCGGTACCCCATCCGGCTCCAGAACGGCGCGGACCTCGGATTCACCTGCGCGTAGTGCAGCAGCGTCACCGCGACGCGGTGTGCGTCGAGTTCGGCGTGCGCGCGCTCGACAAGGGCGGCGCTCACCCCGGCGCCCCGTTCTTCCGGGCGGACGAACATGGACTGCAGGTACGCCGCGGGAGCCGGCCGCGTCATGCCCGCGATCCAGGCCGCGTCCTTCGGCGGCTGGACGGTGAGCAGGCCAACCGCCTGCCCATCTCGCTCTGCCAGCCAGGTCCAGGACGGGCGCTGCTGGAGGGAGACCCGGGACCCCTTGCGGGTCAGCGCCTTCGTGGCCGCGCGCGGGATGGATCCGCCGAAGTAGGCGTCGTACAGGATCACGCCCATCTCGAGATCCGCGACGGCGTCCAGGTCGTCGGGACCTGCTTCGCGGATGACCAGGCCCTGCTCGGAGCCGGGCGCGAGCGCGCCAGGCACGGGCACCTGAGCCCGGCGGCCGGCGGGCCGGGCCGCAAGCACGGCCATAGGCTGCATGCCGTGCCCAAGCAGGGCGCGTACACCGCTGACGTCGCGACTCGGCCAGGTGATGATCGCCGAGGTGTCGTCCTCGTGCGCCTCCGGCAGGCGAGCCAGGTGCTCGCGCCACTGGGCTAGCAGCTGATCGGCCGCGGCCAGCGTGTCCGGATCCCGTAGCCGCGGGGTCAGCACGAACCTGGTTGCCGTGCCCCAGGTCTGCAGCAGCGAGTCGACCGGGACGTGCTGGTGGCGGCAGATGGCCAGGCCCGCAGGGCGGCCGTTCTGCCCTTCGGCCACAAGCGGCGCCATGCAGCCTTCCGGCAGGTCGCCTGGGTCGGGCAGCAGCGGGTCGAGGTCGGCCCAGCGCCTGCCGACCGCCTTGCTGATGTCCTTGACCACATCACGAATGACCCAGGGCACTTGTCCTGCCTCCATCATGCGCCCGCTGCGCCGCGCTGATTCCGCACCGCACTATACCGTGCCGGTAAATAACGATTAAAGACGTTTACCGGCGGCTTATCGGCCCTTTATTGATCACCTTATTAAGCGCCTCTATTAATACCCGCGCGGAAATCACGTCAGGCTATTCCAGCCCGAATTCCCGCGGGGTAAGACGTTCAGACGCCAGCCGCGTGCATGCCGCGGAGCTCGTGCTTGAGCTCCCTGATCTCGTCGCGCAGCCGGGCGGCCACCTCGAACTGCAGCTCGGCGGCGGCGACATGCATCTGCTCGGTGAGCTCGCTGATCAGGCCGACGAGCTCGCCGCGGGCGAGGCCGCCCCCCGGCGACTCCGAGCCGGCGTCGCGCACGGCCGCCTGGGCCGCACGTGCCCGAGACGACAGGCCTGGCACCGGCGCCTTGCCGCGGGACTGCTGCCGACCGCCGCCGCCGATCAGCTGTTCGGTGTCGGCGTCCTCGCGGACGATCTGGTCGAGGATGTCCGCGATCCGCTTGCGCAGGGGCTGCGGGTCGACGCCGTGCGCCTCGTTGTAGGCGACCTGCTTGTCCCGCCGCCGGTTGGTCTCGTCGATCGCGCGCTGCATCGACGGGGTCACTCTGTCGGCGTACATGTGGACCTGCCCTGACACGTTGCGCGCCGCACGGCCTATCGTCTGGATCAGCGACGTGCCGGAGCGCAGGAAGCCCTCCTTGTCCGCGTCGAGGATGGCCACCAGCGACACCTCGGGCAGGTCGAGGCCCTCGCGGAGCAGGTTGATGCCGACAAGCACGTCGTACTCGCCGAGCCGCAGCTCGCGGAGCAGCTCGACCCGGCGCAGGGTGTCGACCTCGCTGTGCAGGTACCTGGCGCGGACGCCGTTCTCGAGCAGGTAGTCGGTCAGGTCCTCGGCCATCCGCTTGGTAAGCGTGGTGACGAGCACGCGCTCGTCCCGCTCGGTCCGCAGCCCGATCTCGTGCAGCAGATCGTCGATCTGACCCTTGGTCGGCTTGATGACCACCTCGGGGTCGATGAGGCCGGTCGGCCTGATCACCTGCTCAACCACGTCACCGCCGACGCGGCGCAGCTCGTACGGACCCGGGGTGGCCGACAGATAGATGGTCTGGCCGATCCGGTCCAGGAACTCATCCCAGGTCAGCGGCCTATTGTCGATCGCGCTCGGCAGCCGGAAGCCGTGCTCGACCAGGACCCGCTTGCGGGAGACGTCGCCTTCGTACATCGCACCGATCTGCGGCACCGTATTGTGCGACTCGTCGATGACCAGCAGGAAGTCCTCGGGGAAGTAGTCGAGCAGTGTGTTAGGCGGGGTGCCCGCGTCACGGCCGTCGATGTGCCGCGAATAGTTCTCGATGCCCGAGCAGCTGCCAACCTGCCGCAGCATCTCGATGTCATAGGTGGTGCGCATCCGCAGCCGCTGCGCCTCGAGCAGCTTGCCGGCCTGGTCAAGCTCGGCGAGCCGCTCGGCGAGCTCGGCCTCGATGCCGGCGATCGCCCGCTCCATCCGCTCAGGCCCGGCCACGTAGTGGGTCGCGGGGAAGACGTACAGCTCGGTGTCCTCGCTCATGACCTCGCCGGTCAGCGGGTGCAGAGTCATCAGCCGCTCGATCTCGTCACCGAACATCTCGACCCGGACGGCGAGCTCCTCGTACATCGGGATGACTTCGATGGTGTCACCGCGCACCCGGAAGGTCCCCCTGGTGAACGCCAGGTCGTTGCGGTTGTACTGCATGCCGACCAGCTTGCGGAGCAGCGTGTCCCGCTCGACCGTGTCGCCGACCTTGAGGGTGAGCATCTTGTCGACGTATTCCTGCGGCGTGCCGAGTCCGTAGATGCAGGAGACCGACGAGACGACGATGGTGTCGCGCCTGGTGAGCAGGGAGTTGGTGGCCGAGTGCCTGAGCCGCTCCACCTCGGAGTTGATCGAGGAGTCCTTCTCGATATAGGTGTCGGTCTGCGGGACGTACGCCTCGGGCTGGTAGTAGTCGTAGTAGGAGACGAAGTACTCAATCGCGTTGTGCGGCAGCATCTCGCGCAGCTCGTTGGCGAACTGCGCGGCCAGCGTCTTATTCGGCAGCATGACAAGCACCGGCCGCTGCACCCGCTCCGCGATCCAGGCGACCGTGGCGGTCTTGCCGGTGCCGGTCGCGCCCAGCAGCACGGTGTCCGTCTCCCCCGCCCGGACGCGCCTTTCGATCTCGGCGATCGCGTGCGGCTGATCGCCGGCCGGAACCATATCGCTGACGACATCGAACGGCGCGACGCTGCGCTTCAAATCGGTAACCGGACGCACTTGCCTACCTTCCTCGCCTAAGGATTCAACTCTAGGCGTGGGGTCTGACATTCCTGGGCGAGTCGCAGACGCGGCGGAGGTCGGCCCATACTTCGGTGACCCGGCGGTCGAGGTCGTCGAGCGAGCCCGAGTTGTCGATCACGATGTCGGCGACCGCCAGCCGCTGCTCCCTGCTCGCCTGCGCGGCCATGCGGTCCCGCGCCTGGGCCGCGGCCATGCCGCGGCGGGTGACGAGCCGGTCGAGCTGCACGTCGGGCGGCACGTCCACGACCACGACCAAGTCGAAGTCCACGGGCCGCCTGCTCTCGGCGAGCAGCGGGACGTCGTGCACGATCACCAGGTCCTCGCCGGGTGCGGCGGCCGCTATCGCCGCGCGCTCGGCCGCGCCCATCCATTCACGTACTAGAGGGTGCACGATCGCGTTCAGCTTGGCACGCATCGCCTGGTCTGAGAAGACGATCGAGCCGAGCCGCTCCCTGTCAAGCGAGCCGTCCGGGCGGAGCACCCCGGCTCCGAAGGTGGCGGCGATCGCGGCGAGCCCTGGCGTTCCCGGCGCGACCACTTCCCTGGCGGCCACGTCCGCGTCGATGAGCACGGCGCCGCGGGCAGCCAGCCGACGGGACACCTCGCTCTTGCCCGACCCGATGCCCCCGGTCAGCCCCACTCGCAGCACCGCCATGGTCACCAGCGTACGGGTGCGTCACGAGCTGGGGGCCGGCGGCATCTCGCGATAGGGGGCAGGCGGCTGCGTCGTGCCTGAGCCGTTGCCCACGTGGTTGCCGCTGACCGAGGAAAGGCTGGGCGGCGGCAGGTAGGGCTGGATGCGGGCGGGCGCGGCAAGGTCGGCGAGGGCCGAGGTGGGCGTGGCCTCGGCAACCGGGCCCGTCCCCGCACTCGACGTCGCGCCTGGTCCGGCGCCGCCGCCTGACGCTACCGCCATGGCGGTCACGCTGCCGCCGGCGATCACAGCCGCGGCGAGCACTGCGGCGCCCGCGTGGCGCACCGCGCGACGACGGCGCGCACCCTGGTGGATGCGGTCGAGCGTGTCGGGAGGCACGTTTACCCGCTGGACGGCGTCGTGCATCAGCCTGGTCAGGCGATCCGGGCTGAGCGGCTCGGTCATGGCGCCCCCTCAAGCAGCAGTCCGAGCTTTCCCATGGCCCGAGAGATATAGCTCTTGACCGCGCCGGTGCTGACCCCCATTAGCTCCGCGATCTCGGCCTCGGGCAGATCGGCCCAGTACCGCAGGACCACTGCCTCCCGCTGCCTGGCGGGAATCCTGCGCAGCGCCTGGATGACCTCTTGCCTGGAGATGGCCGCGCAGGCCCCTTCTTCCGCGCTGGCGGCGGGGGGCGCCGGGCGCGGCGCGTGCCGCAGCCGGATCAGCCGCCTGCGCAGTTCGGATCGGGCCAGGTTGACCACGGTCTGCCTCAGGTAGGCCAGTGGAGTGTTCACTGGCCTGCTGTCAAGCGCGTGATGGACCCGGATGAAGGCCTCCTGGACGACATCCTCCGCCGCCGCCATGTCGCCGACGAGCAGCACCGCCATCCGGAGAAGCTGCTGGTAATGCCCGACATACAGGGTCGTGAATTCGTCAAGGCCCTGCTGCTGCTGGTTCGGCGACTCAATGATCATCAGACCAGCCCCAGGATGCGCGGCGAATACAACGACTCTAACCTCAGATACCCGAGGTAAGCCAGACAGTTGGTCGCGGACGAGTCTCGTTACGGTTACGGCCGGGGGCGGTGCGCCGCCCCCGGCCGTTCGTGACCGTGCTAGTTCTGGCCGCCGGACAGCTTCTCGCGCAAGGCTGCCAGGGCCTCGTCCGAGGCCAGGGTGCCGGTGGCTGCTGCGCCCGGCGTCGAACTCGAGGTGACCGCACCGGTGCCCAGGGCACCGGCCCCGGCACCGCCGGGACGGGATCCGCCGGACCGGGAGCCGCGCGCACCGCGCGCCCCGGGACCGCCGGCTGCGCCGGACTCGCCGGGCTCGCCGACGGGGGCGTTCGCCTCCTCCTCATCGGCTGCGCGGCGTGACTCCTCGACCTGGCGCCGGTGTGCTTCGAACCTGGCCCGCGCCTCGGCGTACTGGTGCTCCCAGTCCTCGCGCTGCTTCTCGTAGCCAGGCAGCCACTCACCGGTCTCCGGGTCGAAGCCCTCCGGATACTCGTAGTTGCCCTGCTCGTCGTAGGAGGCCGGCATGCCGTACAGGGTCGGGTCGAAGTCGTCGCCGACCGCCTCGCCGATCGTGCCCTCGTTTGCCTGCTTCAGGGACAGGCTGATCCTGCGGCGGTCCAGGTCGATGTCGATGATCTTGACGAAGATCTCGTCGCCCACCTGGACGACCTGCTCGGGGATCTCCACGTGCCGGTCGGCAAGCTCGGAGATGTGCACCAGGCCCTCGATGCCCTCCTCGACCCTGACGAACGCGCCGAACGGGACGAGCTTGGTCACCCGGCCCGGCACGACCTGGCCGATCTGGTGCGTGCGCGCGAACTGCTGCCACGGGTCTTCCTGGGTGGACTTCAGCGACAGCGAGACCCGCTCGCGGTCCATGTCCACGTCCAGCACCTCGACGGTGACCTCCTGGCCCACCTCGACCACCTCGCCCGGGTGGTCGATGTGCTTCCAGGACAGCTCGGACACGTGGACAAGGCCGTCCACTCCGCCGAGGTCGACGAACGCGCCGAAGTTGACGATCGAGGACACCACGCCCTTGCGGATCTGGCCCTTGGACAGGGTGTTGAGGAAGGTGTGGCGAACCTCGGACTGGGTCTGCTCCAGCCACGCCCGGCGGGACAGCACCACGTTGTTGCGATTCTTGTCCAGCTCGATGATCTTGGCTTCGATCTCACGGCCCACGTAGGGCTGCAGGTCACGCACGCGGCGCATCTCCACCAGCGACGCGGGCAGGAAGCCGCGCAGCCCGATGTCCAGGATCAGGCCGCCCTTGACGACCTCGATCACGGTACCCGTGACCACGCCGTCCTCGTCCTTGATCTTCTCGATCGTGCCCCAGGCGCGCTCGTACTGCGCCCGCTTCTTGGACAGGATCAGGCGGCCTTCCTTGTCCTCTTTCTGCAGGACAAGTGCCTCGATGTGCTCGCCGGTCTTGACGACCTCGTGAGGGTCGACGTCATGTTTGATGGACAGTTCGCGTGACGGGATCACGCCTTCTGTCTTGTAGCCGATATCGAGCAAGACCTCGTCTCGGTCGACCTTTACGACTGTTCCTTCGACGATGTCACCGTCGTTGAAATACTTGATGGTTTCGTCGATCGCGGCGAGGAATGCCTCCTCGGACCCGATGTCGTTGACCGCCACCTTGGGGGTCGAGTTGGCTTGCGTGCTGCTCGTCATGTGTGGGTTGGCTCCGGATGCGGACAAGGGAAATTTATGGACACGCCGGTAACCGCGCACCCCAGGAGGACCAGGATTCGCAGGACTTGCCGGAACCAGCACAGGGCGGCTTCGGCACGCCCGGCGGGCCGCCAGCCCGGTCACCTGACCTGCAAGTCGGGTGACCACGACGGAACGCACGAGGACACGGCGCAGGGTTCAGGATATGAGAGTTAACCCTGAGGGTCAATTAAGGCC
>Ga0181525_10004859_pt1 | contig 10170 bp, 6 predicted proteins | sample PEATcosm2014_Bin_48_FD_121100 | JGI IMG/M metagenome (GOLD analysis project Ga0181525, IMG submission 121100) | Peatland microbial communities from MTU Mesocosm Facility, Houghton, MI, USA - PEATcosm2014_Bin06_10_metaG | ecosystem: Environmental > Terrestrial > Soil > Wetlands > Peat | place...
GACCCGTTTTGCGGCCCGGATTTCGAGTCGGCCGGCGCATTGGCGCTCGTATCGCTGGGACGCGACAAGTCGCCCTTTTCGCCCGAATCCAGCGGATTGCTCCCCTCGGGCATTTGCTCGTTGCTTTTGGCATCGGCTTTCGCGGAGCCGTCCGGCGATGTCTTGGCGTTGCCCGGAGCCGGGTCTTGGACGGACTGAAGCGCGGCGTCGGTGGCCGGATCGAGATCGCTGGTTTTCGAGTCCCATGGATTTGGCGCATTGGGATCGCGGCGGTCGCCGCCCTCGCCCGGAAGTTTGCCCCGGCGTGCATCGGCGGTTTGAGGGGAAGTTCCGAACAGACCCTCGAAGTTGATGTGGACCAGCGGAGAGCCGAGGTCCAGGCTGCGGTGGATTCCGTAGCGTAATCCGAACATACCGAAGGCCACCGCCACCAAAGCTAAGTTCGCGTAAGCCGTGCGCGGCATCAGGAACGGTACTCCGCGCTCGATATCGGTTGTCCGGGCCAATTCCTCCGCGCTGCGCCGCTGCTGCGCAACAAATTCGGGTGAAGAAGCGCTCTCTGGATGTTGGGTGAAATGGAAAGCGGTAGAGAGCGCGTCATGGAAACCGAGCTGCCGATCGATGGATTGCGCTACCTCGTAGCCCGATAGCAGCTTCGCGCGCGAGCGATAGGCGCTGGCCGCAAGGCTCCCACCGAATAGCAGGACGATCCAATACCAGTTGAGAATTTGTGCGCCCACGATGAGGAGCAAAATCGCGCCCGCCATGGCAACTACGAACGCGAAGGAAGCCGCGTGGATGAGCAGGTGCCAGCCTTGGCGGAGCCGTCCTCGCCGGATCAGGTCGTGTAACGCGCTCCGCTCGTCTGCCACCTACCAATTATTGCAGACCTGAGGGTGTTGCATACCTGAGGCTGCTTCTCCGGTGTTCCCCTTACTCACCTGAGCGCCGTTCGCAGCGAGAGCAGGTTCTGAGCTAAGGCCAACACTGTTCACTTGATGGGACGTTGGTACACGCGACTTCTAGTCGCGTCGCCTCCATACCGAACACAAACGCGTCTGAAGCCGCGTGTACCTTTGGCACGACCATTGTAAGCGGACAGTATTGAAGCTAAGGCAGGTTCCACAATTTTTTTTGCACCTGAACGAAGTCGCGGATGATATCGTCCGCCCGCCCATGACTTCCGTCGCGAATCACGAAATTGCCCCCCACTACGACGTCCCGCACGGCAGTCCGTTCGGCCGAGAAGACGATATGGCTGAGCAGCGATTCCATTTTTGCACTGGCGCTTGCGCCCGCCAACGACGGATCGTCAAGCGCCACAGTGAAGAAATCCGCGGGCCGTCCCGGCTGTAAACTCCCTGCCGGTAGGCCGACGCTGGCCGCGCCCGCTTCGGTGGCGCAGGAGAAGAGCTGCTTCGCCGTCAGTATTGCACGCTCCAGCTTGAGCAATCGCAGATGATATTCCAACTCGCGCGCGTCCTCCAGCATGTTAATCTGCACGTTGCTGTCGGAGCCCAGCGAGATGGGAACGCCGGCGCTCAAGTACCGGTCCGCCGGCAGCGTGCCATCGCCCAGATTGCGCTCGGTAGTGGGACACGCGCAAACTGTCGCACCGGAGCGCGCGAGCGCGGAAACTTCTTCGGCCGTCACGTGAATGGAATGCACGGCGGTGAAACGGGAATCGAGCAGGCCGTTTGCTTCGAGCAGTTCGACGGGACGCTGCTTGTATTCGGCCACGCAAGCATCGACATCGGCGGGCTGCTCGGAAACATGCATATGAATAGGCATTTGTTGTGCGCGTGCGTACGCCACAACTTCACGCACATAATCCAACGGGACTGCGCGCAAACTGTGCGGGGCCACGCCCACCCAGGCCATGTCCGAGTTTCCGGCGGCCGCACGCAGCGCTTCGGTGTCGGCAATAAAATCCTCCACTTTGGGCGTAACGAATCGCGCTTGTCCCGGCTCAGCGGGCTTGCTCCAGCCGGAGCGCGCGTAGGCGGTACGCAACAGCGCAATGCGCAGCCCGGTATCGCCAGCCGCGCGGAGAACCTGCCAGGCCAGCTCATTGCGATCGGCGTACGGCGTTCCATCTGGAGCATGATGCAAATAATGGAACTCGCCCACCGTCGTGATTCCGGCCAAAAGCATCTCCAGAAAAGCCATGCGCGAGGCATGATAGAGCTCCTGGGGCGAGAGACGATTGGCTGCGTGATACATGCGCTCGCGCCAGGTCCAAAAGGAATCGCGATCGCTGGCGGTGCGATGCTCCGTGCGGCCCCGCAGCACCCGCTGGAAGGCATGCGAATGGCCGTTCACTAAACCCGGCAGAATCGCGCGCCCCTGGAGCCGCTGGGCCTTTGCGATGTCGTCCGGCGTGGAAGAAAATCGGGTGATGCGTCCGCCGGAATCGGCGAACATCGCGAGGCCGGAATGGAATTCTCCGCCGGCGTAGATAAAATCCGGCAGCCAGCCGATCTCTGTTTTAATGGTTTCCCGCTGAGTAATCCCAGGCCTGGATGTTGTCAATTCACCAAGCTAGCGCGCCAGCGGCCTAGCGCGCCACGGGTTAGTCCGTTAAAAAGACTTGCATGATGCGAACGATCCAACGCTGCATCGTTGGATAGACTTGGCCGCCCATGCCTAATTCGAATTCCGCAGCGCTTCCGCGACACGAATCCTGGTCGTGCGTACCGCTACGCTCTCCGCCTCGGCGTACTCCTGGCGCATCCGCAAAAGCGCTTCATAGTGCTGCAGCACATTCAGCAGCATAGGATTCTCCGGTCCCCAGGCCTGATCCAGAATGTTCAATGCCCGGCGAAACAGCGCTTCGGATTCGTCCAGACGCCCTTCCAGGCGATACACATTCGCCAGGCGGCCAACCAACTTCCCGAGTTCGGGATGATTCGGCGGTAAAGCTTCCTCGAGAATGGACTCGGATTGTTTGCAAAGTTCTTCGGCATCCGCATAGCGCTTGCGTTCGGACGCCACCATCGCTTCGTTCGATAGGTCGTAACCAATGCGCACATTGTCCGCTGCAAAGCTGGCCCTATCGATCTGCTCGGCGCGCCGCAGCAAGGGCTCGGCGTCCGCGTACTTGCCGCGTAGGATCCTCAGCTTCGCCAGATTACCCAGTCCGATGGCGACGTCCGGATGCGCGCGGCCAAGCTTTTGCCCGGCTAGCGCGATAGCTTCGCGGTAGAGATGCTCTGCCTCTTTGTATCGCGCTTGTTCGGCCAGCACTGCGCCCAGATTGTTGAGCGCCTCCACTTCACGTTCCGCGTCCGAACTGTGCTGGTACACCGCCAGCGCCCGCCGATACAGCTCTTCGGCGTCAGCGAACCGGCCTAGCTGCCGATTGGCCATCGCGAGATTATTCAGCACATCGGCCCCCAGGGTGGTTTGCTCCGAATTACACCTGCGGACAATCGAAATCGCGCGTTCCAGGGTGCGCTCCGCTCGAACATAATCCGCCACATCCAGATCTACCAGCCCCAGCTCATTCAGGATCGGCACGAGCGTGCTGTCCGAGGGGCCAGCTAAAGCCTCGCGGAGATCCAGCGCGCTCCGATAAAAACGGGCTGAGTCGGAGTATCGGTCTTCTGCCCGATACACCGCCGCGAGATTGCGATACGCCGTTGCTAAATTGTCGGAGGGCGCGGAATTTGCGGCCCACAGCGCGATGGCGCGGGCGAACAGCGGCTCCGCGTCCCGATATTTTCCCTGCGAAAAATATGAGGTTCCCAAATTGTTGTTCCTGAGCGCGCAGTCGTTCAGGGATTGCGCCGCAGGGCACAGAGTTTTGGGATCGGAAGGGTTTGGTTCAGCGGCCGGCGCGATCAAGGCCGCCGCGGTCAAGACGACGGCTCGTTCCGAGGGCTGATTCATCGTCAAAGTGAGCGGGGCCACGACGGCGGTTGTGGTACCCGGTGTCGGGCTGGGGCTCGTCCCAGCCGTTATCGGACTGCCGGCCACGCCGTGGATCAACTGCGACCCGAAATGAACCGGCGCACCACCGGCGAATTGGAGCGCGATGTTCGAAAATCCGATACTGGTTCCTCCGGTGATGGTGACCGTTAAGGTGGACGCCACAAAGGGCGCAGGTTTCCCGTCTTCAATAACGCTGGCCGCGCCAGTCACTTCGAACCCGCCAGTAGTTTGCCTGACTATGCCGCCCTCCACTGTAATGCGGTAAGTACGCTGCATGCGGTTTCGCGCGTATTCGGACGGTTCCATCGTCAGGGTTGCCGTGAAATCGGCCGTGTTGGCTGCTCCGTTCAACGTCAAAGTCCATGGGCCGCGCAGTTCCCACGGACCCGTCGGGGCGTCGGTGGTTGCCGGCGAATAGTCGTTCATCACCCCGCTCAACCGCGCGGGCAGCGGAGTTTGGGCCAGAACGCCGATACCTACGGCCACGCTGAGGACCGCGGCGCTGCGTACGGCACACCAAAAAGCATTACTCCTCATTCTAAGAACCTCCAAATTTGAGAATCTGGCCTGCTCCAGACGGGAAAGCCACCTGAGGCTGAAAACGCAGCTACAGAATCGATCTGCTGGGGGATAACTTCAAACAGCAATGCGCAGAATGGCCAATCTGCCGCGTAATGCCGTCTTTTGCAGTTACCCAGTTGCGGCGTTACAATCGGGTGAGCTGGGTTCCGCTCCAGCCCGGATTATCGAAGAACGCTATGGGCGAGCCATCCACCGGCAGTCCGCCGCCGTCGGAAAAACTGGTCGAATACCGGCTGAATTCGTGGAAGGAAATCGCCGCATACCTCGGCCGCGATGTGACGACGGTCCAGCGCTGGGAGAAGCGGGAAGCGATGCCCGTCCACCGTCACCTGCACGACAAGCGTGGTTCCGTTTACGCCTTGGCGCCCGAGCTGGACGCGTGGTTGCAAGGCCGCAGGCCGCGTCTGAGCGAGGAACAGGGCGAGAAGGAGCAAAAACCCGAGGCACCCGAGCCGTCCGTCGTGGCCGAAGGTGGCCGCGGACCTGGAGCGACACCTGCGGCGCGCAGATGGCTTGCTCTGGCCGCAGTTGTTGTACTCAGCCTGTTAGCCGCCGCTTACGTCATGTCCCGAGGCCGCACCGGGGATGCGGCGCAACCTAAAATCAGCTCCTTAGCGGTACTGCCTTTGAAGAACCTGTCCGGAGATCCAGCCCAGGAGTACCTTAGTGACGGCATGACCGACGCGCTCATTGACCGGCTCTCCAGGATGCACAATCTGCGCGTTATTTCCCGCACATCGGTGATGCGATTCAAGAATCCGCAGGTTTCCGTGCCGGAGATCGCCAGAGTGCTGCACGTGGATGCCATTGTGGAGGGATCCGTAATGCGGCAGGACAATCGGATTCGCGTGACGGCCCAATTGATTCGCGGCGCAACCGACGAGCACTTCTGGTCGGAAACGTACGATCGGGAGTTGCGGGACGTGCTTGCTGTCCAGAGCGAGTTGGCGCAATCGATCGCCGAAAAGGTAAAAGTCACGGCTACCGGGGAGGAGCGCCAAAGGCTTAGGGCAGCGCCTTCGGTGGCGCCTGAAGTTTACGAAAGCTACCTGAGAGGCCAGTTCGCTAACTTCAAAAGCAACACCCAGACTGACGAGGAGGAAAGCATCGCTTATTTCAACCATGCGATCGAGATGGACCCGACATTTGCGCCGGCTTACGTCGGCCTGGCATCTGCTTACGACGATCTTGGCACGGTTACCATCGGCGCTCCTCCCTTAGACACGCGCGCGAAAGCACTCAGCGCAGTCCGAAAAGCCCTGGAACTGGAGCCGGACCTGCTTGACGCACATCTCGTCCTCGCCAACCTGGAGCAGGAACAGTGGCGCTGGGCCGCCTCCGAGGCTGAATACAAGCGCGCCCTGGAATTGAGCCCCAACAACGCCGAGGCTCATGCCGGACTTGCTTCGTGGCTGATGTGCCGCGGACGTACGGAAGAGGCTCTGGCGTGGGCACGGCGTGCCCGGGAGCTCGATCCTCTGGCGGTCTCCGGCACTAGTATAGGGTGGATACTGTTTCAATCTCATCGCTACGATGAGGCGATACGCGAGTTGCGCAGCGCATTGGCGGTGAAGCCGGACGACACAGACGCCCGTTTGTACCTGGGATTCGCGCTGGTCGCCAACAATCAGCCCGCGGATGCAATCCCCGTTCTGGAGAAGGTGATCTCTGTTTCGAACGGTAGCCCTGCCGCGATCGGCGTGCTGATCAGGGCGTATTCCCACGCCGGGCGGCGCGGGGACGCTCTTCGGCTCTTCGCGGAGTTGCAAAAGCGCCAAAGGGCCGGTTATGTTCCTGCTGCCGCGTTTGTGAACGCTTATTTGGGACTGGGCGAAAACGACCAGGCTTTCGCTTGGCTGGAGCAGGCCTGCAAGGAGCACTCGAGTATTGTCCTGTTCCTCAAAGTACATCCCTATTTTGACCCGATCCGCGCCGACCCTCGATTTGCGGATCTGCTCCGCCGCGTCGGGCTTAACTAAACTGGAGTCCGGCTACCGGTTGGACGCGCGCACTCTGGCGCGGAGCCGGCGCTGCTCTACCAGCCCAGGCGCGCGTTTCAGGCGGCGAACCGCAAGCTATCCAGCGATCCGGCCTGTTTATTGTGAATGTCGGACAAGGCGACCATCGAAATACCGGCCTGCCGCGCGGCCGTATTCATGCGGACGTAGGAAGGTAAATCCTCCTGCGATTCAGTGAGGAACTCGGCCAGATAAAGGAGCGAGGCCAGCGGCGCTGGGGAACGCTCCGGACGATGGTGCCAGCGCGTGGCCTCGATGATTTCCGGCGGAAACTTCCACTGCGCCAGCGTGGCGGCGCCCACTTCGCCATGACAGCGTCCGGAGAGGCACATTTCCACTTCCACCGGAGGACATCCGCCGTCGGTAAGCCTGCGGAAGCGCTCCTGGAACGCCAACGGCATCAGGCTGAAGGCTAAGCGGCCGATGTCATGAATCAAACCGGCCAGAAAAGCCTCCGAGGGATCTAATTTAACGGATGCGTGCAGCGCCAGAAACTCGGCGGTCTGCGCGACGTCCAGGCTGTGATTCCAAAGTTGGTGCGCTTGGGGGGACGAGAAGTTGCCGCGCAGCGAGGCAGCTAAGAGCACGCGGCGCGCGGTCTCGGTGCCGATAAAGGTAACCGCATGAAAAACCGTGGCAATAGGTTGCTGGGGACTGTAATAGGCCGAGTTCGCGGTTTGAATCAGCCGTCCGGCCAGCACCGGGTCCAGCGAGGCCACCGTCTCCATTTCGCGCGGTCCGGCGTCTGGATTCGCCACCAGCCGCACCACCTCCCGAGCAGCGCGCGGAAACACCGGCAGGCGTTCGATCACTCGGTTAACATCGGCCCGGCTGGTGACCTGCAAGTAAGTCATCATGGCTTCGACCGAGGAGTTCGTGCATTGGTCCGGGGAATCGGTATCAAACAAGGGTTCGGATTCGAAGAACTGATCGAAATCGTTACTGATTTCGAGAACCGCCACGATCTTACCCATGGCGGCATCGGCGATAGGACGGCGGCCCCAAAGCGTCTCCAGAATCGCCCGCACGTCGTTGGAAATGAAGAGTGCCTCCCCTTTCGCCTCCAAATGCATCTCCGCCAAAAGGCGCTGCCGGGCGTGATCGTCCACCAGTACCTCGGGAAGGTGATGCGCAATCGCGGCCTGTTCCACCAGACTTCTCTCGGAGTCCGAAAGACCGATTGCATTCGCCAGTTCGCTGGACCAGGTGGCCACTCGCAGGCAATGCGCTCGGATGGCTTCATCCCCGCGTGCTTCCACTAGTTCGGTGACGCGGCTGGTCATAGGAATCTCATCGACCAGGGTTCCAGAAAGTGTGGAACTCGACGGACCATCACTCCCGGCTTTTTTTCGCTCTTGCCAGGCCCAAGCCATTGATAAAGTTCGCCCTCAGGCTGCCTTATCGATCATTCGAACGCGCTATTCACGGAATCTCACCCTAGTTGAGATCTAGGGAAATGGCTGATTCGCACACAGAGGCTGCTTCAGCTCCAGGACGCCGCGGTAGGCTTCGAGCAAGGCCCCGGTGGCCGGTCCATAAACAGGTGGGTTCACAACAATGCCGTCCTCGGATGCCAACCAGTGCCGGAGCCGGTTTAGGAGAATACGGCTATGGAAAACACCGCCGGAGTAAGTGACCAGGGCCGGGCCGCCTGCGACGAATAGCTGACCACGCACGGCGTTCGCTAATAGGGCCAGTTCGCGGGCGGCATTGTCAAGAATTTCGAGCGCCGCCAGGTCACCGCTTTCCGCGGCATGGTTGACCAGTATGGCCAACGCCGCCACACGCGGGCGGGGAAATTCGGCCGTATAACAGCGATGCAACAAATGGTTCATATTGCGCGCGCCGGTTGCATCCAGAAGCCGTGCGCGCAGCGAAGTAGGCTCGCCCCAACCTTCCTCCCAGCGCAGAGCGGACCGCAAGGCTTCGCGCGCTATCCAGAAAGCTCCGCCCTCGTCTCCAAAAAGGAAGCCCCAGCCGCCCGCTCGCGCCGTCCGGCCCGCGGGGTTTCGCCCGAAAGCGATCGAGCCGGTACCGCCGATGACCACGATGCCGGGTTTTCCCGCAGTGGCGCCTGCCAGTGCGATCAGGGCATCGTCGGTCGCCAGAATTCGGTCGCCGGCCAGTATTTCGCGGAGCATCGGTTGCTTGTCTGCTGGCCCGCCGCTCAGTCCCACGCAGACGCTGCTGAAGCGTACGCTCTTCGCACTCAAGCCAGCCTGTGCGCAAGCTCCCTGCAGGGACGATCGAATGGCAGTCTTGAATTTGGACCGCCCGGCAAACTGGGACAGCGCCGCGCCGGCGTGATTGCAGGGACCCCCACGGCCCACGCCGAGGATGCGCCCGTTCTCATCGCCAATCACCGCCGTGGTGCTGGATTGGCCGCCATCGACGCCTAGAAAATAGCGAGGCATTTCCCGTTGGAACGTCATTCCGGTTTGAATCCCATATGAGTAAGAATCACACCGAATTTGAGGCCGTCCCTGGGAGTGACGTAGAGCTTGTCGATATACATCGCCAGGGTCGCGTTGGTGTTCACCGCGAGCCATTCGGCCGGCACTGGTTTTTCGAAGTGCTTCAAGCCCGGCGCAGTGTAGCGGACCTTATCGAGCTGCCTGCCATTCACCAGGAATGTGATCTCTAGAGGACCGGTTTGCGGGAAGCTAACTTCCCAGATCAAAAATTCGGCATTCACTTTCATGTTTTCGTTCGAAAGCACCGGCAATTGCACGGTTGGGTTTTGGCCGGTCCAGCGCCAGGCTGGGTTATTGGGGGGATAAATGTCTTTCACGATGTGCTGACTGGCGTCCGGATCGCTCATCGCTACCATCATGGGATCCGGGCCCGGATTGTAACCTTCCACCGGATGGCGCTGCTCGGGGGGAGCATAGCTTTCCGGAAGTCGATCGCAGCCAGTAAGGCATAGAGCCAAGCCGAGGAGAGGCATGAGCCGGCGCACCAAGGTATTATGGCAGGGGTGCTCTTGCGGCGGGAACAGGGCGGCTACAAATCTTTACAGGGTTTCGAACGTCCTAATCGTGCTGGAAGGGTTTTTGCATCCGTAGGTTCTTCTGCGATCGAATGAAAACTAAACCGATTCTTGTGGCGCTGCTGCTGGTGGCGTGTGGCTGGCCGATTTACGCTCAGACCACCGGCAATAACCTGTTGAATGGCACTTATTATATGCGGCAGGTGGTGTATGTTGTGACGCCTGCGACGGGCGTCATAGCCCAGAATATAAGTGTCCTGGGCAACATTACCTTTGACGGCGCCGGAGGTTACAGCTTTAGCGGTTCAGTTGCGAACAGCGCCAACACGCCCACCACCTCCACCCTTACCACCACCGGCACCTATGGCCTTTCCAGTAGCGGAGAGGGCTATGTCAGCGCCGTCTATGCCACGTTTTCCACCAGCAACATCCACGGGCTGGTATCTAACGGCGTCTTTATCGGAAGCACTTCCGAGCTCGGGGGCTATAACGATCTGTTCATCGCCGCGCAGGTGGGCAGCACGCAAGCCACCAATGCGACGCTGAACGGCGCCTACGCGGTGGCGTACTTCGATCCCACGTTCCCCGGGGACGCCCTGCTCAGTATGACCGCCGACGGGCAAGGAAATATCGGGAACGTAAACGTGA
>Ga0181525_10004860_pt1 | contig 10168 bp, 6 predicted proteins | sample PEATcosm2014_Bin_48_FD_121100 | JGI IMG/M metagenome (GOLD analysis project Ga0181525, IMG submission 121100) | Peatland microbial communities from MTU Mesocosm Facility, Houghton, MI, USA - PEATcosm2014_Bin06_10_metaG | ecosystem: Environmental > Terrestrial > Soil > Wetlands > Peat | place...
GACCGATGAACCGGTGCTGCACATTTTGCCGCACTGGAACTGGCCGGGCAAGGAAGGCCAGGAAATCGAGGTGTGGGTCCACAGCAATTTCGAGGCGGTCGAACTTTTCTTGAACGGCCAGAGTCTCGGCAAAAAGGACGTGCCGCGTCTGTCGCATCTCGAATGGAAGGTTGCTTACCAAGCCGGCAAACTCGAGGCGCGCGGTTACAAAAATGGAAAAGTGGTTGCGACAACCGTTGTTGAAACCACCGGCGCGCCGGTGAAACTTGTTTTGATGACGGACCGCAAAAGCGTCAATGCCGACGGCGAGGATGTGGCGGTGATCAATGTTTCAGCCGTTGACGCGCAAGGCCGCGAAGTTCCCACGGCCTCCAACTTAGTGAAGTTTGAAATCACCGGTGGAAAAATCATCGGCGTCGGCAATGGCGACCCAAGCTGCCACGAAGCCGACAAGGGCAGCGAGCGCAGCCTGTTCAACGGCTTTGCGCAGGTCATCATCCAGACAAAACGTCCGGGCCGGATCAAACTGGTCGCACAATCCGATGGCCTGCAATCCACGAAGCTCACCTTGCCGGCCAAAGCTGCGACATTACATGCCGTGTCGCCAGATACAGCCGCAGAACGCAGAATCGGAACCTAACGGTTCACGATCCGCTCGCGCCCGGATTAAATCATCTTTGTTTTTAAAGCCACTTCCTGATGGGAAAGGTCGGCTTTAATGCGTTTCAAAAGAAGATGGTCACCCAAGGTTTTTGGATTGACGGTGATGAGCTTTCGGGGCTAAATCTGCCTCCAGAATGCTGATGAATGACACGGATCATCCGCTGTGTAATTCTCGACAGCTGATCAGACCGCCGTTGGCGCTATCAGTTCCACTATCGCGGTTCACGTCGCGAGTCGGCGGTGGTTCGGCTTTTGTCGTTAGGCATCATTTAGACGCACCTGTTATTGTCCTGATAAGCCTTTTGGTGGTTGGGTGTGGTCACTCCGATGCAAAGATTCAACAGGGACTGGCTGGAACTTGGGACATAGACAAAGGCTTCGGGGTTCATGGCACTGTCGTCACCGATTTGGACGGTAATTACAAATCGCAGTTTACCGGTTACAAAGATGGCCATATTTCCATCGTGGAAGGGACATTGCTCGTCAAAGATGGAGTTCTGGTTGATACGGTTACCAAAGATAATGCGACAAATGCAGTGCCACGTATCTATCGCGGGCAAATTGTCCGCATTGATAAGGATGAGTTCGTGATGAGAGAGGAACAGGATGCTTATGACACAGTTGCAAAAAGGGTCGACAAATGATGCCTGACAAATCGCTGCAGGCAATGCGGGATGGCTCCTTTAGTTTGCCGAGAAGTTGCTGGTTGGCGGATGCAACCGGTCCCGTGTGCCTGAGCTACGTTAGGCCGAAACCATACGCACCACTTGGTGTTGAAATTTATGAAAAAAAACATCGCACTCGGATTAGTAGCCAGCACTTTATTTTTAGCAGGCTGCTGCACAACTCACAAAACAGCACATTGGGAATACAAGAAGGTGTATTCGATTGAGGAGGCCAACAAGGCAGCGGCCGATGGTTGGATTGTGACTGACTTTTCGGCATATAGTCGCATTGATTCTTATTCAAGTGGTTCAGTAAGTCATGACGAGGAGATTTACTTGCTGAAGCGTCCAAAACAGTGAGCACGATTTTCGGCTTAACACCGCACTGGGGCCATCCGCCGTTGGCGCTGTCCTTTCCGCTGTCGCGGTTCACACCACAAGTCGGCGGTGGTTCAGGTTTTTTCGTTAGGCATCTATACCACACTGTCTATTGATGTGCGCCAAACAAGCAACCCCAACTGAGGCACAATTCCACAAAAAGATGGCGATATCGTTTTTCAACGAGACGTGGAAGTTTCTCGACAAGCCAGACCGAACGCCGGAAGAAGATGCCCGAATGATTCACCTTGCACATGCCTCGCGTCTCCATTGGGAGTTCGTCGGCACGCAGGAGAATTTGGCGATTGGAGAGTGGCAGGTTTCCAGAGTTCATGCCGTTTTGGGGCAACCAGATTCCGCGCTTTACCACGCCAAGCGGTCGCTGGCCATCGCCGAGCGCAACAGTCTTGGGCCATTTCATCTTGCGTGTGGCCACGAAGCCATCGCCAGAGCCTTTTCGATTTCACATTCTGGGGCAGCGTCGGAGCACATCGCAATTGCTCGGAAGATTGCACTTGAGATTACCGACCCAGAGGGAAAAGAGACACTCGACAAGGATTTATTCGATATAGAAGCTGGTTATAGAAGCGATGCCTAACGTTCCAAATCTAAGCCACGCCGACTGCCTGCACCGCGGATGTCGAACGGCGAGGCGGGAACATTTTGCAGGGCACAATCCACACAAAGTTCGACGGCAAATGCCGAGTGCGCACCGATTCTCAGGTCACGGTTTCTTCCAATGGCCAAGGGGTGAGCTACACCATTCCGGAGGAAAACGTAGTTGAGTTCGATGTCAAAGCGGGAGAGACTTACGGACTGCCGGTTCGGACAAGCACGGGCCAACGGTGAGTTTACGCCCCGTGTAACGTCGGCGTTTTATGAAAATGAAATCTATGTTTTTATTTTTGACCATTCTTTGCAGCGTATTCTTAGGTTGTAACGAAACGCAAGCTGCGGCGATTTCCTCCGGCGAACGCGCACAGGTGCTGCTTTCGGGAACAGGTTGGCAATTCACTGGCGCGAGTTCCAATTTAACTCTTCCGGAGATCAGCTCGGACGGATTTGCCGCCGCGCCGTGGCAGGCGGTGAGCGTGCCGCACGTTTTCCAGACGCGCGCGCATTTCAATGAAATCACGCAGGGTTGGTATCGCCGGGATTTCACCGTCCCGCCGGAATTTTCCAGCAAACGTCTTTATCTGATTTTTGAAGGCGCGGCGACAATTGCGGACGTTTACGTGAACGGCAAGTATCTGGGCCAACATCGCGGTGCTTACACGCGGTTTGTTTTTGACGCGACGGAGGCTTTGCATTCCGGCACCAACGCACTAGCCGTTCGAGTGGACGATGATCCCAAGGATTACACTGACTGTCTGCCCAGCCACAGCCGGCTTTACACTGTCTGGGGTGGACTTTATCGCAAGGTCTGGCTCGTCGCGACCGATCCGTTGCACATTGACCCGACGGACTATGCATCGCCGGGCGTTTACATCACGCCAAAAATTGTTTCTGACAGCAAAGCCGATCTTTCAATAAAAGTGCTGTTACGAAATGCCTCCGCCGAAACGCAAAAAGCTAGAGTCCGCGCGACCTTGCTCGGCCCTGATGGCGAGGCGGTGAAGACTATTACCGGCAATGCCGTTGTCCCATCAAATCAGCAGGCGACATTGGAACTGAACGGCAGCGTGGCGAATCCCAAATTGTGGTCGCCTGCGTCGCCGAATTTATATCATGTGAAAGTGGAGGTATTGCGCGGTGGCAAGGTGGTGGACGAAGTGACGCAGCCGAGCGGTTTCCGTTGTCTGGTTTTTGACACCGTCACCGGTCGGGTGATGTTGAACGGCAAGCCGATCATCCTAGCGGGCGCGGATTTACACCAGGAAATCGAGTCCAAGGCATCTGCGATGTCCGACGATGATTTTCGCACCAATTACGCGCTCATGCAGGACATGGGAGTCAATTGGGTTCGCCTGCCGCATTATCCGCACGCGCAACTGGAATATGATTTATGCGACCAGCTTGGGATTTTCTGCTGGGCGGAAAACGGCCACAGTAACGCGCAGAAGCAGGATCTGCCCGGCCCGACGGCTGACCGCATCACCACGGAAATGGTGAAGCAGAATTACAACCACCCGTCCATCGCCGTCTGGTCGGTCGGCAACGAAGCGGGCGAGGATGTGGCAGATCGCGAAGTGCCCATTGTGAAGGCGCTCGATCCCACGCGCCTCGTGGTTGTCGCTAACATGAGATGCACCAACGCGGATTTTCACGGCATCAATTCGTATCCCGGATGGTATGGCCGGGATACCAACTTCTGGAATTTTTCAAAACAAGGTTACGTGACCGAAACCGGCGCGGGCGGAGTTACGACGATTCATTGCGACTACGCTGACGCCTCGGCGCGGCACGACGTATATGAGCCCGAGGAATATCAGCAATTGGTCGCCGAGGCACGCTTTCAGGGTAGCATCCGTGAAAATGACGGCACGCTCGGCATGCTCACCTGGTGGACCATGCGCGATTTCACGGACGCAAAATACAAGAAACCCGTCGGCTGGAACACAAAAGGATTGCTCACCTATGCCGGCGATAAAAAGGATGTGTATTATTTGTATCGCTGTTTCCTGCGTCCAAACGAACCGACGGTGCACATCACGTCGCAGCGCTATTTCATCCGCACAGGTGCGGTAGACAACGGCATCAAGGCTTACAGCAGCGCGGCACAATTGACGCTCATGCTCAATGGCGAGAAAATCTCCACACTTGAAAACGGTCAATACACCCAAAGCAACGGACGCCGCGTGGACAATGTCTTTTTCTGGAAGACGCCGCTTCACACTGGCAAGAACACGGCCACCGTCTCTGACGATGCGGGCCATGGTGATTGCGCCGTGATTTATTTTTACGGCACAAATGGATTACCGGAACTTCCGGTAACGGATCCGCTCGTCACCGGCTTGCAGACATCCAATCCGGACAACCCCGCCTACTTCATGGACATGCCGGTGCAGGCGCAATGGCCGATTTATTACGACCTCGATTCGACAGCGGACAATTCTTTCGACACGCTTCCCGCCGAAATTGAAGGCGCAAAATGGATTGCCCTGCGCCGTGTGACGAAGCCGGGACAGGAAACGGATTTGTCATTCAAGCTCACGCGCCCGGCCACGATTTTCGTCATGGCGACCAAAACTGCGGACGCTCCAACATTTTTAACCGATGCGGGATTTAAAGAAATCGCGTCGCAGGATTTGGTCTGGCGCGACAACTCACTGCAACTTGTGCCCGCACAACTTTTTTCACGTCAGGCAACCACTGGTGAAGTCATCCACCTCACGCAACCCGACCGCGACGAAATTGTCCTTGTGAAGGAATGACTGCACATCTCAACCAAGATGATTTCATAGAACCAAGTCAAATTTAGCAGACGGCCATCTTTAGTATTCAATCAACTCAACGCTCCAAAATCTATGAACTCAAAAAATCGCTCTTTAGTTGCAATGTTTTCGGCGATTGGCATCGCCTTCTTATTAACCGGCTGTCACATGCTACAAACCGCCACGGGCGCAACCTCCGCGACTCCATGCTTGGCCATGCTTGACCGCTTCACCGCCCCTGATGTCCCGGCGATGGGCCCTGCGGAAATCGAGTCGCCCATGGGTAAATGGACGAACGCAGTCACGCCTGATGGCCTGCCCGGCAACGGCCTGGCGCAGCACCCGATGCTTTACGTCGGTGAAAACTGCACCAAAATGTTCCTAGTCAATAACGGCAAGGTCATCTGGACTTATCAAACCGGCAAAGGCTACGAATTCGACGATGTGTGGATGCTTTCCAACGGCAACATCCTATTCACGCGGATGCAGTATGTCGCCGAAATCACGCCGGACAAAAAAGTGGTGTGGCGTTACGATTGCTCGGTTCCCCCCGGCACCAACCACACGGAAGTCCACACCTGCCAGCCCATCGGTCTGGACAAGGTGATGTTCGTCCTGAACGGCCTGCCGCCCCGGCTCATGATCGTCAACATCAAGACCGGCAAGGTGGAGGTGAACCACGAACTTCCCTACCATCAGGCATACAATCCAAATTATATTCATGGACAATTTCGCCGTGCTCGCCTCACCGCACTGGGAACGTATCTTGTTTCCTATCTCAACGAGAGCAACGTCGTCGAATACGACAAGGATTTTAACAAAGTCTGGAGCTACCCCATCCGGTCGCCATGGGCCGCCCTCCGGCTCAAGAACGGCAACACGCTCATCACCGATGAGCACGACAGCCTCACCCGGGAGGTCAATCCCAAGGGCGAGACGGTCTGGGAATGCCAAAACACTGATTTGCCGGCGGCCTATCGCTTGGTTTCCGCGCCGCAAAGCTGCACGCGTCTGGCCAACGGCAACACCATTTTCTGTTCGCGTGGCGGGAGCGGCAAAGGCCCGCAACTGGTCGAAGTGACTCCGGATAAAAAAGTCGTGTGGGTGCTGCAAGATTGGAAAGATCTCGGCGACGCCTCCGCCGTGCAAATTCTGGACGACCCAGGCATCCCTGAAATCCCCGGCGAATCGGAGCACTGATGTGCTGGATTGTTTCGCCCTTCCACATGAAAAATTCATGCGCAGTATAGTTTATGCAAGTATGGAAACACGCATCCGACTCGACTTGGGGTCAGTGAGGTAGCAAGGTTCGGAAGCCATCTCTTTGCACTCATTCGTGTGCTTTGTCCTCATCGCGATTTACGGGGCCGTCTGGCAGAAGCTCGAAGCCAAGGACACAGCGAAATAATCCAATCATTCAAACAGAACGCCCACGGCAATCCGTGGGCGTTTTTATTTGCTGCCGAAAAATCCACTGGTATCAACCGGAAATCAGAATCGTGTTGGCGTATTGCACCGTGTCGCAGGTGCGGAAGAGGCTAATGGCGTGCGGTCCTTCGCCATGTAGGCCTGCGGGAAGTTGTGGTTGTCGCGCAGGCCTTGATGAGTTGCAGCACCGTCGGAAAATTGTCCACCACGGATACGTCCACAGTCTCGATTTGCGACCAGAACGGAAATCCGCGGTCGTGTGCCACACGCGGGCGAGCAGCGAGAGGATTTGCTGATTGAGGATTCCGTGATTGATCATGGTGGAAATTTACTGATGAATCGGCGCAACGCCAAGACCCAAACGACCTGTTGGTCAGGGGTAAACGAGCCGATAGTAAACGCTGCCGTTGGTGAAGCTGACGGGCAGGCTCATCTGGTAATTGCTGATGGAGCTGTCCACCGTCGTCCAGTTGGTGCCGAGCCCATGGTCCAGGGAATTTGTCTGGATTTGCAAGCGCCAGCCAACGTGATTGGTGGGCCAGTTCAAATTGATCTGACCGGCGCTGATGCCGCTGTAACCGATGGCCGGGCTGTCCGTTGCGGTGGGCCGGCCGCTGATTTCGGGGGAAACGTCGCTGATGCCAAAGGAATTGGTGGCGTTGACGGTGTAATAATAGACGATGCCGTTGGTCAAACCGGTGTTGGTGAAGGTGAGGGTGCTGATGTTTGTGCCGATGAGGTTGTATGGGCCGCCGCTGATGCTGGATTGGGAAACGTAATAACCGGTGGCTCCGGGCGAGGCGGTCCAGCTTAATGCGACCTGACTATCGCTGCCAAAGGTTGTCAAGCCGATGGGCGGTCGTGGTGAGGGCAGTTCCAAATCGAGGTAGTCGTAGAAAACATAGTCGGCGAGGGCGCTGACGGCGCGTCGCTGGACGAGCGTGATGTAATTGGTGCCGGCGACGAAATTGCCGGCGGGGATGGAAGTGTGGTCGATGCCGTATTTGTCGTGGATGCCCTGCCGGATGAGCGAATCTGCGGAATCACCGGCGGGGAAGGGGATGTTCGGATAAAAATCACGGAAAGGCGTGCCGGTGGCGTTGGTGTTATTGACAAAGACCTGGATGGCCGCGCCGTTGGCCCCGGCCCAGACGGTGTTCAAGACGAGATTTCCGCCGACGGGCTTCTGGGGCAGGTTGAATTTGATGGTCCAGATCATGTTGCTCAAATAGGCATAGGTGATGCCGTTGGAGACGCCGTAACCGATGTAAGCGCCCTGGACGTAGTTCCAGTTGTTCGACCAGCTGCTGGAGCCGACAGTGTAGGTCATGGGATTGGGGAATTGGCTTGGAAAAGAAAGCCACAGGGCGGGAATCGCATATTGATCGCCGTTACGGAATTTACCGGCTGTGCGGTCGGGGTAGCCGATCTCCCAGAGAATGTTCGAGCCTTGGTGCTGGATGTTCCAGGTGAGAGCGCCGAGATTGGTCGCTGTGCCTGGGGTAAACGTGAATGGGCCGGTCTGAAATTGTCCTACGCTGCCGTTCGTGCCCGCGCAGTAGGCATACAATTCGTAAAGGGCATTGGTGCCATAGGGCGAAAAGGTTGTGACAGGCGGCAGGGTGAAGTTTCCGTTGGTGTCGCATTGCGTCCAGAATTGGTAGCCGTCGGATTGCCATTGCCAGTCGTTGGGATCCACTTCCAAACCGGCGTCGGGCGCGGCGAGGCCGACCCACGCACCTGCGGTGGTTGCTTGCGGACGCAACGGGTCATTGATGACGAGCTTGCCGGAGACGGTCGCGCGCTGGTTGGCAGATTGATAATTGGTGTTCACCAACCAGGTATATGGCCAGGCAGATTGTTCGGCCAGCGCCTGTTGTTGCGAGTCCGCCCAGCATGCGGCCCCATTGGACTGGCTGTTGACATAAAACAGCCACGGCCCATAAACCTTGTTGAAGGCGGCGTTGCTGCTGACGGTGAGGCCGATGTTGCCGTAGTGCGCGATGAGTGGTTCGAATGTGATGATGCCGCCGATGCCGCCGGAATATTCGCAGGCGGTCGGGCCATTCTGCTGATATTCGTGGCCACCGGCGATATACCAGATCCCCATTTGATTTGTGTCACTTGCCATGCCGAAAGTGCTCAACTTGGGATAATCAAACGTGTAGGAATATTTTCCATTGGTGCAGCCGGCGAAGATGCCCGTCTGATAATGCACGATTTCCTGGGGTAAAGCCATATTGGTCGCGATGATGATAATGTTGGTGGAGTGGTAATTGTCCCAAAAATTCGGCTGGAGGCCGTTGCGTTTCTGGTATTGGCTGTTCAGGATCAGACCGTATTTGACGCCGTCATCCACGTAGGAATTCTCAAAAAAGAAATTGGTGTTGTCGTGCGCCGTCGGCCAAAGGACCTGGATGAAGCTGATGTTGAGGTTCGTGGGATAGCTGGAGTAGCTTGCTGGATGCTTCACGACGAGGTAGGCATATAAACCGGTGTTGCCTTTGCCCAGCATGTAGTGCAATTCCACATCGGCCACCACCTTGTCCGCCGCCGGATTGAAAGTCCGCAGATAACCGATGTCCACGTTCGTGCTGCCGGTGGTGGTGCTCTGATAAACGCAATCACCGTTGCCGTCGGGATACCAGTAATAATAAATCGCCGTGTGATTGCCGAAGTTCACTCCGGATTGACTGGTTGTTTCCGTGCCGTTGGCCGCCGGCGTGCCCACCGAACCGGGTTTAAGGTAGCGCAAGGATTCGACGCTGCCGTTCGACGTGATATCCACATGAAGGATTCCGTTGTCAAGGTAATGGTCCGTGTGACTGTTGTAAGTCTCCGTGCCGGTCGTCACCGCCGTTGTGACTAGTGTGGTGAAGCCACCGGCGTAGTTCGCAAACGAGCAGGTTGGAAAAAATAAAACAAACGCCAAACACAACGGCACCAGTCCGCCGCCGGTAATCCTGCGAAAGCAAATCCGCGCAATTCGCGGCAGCAAGGTGATGAATTCTGCGCAGGAATCAGTCTGGATGCACCCGGCATCGGACGTGATCTTGGAACCGTGAAATTCCAACTTCAAACGACTATCGAAAGACATCCGCAAACCCGCTTTTTTGCCTCCACCCTTTGGATTCTCGGTTTTTCGTTGGTTTGACATAGAGAAAAGCCTTTATTTAGGCGACTTTATTATAGGTCAACAACTTCAGCGCGTGAAATTTATTTTGGAAATATGGGTTAAACTACGAAAACGTGTTAGTCCACACTTTTGACACTTTCGGCTTTCCCAATTTCTGGTTATCAATCCAAATAATATTCCGGGCCAGATAAAACTGGTCGCACAATCCGATGGCCTACAACCCGCCATACTTACACTTCCGTCTAAGGTGGTTAAGCTATTCCCCACGTTGCCATGGCCAAATAAATACAGACGCAAATATTTTCATCTCTCCGCTTTGCTCGCTTTGTCAATCGCCACGGCGGCAAGAATCACAAAACCTTTGACGACCTGCTGCCAGAATGGCGACACATTCAGCAGAAAAAGTCCGTTGTTCAAAACACCGATGATCAGGCAGCCGAGCACCGTGCCGAGAATCGAGCCGCGTCCGCCGGAGAGTGACGTGCCGCCGATGACGACTGCGGCGATGGAATCCAGTTCGTAGC
>Ga0181525_10004861_pt1 | contig 10167 bp, 8 predicted proteins | sample PEATcosm2014_Bin_48_FD_121100 | JGI IMG/M metagenome (GOLD analysis project Ga0181525, IMG submission 121100) | Peatland microbial communities from MTU Mesocosm Facility, Houghton, MI, USA - PEATcosm2014_Bin06_10_metaG | ecosystem: Environmental > Terrestrial > Soil > Wetlands > Peat | place...
CCATCACCGCGGCGTCCGCCGCGACCATCGAGCAGTGCCGCGCCCGGGTGCAGGCCCGCCTGGGCCTGGCGCCGGGCACGAAGATCGCGGTGGGCATCGACCGCCTGGACTACACCAAGGGCATCCTCGAGCGGATGAACGCGGTGGAGCGCCTGTTCGAGAAGCACCCGGAATGGATAGGGCGCTTCGTCTTCGTGCAGGTCGCGGCGCCGTCGCGGGCGGCGCTCGACGAGTATCGCCTGTTCCACGAGCGCCTCGACAAGCTGAGCGAGCGCATCAACAGCCGCTTCGGCCGGCCCGGCTATCGGCCCATCCACCTGCTGGCGCGGCACCACGATCACGATGCGGTCAACGAGCTGTTCCGCGCCGCCGACGTCTGCCTGGTCACCAGCCTGCACGATGGCATGAACCTGGTCTGCAAGGAATTTGCCGCGGCGCGCGACGACGAGCGCGGCGTGCTGATCCTCAGCAGCTTTGCCGGCGCCGCGCGGGAGATGACGGAGGCGCTGATCGTCAATCCCTACCACGCCGAGGAATGCGCCGACGCGCTGCAAAGGGCGCTCACCATGCCGGAGGCCGAGCAACGCGAGCGCATGGCCAGCCTGCGCATGACGATCCGCGAATTCAACGTCTACCGCTGGGCCGGCCGCATGCTCACCGACGCCGGCCGCTGGCGCATGCGCCAGCGCATCGAGGCGCGGGTGCAACGCCATCACGATGCCTGAGATGAAACCGCTGTTCGGGGCGCAAGGACAGCGGGCCCTGGTCGCTGTCCTGCGTGGCCAGCCGCTGCTCGCATTCGACTTCGACGGTACCCTGGCTCCGCTGGTCGACCGGCCCGAGCAGGCGCGCGTGCCGGCCGCGTTGGCCCGACGGCTGGCCCGGCTGGCGACCCTGCGTCCCGTGGCCATCGTCACGGGACGCGCCGTTGCCGATGTCACGGGGCGGCTGGGTTTCACGCCCGGCTTCGTGGTCGGCAATCACGGCGCCGAGTTCCCGGGCGCGCCGCCCGTCCATGACGCGGCGGCGCTCGACCCGCTGCGCAGGCGGTTCCAGGCGGCGGCAGCGATCGCCGCCACGGCCGGCATGCAGCTCGAGGACAAGCACTATTCGCTCACGGTGCACTTTCGCCGGGCGCCGGACCAAGCGGCCGCGCGCGCCCTGGCCGATGCGCTGGTGGCCGACCTGCCGCCGGGCCTGCGCATGGTGCCGGGGAGCATGGTGCGCAACGTGGTGCTGGCCCAGGCCCCGGACAAGGGCGATGCCGTGCTTGCGCTGGTCGCGCGCGCCGCCTGCGATCGCGCCGTCTTCCTCGGCGACGACGACAATGACGAGAGCGTGTTCACCAAGGCGCCCGCCGGTTGGCTCACGGCGCGGGTGGCCACGGATGCACGCTCGGCTGCCGGCTATTACCTGGGCGATTACGCATCGGTTCCGGCCTTGCTCGACCGGATGCTGGACCTGCTGGGCGGCGGTGCGGCGTGAGAGAGGCCGCAGGGGACGGATCGCGCCCCGGGCGCCACGGCGTGGCCATGGCGCCGGGCGCGCCGGTGGCTAGGGCGCCTTGGCCGTCTTGTCGTTCTTGCTGTACATGTAGATGATGGCGTGGCGAAGTTCGGAATCGGTCAGGTTGGTCATGCCGCCGCGGGCCGGCATGCCGCCATGGCCGTTGATCGCCGAGCGCACCAGGGCATCGAGCCCATGGGCGAGTCGCGGCGCCCACTGGCTGCGCTCGCCGATCTTCGGCGCGCCGCCCAGGCCGGCTTCGTGGCACTTGTGGCATTGCGCCTCGACGACCTGCTCGCCGGTGCGCTCGGCCGGCAGTTCCGATTTGCTGATCGGTTCGGTCCAATGGCCACCCGACTGGTTGACCATGTAGGTGATGGCGCGCTGGATCTCGATGTCGGACAGCGCGAAATTGCTGCCATGGGGCGGCATCTTGCGGATGCCCAGCAGGGCATGCTGCGTCAGGCTCTCCAGTCCCTGGGCAGCGCGCGCCTTCCATGCCTCGGCGTTGCCGATGCGCGGCGCGCCGTTGAGCCCCGTGGCATGGCATTTGGCGCAGGTCCCTTCGACCACGTCCTTGCCGGAAAGATCGGTGGCGCCGGCCGGCGCCGCCAGCAGGGCGACCGCGGCCACGACCGTGGCGCCGGCGAGCGTGCGCGCGGCGCGCCCGATTTCGTTGACTGTCTTCATGAGGTCTCCAGTGCGGGTTCTAGCGTTTGGGTAGGGCGCCTGTCGCGGCCGCGTCCCCGGTCACGCCGCTGCCGGCGTGCCGCGCAGCAAGGCGGCGCGCGACTCTTCGGCCCAGGGCGAGAAGATCCTCGTGGCGATGAACATCAGGATCATCGGCATGCACAGCACCGATCCTGCTGCCAGCAATCCTTCACGCCCCCAAAGCTCGGGTTCGTAGGTGAGCAGACCCTTGCCGGTCTTGGCGATTTCCTGGCCGCCGATCACGACGTTCCAGCGCATCATCAGCACGGCAACCAGGATCAATATCGCACTGCCGAATGCGCCGGCAACCAGCGTGCGCCCACGGGTGCCGCGGATGATGAAGGTCGTGAGCGTGACCAGCGGAATCAGCGAGCCGATGCCGATCTGGACGACGAAGAACGGCACGACCAGGCGCCCGGTCACGTAGGTGAGTATCACGTCGATGCCCTCGCGGCTGCGATACAGCAGGCTGGCGAATTCCACGCCCTCGAGCAGCAGCGCGAACATCAGGAAGCCCCACAGGGTATAGACGAGGCCCTTGATGCACGACTCCTCGATGCGCACCTTGCGGAACAGGCTGGTGAGCACATACAGCACGATGACCAGCGCCGTCCCCGAGATCACCGCCGACAGCAGGAATACCGGCGGCATCAGGTCCGAACTCCACCATTCGCGCGACTTGAGCGAGCCGAACACGAAACCCACGTAGCCGTGCAGGCCCAGCGCCGCCGGGATGCCGATGATCGACAGCACGTAGATCCACTTGTGGTCATAGTGCATCGCCTTCGGTGACAGATCGGTCGAGCCGAGCGACACGATCCTGCAGATCCACTTGAGCGGCCCGCGGCCCTCGGTGGCGATCTGCACCACTTGCGGGCGGAAGACGAACCAGTTCTCCAGCAGCAGCAAGATGGTGTAGAAGCTCGCCGCGTAGCCGAATATGGCGAACGCGGAGGTCAGGTGCGGCGTGATCATCGCGTTGAAGGCGCGCTCCGGATGCCCCAGATGCAGCAGCAGGGGCATCGGCACGCAGACCATGAGGCACAAGGCCAGCAGCATCGAAAAGCGCGCCACCGGCTGGAACTGCTTGAGGCCGAAGACGTGGAACAGGCTCGACACCGTGAACGAGCCGGCCACCAGGCCGGTGAGATACGGGTAGACGACGATCAGCACCGACCACGGGATGACGGTCTCGTTGGGGTAGACATAGCCGGTGAACGGCGCTGCCTGGAAGAGCGGATCCATCAGCTCACCTCCTTGTCGAGCCCGATGTAGAAGACATTGGGCGCATTGCCGGTCTCCGGCTTGAGTACCTGCACGCGGTTATCGCGGATGAAGCGGCTCACGACGCTTTCCTTGTCGTTGAGGTCGCCGAACATGCGCGCCTGGACCGGGCACACCTCGACGCAGGCCGGCAACAGGCCCTTGGTGACTCGGTGGTAGCACCAGGTGCACTTGTCGGTGACGCCCTTGGCGTGGTTGAAGAAGCGCGCGCCGTACGGGCAGGCCTGCACGCAATACTGGCAGCCGATGCAGTAGTCGTGGTCGATCAGGACGAAGCCGTCCTTGGTCTTGTAGGTGGCGCCGGTCGGGCAGACCTGGACGCAGGCCGGATGCGTGCAGTGGTTGCACAGCTTGGGGACGAAGAACGCCTTGTCGACCTTCGCGTCGCGGTACTTGTTGGCGAAGCGGTATACGGCCTCGGACCCCGAGGCGGCGATGTTCTCCTTGTCCGGCATGCTGTCGATGCGGGGCTTCTCCTCGCCGTCGACGTAGGCGTAGCGCTCCACCCAGGTCCTGAAGTGGTGCGCGTCGAGCGCGACGTGGTTCTCCTTCTTGCACGCTTCGACGCAGCGCAGGCAGCCGATGCACTTGGTCGCATCGACGGCGAAGGCCCAGCGGTGCTTGGTCCAGTCGTAGTCGGGCGTCGGAAACGAGGCCGGCGCGGTGCCGTCGGTGGCGGCGGTGCCCGGGTCGGGCGCCGCGCTGGCGGTGGCCGCCAGCAGGCCGGCACCGGCCGCGGCCGCGCCGGCACAGGCCGCGCCACGGGTGATGTCGCGCAGGAAGATGCGGCGGGACGGTACGGCGGTCTTGCTCTCTGGCTTCATTGTCGGGTCTTTCATTGGGAACGGGCGCTGCAATTGAGGGACGCGAAGTAGGCCGCGACATTGGAGATGTCCTGGGACGAGAGCGCGGCGGCGACCGGCGACATGTAGGTGTTGCTGCGCTGTCCTTCCTTGAAGGCGGTCAGGGCCGCTTCCAGGTAGGCCGGGTTCTGGCCGACCAGGCTGGGCCAGGCGGTGTTCACCGGCCGGCCGCCGGGACCGTGGCAGGTGGCGCACTGCTGTGCGACGGCCTTGCCCTGCGCCGCATTGCCCTTGGCGTGGCCGGCCGGGGCATTGCGGCAGGGCAGGCTGCCGAAATACGCCGCCAGCGTGGCGACGTTGGCGTCGTCGACCGTCTGGGCCATCGGTGCCATCGTCTCGTTCGTGCGCGCCCCCGTCTTGAACGACCCGATCGAGCGGGCGATGAAGGCGGCGTTCTGGCCTGCCAGGTTCGGCCAGGCGTCGTTCGTGGCGATGCCGTTGGCCCCGTGGCAGGACGCGCAGGTGGCCGCAGCGTCGGCGGCCACCTTGTGATCGAAGGCCGTGGCACCGTTGCCGGCTATCTTGGGCGCGTGCGGATTGTGGCAGGCGATGCACTGCGCGGCATCGGGATGGTGCGTGCGCAGGTCGATCTGGCGGATCGACGTTTCCGGCCGCCCCGGCATCTTCTCGTGGCATTGCGAGCACAGGCGCAGCGTGTCGGGCGGTATCACGACCTTGAGCTTGTCCGGGTGGCCCGGCGCCGCACCGTGGCACACCTCGCAGATCACGGTCTTGTGATTGCCGCCCGACCATTCCGCGTGGCGCGGCGCGTGGCAGCTGATGCAGGCTTTGGGCGTCTGGTAGGAGATGGCCATGCCGGCGATCGCGGGCACGGAATCGGCGCGGTAGTGGCCGAAGCGGTAGAACGAATCGCGGGTGAAGAACGACTTGGCAGCGACGGCGATGACGATGAATGCCACCATGAGCAGTACCAGTCGCGCAATGTGCTTGGGCATGAAGACCTTTCGGCGCTTTCTTGATCGGATTTCGCTTCTTGAACCGGACCATTGGATCGCTTATCGCGTCGACCGTGGTTGATGCGCATCAACCGAGTCCCGTTCAGGAAATCGCGCGACGCATTTGCGTAACGGCAGGTCGCATCCGGAGCGAACATTCGATGAATTGACCGGTAAATGGGTCTTATATAAGACCAGATAGCACTTGATGATTGTCAAACCTCGGGCGCAAATTTCGGCGCCTAATCCGAACCAATCGAAAAGGACGACACCAGTAAGCCAGCCGCCCGGCGAGGGCGTAATGAGGAGGGTTCGCATGAACACGCGCAGCAAGGTCGTATCGGGTGCCATATTCGTTTCCGGGATGCTGGTGCTGGCGGGACAGGCCGGCGCTGCGGACGAGGAGGCAGCCCGCGCCCTGGCGCGACAGAGCAACTGCTTCAAGTGCCATGCGATCGACAAGAAGAAGGAGGCGCCGCCCTGGCGCGAGGTAGCGGCCAAGTACAAGGGCAAGCCCGAGGCCGAGGCCAAGCTGATCCACCACATCACGTCCGGTGAGCGCGTCAAGTTCGAGGACGGCCACGAGGAGGATCACAAGATCGTGGCGAGCAAGGATCCGGCCGAAATCAAGAACCTCGTCGACTGGATCCTTTCGCTGTAGGGACACCGACCTTCCGCTCGTATCCCACGCGGCGGATGCGCAAGCGCTGCGCCGCACCCAATCCCCGGGGGAGAAAATCTTGATGAATCACCTGAAGTCGATCGTGGCAGCCGCGATCCTCGTCGGTGCAGGCGCGCTCGCGCCCGCGCTTGCGGACGAGGGAACGCCCGCAGAAAAGGCCCTGAAGAGGGATGCCGTCTGCACCAAGTGCCACGACGAATCCGAATCGAAGGCGATCCTGGCGATCTACCAGACCCGCCACGGGGTCAAGGCCGATCCGCGCACGCCGTCCTGCCAGGACTGCCACGGCGAAAGCGAGAAGCACCTCAAGGGTGATCCGGCCCAGAAGGGCCGTGCCGAGCCCGACGTGGTCTTCGGTACCGGCGCCCGCGCACCGCACGCGGCGCCTCCGCAGGCGCAGGCCGAGGTCTGCCTCGGCTGCCACCGCAGCGGCAAGCGCCAGCACTGGTCCGGCAGCCAGCACGAAAGCGAGGACATGAGCTGCGTCTCCTGCCACCAGATCCACGCCGCGCAGGACCCGGTGCTGGCCAAGGTCACGCAGCCGGAAGTGTGCTTTGCCTGTCACAAGGAACAGCGTGCGCAGATCCACCGCATCTCGACCCACCCGATCGATGCCGGCAAGATGACCTGCAGCGATTGCCACAACCCGCACGGCACGACCGGGCCCAAGCTGCTGATAAAGAACACCGTCAACGAGACCTGCTTCATGTGCCATGACGAGAAGCGCGGTCCCTACCTGTGGGAACACCAGCCCGTCTCGGACGACTGCACCAACTGCCACACGCCGCACGGCTCGACCAATACCCCCTTGCTCAAGGCCCGCCTGCCGTGGCTGTGCCAGGAATGCCATAGCGGCGACCACGCGCGCAGCGTCTACAGCGGCGCCAACCTGCCCGGCGGTTCAGTGACCACGGTCAACGGCCAGAAGCCGTTCCAGAACCAGGCGCCCAACGACCAGATCGTCGGCCGCGACTGCCTCAATTGCCACTCGCTGGTCCACGGTTCGAACAGCCCAGCCGGCGCCAAGTTCCAGCGCTGACGCACCCAGGGATAACGCGATCATGAAAATCAATGGATTGGGTTTTGCGAAGGGTTCCTGCCTGCTGGCAGTCCAGGCGGCCTTGGCCGTGCTGGCCACGGGGCAGGCAGCGCGGGCGCAGGAAGACGCGACCGCCCAGGAGCTGACGACACCGACCCAGAAGGTCGAAGCCGGCGTCGGCGGCGTCAGCAAGGATTCGAACAAGGCGGGCGAGTACGACGGCCTGGAGAAGAAGGGCGCGCATGTGATCGGCAACTTCGATCTGCGCGGCGGCGGCACCTACGACTCAAACGACGCCACGCGCTGGCGCATCCAGGGAACGGACCTGGGGCTGGAGACGCGCAGCCTCAAGTCCGAGTACGGCGAACAGGGGAAATTCCGCTTCATCCTCGATTTCGACGAGCTGACGCACAACCTGTCCGACTCGTACATGACGCCATTTCTGGGCACGGGCGGCACGCGGCTGACGCTGCCGACGAATTGGCAGGCCCCGGCCTTCCAGACCGGTGCGGCGATGACATCGGGCAACGGCTATCCGGCGCCGACGGTGAGCATGCTGGGGCTGGGGGCGACGAGCATGAACAGTCCCCTAGTGACCAACACCAACTACTTCTGCCGCGGCACCACCAACGGCTGTGCGGCCAATGCCGCATTCGGCGGTGCCTATACCACCGGCTACCAGACCGGCAATGCGGCCAACGCGGCCCTGCTCGGCCAGAACCTCACGGACCTGAACAGCTTCCACGGCGTGAACCTGTCGACCAAGCGCGACAAATACAGCGCCGGCGCGTCGGTCAACTTCAATCCGCGCTGGGACGCCAGCGTCAAGATCGAGCACGAGGACAAGAACGGCCTGCGCGAGCAGGGCGTGGTCAACGCCGATGGCGGCCCCAGCGGCACCTACACGCGGGAGAACGCGTCGATCATCCCCCGCGTCATCGACTACACCACCGACCAGATCAACGCCGCGCTCAATTTCAGGGGCGAGAAGAGCTTTTTCACGGTCGCGTACTACGGTTCGATCTTCACCGACCACGCCAAGTCGATGACGATCGACAATCCCACGGCCAACGGCCTGTACAACGGCGTCGCCGGTACCGCCTACGGGCCGTCGACCGCGACGATCAGCGAGGAACCCGACAACACCTTCAACCAGCTGCGCGTGACCGGCAACTACGACCTTTCGGGCAGCACGAAGATCGTCGCAGACGCCTCGTATGGCCGCAATGCGCAGAACGACCCGTACATACTCGATCCGGCCATGTTCGGCACGCCCTCGGGTGCCACCGCGCCGGCGCTCAACAACGGCACCTACGTGCCGACGAATTCGGCCAACGCCGTCATCATCACCAAGACGCTCGACCTCAAGCTCACCGGCAAGCCGCTGCGCGATCTCAAGCTCATGGCCGCGTACAAGTACGACGATCGGGACAACCAGACGCCGGTGAACACCTATACCTGGTACGACGCGGGCGCGAAGAACTTCGGTGCCGCCAATGGTCCGCTCAACGGGGCAACCGTTCCCGGCGTGCCGATCGGCACAGGACTCTACGGCGGCGTCAATGTCCTGGCCAATCGCCCGTACAGCAAGCGCGTCAACAAGCTCGATTTCGATGCGGACTACGCGCTGACGCGCAACCAGGCCATCAAAGCCGGCATCGACTACACGGCGATCGACCGGCACTGCACTGGAACCTGGATCGATTGCTCGTTCGCCGATTCCTCGCGCGAGACGACCGGAACCCTGGAGTACCGCTTCCATGCGAGCGAATCTCTGAGCGGGCGCCTGGCCGGTGACTATGGCTTCCGCAAGACCGACTACAACGCCAATGCCTGGATGTCGCTGGACCCCGGACTGCAGGCGAGCAATATTCCGGGTCTGGTGGCGGCCGGCGGCGGTGCGTATTCGGGATCGGTGATCGGCTTTCTCAATGCCAACGGCCTGACGGCCCAGGGCCTGCCCCTCACGGCCAATGCGCTCAGCCCGTTCACCGGCAATACGCTGCTGACCTACCAGGCGCTGTTCGGCACCGGCAACGGCTCGCTGTCGAACAATTATTACGCCAGCCACAACATCACCAACAACTGGGCCGGGCTGGACGTGTACAACATGGCCAACCGCGATCACAGCCGCTTGCGCGGTGCACTCGACTGGCAGGCCAACGATGCACTGACCTTCCAACTGGGTGCCGACTATCGCCACGACAAGTATCCGGACTCGACCTACGGCCTGTTGAGCGCGGACAACTTCGCGACGAACCTCGACGGCGACTATGCCGCCAGCGACGACCTGAGTCTGAGCGCCTACGTCAATTTCGAGAACCAACTGAGCAAAAGCGCCGGATACGCGGGGTCCAACGGCAGCATCAGCGCCGTGACCTCTGCGGCCACCGGGCCGGCCTATGTGGGCGGAGCGCCCGGAGTCGTCGGCGGTGCGGCGCGCAACAGCGCCGTGGTCGGCGGCTGCCAGGATACGACCACGGTGACGGGTGTGACCAATCCGACGGCCTACCAGATCTACAACAACAGCGCCAAGATCGACCCCTGCAATGCCTGGCAGGCCGAAATGCGCGACAAGACCGACACGGTGGGCCTGGCGATGACCAGGAAGCGGCTGTTCACGCCCAAGCTGACGCTGCGCGGCGACCTCAGCTATTCACGTTCGGTGACCAGCAACAGCATGGGGGGCGGCTTCTACTACGCCAATCCGGCGGCGCCGTACGTCACCGGCGTGCCGGCGGTCTACTACATCAACGCCGCCGCGCTGCCCGACGTGACGGTGGTGTCGATACGCGTGCGCCTGACCGGCGACTACAAGGTGACGAAGACCGGAACGTTCCGCTTCAGCTACACCTACATGGACATGCATACCGACGACTACCAGTACGCGACGAACCAGCCTTCTGGAACCTCCGCTGGCGTGATGCCCAGCTTCGAGGCCAATCCGAGCTATGCGGTGCATATCGTCGGCGTTTCCTACCTCTACTCCTTCCAATGAGCAGGACGCAATGGCAACGAACGATGCAAATCCCGGCATGATCCGCCGCGTGCTGCGTGTGCTCGGCCGTCCCAGCGCCAGATACTCGCTCGCCGCGCTCGTCTCGGTGGGCTTCGTGTCCGGCATCG
>Ga0181525_10004862_pt1 | contig 10166 bp, 12 predicted proteins | sample PEATcosm2014_Bin_48_FD_121100 | JGI IMG/M metagenome (GOLD analysis project Ga0181525, IMG submission 121100) | Peatland microbial communities from MTU Mesocosm Facility, Houghton, MI, USA - PEATcosm2014_Bin06_10_metaG | ecosystem: Environmental > Terrestrial > Soil > Wetlands > Peat | place...
CCCGCCCCGCTGGGGTTGGCGGCCTTTGCCCTGACCACGGTCCTGCTGTCGGCCAAGAATGCGGGCTGGATGACCCACGCCACCGGCAGCGCATGGCTCGGCTTCGCCTTCTTCTACGGCGGGCTCGGACAGCTCGCGGCCGGCATGTGGGAGTTCCGCCGCGGAAACACCTTCGGCGCCACCGCGTTCAGCACCTACGGCGGCTTCTGGCTCGGCCTGGCCCTGTGGGTCGAGCTCGTCGCCGACCCGGCCGTGGCGGGCATCGCCAAGGCACCCAGCACGGCCGGGGCCGTGGTCGCCTCGCTCAACCATGACCTCGGCTGGATCACGCTCGTGTTCTTCATCGTCACCTTCTACCTGCTGATCGTCTCCACCCAGATAAACCTGGCCATCTTCCTCGTCTTCCTCGGCCTGGACATCACCTTCCTCGTCCTGGCCATCGGCAACTTCAACGCCGGCAGCGCCGTGCTCTCCACCGGCACCGTCAAGGTCGGCGGCTACCTCGGCCTGGTCACCGCGCTGCTCGCCTTCTACGCCTCGGCGGCGGGCGTCGCCGCCGGCATGGGCGGCAGGCTCAAGTTCCCCGTGGGCAAGCCACTGATCAGCTAAGACTCACCGCGCGGGCGGCCGGCCCACAACGCCGGAAGCTGGCAGCCACGTCGGTGACCGGGGGCGCCCAGGCGCCCCCGGTGAGACCGGGCGGCGGCGTGAAGCTTGGTTCACGCCCCGCCCGGTCGCGTTGTCGGTGGCGAGCCGGCCGTCGCCGCGGCGTCTCCCGGGCGCGCGCCGCGGACGTAGAACCCGACGTTCTGCCCGCTGAAGTTGAGGTGGAAGTACTCGACCGCCAGCCCGAGCCCGCGGCCGTACCCGGCCAGCCAGCTGAACCAGTTCTGGCCAGGCGGCGGGGCCGCCGGCTCGCCGATCACGCAGCAGGGCAGCAGCACGCAGCTCTGGCCGCCGGCCCGCGCGCTGTCCAGGATCAGGTGGTTGACGCCGTGCGCGTGCAGCGCCACGAGCAGGTCGAAGTCAGCCGCGAGCTCGGCGGCGTACGGCTCGCCGATGTGCCGCACGCGGGCGCCCGCGGGCACCCTCACCTGACGCCCGGTGACCGGGTCCCGGTACTTGGCGGGCAGCGGCTGCGGCGCCGGGTCGATCACCGTGCACTCGAAGCCCCGCTGCCCCAGCAGGTAGCTCAGCATCCCCTTGCCGCCGCCGACGTCCGCGACCCGGCAGGCCGGGAAGTTCTCCCCGATCCACGCCGCGAGCAGCTCGAACCGGAACTTCTTCATCTTCGCCAGCGCCGCCCCCGACCTGCGCGCGCCAGCCGGAGCCACCGGCGTCAGCCCCAGCTCTTCCGGCCTCGGAGGCGGCGGATACTTGTGCGCCGGCTGATCATGGGCAGGCAATTGCGGTCCTAGCGTCCGGATTTCGCTCGCCACCACGATATGTGTCAAGCCACCCGCATCCAGCAAGGGACCCGACCCAAGCACCACGCCCCGTTCGGGAAGGGACCCGCGGCGCGCGGTCCGGCGGGCGCGCTGTTAGCGGGGGGCGGGGCGCTGCTTGGCTATTTCCAGTCGGGGTCGGCGGCTAGCTTTTCTGAGATCCGGTCGTAGAAGCTCTTGCGGCGCAGCGCGGCCTCCAGGTTGGTCACGACCTTGGTGAGCGGGTAGGGGATCTCCGCTTCCAGGTCGGCTATCGCGGCCTCGGTGGCGCGCCATTCGGCGGCGAGCCTGGTGGTGATCCGCCTGGCCTTGGCGGTCAGCGTGATCTTCCTGGTGCGGGCGTCGGCTCCGGTGGTCGTCCGGACCAGGCCGGCGGCGCGCATCGCGGCCACCTTCTGGCTGGTGGCCGAGTGGGTGCGCTGCACGGACTCGGCCAGCTCGGTGATCGTCATCGGGCCGCGGGCCTGCAGCCGGAGCAACTCCATCACCATGCTCGGCTTGAGCCCGGTGATCCCCGCGTCGGCGTCGGCGACAGGGAGCGAGACGATGACGGCACGGGCCCGGCTGCCCGAGATGCCCAGGCGGGCGGCGGGCGCCCGTCCCGGACCGCGGGCGGTCGGCGCGGGAGTGCGCTACATCGGCGGCAACACCGTGCTGGTCGGCGCGTTCCTCGCCGACGTCAACGCGACCATCTTCGGGCTGCCGGTCGCGCTGTTCCCGGCCATCAACGCCGAGCGGTTCGGCGGCGACCCGCGCACGCTCGGCCTGTTCACCGCACCCGGAATGGTTCCCGGTAACGCGTTCCGGCCGGACATTCTGGCTGGTTCGGCGACTGAGACTGCACGGCGGTGCCAGACAACACAGGTGTGACGATAGGGAAATAGATTTCTAAAATTATCCGGGAACTTAGTAGACCGCGCGACCTCTTATCTGGTTGCCTGGGCCGCGGCCGGCCTGAATACCATCGGAGGCGTGGCAAAGGCGCTGTTGACTCCGCGGGAAGTGGATTTCCCCCGCTGGTACCAGGACGTGATCGCCAAGGCCGAGCTGGCCGAGAACGGGCCCGCTCGCGGTTCGATGGTGATCAGGCCCACCGGCTACGCGCTGTGGGAGCGGATGCAGCGCGAGCTTGACGACCGGATCAAGGCGGCCGGCGCGGCGAACGCGTACTTCCCGCTCCTCATCCCCGAGTCCTACCTGCGGCGGGAAGCCGAGCACGTCGAGGGGTTCAGCCCCGAGCTGGCGGTCGTCACCATCGGCGGCGGCAAGCAACTGGAGGAGCCGCTGGTCATCCGGCCCACCAGCGAGACCGTCATCGGCGAGTCGATGGCCAGGTGGGTGGAGAGCTACCGCGACCTGCCGCTGCTGCTCAACCAGTGGGCCAACGTGGTGCGCTGGGAGCTGCGGCCCCGCCTGTTCCTGCGGACCACCGAGTTTCTCTGGCAGGAGGGCCACACGGCGCACGCCAGCGCGGCGGACGCCCGCGGTTACGCCCGCCGGATCCTGCACGATGTCTACGCCGACGTGCTGGTCAACGTCCTGGCCATTCCGGTCGTGGTAGGCCGCAAGACCATCCGGGAGCGTTTCGCCGGCGCCACGTCGACCTACACGCTCGAGGCGATGATGGGCGACGGCAAGGCGCTGCAGATGGGCACCAGCCACGAGCTTGGCCAGAACTTCGCGCGTGCGTTCGGCATCTCCTACCTCGACGCCTCCGGCCAGCGTGAACTGGCATGGACCACCTCCTGGGGCATCACGACCCGGCTCATCGGCGGCGTCATCATGGCGCACGGCGACGACTTCGGGCTGCGCGTGCCGCCCCGGCTGGCTCCGGTGCAGGCCGCCGTGCTGGTGGTGAAGGAGGGCAACGGCGTCGCCGAGGTCGCGCGCAAGCTGACGGCCGCGCTGCACGGCGCCGGTGTCCGTGCCATCCTCGACGAACGGGTTGACGTGCCCTTCGGCCGCCGCGCGATCGATGCCGAGCTCAAGGGCTACCCGGTCCGCATCGAGGTCGGGCCGCGGGATATCGCCGAGAGCCGGGTCGTGATGGTGCGCCGGGTGACCGGGGAGAAGGCCCAGGTCCCGATCGACGATGTGGTGAGCCTGGTGACGCCGGCGCTCGAAGACGACCAGGTGACGCTGTACGAAGAGGCGCTCGCGTTCCGCGAGCGGCACACCGCCGAGGTGACCTCCGTTCCTGAGGCCATCGAGGCGACCAGCGTCGGCTGGGCCACGCTGCCGTGGGCCGCGGTCGGCCCGGCGGGCGAGGCCGAGCTGAACGCCCAGGGCATCACCGTGCGCTGCCTGGTGCGGGCCGACGGCGGCCTGCCCGACTCCGAGGACGAGCCGGACCTGGTTGCCGTGGTCGGCCGCGCCTATTGACCGGCCACCGGGGTTCTAACATTCAGCCGAACGGGCGGTGGTATCTCACCAGCCTCAGCCCGAACGGGACCGTGGCCGAAACCGCGTTGGCGCTCGCCGGCGCCGACCGCATCAGAGCTTGGACAGCTTCGCGCACGGTAGCGTGATCCGCGTCCGGCGCCCGCCGAAATCGATGACCAGGGTGTCGTCATCCTCGACACTGATGACCCGGCCGAGGCCGTACTTGTCGTGGGTAACCTGGTCCTGCTCCGCGAAGACCTCGGCAGGCGGAGCGGGAGGCGGAGCGGCAAAGGGACTCGTGGGCAGGTGGCGCCGGGTGGCGGCGCGGGAAGGTTTCATCATTACCAGTATGCGCTTCCGGCGCTCGCCATGACGGCGGCTCCCTGACCACGATCGTCACGATCGCGCCATCCGCCAGTCGCCCCAGGATTCGCTGTCTCGCCGCCCAGGATTCGCTGTCTCGCCGCCAGGTGTTCTGAGGGGTAACGTTGAGTTGCCCGGGTAGCCGTCACATTGACCCCCGTGAATGCTGCCCCGGCGGTCGTCGCCCCGGACCCCGGCGACACATCGGTAACTCGGTCACGATGTGAATCTTTCGGAGTCCATGATGCCATCCTCAGATGCAGATGCTGTCGTGACGCGGCAGTTCCCCGACCCGGCCGCGGTACCGGCGACGCCCGCCCGCGGCACCCGGTACGCCGAGTTGTCCAGGCAGATCAGGCAGGCGGGACTGCTCAGACGCCGGACCAGGCACTACGCGTGGCGGATCGCGATCACTGCCACGCTGCTGGCCGCCGGATGGGCCGTATTCGTCCTGGTGGGCAACTCCTGGTGGCAGCTGGCGACGGCCGTGTTCCTGGCCGTGATGTTCACCCAGGCCGGATTCCTCGGCCATGACGCCGGGCATCAGCAGATCTCGGGTTCCCGGCGGGTTAATTACGTGCTGGGAATCCTGCACGGCAACCTCGGCATCGGACTGAGCTACGGCTGGTGGGTCAGCAAGCACAATCGTCATCACGCCCACCCGAACACCGAAGGCAAGGATCCCGACATCACGATCAGCACCCTCGCCTTCACCGCCGGCCAGCTGCCCCGCGGCCGGGGCCTGGCCCGGCTGGGATTCCGCTATCAGGCGTACCTGTTCTTCCCGATGCTGCTCGCTGAGGCGGTCAGCCTGCACGTCGCGAGCATCCGGGCGCTGGCGGGACGGGCATCCCGCCGCCGGCCGGCCGAGGCGGCACTGCTCGCCGCCCACCTGGCGGGCTACCTGACCGTGGTCTTCCTGGTGCTGTCACCGGTCAAGGCGGTGGTGTTCATCGCTGTGCAGCAGGGCCTGTTCGGCCTGTACATGGGGAGCTCGTTCGCGCCCAACCACAAGGGCATGCCCATCCTGGGCCCGGGTGACCAGAGCGACTTCCTTCGCCGCCAGGTGCTTACCTCCCGCAACGTGTCCGGCGGGTGGCTCGTCGACACCGCCCTGGGCGGCCTGAACTACCAGGTCGAGCACCACCTGTTCCCCTCCATGCCCCGTCCCAACCTGCGGCGCGCCCAGACCCTGGTCGCCGCGTTCTGCCGCCAGCAAGATCTGCCCTACTGCCAGAGCAGCCTGGTGCGCTCCTACGCAGAGGTCCTGCGGCACCTCAACACCGTCGGCCGGACCCCCCGCTCGCCGCGTTCCCCCGCCCTGACCGCGGCCCCGGCCGCAGGCGACTGAGGGATGCCGGCCACTGCACCGTGAGCTGGCCATGGTCGCCAGGGCCGAAGGCCCCAGCCGGCCACGCCCACGGTGCAGCCGGGATCGTTAGATCGGGTGGACTTCCTCGGCCTGCGGGCCCTTGGCGCCGCGGCCAGCGGTGAACTCGACCCGCTGGTTTTCCTGGAGGCTGCGGAAACCGTCAGCCTTGATGGCGGAGTGGTGAACGAAGACGTCGGCCGTGCCGTCGTCGGGGGCGATGAAACCATAGCCCTTGTCGGCGTTGAACCACTTCACTGTGCCCTGAGCCATCGCGCTTCTCCTGCTGAGACGATCTTCGGGGCCGCGTGCGCGGACCCGGGCTGCTGCGACCGCCTGTCTTCGAAAGCCGGGCTCTAGAATCTACGGCGCCGCGGTCAGAACTTCGCAGGCGCTGTGACACGAACACGAACTTCTACTACAACCACTCACCAGTAAACACCATCACGCCAACCTGGCGCAGGCCGACCCGGCCGCGGCGGCGCGGCGGTGCGGCGGGAGGGCATTCGCGGCGGCAGCGCATTCGGCCGGTATGTGATACTGGAAATAGGCCTGCGGCACTTCGAACGCCGGCAGTCGCGCCGTCGCCGTCGGCAGGCCGGGTTAGCCCGCGCACCGTGCGCCGGGATAGAGGAAGGCCGAGATGTTCGGCTTCAAGATCATCACTCAGTACGAACAAGGGATCGTCTTCCGCTTCGGCCGGGTGCTGCCCGGCCTCCGCCAGCCGGGACTGACCTGGGTCAACCCGTTCACCGAGCGGCTCCGCAAGGTCAACATGCAGATCATCGTGGCGGCGGTTCCCGGCCAGGAGGCCATCACCCGCGACAACGTCACCGTCAAGGTGGACGCGGTCGTCTACTACCGGGTCGTCGATCCGATCAAGGCGATCATCAACGTGCAGAACTACACCTTCGCGATCTCTCAGGTCGCCCAGACCTCGCTGCGGTCGGTGATCGGGCAGAGCGACATGGACCAGCTGCTATCGGAACGGGACAAGGTCAACGCCCAGCTCAAGGACGTCATCGATGCTCCCACCGAAGAACCCTGGGGCGTTCGGGTGGAACGGGTCGAGGTCAAGGACGTCTCGCTGCCCGAATCCATGAAACGCTCCATGTCACGGCAGGCAGAGGCCGAACGCGAGCGCCGCGCGCGGATCATCACCGCCGACGGCGAGTACCAGGCATCCAAGAAGCTGGCCCAGGCCGCCGCCGTGATGTCCGCCGACCCGGCCGCCCTGCAACTGCGGCTCCTGCAGACCGTCGTCGAGGTCGCCGCCGAGAAGAACAGCACCCTCGTCATGCCCTTCCCGGTGGAGCTGCTGCGCTTCTTCGACCGCACCGCCCAGGCCGGCGCCGACGCCCGGCCGCCGGCCAGCCAAGACGATGACACCGACATGCTGCCGCCCGTGACCGTGCCCCAGTTGCCGGACGTGGCAATGCCCGCCGCCCTGCCAGGCGCCACCGCCGTGACGCCACCGACGAGAACGTCGCAGCATTTCAAGTCCTTCCTGATGGCGTGACCATCTTCACCCTCCACAGCGACAGCACCCTCTGGTATCCGCCGGATCGCCAGCAGGTCGACGGCAACGTACGAGCCTTCCAGGCCCGAGCCGCGCGCAGGTCGACGGCAACGTCTGGGGATTCCAAGCTTTGGATAGCCAGACTGTTTACGTTCTCGGAACCGACGGCAACCTCTGGTTCAACCCGGCCTCCTCGTGGCAGGGAGCCGCGGCGTTTAACCCGGGTCTTCCCATCCCTAACCCGGAACGAGGGCAGGTCGACGGCAACGTTTTCGGATTCCAGGCGGTGGACACTGAAGCTGTTTTCGTGCTCGGATACGACCTCAATCTCTGGTACACGCCGGGTCCGTTCCTTTCGTCATTTCCGATCCCTAACCCCAATCGCGGGCAGGTTGATGGCAGCGTGGCGGCACCTGAGCCTCTACAGGGCAGTGTCAACATCGGCGGGTCGGCTGACTCGGGCGGCGGTTAGCCTGGGCAGCCGTGAGCCGGGCCAGGAGGCGCATGGCGGTGTTTGCCGCCCTCTGCCTGCGTTATACCAGGTCAGGCAGGCCATCCTCAAATTTTCTGTACTGGGCGGATTGCTGATGCCCTCATCGGAAACCAGGTTGTGAGTGGCGGTCATCCGTCCCAATCCGGAGTCAATCACGGTATACTGACAGAGTATAACGACAATAATGCGTCGTATGATGAGGTAGGGATCGACGCTCGTCAGTTCAAGGGTATTTTTATCCGCAACTTGGCACAGCTCTGGGCCCGAGGCGGGCATCAAGAACGTTACCGGACGTTCATCTTGAGAAATGCTGCCTCCGCGCTGCATTTTATGAACAGCAGCTATCAGTTCGGTGCGAACTGGTCCGCTCCAGTGGATACGGCCGATTTTGTGCGGCAAAGTTCGGCGATTGACCTGCTGAATGCGGCCCTGCTAATGCAGCACAGAAGCGGAGACTTGTCTTATCTCACTCCCCTTCTATTTCAGCATACAAAAGCGGCAGATTTGTCCTATCTCAGCCCGCTTCTATTGCCATAAGAGTTCAGGTCCGCCGATGGCCGCAGCGCCGCGATCATCCTGACGCCACATCCTTATCCCCGGAACCGCGTCTGGAGTTGATCAGCTGAAGTAGTGGCCCTGTTCGATGTCTTCTATCAGGCCGGGGTGGGTGGGCTTCCAGCCCAGGAGTTCCCGCGTCATGGCGCTGGAGGCGGGCATGTCGGTGCTGAGCAGGGGCACGAGCATGCCGCCGTATTCTTCGGCGGGCAGCGACCTGGCCGGCAGGTTCAGGTGCCGACCGATGGCCTCGGCGATCTCGCGGACGGGCACGCCTTCGTCGCCGACGGCGTTGAGCACTGCACCCGCGGGAGCCTGCTCGACGGCTAGCCGGTAGAGGCTTGCTGCATCTTTCACGTGGACGGCGGGCCAGCGGCTGGCCCCGTCGCCGATGTAGCCCGAGACGCCCTTGGCCCGGGCCATGGTGATGAGCTGGGGCACGAAGCCGTGGCGTTCTCCCTGGCCGTGCACCGAGCGGGGCAGCATGACCAGGCAGGCCCGGACGTCCCGGGCTGAGGCCGCGAGGGCGGCACGCATGTTGCTGATGCGGGCTGCGATCGGTCCGGCAGCGATGAGTTCGTCACGTTCGGTCGCGGAACGGCCGGGCGTGACAATCGTTGCGCCGGAGATCACCATGGGCTTGCCGGAGCCGGCGAGTCCGGTGGCAAACGTCTCGATGGCCTTGGCATCGGTCCGCGTCGCAGACTCGCTCACGCTGGGCACGACGAAGGCGAGGTGGATGACGCCGTCGCTGTCGAGGGTGCCGGCGCGCAGCACGCCGGTGTCGTTCAGGTCGCCGCGTAGCACCTCGGCGCCCATATCGGCGACTGTTTTGGCGGAGGCGTCCGAGCGGGCTAGCCCGAGGACCTGGTGGCCGGCACCGATGAGTTCGGGGACGACGGCCGAGCCGATCCAGCCGGAAGCGCCGGTGACGAAGATGCGCATGAAGTTCTCCTTGGTCGTGCTGCCGGCGAAGAGGACGTGCGGCGCGGACGCCGCGACCGGAACGCCGATGCGATCCAGTCGCATCGATTGTACCATGGCGATGCGACCAAGTCGCATCACATGGTTTCTCAAGTGATGCGATCCGGTCGCGCCACTTAGGATGTGATGGTGAGCAGATGGGCGCCGAATGCGCGTGAGCGTCTGGAGACCGCCGCATTGGACCTGTTCGTGGAGAACGGGTACGAGGAGACAACCGTCGCGCAGATCACGGATCGCGCGGGGTTGAACCGCGCTACATTCTTCCGGCACTTCGCGGATAAGCGGGAGGTCGTCTTCGGCGGGGAAGATCTGCTGGCCGGCCTGTTCGCCGATGCCATCCGGGCTGCGCCGCCGGGTGTGGCGCTCACCGAATGCCTGCAGGCGGCGCTCGCGGCCGTGGGAGTCGTGATGACTCCGCAGCGGCGGGCTGCGGCCGCCCGGCGGGTCCTAGTGGTCGCGGCGAACAACGAGCTGCAGGAGCGCGGACTACTGAAGCACGCTCGGATCGCCGGGTCGATCACCGCCGCCCTGCGCGAGCGAGGCACAGACGAACTGACTGCGCGACTGGGGGCGGAGATGGGCATGCTCGCGTTCAGCGTCGCCTTCGAGCGCTGGATGAAGACAACGGATGACGAACCGTTCCCGCCCTTCGCCGATGAGGCCTTGCGCGACCTGCGGGCGCGCGCCGCCGAGCTCGTCCTCCCGTCCCGCCTTTCAGCTTGACATGGACTCCGAAACAGGCCGAGGGCTGAGAATGAGCAAAGATCAACCGGCAAGTCCGGCAGTTCAGTGATCGATCGCTTGTTCGATCGCAGGTGGCTCAGCCGCCCCGGCGTTCGTCTGCCGACAGCAGGATGGTGTTGCCGTCCGGGTCGTTGATCATCATCCGGTAACCGCCAGTGCCCTGGCTCCAGGCAGGGACGATGGATGGTGAGAGGTACTACAGGCTACCCTTGCCCGGGCAGCCCCGTGACCTGCACGTGCTGGGCGAACCTGGCGAAGTCCCCGGTGTTCAAGGTGACTACCAGGTCGACTCCATGGACGAGCATCGTGGCG
>Ga0181525_10004863_pt1 | contig 10166 bp, 6 predicted proteins | sample PEATcosm2014_Bin_48_FD_121100 | JGI IMG/M metagenome (GOLD analysis project Ga0181525, IMG submission 121100) | Peatland microbial communities from MTU Mesocosm Facility, Houghton, MI, USA - PEATcosm2014_Bin06_10_metaG | ecosystem: Environmental > Terrestrial > Soil > Wetlands > Peat | place...
CGGGATTAATGGTGGCACCCGCAAAGATCGTTACCCCGACTCCCAGTTCCACGAAGCGTGAAAGATGAGCGCTGGGATGAATTACGTTCACTGGCTTTAATCCGCATGAACGGACTTCTTGAAATTTTTTGTCTCGAATGTAATTGTCACCGATTCCAATTGCTATGCCGTCGAGATCGATGGTATCTAGAAGCGCTCGCAAGCCGCCCGGAGAATGCAAAACCTGTATTCCTAGAATCTTGGCCCCAGCTCTCGCGGAATCGTCGTCCAAGATTCCAACTACTTCGCAAGACCCAGACGCAAGCAAAGCGTCCACAGTCACTTTACCGTGCCCTCCTGCTCCCCAAACAATCACCCGGCATCTGTCGTGGTTCATTTTCGGAGTCAAGCCAAGTCGTGCATTTTAACCGTGCCGTCTGCTCCGTAGATACCCGTGCCACGCAGTAATACAGGGATCGTGCGCACGAGAATCTTGACGTCCAGCCAGAGCGAATAGCGATCGACGTAGGCGATGTCCAGAACCACTCGTTGCTGCCAGGGAAGAAGATTTCTTCCTTGGAGCTGAGCCAGCCCGGTCAGACCGGGACGCATGCGAAGGCGTCGCGCTTGTACCGGCGAATATGCCGTTGCAATTTCTATGAAAGTCGGACGAGGTCCGACGACACTCATCTCGCCACGGAGAACATTCCAAAGTTGCGGAAGTTCGTCCAGGCTCCAGCGCCTCAGAAAGCGCCCTACGCGAGTGATTCGCGGGTCGGTCGAGGATGTCTCAAAACGATGTGCCGTATTCCGAGCGTCCTGGACCATGGTGCGAAATTTCCATTGATCGAAGGCTTTTCCGTCCTGGCCGGCGGCACGCAATTTAAAAAAAACACTTCCCGGAGAATCAAGGCACACGCTGAGAGCTATTAGCGCGAATACAGGAATTAGAAACAGCAGTCCAAGCACAGAAGCAACGACATCGAAAATACGCTTCAGCGATAGCTGAACTTTACGCGGCAATTTGCGGGCTCCGCAGAGGCGCAGCTTCAGACCGCACTGATACTGCAAGCCCTAAAATCGCGGAGAACACAAGGGCGTTCGCGGGGATGTAGAGATTAAAGTCGGCGAAGCTGTGCAGCAAGATGGCTACGATGCTTCCTGCGCAACCGAGAGCGACCACTCTTTCGAAATCCCGGTCGCTGAAGAGAAAAGTGCGCACGGCGCGAGCCAGTATCAGCACTATAGCTGCGAAAAGAAGGAGCGCGGCAGGAATGCCCAGGTCAGACGCAAATTCGAGGTAATCGTTGTGTGCATGGTTTACGAATTGGCCGAGGAAAGCAGTTTGCCCGCTGGTATAAGCGATCGGAAAAGTGCCGAGGCCGGTGCCAAACCATGGATGTTGTCGAATGAGAGGAAGTGCGTCGCGCCAGATAGAAACGCGGCTCGGACCGCCGAGGGAGTATTCATCACCAACGTTTTGAAATCTGGAAACGATGGGGCCGGGGCCAATCCAAAGAGCCAGGCCAATGCTCAGAACAATAAACATCGCTGCCAGCAGGGAACTCGTGGGTCCGTGAAATCGGGAAATTGCGATGAGGGCAAAAATGACGAGAACGGAAGCGGTTGCCGCCAGGATACCCATCCTTGACCGCGAGAAAATAAGGGCGGCGCAGAGTATTACTGAAACACACAGCCACAGGATCAGCTTCTGGAGGCCCGATCTTGCGATCAGACTTCTGAAGCTCGTGCTCCTGTCACGATTCCCGCGCAATTTCGCGTATTCGTAAAATACCAAAGCCAAACTGAAGGGAAGGATCATTTCGAGAAAGCCCGCGTAGTGATTGCGGTTGATATAGGTACCGGTGGCTTCCTCGAGGTCAAATTTTTTCACGTAGGCGAAGATTTGTTGCCAGCCGGTCAAGTACTGCACCATGCCGTAGAACGCTTCAAAAGTTCCGAGAGCGACAAGAGAAGCGATAAAGAATTTATTGCGACGGCGATCCTGGCTGACGATTCGAGCAAAGTAAAAGGCGACGAAGCAAGTAAGCAGGATGAATAAACGGGCACGCGTAGCGTGAGGCTCGAAACTAAGGTATCCAGCGAGCACACCAGCCATGGGAGTTTCGCGCCCGGCAGTGCGATGCAGCCAGGATTCCGGCAAAGGACAAAGCTGCAGCAATACGACGCTGGTTAACAATGCCGGAATGACAAGCGATTTCGCAGATAAGCGAAACGCGGATTCCGGCGCGCTCGCGACAAAGAAGGCGCCCACGCCGAAAAATAAAAGTTGAACGATCGCAAAGGAAATTTTCCCGGTGCCACCGAACGCAAGAACAGCCAGCGCCAACCCAACAGTGAGTGAAGTTTGAACAAGTATCGCGATAGGCGCGTCAATCGAGGACGGCACTAAGACAAATTCGCCGGCGCGCGCATCAACCTTTGTGGCCATTATTTTCCTGGTGATAACCGTAGGAATAATAATCACTCTTGGCGTCGGCAAAATTGATGGTGGCTCCGAGAACGTGCGAGCCGGCGTCGACAGCGGAAGCATACGCGCGATGAACGAGCTCGCGCGGGGTGATCCCGCCACCGACAACCAGGATTACGCCGTCAACAAGAGTGGCGAGAACGCGGCTATCGGCGAGATTCAGCAGCGGCGGAGAATCGAGCACCACGAACTTATATTCTTTCGAGGCTTCGCGGATCAACACCGGCATGTAATCCGATGAGAGCAAGTCCGCCGGGTTCGGCGGCACGGGCCCGCTGGGGAGCACAGAGAGACCGATCGGCGCGGCCTGTGACAGAAGGCTTCGCCAATCCGGATTTCCAGTGAGGAAGTTTACGAGGCCCGCGGTATTTGGGACTCCGAAAAATTTGTGAAGGCTTGGGCGGCGCAAATCGGCGTCAATGAGAAGGACTTTTTCTCCCAGTTGAGCGAGCGACACAGCAAGATTGGCTGCCACGGTGGTTTTACCTTCACCACCCTTCGCGCTCGTTACCAGCAAAGTTCGCGGCGGATGTTTTGCGGTGGAAAGCAAAACGGAAGTGCGCAATTCGTGAAAAGCCTCAGCCAGAGGACTGTTTTGGCCATTGCCTTCGATTCGATTCCAAGAGGGGACGATGCCATTGCTTCCATATTTGTCATTCGCCAGGTGGCGCGCGCGTGCGTACAAGCCGTGTCCATTGCCGTTAGTGGAAGATGCAATTGCGGGGACGGACGCGAGCGCCGGTAATTGCAGAAAGCGCTCAATTTCTCCGGCGGTCTTGAACGAATTGTCGAGATGCTCCTGCAAAAATGCAGCGCCGATTCCGAGGCCGAGGCCCAAGAGAAGCGACAGAGACAGGTTGAGCGGAATCCGAGGACTGTCGGGTTTCTTGGGCGGATATGCGGGATCGATCACCCGGATGTTCGTCGCTTTCATGCTGGTCGAAACGCCGGTCTCTTTCAATTTTTCGAGCAGACCCACGTATAGCTGTTTATTCGTGTCTGCTTCGCGTTTGAGAATGTTGTACTGCACGGACTTTTCAGCGATGAGGTCCGCTTCGCGTTGCTGGTCTTTGAAAGCTTGTCGCAGCATATTTTCGCGCTCGACCGACGCGCGGTAATCGTTGGTGATGGCCTTCGCCGCGCGCTCGCGTTCGCCCGACAAAGTCGATTGCGCCTCGTCAATCTGGCTTTGTAATTCTTTCACTTGCGGGTAGTCGGGATTGAAAATCGAAGACAGGCGAGAGCGTTCGCGCTCGAGTTCGGCCAATTTTTCGGTGAGGTCCTGCATCAATTTATTATTGAACACGCCGGGAAGAGACGCGAAATCCCCCTGCTGCACCAGCAAGTACAGCGATTCCTTTTCGTAACGGTCCGCTTGCGACTTAGTGAGCTCTTCCTGCAACTGGCGGAGTCTTTGGGTGACGATGTTTTCCGATGTTCCCTTGTCCGTCTCGAGGAACAGAAGCCCGTTATCGCGAGCGTACTGCTGCAGATCATCCTCTGACTTCTCCAGCTTCGATTTCATCCCGAGGAGTTGCTGCGACAGCCATTCAGAAGCTTTTTGAGAAGCCTGCCAGCGAGCTTCGAGATTCTGCTGAATGTAAGTCGCGGCAAGTGTGTTGACAACTTGCGCGGCCAAATTTCTGTCGTTGGACTCGAAGCTGAGTTCGACGAGACGGCTGCGTTTCAGCGGCTCAACGTCGAGGCGATCTTGGAATTTCTTGAGCACTTCATTGTCGATCACCGACTCGGGCGAGACACTGCCTTCCGCAGCGACAGTCGGAGACAAAGAAGCTTCCTGTTTCGGGCGATTCCACCAAGACGCGGGCTGATTAAATTCCGCGAGCCGGTCCAGCTTGAGATCGGCAATCACGCGGCGCGCGAGATTCTCGCTTTTCAATATTCGGTACTGCGTTTCCAGATAGGTGTCGGAGATGCTTTCCACCTGAAAAAGCTCTTGCAGCGTGGGCACGTCCGGATTTTCCTTTTGAATTTCCACCAGCACGCGCGCGCGATAGACGGGTTTTTCCTTCAGAGTGGCGAAAAGTCCGATGGTGAAAACCACAAAAGCAATCGTGAGTATCGTGGCGCGACGCTTCTTTATGACCCGGCCGTATTCAACCAGGTCGGGGACTTTTTCGAATTCCTCAACCTCAAACGAGGGAGGAGCGGTCGCGCGGCGTTTTGCGATCGCCGCCGGCGCGGTGTCGTAGAGACTGATTTTGGTTTCTTGATCCATCAGCGCCAGATGATGAGGCCGCTGGCGGTTGCGACGACGGCCTCGGTTCCTTTATAAAGCACGGTTTTTCCCGAGCTATTCGGGACGAATACTATGTCCGCCGCCTTTAGCGGAGTGTCGGGAGTTTTTCCCGCGAGCACTTTTCCCAGATCGATAGGGAACTCGACGCGCTTGCCGGTTTTTTCGTCCGTCCGAATTATCTTCGTACGGCTCTTGGCAGCAGTCGCGTTCAACCCTTCCGCGAGCGCGATGGCCTTGAGGACGGACATATTCTGATCGGTCTTAAGCACGAATCCGCCAGGCTTTTTGACGTCGCCAATGACGTAAACGATGCCGCCGCGGGTAACTTTGACGATGTCGCCAGGATAAACGGCGAAGTTGTATCGGTCGTCACCGGATTCGAGCAAATCCTTCAGATTTATTTTTATCGTGTCGTTATCGTTCGGGTCGGCAACTGCATCTGCGGCGTCGGGATTCGCGGTGCCGCGATTCGAATCCGAGCCGAAATGCAGGCCTGCGCCGCGCATGACGAGCACTTGGTCACCAGCATCGTCGGCCAGCCCTTCGGCCATAGAAAGCATTTCCAGCACAGTCTTCGTGCCGCGAATTTGAAAGACGCCGGGCTTCTTAACCGCGCCGACGACGGAGACGGGATGGCTCTCGACAGTGGTGACAAAAACACCGACGTGCGGATCCTTCATGTATTGGCGCAGCCTCACTTCCAAGGTTCCTTCGAGCTCGCGCGCGGTGAGCCCTGAGGATTGAACGGCGCCGAGCAACGGCATGGAGATTTCTCCTCCGGCTGAAACACGGAGCGAACGATTCAGGTCCGGCGCTTCAAATACATTTATTTCGAGGAGATCGTGGGCACCGATTCGATATTCGCCTGGCTCGCTGTCCGCTGAAGGAGCTGCGAGCGATGAATTCAGCTGCTCGAGACGCCGATTTAAATCTTCGGTTGTCCCGGCCTGACCGGGCTTCCCCGTTCGATTGGGGTCTTCTTGGACGGTCTGCGGGTGTGATACCGGAGGGCATAACAGGACGCAGGCGCCGAGTAGCGTCGCGAAAAAAGTAAGCCGCCTTTCAATGAGCCTTTGCATTGAAATTGGTGTTCGATGCCGCGCCCGCAAATATTTCCGCGCGTGAGTGTTATCCCATGCACAGCTACATGTCAAGTACTGGGAGTAGTGGTTACTCTCTTCTGTAGTGGTGCAAAGACGCAATTCGATGTACAACCGCCCGAAACACGCAGGGCGAGACCGAGCGAGCTAAATTGCACGTCAGCGCACCGCAACTGGGCCTCTGGGAGCCAACAGAAAAAAACTGCCGGATGTTTCTGCCAGAGAGCGTAGACTCGGTGTCGCTTCTAGCTGCACTTCTTCATGCGTATTGAATTGATAGGTTCTGTTGCTGCGATGTGCTGGACGACGCGAGTCCTTGTTTGACGATGGATACGAGCACCACATCACGATGCAATCGGGGCTAATGGTTTCCAGAAATGGACAATAGTTTGCATACCGGGAATTTACAGCCCCGAGAGCGGTGGTATGAGTGAAGAAAACAAAGGACCTACGGACCGGAGGTTTGAGGTTGATTTGGTTACGGAAGTGCAATAGGATCGGCAGGCAATTATTAGGGGAGGATTCGAATGACGTTTAAGGGTGCGGTGCGTTTTGGAGTTCTGATCGCTTTTGCAGCTGTTTCCGCCGGCATAGCTTGGGCGGACGGCAGCAGCCTTCCAGATCCCAAGGTAGAAATAACTGCGCCGGAGGACGAACCAGTGTGCTCGCCTGGTGAAAATTCTGCTTTCTGCTTTTCTGGTGATACCATAACGATCGACGGGACGATCGACAGCTCGGCCGTCTTCACCTATGACGGTGCGACCACTCTCGAAACGCTATTCATCGACGTTACTCCCACTATTCCACACGACTTCTACTCCTGCAACATCGTGGCAATTACTAACGCTGCATTTAACTCTGGACCGTGCTTGACGAGTTCGGATAGCACGCCTACAGAGCTTATCTTTGCGGCTACTTGCAATGGCGTGGGTTGCGACGGACTCTCGTCGTTCGAGGGAGTTGGAGCGGACGTCGATATGCCTGAGCCGGCAGAGGCAGATCTGTTGCTGTTCGGCGTTGGCGGTGTATTCCTCCTCGGATTCGGTGGGCGGAAGGGCTGGAAAGTAATTGGGGCTAGCCAAGTCAGCTAAGACGGTCGGCCCAGAGTCTAAACTAGATCTGTCCCTCTGTTTTCAGTCATCTGGATCTTAGTCGTCTCTTCGTTTACCCTTGAATACCGGTTTAGCGGATGGGGTTCCTGCTCGCTCTTCCTCAGTGGTATCAAGCCCGAACGGGCCTTCCTTGCGTTCCTATTCAGCGGCGAAAGCCTAGCTCTCCCGCCCCGTTGACCTATGGCTTCTTAGTTGAATACTTCTTGATCAAAGCGTCAAATTGCGGGTTGTTGCGGAGATTATCCAGATCTGGATCAACCGCTGCGTTTTCAGCGGAGTAGTGGCCCTGGAGCGCATCTTCCAGGAGCGCGAGCGCCTGGCTCGACTTTCCGGTCAGGGCGTCGATCTGGGATTCCGTATAGATTATGTTGACGTCCTTCTTGTCTTGCGCCCGAGCGCGCCGGATAAAGTTCTCCGCTTCCTGAGGATTGCCAATTTTGGCGTACGTTAACGCAATCTCCGCCATTACTGTCGCGTCTTGTGGATTCGTCTGCAATTCTTTGTAACCAAGGGAGATCGCTCGCTGATACGCATCCTTGGCCTTGTCCGCTTGTCCCGAACCGCGATAAGCGTCACCCAAATTCACGACTGTGACGGTATCATTTGGGTTGAGCTCTACAGCCTTCTCGAATGCCTGAGAGGCCTCGCCGAACCGCTTTAAGAAAAAGTAGGCCGTACCAATGTTCGAGTAGGCGCCAGAAGACGGTTCAATCTGGATAGCCTTCTCCAAGAATGGAATCGACTCGGTGTATTTGCCTTGCTGAACCAGCACGCCCCCGGCATTTTCGAACCCCGCATTGACGTCCGGTTCTAGCACAGTAACTTTCTTGAAGGCCTGCAGGGCCTTTTCGTATTCGCCGACCTCATAGTAGGCGTTGCCGAGAGAATTTTGGTTGATCCAGTAGTAGGGATTGAGGTCGATGGCCTTTTGATAGGCTTCTATCGCGCGGGGTGCATTGCCGCTCGCCAAATAAACGTTACCCAAACGCCGATAGACGTCGTCTGAATTCGGCGCCAAAGCTTGAGCCCGGTTCAGCTCGGCAATTGCTTCGGGATACTTGCCGGTGGCACGATAAACGGCGCCGAGCATCCAGTGCACTTCCGGAAGTTTATCGTTGAGCTGTTGAGCTTGTTGCGAAGCGGCCAGTGCCTTCTGGGTCCAAAAGGCATCCTTCTTAATCGCATACATCCGCAAGCTGGCTTGGGCCACTCCCGTGTATGCCAGAGCAAACTTTGGGTCTTCTTTCAATGCCTGATCGTAGAAATCGAGGGCTGCCTGAATGCTTTTAGCGTCGTTTCCGCGCAGGGAATTGCGCCCACGAAGGTAAAAGTCATATGCCGCGACGTTATCCGTGGGGCGCGCCACTGATTTGGCAAGCTCCTCATTCGTCGGGGTGATGGTGAGCGCAGAGACCAATTGATTGTAAATCTGATCTTCAAGGGCGAAGAGGTCCCCGGTGACGCCATCGAATTCATGGGTCCAGCGGCGCTTGCCTTCGGCGGCGTCCTGCAGACTCAGGACCACGCGAATTTTATCGCCTTGCCCTTGAACTGTTCCCTGAACGAGGAGGTTCACACCCAGCTGTCGAGCGATCTTCTCGAGAGGCTGCTTCTGATCAACTTTCGCAACGGCTTCACCGGTAGTCACGTGGACTTCAGTCAACTGAAATAATTTTGCCGAAAGCGCTTCCTCAATGCCTTGAGCCAAGTAGCCGAGTTGCGACGGGTCGCCAAGCACTTGGAGCGGAAGCACAGCAATGATTCGGCCGCTAGCGACGGGCGGGACACCGGAGACGCTCGAAGTTCCCTTGCCGCCAGGGAGGATCAGGTGGCGCACCGGGGGGATAGCAAATGCCAGAGCAATTAGCAGGACAACACCGCCGGCGGCCCATACCCAGCGCCGCTCCGCGAACTCCGGGATCTGGATCTGTATGCTGGAGCCACTGCGTGACACGCCGCTACTCGACGGTGTCCTACCACCTTGAAGGTCAGCTAGTATTTCATAAGCACTTTGGTAACGATCCGCAACATCCTTTTCGAGGCAGCGCATGATGATGCGAACCAACCAATTCGGCAGGTCCGCGTTAATCAGCTTCGGGCTCTTTGGCTTTTCCTGAATTCTCTGATACATCACCTTCAGTGTGGATTCGCCGGTGAAGGGGACGTCCCCTGTCACCATCTCGTAGAGAATCAAACCAAAGGCGTAGAGGTCGGCGCGCTGATCCGCGGGCTTGCCTTCCACTTGCTCGGGCGACATGTAACGCGGAGTGCCCAGGAAAGCTCCGGTGCGGGTCATGCCAATCGCGCTTTCTTCAAAGGATTTCGCGAGGCCGAAATCGCAAACGAAAACTTGATCGTCATTGCCGATCAGAAGGTTTTGCGGTTTCAGATCCCGGTGTACCACGCCTTCGGCATGCGCGGCCGCCAGCGCCTCCGCAATCTGTTGAGAAAATTTCAAAACGCGATCGAGCGGCATCTTCGGGTTTTCCCGAATGATGTGCTGCAGATCCTTGCCCTGGATGTAGGCCATGGAGATGAACCGCACTCCGCCCACTTCCCCCATATCGTGAATGCGCAGAATATTTTTGTGCGAAATCTTACTGGCGAGCACCAACTCCTGCTTGAAACGTTTCAGAGCGTCGGCCTGCCCGATGGCTCCCTCGCGAACCACCTTGATGGCGACGGTGCGATCCAATTCTTTGTCGTAGGCCTTATAGACCCGCCCCATGCCGCCTTGGCCTAAGAGCGATTCAATGCGGTAGCGCGTTCCGAAATCGCTGCCGAGGGTGATAGCGGCAGGATCGACCATCTGAATTGTTTCTGAATCCATATCTGCGGAGGAGAGAAGAGGGGTGCTGCATTCCTTGCAGGAAGTTGCGAAGTCCGGGTTTGCCGTGCTGCAGTGCGGACAATTCATCATAAGAGACGGCCGGGCGGACGGAAAGCTCTCCGATTCTGCGATTATCCGGCAACGGGGTCTTGTCTGCAACTACTAGCGATATTTAATGTGGCACTCATATCACTTGCGTCCGTTCCATAGCCTGTTCCAGACTTTGGAGCAGAACCCTCTAGAGAAGCTGTCCCACAATATGGCCGTCAGAATTACGGCTTGCTGTATGCAATACAGTGGCTGGCGGCCCTTCGCGACTGTCCGAATCGCAGCGTCAGACTGGTCCGCCCAAAAGCATCTCCGGCACGCATGGTGGATATGCTAACCTGATCGA
>Ga0181525_10004864_pt1 | contig 10165 bp, 9 predicted proteins | sample PEATcosm2014_Bin_48_FD_121100 | JGI IMG/M metagenome (GOLD analysis project Ga0181525, IMG submission 121100) | Peatland microbial communities from MTU Mesocosm Facility, Houghton, MI, USA - PEATcosm2014_Bin06_10_metaG | ecosystem: Environmental > Terrestrial > Soil > Wetlands > Peat | place...
GCCGGCGGCGAGAGCGTGGGCGACATCGTGGTGGAACACACGCCCCTCACCGCCGTGGACGTCCCCGCCTCGCGCGCCCCCAGCATGATCGACGAATACCCCATCCTCGCCGTCGCCTGCGCCTCTGCGCGCGGCATCTCGCGCCTGCGCGGCCTGTCCGAACTGCGCGTCAAGGAAAGCGACCGCCTGTCCGCCACCGCCGCCCTGCTGCGCGCCAACGGCGTGCGCGTGGAAATCGAGGGCGACGACCTCATCATCCACGGCACCGGCACGCCGCCCGGCGGCGGCCTGGTGGAAACCCACATGGACCACCGCCTCGCCATGAGCGCCCTGGTCCTCGGCCAGATCACGCAAACCCCCGTCACCATCGACGACGCCACCTTCATCGACACCTCCTTCCCCGGCTTCATCTCCCTCATGCGCGGCCTCGGCGCCGCCATCACCGCTTCATGATCATCGCCATTGACGGCCCCGCCGCCGCCGGCAAAGGCACCCTCGCCCGCCGCCTCGCCGCCGCCCTGAACCTCCCGTATCTCGACACCGGCCTGCTCTACCGCGCCGTAGGCCGCCGCGTGCTGGACGCCGCCGCCGATCCCGCCGACCCCGCAGCCGCCGCCCACGCCGCGCAAACCCTCACCCCCGAAGACCTCGCCCGCACCGACCTGCGCGACAGCACCGCCAGCAGAGCCGCCAGCCAGGTCGCCTCCATCCCCGCCGTGCGCGCCGCCCTCCTCGCCTTCCAGCGCAATTTCGGCAACGCCCACGGCGCCGTGCTCGACGGCCGGGACATCGGCACCATCATCTTCCCGGACGCCGACATCAAACTCTTCGTCACCGCCAGCCTGGCGGCCCGCGCCCAGCGCCGCTACGCCGAACTCCAGGCCAAAGGCGACCCCGTCTCGTATGAGGCCATCCTCGCCGACGTCGCCGCGCGCGACGAAGCCGACCGCACCCGCGCCGCCGCCCCCCTCATCCCCGCCCCCGACGCCACCCGACTCGACACCACCGACCTCGACGCCGACGCCGCCTTCGCCGCCGCCCTCGCCCTCATCCGCGAGAAATCCCCTACGTAACCCCCACCCTCGCTTGTAAAACCCAGGCAATGGCCCATTATCTCCGGTAACAACCAAGCAAAACCGGGAGCCGCCACATGGCAACGCATAATTATCAGTTGCTCATCAAAAACATCCTCAAGACGCCCCTCGCCCAGGCCACCCGCAAGGAAATCGTCTATCGCGGCGACCTGCGCTTCACCTACCCGGAATTCTCCGAGCGCGTTCACCGCCTCGGCGGTGCGCTTCTGGCGCTTGGCGCCAAAACCGGCACCCGCATCGCGGTCATGGACTGGGACTCCCACCGCTACCTCGAATCCTACTTCGCCATCCCCATGCTCGGCGCCACCCTGATGATGGTGAACATCCGCCTGAGCCCGGAACAAATCGCCTACACCATCGACCATTCGGGCGCCGAAATCCTCCTCATCAACAAGGATTTCTACCCCGTCTGCGCGCAAATCCGCGACAAGCTCCCCAAGGTGAAACACTTCATCTGCCTGGCCGATGACGGCATCGGCGAAGACAACAACTACGGCGACCAATATCTCGGCGAATACGAAGCCCTGCTCAAAGCCGCCGACCCGGTCGCCGAATTTCCCGACTTTGACGAAAACACCACGGCCACCACGTTTTACACCACCGGCACCACCGGCAACCCCAAAGGCGTGTACTTCTCCCACCGCCAGCTCGTCCTGCACACGCTCACCCTCATGTCGACCATCCTCATGGCCGGGCTGAACGGCCGCATCTCGCGTGAGGACGTCTATCTCCCCCTCACCCCCATGTTCCACGTCCACGCCTGGGGCATGCCCTACGTCGCCACGCTCATGGGCATGAAGCAGGTCTATGCCGGGCGCTTCCTCCCCGCCGTGGTGCTCAAGCTCCTGGCCACCGAGGGCGTCACCTTCTCCCATTGCGTGCCCACCATCCTGCACATGATCCTCACCGCCCCCGAGGCCCAGGAAATCGACCTCAACGACTGGAAAGTCATCATCGGCGGCTCCGCCATGCCCCAATCCCTCTGCCGCGCCGCCCTGGCCCGCGGCATCGACGTCTTCACCGGCTACGGCATGTCCGAAACCTGCCCCATCCTCACCCTCGCCCAGCTCAAACTCGACGCCGACCCCGGCTCCCCGGGTTCCGACCGGGACATCGCCATCCGCTGCTCCACCGGCCTGCCCGGCGCCCTGGCGGAAGTCTCCATCGTCGATGACGCCATGAACCACCTGCCCCATGACGGCATCGCCGCCGGCGAAATCGTCACCCGCACCCCCAGCCTCACCGCCGGCTACACCAAAAACCCGGAAGCCTCGGAAACCCTCTGGAAAGGCGGCTGGCTCCACACCGGCGACATCGGCAGCATCGACGCCAACGGCTACCTGCACATCATGGACCGCAGCAAAGACGTCATCAAAACCGGCGGCGAATGGATCTCCTCCCTCGCCCTCGAAGACATCATCCTGCGCCACCCCGCCTTGAGCGAATGTGCCGTCATCGGCATCGAGAACGCCCGCTGGGGCGAACGCCCCATCGCCATCGTCGTCCTGAAACCCGACGCCGAAGCCACCGAAGAAGAAGTCAAAGCCGTCGTCCGCGCCCACGTAGACTCCGGCGAACTCTCCCGCTTCGCCATCCCCGACCAGGTCATCTTCGCCCAGGCCCTGGAAAAAACCTCCGTCGGCAAACTCGACAAAAAACGCATGCGCGCGATTTACGGGACCGTGGCGCAGGTCTGAGGCAAGCAAGGCCAGGGGGCTCTGCCCCCTGGACCCCCGCCAACGGTAGCACCGTTGGATTGGCAAAAATAAGGTTATGAAAAAGGGCCTCACCTGCACGGGAGTTTAAACTCCCGGAGGTGAGGCCCTTTTTCATAACCTTGTCTCGCGGATCGAACGCCGCTCGCGTTCGCGGGGTCCAGGGGCAGCGCCCCTGGCCTTACTTGCGACCGCCCGCGCCCTAATTAAACGCGTAGGCGTCCATGCGCAGGAAGCCGAATTCGACGGAGCTGTGGAGGCGGTTGGCGGTGGGGGATGGGCCTGCGGCGGCGAGGGCGAGGTGGAGGGGGAGGAGGTGTTCTTCGGTGGGGTGTTCGTCGGCGGCGTGGGGGGCGAGGGTTCGGTAGTGGGTTAGGGATTCGGTGTTGGCGGCGAGGATTTCGCGGTCCATCCAGGTGGAGAATTCGGTGATGTCGGCGGTTTCGGGGGCGTCGAGCTCGGGCATGCCGTGGCGGAAGCGGCGCAGGTCGTGGGTGAAGCTGCCGCTGCCGATGATCAGGATGTCTTGCGCGCGCAAGGGGGTCAGGGCGGCGCCTAGGGCGGCGTGGTGGGCGGGGCCCAGTTGGGTTTGCAGGGAGAGTTGCAGGACGGGGATGTCGGCTTCTGGGTAGGCGAGGAGGAGCGGGACCCAGGCGCCGTGGTCGAGGCCGCGGGCGGGGTCGATACCGGCGGGGAAGCCGGATTTGGTGAGGAGGGTGGCGACTTCCGAGGCCAAAGCGGGGGCGCTGGGGGGTGAGTAGCGCAGGCCGTAGAGCGCGGGGGGGAAGCCGTAGAAATCGTGGATGGTGGTGTTTTGGGGGGGCGCGTTCAGCATCGGGGATTTGGTTTCCCAGTGCGCGGAGGCGACGAGAATCGCTTTGGGGCGGGGGAAGAAGGTGCCGAGCGATTCGAGGAAGGCGCGGGCGGGCGTGTCCATGATGGCGGTCATGGGCGAGCCGTGGCTGATGAAGAGGGTTGGGAGCATGGGGTTAGTTTGGGGTGCGGTCAGGGTTTGTGCAAGCGGTTATTCGGCCGCGCGCTGGGCCAGGCGGAAGGGGTCGGCGGGGTAGGTGCCGAGGATTTTGATTTCGGTGGAGAAGAAGGCGAGTTCCTCGAAGGCGAGGCGCAGCGACGGGTCGTCCGGGTGGCCGTCGACTTCCGCCAGGAACTGGGTGGCGGTGAAGCTGCCGTTGACCATGTAGCTTTCCAGCTTGGTCATGTTGACGCCGTTGGTGGCGAAGCCGCCCAGCGCCTTGAAGAGGGCGGCGGGGACGTTGCGGACGTTGAAGAGGAAGGTGGTCATGAGGTGCGGGGTGCCGGGCGGATAGGGGACCGGGGCTTTGGCCATGACGTAGAAGCGGGTGGTGTTGTGGGCGGCGTCTTCGACGTTGCGGCGCAGGATTTTCAGGCCGTGCAGCTCGGCGGCGAGGGAGGAGGCGATGGCGGCGTCCTCGATGCTGGCTTTGGCGGCGACGATTTCGGCGGAACCGGCGGTGTCGTATTCGACGACCGGGCTGGCGCCGAGTTCGCGCAGCAGGCTGCGGACCTGGCCCAGCGCCACCGGGTGGGAGTGGATGCGCTTGAGGGTTGCCAGCGTGGCGCCCGGCGGGGCGAGGAGGCAGTGTTCGATGCGCAGGAATTTTTCGGCGATGATGGTCAGGCCGCTATTGGGGAGCAGCGCGTGCATGTCCGGCACGCGGCCGGCCAGGGAGTTTTCCGGCGGGAGCATGGCGAGGTCGGCGGCGCCTGCGTGCACGGCCTCGATGGCGGCTTCAAAGGTTTCGCAGGGCAGGGTGGTGGCGTCCGGGAAGGCGATGCGGCTGGCGAGGTCTGAGTAGGCGCCGGGCTGGCCCTGGAACGAGATGGTGGTCATTTTTGGGTGGCTCCCAGGTTTTTGCGGGCGAAGTCGAGGTCGGCCTGGGTGTCCACGCCGTAGGGCGCGGCGGGGACGCGGGCGGCGGCGATGTGCATGCCGGCTTCCAGGGCGCGGAGTTGTTCGAGTTTTTCGCGCAGTTCCAGGGGCGAGGGCGGGAGCGCGACGAAGCGGGCCAGGGCGGCGCGGCGGTAGGCGTAGATGCCGATATGGTGCCAGAGCGGGCCGGGGCCGGAGGGGACGGGGTGGCGCGAGAAGTACAGCGCCGGGGCGATTTTTTGGTCGCCGGTGAAGGCGCAGACGCATTTGACGACGGAGGGGGTGTTGGCTTCCTCGGTGCTGACGATGGGGGCGACGAGGGTGGCGATGTCGTAGGCGGGGTCGGCCAGGGGGGCGAGGACGGCTTGCAGGTAGGCGGGGGCGATGCTGGGGAGGTCGCCTTGCAGGTTGATGATGATGTCGTGTTTTTGCTCCGGGTCCGCCAGGTTCAGCGCGGCGAAGATGCGGTCTGAGCCGGAGGGCAGGTCCGGGTCCGTGAGGATGGCGGTGCCGCCGGCGGCGCGGACGGCTTCGGCGATTTCCGGCTCGCCGCAGGCCACGGCCACCGGGCCCAGGGCGGCTTCCTGCGCGCGGCGCAGGACATGCACGATCATGGGCTGGCCGGCAATGTCGGCCAGGACTTTGTTGGGCAGGCGGGTGGAGCCGAGGCGGGCGGGAATGAGGATTATGGGGGTCATGGCCGGGAGTCTCTTACATGCTGCTTGTGGCACCTGCCTAAATCGCTATAGGGGTAAGTGCAATTGCAGGAATAATGTGAGAGGGAATGGGCATGAGCGGTAAAGGCAAAGATAGCCTGCTGGGCAACAAAATCGCAGCCGGATTGCTGACCGCTGGGCTGGTTTTTTGGGGTGCGAACCGGGTGGCCAGCGTGGTGGTCTCGGATGAGGCGCCGAAGACTCCGGCGATTGCCCTTACAGCACTGCCGAGCGCCGCGGCGCCGGTGGCCGTGGCGATGGGGCCGGGGTCGATCATTCCGCTGCTGGGCGGCGCGGATGTGGCCAAGGGGCAGGCTTTTGTGCAGCAGCAATGCTCGGCTTGCCATACGCTGGGCCAAGGCGGCGCGGCGGGCGTGGGGCCGAATCTGTATGGCGTGGTGGGCGGGCCGATGTTTGCCGCAGCGGGCTTTACCTATTCGGCGGCGGTGAAGGCCGTGGCCAAGGGGAACTGGGCGTACGATACGATCAGCGCCTGGCTTTATGCGCCTGCGAGTTTCGCTTCGGGGACGGCGATGTCTTATCCCGGGATTAAGAACGATCAGACGCGGGCCGATGTGGTGGCGTATTTGCGCACGCTGTCCGCGGCACCCCTGGCGCTGCCGACTCCGGCGCAGGTGCAGGCGGCGAGCGCTGCGGCGGCTCCGGCAGCGGCTCCGGCGGTGGCGGCTGTTCCGGCGGCGCCTTCGATGGATACGCTGTTTGCGGGTGCCGATGTGGCCAAGGGCCAGGCGCTGGTGACGCAGCAATGCTCGGCTTGCCATACGTTTACCAAAGGCGGGGCGGCGGGTGTTGGGCCGAATCTGTACGGGATTGTCGGGGCGAAGGCGTTCTCCCAGGCTGGGTTTACCTATTCGGCGGCGGTGAAGGGCAAGGCCGGTGTCGTTTGGACGGCGGATACGCTGAGCGACTGGCTGCTCAGCCCGCAGACTTATGCGCCGGGGACGGCGATGGGCTTTCCGGGCGTGAAGAATGATCAGACCCGCGCGGATGTGATTGCGTATTTGAACAAGAACTCCGATACCCCGGTTAAATTGCCGGGGACTTAAAGCATGTCTTGGATGACGATAGCCGAAGCGGCGCTGGATGCGGCGGGGGCGGTGATTCGACCGTATTTCCGCGCGGGCGTGCTGGCGGATGATAAGCTGGATGAGAGCCCGGTGACGGTGGCGGACCGGCAGGCCGAGCAGGTGCTGCGCACGGTGCTGGCCGGGGCGTTCCCGGATTACGGCATCATCGGCGAGGAGTTTCCGCCGGTGAATGCCGGGGCGCGGTACGTTTGGGTGATCGACCCGATTGACGGCACGCGGGCGTTTATTACCGGACGGACGAGCTTTTGTACGCTGCTCGGGCTGCTGGAGGATGGCGTGCCGGTGCTGGGGTATATCGACCAGCCGGTGACGGGTGAGCGCTGGCGCGGCGGGCGGGAGCTGCCGGCGGCGTTTACCGGCAAGTTCGGCGGGCGGATTGGGCCGAGGCCGGGGACTGTGCTGGCAGGGGCGGAGCTGTCCTCCACCGCGCCGGAGATGTTTGATGCGCAGGCGGCGGCGCGGTTTGCGCGGCTGCAGGCCAAGTGCCGCCGGGTGTATTGGGGCGGGGATGCCTACGCTTACGGGCTGCTGGCGCTGGGTCAGGTGGATGTGGTGGCCGAGAGCGGGCTGAAGCCTTGGGACTGGGCGGCGCTGGCGCCGGTGGTGGAAGCGGCCGGCGGCGTGGTGACGGACTGGGCCGGGCAGAAGCTGCGGCTGGGTTCCGATGGCTCGGTGCTGGCGGCGGCGAATGCGGCGCTGCACGCGCAGGCGCTGGAGGCGCTGAGGTGAAGGGGAAGCGGTTCTTTTTTGAAAAAAAGAACCAAAAAACTTTTGTAACTCTGGGCCTGGGGTGGTGAAGCCGCCACAGCCCATGCCCCGGATTCATAAAAGTTTTTTGCGCGCTTTTTTTCAAAAAAGCGCTGCTTTCTTCATCGGCTTGAGTTTATGTTCGGCGCCTGCCTGGGCGGATCAGGCGATCATCAGTTTGGATGGGACGGTGGCGGGGCCATCGGCGGCGAACGTGGCGGCGCCTAAGGGCGGCGTGCTGACGGTGGGGGCGCTGGGGGCGTTTGATAATTTTAATCCGTTTATTCTGCGGGGGAATGCGCCGGATACGGTGTGGCAGGTGTGGCAGCCGCTGTTTAAGTTTTCCGATACCGATAATGTGACCGAGTATGCGGAGGTGGCGCGCGCGGTGCGGGTGCGCCCCGGGGCGGTGACGTTTTTGCTGGATCCGCGCGCGAGGTTTTCCGATGGCGTGCGGGTGACTTCGGCGGATGTGGTGTGGACGTATCGGACGCTGGTGGCCCAGGGGTTGCCGCTTTATGCGGCGGAGTATGGGCAGGTGGCGGGGGTGCGCGCGCCGGATGATGAGACGGTGGTGTTTACGCTGAAGGCTGGGGCGGGGCCGGATACGGTGTTTAATCTGGCGGGGATGGACGTGCTGCCGGAGCATTTTTGGGCTGGGCGGGATTTTTCGGCGCCGCTGCGGGATTTTCCCGTGGGCTCGGGGCCGTACCGGGTGACGGGGGTGAGCTGGGGGAGTTCCGTGAGCTATGCGCATGTGCGGGATTGGTGGGCGGCGGGGCTGCCGGTGGATACGGGGGCGGATAATTTTGACGGCGTGACCGAGTTGTTTTTTCAGGACAAGGCGGTGGAGGCGCAGGCGTTCCGCGCCGGGCTGCTGGATGTGCTGGTGGGGGCGGAGCCGGGGGCTGAGCCGGGGGTGGCGGTGGCGCGGTTGCCGCTGGGGCTGCCGGAGGGGATGCGCGGGCTGGTGATGAATACGCGCCGCGCGGCGTTTGCCGATGTGCGGGTGCGGCAGGCGCTGACGCTGGCGTTTGATTTTGGCTGGGTTAATCGGGCGCTGCTGGGCGGGCGGGCGGTGCGGTGTGACAGCTATTTTGGCAATACGGGGATGGCGGCGGGGCTTGCGCTGCCGGTGACGGATGGGTCGGGGTTTGAGGCGGCGGAGCTGGCGCGGGCGATGACGCTGTTGAACGCGGCCGGGTGGCGGGTGCGGGATTTTGCGCTGGTGAATGCGGCGGGCGAGCCGATGCGGATTGAGATACTGCTGGATGATCCGGGCGATGAGCGGATGGTGATGGCGTATGCGCATGATCTGGGGTTGCTGGGGATTGGCGTGGACGTACGCGAGCTGGATGGGGCGAGTTATGCGCGGCGGGTGCAGGGGTTTGATTTTGATATGACGGAGGCGGCGTTTCCGGTGTCGGGGTATCCGGGGAGTGAGCAGGCGGGGTATTTTGGCTGCGCGGATGCGGACACGCCGGGGAGTGAGAATTTGGCGGGGGTGTGCGATCCGGCGGTGGAGGCGGCGATTGGGCTTGTGCTTTCGGCGCGGGATTTTGCCGGCAAGAAGGCGGCGGTGCAGGCTTTGGATGCGGCGTTGCTGCGCGGGTATTATGTCGTGCCGTGGTTTTATCTGCCGGAGGTGACGGTGGCCTGGTGGCAGAACCGGGTGGCCAAGCCGGAGGCGGCGGTGGTGATGGGGGTGGATCTCTCGCTGTGGTGGGCGCGGTGAGGCGGTATGTTGTCAAGCGGTTGTTGCTGGTGGGGCCAGCGCTTTTTGGGATTATCGCGCTGAACTTCGCGGTGGTGCAGCTGGCGCCGGGTGGGCCGGTGGAGAGTTTGGTGGCGCATTATCGGGCGCTGGCGCCGGTGGGGGTGTATCGCGGCGGGGCGGTGGATGTGGCGCAGCTGAATGCGCAGTTTGGCTTTGATCAGCCGCTGCTCACGCGGTTTTGGGAGATGGTGCGGGGGTATTTGACGTTTAATCTGGGCACGAGTTTTACCCTGGGTGTGCCGGTGGCGGGGTTGATCTGGCAGCGGCTGCCGGTGTCGCTGTCGCTGGGGCTGTGGTCGACGCTGATGGTTTATGCGGTGTCCGTGCCGCTCGGGATTGCCAAGGCGGTAAGGGATGGGTCGCGGTTTGATGTGGGCTCCAGCGTGGTGATTCTGGCGCTGTATGCGGTGCCGGGGTTTTTGCTGGCGAGTTTTCTGGTGGTGATGCTGGGGCAGGGCGGGGTCTTTCCGGTGTTTCCGTTGCGCGGGCTGGGGGACGGCGTGTGGGATTATGCGTGGCATATGGTGCTGCCGACGGTGGCCATGACGGCGGGGGGGTTTGCCAGCCTCACCATGCTGACGAAAAACTCGGTGCTGGAGGAAATGAACAAGCTGTATGTGACGACGGCGCGGGCTAAGGGGCTCTCCGAGATGCGGGTGATGCTGCGCCATGTGCTGCCCAATGCGATGCTGCTGATGGTCGCGGGATTCCCCGCGGCGCTGACCGCGATCCTCTTCACCTCCGCGCTGCTGGTGGAGATTATCTTCTCGCTGCAAGGGCTTGGCCAGCTTGGCTACACCGCCGCGCTGCAACGCGACTACCCGGTGATGTTCGGGACGCTGTACGTCTACACCCTCACCGGCCTCATCCTGCGCCTCCTCGGCGATCTCATGGTCGCCGTCCTCGATCCGCGCATTGATTTTGACGCGCGGGAGTAAGTAAGGCCAGGGGCGCTGCCCCTGGACCGAGCTCAAGGGCTCGCCCTTAGAACCCATTAATTAGGGTCATTGGGAGGGAGGGGAAAATCGCCTTTCCGCGACGGTGACCATGATCCAAGGACGGGGGAGGGCGATTTACCCCTCCCTCCCAATGACC
>Ga0181525_10004867_pt1 | contig 10162 bp, 9 predicted proteins | sample PEATcosm2014_Bin_48_FD_121100 | JGI IMG/M metagenome (GOLD analysis project Ga0181525, IMG submission 121100) | Peatland microbial communities from MTU Mesocosm Facility, Houghton, MI, USA - PEATcosm2014_Bin06_10_metaG | ecosystem: Environmental > Terrestrial > Soil > Wetlands > Peat | place...
TGGTAGGGCGGTCGCTGCTGCGCCGCCCATTTTAATTTGGGCTGCGCAGCAACGCAGCCCTACCATTCCTCGAATCGGCGCCGGAGTCCTTGCGGACGGCCACCAAGCCAAGCTCAAAGCGCCGAACACGGCGGATGAGAAGTTTGAGGAGGTGGTGAAGTCGGCGCAGGATGCCGCCGTCCTTGTCCTCGTTTATTGAGTAGGAGACGACGTGAGGAGTCGCTGACTTGATTTGAGTCTCGTCACCTCGACTCCTACCAAAATAATTAAATGAGGAAGGCAGGAAACAAGGGCTGTTTTTCCTGATTTCATGCTTTCCTTATTTAATCCGGGCGATGCGGGTGTGGTTTATTGATTTGAACGGTTAAATTCATTCCTGAATTGCCGCTTGCACCACCGGTTTCCGCGTTTAACCTAATCTCATGTCTTGGTTCACCGACCGTCATTTCTTTCTGCTCGCCGTGGTGCTTTACGGCTTGAGCACGGTCTATTCGGTTTTCCTGTGGCGAAAAGGCTTCCGCCGGGACGATCATGTGAATTATTTCATCATCCTCGCCGGTGTGGCGCTGCACACGCTGGCGATGACCAAGCGCGGCCTGACGTTTCATAGCTGCCCGGTCAACAATCTTTACGAAGCCACCACGTTCCTGCTCTGGGCGCTCGGCCTGGCGTGCCTCGTCTATTCGCTGCTGCCGCGCTTCAAATTTCTTTGCGCCTTCACCGCGCCGGTGCTGTTCACCGTCGGCATCTTCGCGCTCATGCCGTCGCTCGACCCGCCGCACGGGCCGAAGCCGGATTTTTCCAACTGGCTCCGCAGCCTGCACGCGGCCACCATCCTGCAATCCTACGGCGCGTTTGGCCTGGCGGCGGCGGCGGCGGGGATGTTTCTGATGCAGCAGCACGACCTGAAGTTCCACAAGCTCCGCGCCATGCTGTCGTTGCTGCCGTCCATCCAGCGGCTCGAACTCATCACGCTGCGGCTCGTGCTGGCCGGCTTTGTCCTGTTCACCATCGGCCTCGTCACCGGCCAACAACTGCCGCGACCCGAGGGCAAGCCGTATCTGTCCGATCCCAAGGTCATCTGGTCCGCGCTGTTGTGGCTGGTGTATCTGGAACTGATCGTGGCGCGGATGTTCTTTGGCCGCTCCACGCGGCGGTTCACCATCGGCGTCGTCATCGCCTTCGCGTTCCTGCTGCTGACGTTTGGCATCACCAATTACTATTCCGGCCTGCATCATCAATGAGCGTCGTCGTCATCGGTTTGAGCCACCGCACGTCGCCAGTGGAACTGCGCGAACGGTTCGCCTTTGCCGATTCAAAAATTCCGGGTGCGCTGCAATCGTTGCGCGGCTCCGGCATCGCCGGCGAGGCCGTGATTCTCTCCACCTGCAACCGCGTGGAGATTTACGCCGCGACAACGCTCGCGCCGCAGGCTGCATTTGCGGAATTGAAAAAATTTCTTTTGCGGTGGGGCGAGACTTCCGGCGAGCCGTCAGCTTCTTCTCCCTCTCCTCAACGAGGAGAAGGCCGGGGTGAGGAGGTCAAAGCTGTTTCAAAATTAAATCCCCTCATCCCATCCCTCTCCCCGTTTGGGTGGGGCGAGGGAGTTCAGTTTGTTGGCGATGAATTTTATTTTTTTGCCGAGCCGCAAAGCCTGCACCATCTCTTCAAGGTCGCCGGCGGACTTGATTCGATGGTGCTGGGTGAGACGGAAATCCTCGGCCAGATCAAGACCGCCTACGCGCTCGCGCATCAGCACAAGCACACCGGCGCGCGGCTGAATAAAATTTTCCAGCGCGCCTTCAACGTCGCCAAGCACATCCGCACGCACACCAACATCCAGCGCGGCAGCGTGTCCGTCGCGTCCGTCGCCGTCGAACTCGCGGATAAGATTTTCAGCTCGCTCGCCGGGCGCGAAGTCCTCGTCATCGGCGCGGGCGAGACCGGCGAGAAAGTCGCGCGCGCGTTGCTCTCTCGCGGCGCCAAAAGCATCATCATCGCCAACCGCTCGCTCGAACGCGCCCAGGCGCTCGCCGCCGAACTCAACGGACGCGCCGTGCCGTTCGACGATTGGGCGGGAGAGTTTGAGAAAATTGACATCGTCATCAGCAGCACGTCCGCGCCGCACCACATTTTGGACCGGCCCAGACTGGAGCCGCTGATGAAGGCGCGCCGGCAGCGTCCGCTGTTGTTGATTGACATCGCTGTTCCGCGCGACATTGACCCCGCCGTGAACGGTCTTGAAAACGTCTATCTCTACAACATTGACGACCTGCAATCCATCGCCGCCGATTGTCTCAAACAGCGCACCGAGGAAATTGCCCGCTGCGAACAAATCATCGCCGAGAAAGCCGGCCCGCTCCTTGAAACCGGGGAAATTCAAATGTAGATGAGATGCGGGCCGGATGCCGTGCGCGGACTGGACAAATGCTGCCTAACGTAGAAAGCTGAGCCACCGCCGACTCGCGGCGCGAACCGCGACAGAGGAAAATAAAAGGCCGCTCAACCCGCCGATTACAAACAATGCCAGAGTGGAAGGTTCAGGCGTTGCGGATAATGTCCCACCGTGTTGAATGTTCAAGGTATCGGTGATTACGGGATAATTCACATTGTTGCCGGTTCCGGTCACGGGAAGGGAAAACTGAATACTTGTAAATGAGAAGGAGGCGGTAGGATAGGCGTCTAAATTCAAACTCAAGTAACCATTACCCACACTTGCCCCATCAATGAAGATGGGTGCGGTTCCCTCAAGGCCGGTGAATGAAACGTTCATTGCCCCCGTAAAGGCCAATCCGCTGTTTCCGGCCCCGTCATAAGCCACATCAATCAGAAGGAAAGTCCCAGATACGGGGGCAACATTGATTTGATTACCATCAGCAACCGCAATATTGAAATCCACGGCATCGGAGATGCCGTTTAGATTTATATTGGCAGGGACCAATAAGGCTATCGACTCTCCAGTGCTGCCATAGGGACTGACCTCAGTTCCGGCAATTCCCGATATCAAGAGGCCCTGCGCTGTTGCCGATGTGAGGCAGCCGGAGAGGAGGACGCACAGAGCAATGCAAGTTGTTGCTTCTTTTTGAATTTTTTTCACACTTTGTTGTTTAAATTTGCGTGTTAAACATCTGTCCTCCCAGGCTAAAACCAACTTTACTGAATTGAGACCCATATTTAATTTAGGCTCAACAGTATTTATTAGGCCTCAGCAAGTGCATGAGGTCATGCACAATTGTTTTCACGATGGCCTTTGCTGGCATGGGTTTATCAAAGCGGACAAGCCAATTTCTGTCAAAGGTTATTCTCAGCCACGTTCAATTCCGTAGGAGCCGAGGTGACGAGGTTCATTTCAAACAAATCCGGGATTTTTTGCTCGCGTTTCGTCGCGAAAACTTTAATTTCAATTTCATGATTGCTGTTGCGGCAAATTCAGCCTCTGCGCTTGCCAACCAATTCTCAGTGGATTGGTTTGACTTGGTGTTTTTGGTGGTGCTGATTTTCGGCATATATCGCGGCAGGCGAAACGGCCTTTCGCGGGAACTGCTGCCGATGCTGCAATGGATCGCGCTGGTGATCGTCTGCGGGCTGGGCTATCCCACCGTGGCCGATTTTCTGACGCAAAAACTTGCGTGGGGCAGGACGGTTTCCGATGTCACGGGTTATCTCGCCCTGGGGCTGGTTGTGCTGCTGGTATTTGGAGGTCTAAAGCGCCTGTTCACGGAGCGGATGGTCAAGAACGATATTTTCAAAGGCGGGGAATATTATTTCGGTATGCCGGCGGGCATGGTTCGCTTTGCGTGCATGACACTGGCCGCGCTCGCCCTGATCAACGCGCCGGTTTATTCTCAGCAGGACATTACAAATCAATTGGCCAGGGACCGAGCCAATTTTGGCGGTGGCACGATGAGCGGCAGTTTTTTTCCGAGCTTCAGCGACGTGCAGACTGCGATCTTTTTGCAATCCTTCACCGGTCGTTACGTCAAAGCCAATCTTCAACTGCTGTTGATTGACAAGATGCGGCTGGATGTGACGCACATCAAACCCCCGCCGAGAACCGGCAATTGACCGGCGCTCGCGCCACTCACGCGCATGGCCGGCATCTCCCCAGCGACTCTCGAACGCATCCGCGCCGCCAGCGACATCGTGGACGTGATCGGCGCGTATGTGCCGCTGAAAAAAGCGGGCGCGAACTTCACCGCGCTCTGCCCGTTTCACAAGGAAAAAACGCCGAGCTTCAACGTCAATCCGCACAAGCAGATTTTCCACTGCTTCGGCTGCCACAAGGGCGGCGACGTTTTTTCCTTTGTCAAAGATTATGAAAACATCGGCTTCGTGGACGCCGTGCGCCGGCTGGCCGAGCGCGCGAAAATTCCGCTGGAGTTCGACAACAATCCCGCCGCGCAGGAATCTCGTCATCTCAAAGATCAGCTTCTGGAAATTCACGAAAAAATCGCGCAACGCTGGCAGAATTGTCTGCTCAACGAAGCTGCCGGACAAACGGCGCGTGATTATCTCGCCAAGCGCGGCGTTAACGCGGACGCTATAAAATTGTTTCGTCTCGGTGCCGCGTCGGAATTGTGGGATGACACGGTGAACTGGGCGAAGGGAAAAGATTATCCGGTCGAGCTTGTCGCGCAGGCTGGGTTGATCATCCGCAAGGAAGAAACTGGAAATTACTACGGCCGATTTCGCGGGCGGCTCATGTTTCCGATCTGTGACGAGCAGGGCAGGGTGATCGGTTTCAGCGGACGCATTTTGTCCGGCGACGAAAAGACCGCGAAGTATGTCAACTCGCCGGAGACGCCGATTTTCACCAAGAGGAAGGTTTTCTTCGGCCTCGACAAATCCAAGCGCGCGCTGCTCGACGCGCAATCCGCCATCGTTTGCGAAGGCCAGCTTGATTTGATTGCTTGCTTCATGGCCGGCGTGCAAAACGTTGTCGCGCCGCAAGGCACGGCCTTCACCGACCAGCACGCGCGCATCATCAAGCGCTACGTTGACGAAGTTGTTTTGTGTTTCGATTCCGACGAGGCCGGGCAAAACGCCGCCGTGCGTTCGCTTGATCATTTGCTCGCGTCTGGAATCGCCGTGCGCGTGGCCGTGATGCCCAAGCCGCATGACCCGGACAGCTTCATCAAGGCGAACGGCGGCGAGCCATTCCGCAAACTGGTCGAAAGCGCGGACGGATTTTTCGATTATTATTTAAACCGGCTGTGCGCGCAAAATGATGCGGCGAGCGACAAAGGCCGGAACATCATTTTGCGCGAAATGGCCGAGGCTGTCCGCAAAACCGGCAGCGCGGTGCTGGTTGACAAATACGCGCAAAAAACCGCGCTTCGCCTGGGCGTTTCGCCAGAAGCCGTCCGTGTCGAGTTCAAAAAAATTCCTGCTGCAAAACCCACACCCACCGGTGTCGAGGAGGAATCATTTGACGCTGTTGAAACTGAAACGGTTCGTCCGTCCGCGCATGAATTTCATCTGCTCAAACTGGTTTTGCTGAACGACGATTTGGTTCCGTGGGCGGCGTTGCATCTGGACGTGAATTGGGTTTCTCATCCGCTTGTCCGGCAAATCATCGCGCAAAGGCTCGATGCACTGACAAATGAAACCTGGAAGAATCTTGCCGCGTTTTTGGACGGATGTGATTCGCCCGAAATGAAAAGTTTGATAACAGAGGCTGTTGCGCAAGAACACAAGATTCCGAATCCTGAACAGCAAACAGCCGACGTGACTTTGAAATTACGCAACCAATTTTTCGACCGGCAAATCGCCGCATTGACGCAAAAGGCAAGTCAGCCTGAAATATCTGAAGCGGAAAAAATCGAACTGCTGCGCGAACAACAAAAACTGCGCGAATCGAAACGCTCCCCGCTTCTGCAATTGAAAAATTGAAAATGGCGCAATCCATTTCGGATCGCGCCTTTCGATTTTTTTGAAAATTATTTCGCGCCCTGGTCGATCCATGCGCGGATCAAACCAATTTGATCCGGCGTAAGTTGTTTGGCATTTCGGCCTTTGGGCATGAACGACTGCGGATCGCTCAAGTGCGCGATGCTCTCGATCAAATCGCCCTTGGTGCTGTCGCCGACGACGATGATCGGGCCGTCCTTGCCGCCTTTGAGCGTGCTTTCAAGGCTGGTGAGAACGATTCCGTGCCCGGGTTTTTTTTCGCCATGGCATTTAATGCAAGCCGCGTCAAAAATCGGCTTGATGTCGGTCGCAAAAGTCACGCCAGTCTTGGTAGAAGCCGGAGGCAATGTCGGTGCTGGCGGCGCGTCTTGCGCCAAAAGTGCCCCGGCAAATCCAAAAACTCCAGCATACAAGGCGATATTAATTTTTTTCATGTTTATTATCAGGAATAATTGTTGTTTTTTTTCGGGACAATTTCAACATATGACGCCATAAACGTCAAAAAGTTTCAATCAAAAAAAGGTTTTTGAAGCCGGCTTGCGGGCGGTCTGCTGTTGAGCCAACCTTACTTGCGTGAATTCTGAATTTTTTTCCAACGCCGCGCTAGTCGTCCTCGGCCACGGCACGGTCTTGAACGACAATTCCGCCGCGCCGGTCTTCCAGCACGCGGCGGAGCTGCGCCGCCGGAAAATTTTCGTGGAAGTGCGCGAGGCGTTCTGGAAACAGGAGCCGCAAATCAAAAAAGTCCTCGCCGAAATTGTCGCTCTAAGAATTTTCATCGCGCCGCTGTTCATCAGCGAAGGCTATTTCAGCACGCAAATCATCCCGCAGGAACTTGGCTTTGATTTTCCAGAAAACTTGAAACTGAAAACTGAAAACTCGGAAATTTATTATTGCAAGCCGGTTGGCAGTGACGACAGCATGACCAAAGTCATTTTGTCGCGCGCAGATGAAGTCGTGAAAAAATTTCCGTTCCCGCGCGCTCCGAAAAATTCCGACACGACGCTGTTTATCGCCGGGCACGGAACGGAGAAAAATGAAAATTCCCGCAAAGCCATCGAACGGCAGGCCGGATTGATTCGCGCGCAAAAGATCTATGCGGACGTTTATGCGATTTTTCTCGAAGAGCCACCACGCATTTCGGACTGCCATTCGCTTGCGCAAACCAAAAATGTCGTCGTCGTGCCGTTTTTCATCAGCGACGGCCTGCACACGCAGGAAGACATTCCAGTTTTGCTCGGCGAGTCGAAAAAAAATGTTGAGGAAAGAATTGCCAGCGGCCAGCCGCCATGGCGCAATCCGACGGAAAAAAACGGCAGGCTCGTCTGGTATTCGCCCGCCGTCGGCAGCGATCCGGGAATGGCGGACGTGATTTTGGAACGCGTGCGCGAATCAGCACAATAATCATCCTCGTCGTCCTCGTCATTCTCATCCTCAATTTTTAATTTTGAGGATGAAAAGGAGGACGAGAATGGTTAAGATTGAAACTGTTTATGAAAAAACTTCGTTTTGGAATCATCGGCCCGGCGCGCATTGCGCGAAAAAACTGGCGGGCAATTTTTCACAGCGGCAATTGCGAGGTTGCCGCCGTCGCCAGCCGCGACATCGGGTGCAGCCGCAAATTCATCGCGGAGTGCCAGGCGCAACTTCCTTTTGCAAACCCGCCGTTGGCGTTCGGCAGTTACGAAGAATTGCTGACGTCAAAAAATGTGGATGCTGTTTATGTTCCGCTGCCGACCGGCCTGCGCAAGGAGTGGGTTGTGCGCGCGGCGCAGGCGGGCAAGCACGTCGTCTGCGAGAAACCGTGCGCCGTCAGCGCGGGCGACCTTGAAGAAATGATTTCCGCCTGCCGCAAAAACAGCGTGCAGTTCATGGACGGCGTGATGTTCATGCACAACCGCCGCCTCGGCCAGATTCGCGAAACGCTCGACGATGGAAATTCCGTCGGCCAGCTCAAGCGCATCACGTCGCACTTCAGTTTTCTCGGCGCCGAAGATTTTTTGCGCGCGAACATCCGCGCCAGCCGCGCGCTCGAACCCGCCGGCTGCCTCGGCGACCTTGGCTGGTATTGCATCCGTTTCGCGCTGTGGGCCATGAACTGGCAGATGCCGCATCGCGCTGACGGCAGAATTATTTCGCGCGCGGCAAATGATCCCGCCGGCGTGCCGGTGGAATTTTCCGGGGAACTTTTTTTCGACGGCGGCGTTTCGTCGGGATTTTACTGTTCCTTTGTTGCGACCAACCAGCAGACCGTCACCGTCACCGGCACAAAGGGTCTTTTGAACGTGCATGATTTCGTGAATACCTTTCGCGGCGAACCGGCTTTCGAGACCGTCCAGACTGAATTTCACACCGACGGCTGCAATTCCTTCGCCCGGCCTGTTTCGCGACAGTTTCCGCATATGGAATCCGGCGACGATCCGGCAACATCGCAGGAGGCGAACATGTTTCGTAATTTCGCGAACCAGATTTCATCCGGCAAGATGAACGACGACTGGCCGCTATGGGCATTGAAAACGCAGAAAGTTTTGGACGCATGTCTTGAACCGGCGTCAAGCCGTTGAATGTTAATTGCTGAACCGATTCCACGATTTAACCATTTAATAATTCAGCCAATCACGCTATTCTCCGCGCGTGCAATTTCGGAAAATCACCATCATCGGCGTAGGCCTGCTCGGCGGCTCCATCGGGCTGGCCGCGCGGAAAAACCGCGCCGCCGGGGAAATTGCCGGCTTTGTCCGCCGCAAAAAAACGATTGCCGACTGTGAAAAATTCGGCGCAACGGATTTTGCCACCACAGATTTGCTCGCCGCTGTTTCCGATTCAGATTTGATAATTCTCTGCACGCCCCTCGCGCAAATGCTTTCGTTGACAGAACAATTTTTGCCCGCGCTCAAGACGGACGCCATCGTTACCGACGTCGGCAGCGTGAAAGCGGATGTTGTGCGCGGACTGGAATCGCTCATCGCAAAATCCGGCGCGCATTTCATTGGCAGTCATCCGATGGCTGGCGCTGAAAAAACCGGCGTCGCCGCCGCGCGCGCGGATTTATTTCAAAATGCCACCTGTGTTTTGACGCCGACACGCAAAACAAATTCCGCCGCGCTGAAAAAACTGGAAAAATTTTGGAAATCGCTCGGCGCGCGTGTTTTGAAATTGCCGCCGGAGCAGCACGATTTATTCGCCAGCCGCACGAGCCATTTGCCGCACGTCATCGCGGCGACCCTGGCAAATCACGTTTTGAATCCGGTCAATCCGAAAATGCAATCGCAGCTTTGCGCCACCGGCTTTCGCGATATGACGCGCATTGCGTCCGGCTCGCCGGAAATGTGGCGTGACATTGCGCTCTTAAATCGAAAAAAATTGGCAAAATCACTTGATGCATTTATTTCCGAACTGAAAAAATTCCAGCACACATTGAAATGCGCGGACGCCAAAGCGATTTCCATATTTTTTGAGACTGCAAAAATGCGTCGCGATGATTGGTGCGCAAGTTCAGCTTCAACTTCGTCGGAATAATGGCGCTTCCCGATCTCATCGAAATCGTGCCGCTCGACAAACCCGTGCGCGCGGAAATCACTGTGCCCGGCTCGAAGAGCATCACGAACCGCGCTCTGATTCTTGCCGCGCTAGCGGACGGCGAGGTCACGCTCACGGGCGCGCTGTGGAGCGAGGATACGCAAATCATGGTTGAGTGTTTGCAGAAATTGGGATTTGAGATTTGCGTGAAAAATGATCCAGCAGAATTTTGCAATCGCACGATTACTGTCAAAGGTCTCGGCGGGAAAATTCCGCACGACGGCACGGCGGAAAAGCCGCTGGAACTGTTTGTGGGCAACGCGGGCACGGCGGCGCGGTTTTTGTCGGCGTTCGTTTGTCTGGGCAAAGGCGTTTATCGTTTGAGCGGTGTGACGCGGATGCACGAACGTCCGCAGTCGGCGCTGTTTCAGGCATTGCGCGAACTCGGCTATCGCGTCGAGTCGGAAAATGAGAATGACAAACTGCCGGTGAAAATTTTTGCCGGTAGGAGTCGAGGTGACGAGACTCAAATTGAAAAGGAAAGTCAGAGACTCCTTACGTCATCCCCTACGAAAAAATGCTGCGTGAGCATCGAGGAGAGTTCGCAGTTTGCATCGGCGCTGTTGCTTTGTGGGAAGATTGGGAATTGGGAAATTGAAGTCGTCGGCGAGAATGCGGAAGAATCGCCGTATGTGGCGATGACGTTGAAATTGATGGAAGCGTTTCCGAAAAA
>Ga0181525_10004868_pt1 | contig 10161 bp, 6 predicted proteins | sample PEATcosm2014_Bin_48_FD_121100 | JGI IMG/M metagenome (GOLD analysis project Ga0181525, IMG submission 121100) | Peatland microbial communities from MTU Mesocosm Facility, Houghton, MI, USA - PEATcosm2014_Bin06_10_metaG | ecosystem: Environmental > Terrestrial > Soil > Wetlands > Peat | place...
AGGTCAGCCGGGCAACTGGAAGCTCACGTTGCGCTCGCGATTCAGCCTTTCGCTCAGACTGCGATCGAGGGATGCAAGCGAAGTCTGCTTCTGCTCATGATCCTAGGTACACGCGGCTTCAGCCGCGTTTGTGTTCGGTATGGGGAGACGCGACTAAAAAGTCGCGTGTACCAGAGTCTGACAAAGGGAACAGCATTGAAGCTAGGCGCCGGGAGGTCAGCCGGGCAACTGGAAGCTCACGTTGCGCTCGCGATTCAGCCTTTCGCTCAGACTGCGATCGAGGGATGCAAGCGAAGTCTGCTTCTGCTCATGATCCATGGTGACGTAGTGCACCGTTGCGCCGTCTACCCAATACGCCAGCACCGCGCGAATGGTTCCGTCTTTCATCGCGAGCAAAAAGAGCGGTTCTTCATATTTCTTGGCCTGTGTTGCGGGTCCCGAATTCCAAGCCGCAGGCGCCGGTGGACCCTGGAGCATCGCCGGCGGGGGCGGCGTTTGATTGGAAATAATCAAGACGTTCGGGCTCGGCTCGGAATACGCTGGCGCTGGCGGCGGGTAAGAAGCATAGCCAGAATCGGGATAGCCATAACCGTAGTCGCCGTTGTCCCAGCCCCATCCCGTGTCCCACAAGAAAGGATTCCAATAGGCGCCGTACAGCCACGGATAGTAGAGGCCACCGTAGCCGTATCCGTAGCGCCCGCGAAAGCCGCTACTCCCGCGATATCCGCCTCCATAGTTACCACCCCGAAATCCGCTGCCGGCGCGAAAACTTGCACCACCTCGGAAGCCGCCGCCCGAAAAACCGCGCGCACCCACCGAACCGCCGCCGCGCATGCCTCCCCCGCCTCCACCGTGCCCGCCGCCCCGTTGTGCAAACCCGGGGATAGCCAGCAGAACACAGCCAACAACAACCGGCAGAATTTGGCGCATACGAACCTCTGACCTATATTAGGCCCCAATGTACCGCGCGTACAAGCTCCGGGCCACGCCGATATCGGTGGTGCCTTTGATGATGGCGCGGCCGTCGGGAAAGATGGTTAGCAAATAAGGCGGCGCTTCAAAACGGAGCGCGAACTCATTGGCGCGAACAGGCCCGAGCGGCGCCAGCCGAATAGCAAGATCGCGCAGTTCTAACGGACGTGCCCGCTCATGAATCTGCACGGCGTTATTACCGCACAGGCTGACCGGCGCACGCCGTTCGCCGGTGAGATATGGAAATTCGCGCCGCCCGCAGGCAGGACAATCCGGGACAGGGCCGGGCTGCTCCACATGACGGATCTCGCCGGACCAAACGTCCACCGTCGTGATTTTGCGCACCGGGGCGATGCCGCACAGGATCTTGATCGCCTCGCTTACCTGCCAGCTTGCGATCAGCGCGGTGACGCTCCCCAGCACTCCCGCGGTCTCGCAGGTGGGCTGAGCGCCGGCCGGCGGGTCGGGATAAATGCAGCGCAAGCAGGCCGTTTCGCGTGGAATCACCGGCATCGCGATGCCATAGCTGCCCACGGCCGCCCCATAGACCCAAGGAACGCCGCGCTCGACGGCAAAATCATTGATCAGGTATCGTGTTTCGAAGTTGTCGGTACCGTCCAGGATGAGATCCATGCCGCCCAGCAAATCCTCTACGTTAGAAGGAGTTAGATCCCCAACCACCGGCTCCACGCGAACGCCCGAATTGATTCCCGCGATCTTGCGCGCGGCGGCCGCCGCCTTGGGCATTCCCTGCTCCACGTCGCATTCGTCGAAGAGCCACTGCCGCTGCAGATTGCTCAACTCGACGTAATCCCGGTCGATGATCCTCAGCAAGCCGATCCCGGCGCGAGCCAGCGCTCCGGCCTGAAAGCTCCCCAAAGCGCCGCAACCGGCCACCGCCACGCGAGCGTCCAACAAACGTTGCTGGCCCGGTTCGCCCAGGCCGGCAAACCGGATCTGCCGCGAATACCGTTCCTTATCGCCCGGTGTCATAAACGGTGGCTCATACAGGTGGCTTATATCCAGATGGTAACAACCGGGACCTTATGCTAGGAGGCGATGCGCTAAGATGGTCCCTGGTGCCAATCCGGCTGGGCTCGTGGATCAAGACGCCCGTGCTCACCGCCCTCTGGTCAGTCCTGTGCCCGATCCTGCTGAACGCGGCGCCGAATGGGTATGAGGGAAAGCCGATCGCTAGCGTGCAATTCGATCCGGCGCTGCAGCCGCTCACCTTCAATCAACTGATGTCGATGCTGCCATTGCATATCGGACAGCCGCTGCGCGAGTCCGACGTGCGCGATTCCATCCAGCGTCTCTTTCAAACCGGCGAGTATTCCGATATCGCCGTGGACGCTACTCTCGCCCCGGCGGGCGTGAACCTCAAATTTCTTACCAAGCCCTCGTATTTCGTCGGATACTACGACGTGAACGGGGTCCCCGAGCCGCCGAACGAGGGGCAGTTGATGGTGGCTACCAAGCTGGCGTTGGGTGCTCCCTACGCTTCAGGCGATGTCACGGCGGCAGTGAATCGAATTGTCGATCTGCTCAAGCGCAATGGCTTCTACCATGCCGGTGTGGAGCCCGCCACGTCCACGCGTGAACTTACACAGGAGGTCCACATCGATTTTCATGCCGACCCCGGCCGGCGCGCGAAGTTCGACGGACTCATCGTAAACGGCGATACCCTGCGTCCTCTCGCTAACTTGATACAGTCCAGCGGCTGGAAACGCTTTCACGGATGGTTCGGGGGCTGGCACTCGCTCGGCGAAACGCGCCTTCAGAACGGTCTGGACAACATTCGCGGCTGGTATCCCAAGCACGATCGCCTGCTCGCTCAGGTAACGCTGGTGAACCTGGATTACCATTCCGCCGGCAATACCGTCACGCCGGTAATAGCGATTAATCCGGGCCCTCCGGTGCTGGTGCGTCTGCGCGGCGCCAAGCTCTCGTCCGGGAAACTCCGCAGCCTGCTGCCCATTTATGAAGAGCGCTCGGTGGATCGCGATTTGCTGGAGGAAGGGACGCGGGATCTGGCATCCTACTTTGAGACGCAAGGATACTTCGACGCCAAAGCCGACTACGTAGCGGCCACGCCGCCGAACGGCGAGCAACTGATCGATTACCGCGTGGAGCTGGGCGTACGCCACAAAATCGTGAAGGTGGAAATCCACGGCAACCACTATTTCGACGAAGCTACCCTGCGCGAGCGCATGTCCGTGATCCCTGCCACGCTGCTGCGTTATCGGTACGGCCGGTACAGCCGCGCCGCGCTGGATCGAGACCTGGCTTCCATAAACAGCCTGTATCGCGCCAACGGGTTTCGCGACGTGGTGGTTACCCCCCGCGTGGTGGACGATTACCGCGGCGTCAAGGCGCACATCGCGCTCTACATCGAAATCATGGAGGGCCCGCAATGGTTTGTGTCCAAGCTGGCTTTAGAAGGGATTTCGAACACCGACCGGCCGGCGTTGATGCGGCTGCTGCATTCCACCGAGGGACAGCCTTATAGCGATCTGAACATCGCCACCGATCGCGACAACGTGCTCGATTATTATTTCAATAACGGTTATCCGGCCGCGAAATTCGAGTTCATGGCCGTTCCAGCGCCCCAGGCCAATCATGTGGATCTTACCTTCGTCGTGACGCCCGGCGAGCGGGTGTACGTGCGAAACGTGGTAGTGGATGGATTGCAGCGCACCCGGCCGGACGTGGTGACGGACCGCATCAGCCTGCGCCAGGGCGATCCGCTGTCCCAGAACGAGATCAACGCCAGCCAGCGGCGATTGTACGATCTCGGCATCTTTACACGCGTCGACGCGGCCATCCAGAATCCGGACGGCGACGAGCCCACCAAGTATGTGCTTTATTCCATCGAGGAGGCCGGACGCTATTCGATGAACGTCGGGGTGGGCGCGGAAATCGGGCGCATTGGCGGAGGAACTACTTCACTGGATTCCCCGGCCGGAGTGACCGGATTCAGTCCGCGATTTTTATTTGGGATCAGCCGGCTGAATGTTTTCGGATTGGGGCATACGGTGAGCTTGCAGACGCTGATCTCTACTCTGGAGCAGCGGGCGTTGCTTACCTATGTCGCACCGCAATTCTTAGGTAATCCCAAGCTGAGCCTGCAGCTTTCCGGACTGTTCGACCGTTCTCATAACGTTCGCACTTTCTCGGCGCAACGCGAAGAGGGTTCCATTCAGCTAGCCGAAAAGCTCTCGAAGGCCGATACGGTGCAGTATCGCTTCACCTACCGCAAGGTGAATATTCTTGGAACTCCGCTGATCAGCCCGGACTTGATTCCGTTGCTTTCGCAGCCGGTTCGCGTGGGTTTTCTCTCCACCAGTTTCATCCAGGACAAGCGGGACGACCCTCTGGATTCGCATAAGGGGACCTATACCAGCATCGACCTGGCCCTGGCCTCCAGCGTGTTTGGATCGCAGACCAGCTTCGGGCGGGTGGTGGCGCGCAATTCCTCGTATTATCAGATCACCAAGGACCTGGTGCTGGCGCGCACCACGGATTTTGGCTTGATCGAGCGTTACGCCGGATTATCCACTATTCCACTTGCGGAACGATTCTTCGGCGGCGGCGCATTTTCCAACCGCGCCTTTCCGGATTTCCAGGCCGGACCGCGCGACCCGATCACCGGCTTTCCTGTTGGAGGAGACGCATTGTTCATGAATACTGTGGAGCTGCGCTTCCCGCTGATCGGCGACAATCTGGGCGGCGTACTGTTCAACGACCTGGGCAACGTCTATTCGGCCGTAAACAAAATCAGCCTCCGCTTTCGCCAGGAGAATCTGAAGGACTTCGACTACGCCGTGCAAGGCTTTGGATTCGGACTGCGCTATCGCACGCCGCTTGGTCCGGTGCGCGTGGATTTTTCGCTCAGCCCGAACTCGCCGCTTTTCTTCGGCTGCGAAGGATCCATCAACCAGTTGTATCAGTGTGGGGTCAAAGGCTCGTCCGTGCCCCAGACCGTGCAACGGATCAATGTTTTCCAATTCCATTTCTCGCTGGGACAGGCCTTTTGATGAAAGGACGAAGAGTTCAGAAGTCACAATTCTGGCTTCTTTCGTTTCTCTTCCCCGCTGTTCTCTTCCCCGAGATAATCGATCGGATCGCCATCACCGCCGGCAACCAGGTGATCACCGAATCGCAAATCGATGGCGAAATTCGCGTCACCGCCTTTCTCAATCGCGATAAGCCCGATTTGAGCGCGGACGCCAGGAAAGAGGCGGCGGCGCGATTGATCGAACAGGCGCTCATCAAACGCGAAATGGATCTCAGCCATTACCCGCTGCCCGATCTTAAGGACGCCGATGAATCGTTGAAGAGCATCCAGACGATGTACTCGAGCGACGCCGATTTCCAGAATGCGCTTGAGGATTCCGGCATCACCGTCGACGAACTGAGGCGCCGCTTGTGGTGGCAGTTGACGCTCCTGCGTTTTATCGACTACCGCTTCCGGCCCGGAATACAGATCCCCTACGCGGATGTGCAAGTATATTATCGACAGCAGGTTACTCAGTGGCAACGAAAAGGGACCCAGCCGATTCCAACGCTCCAGGAGTCTCGCGAACAGATCGAGGAGATCCTCACGCAGAAGCGCATCGACCAGGCGTTGGAGCAGTGGATCAAGGATACGCGGAACCAGGTGGCCATCCATTACCTGGACGCCGCGCTGCAATGAGACGAGCTGTCAGAATCACGGCGTTCAGTCTCGCGGTATTGGCGGCTGCCGTGACTGCTCTGCTGATCGCCGGCGTTCTATTGGTACAAACCGCGTGGTTCAGGAACCTGATCCGCACGCGAATGGAAGCCGTGATCGAGCGCGCCACCGGCGGCCGGGTTGAGATCGGCGGCTTCTCCTACAACTGGCACGATCTGACGGCCGACGTGACTACTTTCGTGCTGCATGGAACCGAACCAGCCTCCGCGCCGCCGTTATTCCACGCGGACAAAATCCAGATCGGGCTACGGATCGTTTCCGCGCTGGAGAAAAAGGTGGACATTGCGTCGCTCATCGTCGAGAATCCGCGCGTGTACATCACCATCGGTCCGGATGGCTCCACTAATATCCCCAGGCCGAAGATTGCGCGCTTCAACCAGAACGTGATCGAAGATCTTCTCGATCTCCAGGTACGGCATATCGAACTCCGTCACGGACTGGCGGCCTACAATTCCTGGCGTGTGCCATTGGATGCCGTGGGCGAGCATTTGCAGATGTCGCTGGTGTATCAATCGGGTGGGCGAACCGCTGGTCAAACCGCCGGCGCGCGCTATCTCTGCGCTATTTCTTCTGCGCTCCTGCGAGTCTTTTCGCCCAAGCTGCGTACTCCCGCGGAATTTTCTCTAGACTCGCAGGTGGAACTGGGCAGGAATAGCATTGAAGTTCTCCGCATGAACCTCGCTTCCAGCGGGATGACAATCCAGGCAAAAGGCAACATCGTCGATCTTTACTCGCCCTATGTCGATTTTGAGGTTAGCGCGGCGCTAGCGGTGCAGGATTTAAACAAATTGGTCCGCACGCCGCTCGAGCCGCACGGCGATCTGTCGTTCCGGGGGCGCGTCACCGCCGGTGGATCGTCCACCGACCGATTTGTCGGAAAACTCACCGGGCGCTCGCTGGGCTATGTTTACGATGGGATTCATCTCCAGGACATCGCACTCCGTTCCAGCGCGGATATTACTCCCGACAAGATCGACCTTACCGATCTCCAGCTTTCCACAGCGGCCGGAGATTTCCGGGGCGAGGCGCAAGTGAGCGAGCTTCAGCAGCTAAGCGTGCAAGGCTCCCTCCAGGGACTCACCATTGCGGAACTCGGACGACTGGCCGCGCGCGAGACCGGCTCCCTGAATGGAACGCTCGGTGGTTCGGTGCGACTGGATGGTGAAATGACGCCTTCCGGCCTGGTGGGAGTGAAGGCCAGCGCCATGCTGGATTTGAAACCGGGTTCGAACCTTGGTGACGGCGGCGTTCTGGTGCAGGGGGCGCTTGCCATTAGCTACGATCAACGCGCGGGTAAGCTGCAACTGGGCAACTCGCAAGTTGAGGTTGGTTCTACCCGCGCCTCCGTTTCCGGAACTCTGGGCCAAAGTCTCACCGTACACGTGGTCTCGAGGAATTTGAACGATGCCCTTCCCGTGTTGCGCGCGCTGGGCGCGCAACCGCCCGCGCACTGGCCCCTGGAATTACAGGACGGCGTGGCGCGCATCGACGCTTCCGTCGCTGGCCCGCTCGATAATCCGAGGATCTCGGGCCAAGCGGATGCCGGAAGGCTGAAGCTGGACGGGCAGCAACTGGACAACGTTACCGCGGCATTCACGCTGGATCATTCGGGGGCCGCGCTGCAGGGCATCGTCGTGCAGGCGGGCAAAATGCGTGTGGAAGGAAGCGCCCGAGCCGGATTGCGGAATTGGAAGTTGGACGGGAGCAGTCCCGCTTCGGCCAGCTTGTTTTTGCGCCATGCCGATCTTCAGACTCTCGCCACCGAAGCCGGCTGGAAAGCGTTCCCGGCCACGGGGTCTGTTTCGGCCGCGCTGCGCGTTTCGGGTTCGCTGGAATCGCCGCTCATCGCCGCCGCCGTGACGCTGGATGATCTGACGGCCTATGAGGAACATTTTGGACAGGCTCGCGCCGACGTGACCTTCACCACCACCGCGCTGGAGATTTCCCATGGCGAGGCGCGGAGCGGCGCGGGACGCGTGACGCTGTCGGGCAACTACAATCATCCCGCCAGCGACTGGAAGGACGGTTCGCTCAAATTCGACGTGGCATCCAGCGGCCTGGATCTCATCTCCATCCAGCGTCTGCAGGATTTCGAAAGCGGCCTGGGCGGGCGCCTGGAGTTCAAAGCTGGCGGCGACGCCAAAATCGTCAACGGGCAGCTGGATTTAACGTCGCTCAACGGCGAACTCACGGTCCGCAATGCGGCGCTCAACGGCCGCGCTTACGGCAATCTTACGGTCACTGCAGCCACCAAGCTTCCTCTGCTCTCACTGGCCGCCAGCGCCACTTTGGACGGCATTCAAATCCATGGCAGCGGCGAATGGCGCATGGAAGGCGATTATGGCGGCCAGGCTAAGTTTGCCATTCCACGCGTCTCGTTTGCCGCCCTGCACGATCTCGCGCCCGGCAAGCACCTGCGCAAAGATCTTCCCTTCGATGGCTTCATCCAAGGCGAGGCTACCATCTCCGGTCCTCTCAATCACCCTGCGTCGATGCAGGCGGACGTCACGCTCTCCACCGTGCAGCTCAACGCCAGCGCGGACCTGCGCCCGGTGGGAGGGGTCCTTTTGCAGGACCTGGTGCTGCGGAACGCTCAGCCGCTCCACATTGTCGCGACCCCCAGCTCCATCGCTTTGGGCCATGCCAGCTTTATCGCCAAAGACACTACGCTCGACGCCACGGGACGCCTGGCGCTGAACTCGAAAACTCCCTGGGATCTGGCCATTCAAGGCAAGATCAATTTTTCGATTCTGCAGCTCTTCAATCCGGATTTGCTCGGCTCAGGCGCGTCCATCGTCAACGTAAGCATCCGTGGACCGCTCACCGAGCCGCAAGTGGAGGGACGACTGGAATTGCAAAACGCCTCCTTATTTTTGCGTGAGGTCCCGAACGGCGTGGACCACGCCAATGGCCTGATCCTCTTCGATCGCAACCGCGCCACGATACAGAATCTCAGCGGCAAAAGCGGCGGAGGCGACATTTCATTTGAAAACGGCAGCTTCGTAGGCTTCCGCGGCAACGGTGTGGTTTATCGCCTTCAGGCCGCGGCTCGTAACGTCCGGTATCGCACCGCAGATGGCATCAGCGTCACGGCGGACGGCTCGCTGGCTCTGGTGGGCACGTCGGAGAGCAGCGTATTGTCGGGTTCGGTTTCGCTGACGCACGCGGCTTTCAGTCCCCGCACCGACGTGGGCGCGCTTCTGGCTTCCACCACCACCCCGGTGGCGTCCACGCCCAACGAGTATCTGCAAGGGCTGCAATTAGACGTGCGCGTGCTGACCCAACATGCACTCGAAATGGAAACCGCGCTCACGCGGGACATCCAAGCCGATGCCGACCTGCGCGTGCGCGGCACACCCGATCATCCCATCCTGCTGGGACACGTCACCGTCAATTCGGGCCAGATCGAGTTCTTTGGAAACAAGTACAACATCAGTCGCGGCGAAATCGCTTTCAGCAATCCAGCCAAGATCGAGCCCGTACTCAACATGGATCTGTCCACACAGGTGCGCGGCATCACCGTGAACGTCAGCTTTTCTGGCCCTTTGAACAAGTTGAATTTCTCTTACCGGTCCGATCCGCCGCTGGAGGCGTCCGACATTATCGCCTTGCTCGCGGTGGGGCGGACGCCTTCCACCGCCGGTCCTCTGGCCTCCACGCAAGCGGCTACGAACATAAATAACAGCTACCTGGGACTGGGCGACGGAAGCAACTCGCTGCTGTCTCAGGCCATCGCCCCCAACTCCGGGCGCTTGCAGAAATTCTTCGGAGTCAGCCATATCAAAATCGATCCGCAGCTCAACGACGTCACGATCGTTCCACAGGCCCGTCTCACGCTGGAGCAACAGGTGTCCTCCGACGTAACGCTCACCTATATCCAGAACCTGTCGGTGAGCGACCAGCAGATCGTGCGTATTGAGTGGGATTTCAGCCGCAAATGGTCGGCGGTGGCGCTGCGCGATGAAAACGGAGCTTTCAGCATCGATTTCCAATACCGGAAGCGCTTTAAGTAGGCTGCCATGCGGCTCCGGAAAGTCCAGGGAAGGCTGAAGGTGGAGCATAGCATCCTGGACGGCTTGCGAAGCGTCCTGGAGCGCCTGCTGGAGGAAAATCCGGCCGCGATTCGATCCATTATTCCGGGGGTGATTCGCCCGGTCCGGGACGCCAAGGGTGAGGTCAAAATCCGCGTGACGGTACCCACCACGAACGGCTGGAAAGCGATCGCGCTCAGCGCCGGCGCGCGACAGGAGTTGTTCTTTAGCACCAGCTTTTCCAAGGAGCAATTGGAGCGGGCCATTCTTCAGGCTTGCCGGAGCTAGCGCGCAAGGGCGCGGCGCGCACCGCTGGACGAACCAGGAACCGGCCCGCGCGCCGCTCGTCCGGTCGTCTCCGGGTGCGGGCAGGGCAAGAGTTAGTACTAAGGTGTTTCACTCAAGCGGCTCTCCCAACCATCG
>Ga0181525_10004871_pt1 | contig 10158 bp, 11 predicted proteins | sample PEATcosm2014_Bin_48_FD_121100 | JGI IMG/M metagenome (GOLD analysis project Ga0181525, IMG submission 121100) | Peatland microbial communities from MTU Mesocosm Facility, Houghton, MI, USA - PEATcosm2014_Bin06_10_metaG | ecosystem: Environmental > Terrestrial > Soil > Wetlands > Peat | place...
CCGGCCAGGTGCGGCTGAAACTCTTCAAGGGCAATCTCGGCGTGGTCGGACGTGAGAGCAAATATTCGCTTTACGATCAGGACCTGGTGACGTTCGAAGATGGCAAAGTGGCCTACGATCAGCGCGACGCCGAGGGTTTTATCCGGCTCAACGCGCTGCGTCTGCGCACGCTGGGACAGCGGAAACGGAAATTGAAATTGTAGCAATCCATAACCCCAGCGTCGGCTTATGGATTCCGAACTTGCCGCTTTCGCGGCAATCCGGAATGACGGATTTCTACATCGTCGGCGTATCGCCGCCCGCCGGGTTGCCTGGAAAATAATCGGGCTCCGAGCCTGGACCCGGCATCGGCGGCTCTTCCACCGGATACGGTGTACGCGGGCCTTTCGGCTCGGGGCTTTTCGGCGGTTCCGGATCGTTGCGCAGCTTGCTCATCGCATCGCCACCTTGCGGTTCTCGCCCATGTCGGGCCGGTGGCCGGTCATCGCCGCCGTGGCCATTTTGATATAAGCGACGGTCTTTCCGGGTGCTTCCCAATATTCGGCTTCGGCCGGCGTCACCTTGAGGACGCGGATATTCGGATCGTCCGGCGAATCCCACCAAGCCTTAGCCGGCGTGCCCCATAACTCGCGGATCTTGCCGCGATCATTAGTCACTTCGGCGTGGCCGGCGAGAGAGACATAGTTCTGTGCGCCGGTATCGGCGAAGGCGAGGCACACTTTGCCGTATTGCTTGATTTCTTCGTCCTTGTGTCGTCGCGCATCGGCCAGGAAGAACACCGCATTGTCTTCCCGCCGCACATAGGCGCCCATCGGGCGCGCATGTAGTTCGCGGCCGTCCCAGGTCGCGAACATGCAGATCGAAATCTCTTTCATCAATTCCCAAACGCGATCGCTATCCGCCATCGTTGACCTCACAGATCATGGAACTCGTTCTGCGAGATAACGTATGAAGCGGCGAGGTCGTTCCGCCGCTTTCGAGCGGCTTCCTTCGCGGACCCGTCCTGGTGCCGGTCTTAAGGCCGACGACGCGGGATCATTACACCTGCCGCTCCACGAGCGCGCGCTTGATCTCGGCGATGGCTTTCGCCGGATTGAGGTGCTTGGGGCAGGCCTTGGCGCAATTCATGATGGTGTGGCAGCGATACAGCCGGAACGGGTCTTCCAGATTGTCGAGCCGCTCGCCGGTCGCTTCGTCGCGTGAATCGACCAGCCAGCGCTGCGCCTGCAACAGCGCCGCCGGGCCGAGGAAGCGGTCGGAGTTCCACCAATAACTCGGGCACGCGGTGGAGCAGCAGGCGCATAAAATACACTCGTAGAGGCCGTCGAGCTTTTCGCGGTCGTCGTGGCTCTGCTTCCATTCCTTGCGCGGCTCGGGCGACACGGTTTGCAGCCAAGGCTTGATCGAGGCGTGCTGGGCGTAGAAGTTGGTGAGGTCGGGCACCAGATCCTTCACCACCGGCATGTGCGGCAGCGGATAGATGCGCACGGCGCCGCCTCTGTCATTCATTGGATGGGTGCAGGCGAGCGTATTGGTGCCGTCGATATTCATGGCGCAGGAGCCGCAGATGCCCTCGCGGCAGGACCGGCGGAAAGTCAGCGTGGCATCGACGTTGTTTTTGATCCAGAGCAGCCCGTCGAGCACCATCGGCCCGCAATCCCCGGTATCGACGTAATAGGTGTCGATACGCGGATTGACCCCATCGTCCGGACTCCAGCGATAGACGCGGTATTCGCGCTCGGCCTTGGCCTTCGCAGGATGCGGCCAGCTTTTGCCTTCGCCGACCTTGGAGTTTTTCGGAAGGGTGAATTCGACCATGCCATTCGCCTTATGTTTTCAGTACACCCGCTTCTTCGGTTCGATATACGCGATGTCGTTGGAGAGCGTGTAGGTATGCACCGGCCGGTAGTCGATGGTGACCTTGCCGGTGGCGAAATCGAGCCATGACAGCGAGTGTTTCATCCAGTTCTTGTCGTCGCGATCGGGAAAATCCTCGCGCGCATGCGCGCCGCGGCTTTCGGTGCGGTTGACAGCGGAATCGACGGTGACCACCGCTTGCTCGATCAGGTTGACGAATTCGAGCGTCTCGATCAGGTCGGAGTTCCAGATCAACGAATGGTCGCTGACGTGGAGGTCGGAAACGCCGTCAAAGACCTCGTGGATCAGTTTCGAGCCTTCTTCGAGCACTTCGCCAGTGCGGAACACGGCGCAATTGGTCTGCATAATGTGCTGCATCTTGGCGCGCAGATGCGAGGTCGGCGTGCCGCCGGACGCGTTGCGGAATTTATCGAGCCGCGACAGCGCGCGGTCGGCTGAGTCCTTCGGCAAGTCGGGCTGCTTGTCGTTCGGCGCGAGGATATCGGCGCAGCGCAGCGCCGCCGCGCGTCCGAACACGACCAGATCGATCAGCGAATTCGAGCCCAGCCGGTTGGCGCCGTGGACCGAGACGCAGGCCGCTTCGCCCAACGCCATCATGCCAGGCACGATGTGGTCGGGATTGCCGTCTTTCTTGATCAGCGCTTCGCCGTGATAATTGGTGGCGATGCCGCCCATATTGTAATGCACCGTCGGCACGATCGGCACCGGCTCGTGGGTCAGATCGACGCCGGCAAAGATGTGCGCGGATTCGGTGATGCCCGGCAGCCGTTCGGCGAGAATTTTGGGATCCAAATGGTCGAGGTGCAGGAAGATGTGATCCTTCTTCGGCCCGACGCCGCGGCCTTCGCGGATTTCGATAGTCATCGCGCGCGAAACCACATCGCGCGACGCCAAATCCTTGGCCGACGGCGCGTAGCGCTCCATGAAGCGCTCGCCGGCGGAATTGACCAGATAGGCACCCTCGCCGCGCGCGCCCTCGGTGATCAGAACGCCGGCGCCGTAAATGCCGGTCGGGTGAAACTGCACGAATTCCATGTCCTGGAGCGGCAAGCCGGCCCGCAGCACCATGGCGTTGCCGTCGCCGGTTTGGGTGTGCGCGCCGGTGCATGAGGCATAGGCGCGGCCGTAACCGCCGGTGGCGATCACCGTCATCTGCGCCGCAAAGCGGTGGATCGAACCATCGTCGAGATTGATGGCGATAACGCCGCGGCAGCGGCCTTCGTCCATGATCAGGTCGATGGCGAAATATTCGATGAAAAACTCGGTCTGATGGCGCAGCGCCTGGCCGTACATCGTGTGCAGCATGGCGTGACCGGTGCGGTCGGCCGCGGCGCAGGTGCGCTGCGCGGTGCCTTTGCCGAAATGGGTGGTCATGCCGCCGAACGGGCGCTGATAGATTTTGCCGTCCTCGCGGCGCGAGAACGGCAAGCCCCAGTGCTCCAGCTCGTAGACCGCCGCCGGCGCCTCGCGCACCATGTATTCGATGGCGTCCTGGTCGCCGAGCCAGTCGGAGCCCTTGACGGTGTCGTACATATGCCAGCGCCAGTCGTCCTCGCCCATATTGCCGAGCGAGGCGGCGATCCCGCCTTGCGCCGCCACGGTATGCGAGCGCGTCGGAAACACCTTGGTGATGCAGGCAGTGCGCAGCCCGGCTTCGCTGCAGCCGACGACGGCGCGCAGCCCGGCGCCGCCGGCGCCGATGACAACGACATCGTAAACATGATCTTCGATCGGATAGGCGCGGCCATTGCCGGCCGCAGCGGTGCCGCTTCCGTTGGTTGCGTTCTCTGCCATGCTTACAGTCCGAACGTGAGTTTGAGGATGCCGTAGACGCACGCCAGCCCGACGGCGATGGTGAAGAAGGTGTTGGCAATGAGCAGACTGAGCTTGGCCGATTCGTCGTGGACGTAATCCTCGATGATCACCTGCATGCCGATTTTCATATGTGTGATGGTCGAGACGATGAACAACACCATGATGATGGCGACGGCGGGCGAACCCAAAATCTGCGCCGCGGCGGCCTGATTGCGGCCCAACAGCGTGATCAAAATGACCACCACGACGATGGTCAGCGGAATATTGGCGATCGCCGTCAGGCGCTGATGCCAGAAATGCTTGGTGCCGGATCGGGCGGCGCCGCGGCCGAGAACGCGTGCCAGCGGGGTGCGGATGTGCTTCGGATTGCTCATCGCGATCCTCCCATGGCAAGGAGTCCCACGATCCATAACACCAGCGTAATCGCGATCGAGCCGATCAGATTGGCGGCCACCAGCCATTCGCGCTCGCTCGGCCCGAAGCCGCGGCCGGTGTCCCAGATCAGGTGGCGGATGCCGCCGAGCATGTGATGGATCAGCGCCCAGGTATAGCCGAACAAGATGAGCCGGCCGATCCAGGAGCCGGCGAACCATTCGAATTTTGCGTAGGCGTTGGGATTGACGGCGGCGTTGAGCCACCACGCCAATAGCAGCGTGCCGAAATACAGGCCAAAGCCGGTGATGCGATGCACGATCGACATCATCATCGTCAGCATCGGCCGGTAGATTTGCAGGTGCGGCGAGAGCGGCCGCTCGGCGGCGGCGCGTTCCGGGAGCGAGCGTGTGTCGGCCATCGTGCTTAGTCCGAACTCGGTGCCTGAATTCCGAACGCGCGCCGTCAAACCGCCGCGCGTTAAGATCGTTCCTAACCAATCCGCCCGCATGCCGCAATGCAGCAAAAGGCTGACCCGCGAATGCCGGAAACGTCGATTTCGCGATAGGCGAAAGAATAGCGTTGAAAGGGCCCGGCACAATGGGCAATATTTGAACCTTGGCTTCGCCAAATACGAAGGTGGTCTCCTTCCCATGCGTTTCGACCTCGTCGATCTCGGACTTTTTCGCCATGTCGTCGAGGCCGGCAGCATCACGCATGGCGCCGAGCGGGCGCACTTGGCGCTGGCCGCCGCTTCGACCCGCATCCGCAATATGGAGGAGGCGCTCGGCGTGCCGTTGCTCACGCGCGGGCGCCAGGGGGTGACGCCGACGCAGGCCGGCCGCACTTTGCTGCAGCACGCGCGCACCATTCTGCGCCAATCCGAACGTCTCCATGAGGACCTCGGCGCCTATGGCGGCGGGCAGGCCGGCCAAATCCGGGTGTTGTCGAATACCAATGCGCTGACCGAATTTTTGCCGGAAGCGTTGTCGTCGTTTCTCGCCGCGCACGCCCATGTCAGCGTCGATCTGGAGGAGCGCCTGAGCGACGAGATCGTTGGTCTGATCGCCGAGGGCGTCGCCGACCTCGGCATTGTCGCCGGCACCGTCGATGCCGGCACGCTGGAAACCTATCCGTTCCGCCGCGACCGCTTCGTGCTGGTTGTCGCCAAGGATCACGCGCTGGCGCGGCGCGCCAAGATCGGTTTCGAACAGGTGCTCGATCACGATTTCGTGGGGCTCGATCGCGCCAGCGCCTTGCAGAGATTCCTGGCGGCGAAGGCGGCGCGCATCGGCCGGCCGCTGCGGTTGCGGATTCAGTTGCGCAGCTTCGACGCGGTGTGCCGGATGGTCGAATGCAAGGTTGGCATCGGCATCGTGCCGGAAACGACCGCGCGGCGGGTCGCAAAGACCATGGCCATCGCCGCGGTCGTGCTGTCCGACGCTTGGGCGGTGCGCGATCTCACCATCTGCGTGAGGAGTCGCGACGAACTGCCGGCCTATGCGCGGCAGTTGGTGGAGCATTTACGGGCCAGTAATCAGTAGTCAGTCATCAGTCATCAGTGATCAGATTACGGAAGAAATATCTGATTACTGACTTTTGATTGCTGATCCCTGGTCACCGCACCATCAGCACCCAGTAATCGAGATCGAGCAAAACCGCCGGGTCGTATTCTTCCCCGATCTTGAGGGGAAATTCGCCGCACGGTTTGTCGCTGGTGGCGACAGTTCGCAGCCGCAACGCGCCGACATCGGCGCGACCGGGCAACTCGGATTTCGCCAGCACCTCCGACCAGGCATAGACGGTGCCGCCGGCAAACAGCGGCGCTACATGCCTCCCGCCATTGATGGCGGCGACATGGAAGGCATTGGCGAGGCCGTTGAACGACAGCGCGCGCGCCAGCGAGATGACGTGGCCGCCGTAAATCAGGCGGCGGCCGAAGCGTCCTTGCTTGGCGGCGAACAAGTCGAAATGGATGCGCGCGGTGTTCTGATAAAGCCGCGTCGCGGTCATGTGCTCGGCTTCTTCGACGGTGATGCCGTCGACATGATCGATCTTTTCGCCGACGTTGTAATCGCCGAATTTGTAGGGGCTGCCGGCGAGCGCAATATCGTAAGCGGCGGCGTCGAGCGCGGGGCAGGCTTCGCCGAGAACTTTGGGATCGAGCACGGTCGGCAACCGCGGCACGTGATCGCCGGGTGCGGGAGCCGCCTCGTCGCGTTTGCGCACCATGACCCAGCGCACATATTCGAGGACCGACTTGGCGTCCTGGTTGTAGCCTGTGGTGCGCACATAGACGATGCCGGTTTTGCGGCTGGAATTTTCCTTAAGCCCAATGACTTCGGAGAGGGCGGAAAGCGTATCGCCCGGATAGACCGGACTGCGGAAATAGCAGCCGGCATAGCCGAGATTGGCAACTGCGTTGAGCGAAACGTCGGGCACTGTTTTGCCGAACACGATATGGAAGACGAGCAAATCGTCGATCGGCGAGCGCGGATAACCGATCGACTTGGCGAAGGCGTCCGAGGATTGCACCGCGAAGCGGGCGCCGAACAGGCCGGTGTAGAGGGCGACGTCGCCGGTGGTGACCGTGCGCGGCGTGGCGTGCTGGATCACCTGGCCGATGCGAAAATCTTCAAAATAATTGCCGGGACTGTTTTTCGACATCGGCCACACCCTTACCCGCGAAAATTCATGCGAAACCCGGCATTTCGCGCGCGCTTCATAGCCCAGCACGAGGTTTGAGGAAAGTGTTCACGAATCCGTGACCGTGGGCATGAAACCCGCGCTTAACCCCGCCGTAACTCCCCATGACGGCGCGAACAAACTCACGCCGTCGGTGGTTCGCCGCCGCAATCCTTAATGCAAATGGAGACCGTCATGTCCAAGCGTTTCGCTATTCTTGCCGCTGCGGCCGTTGTCGCATTAGCGGCCACTACGTCCGCGCCGGTTTACGCGCAGATGTCGGAGAAGACCGTCACCGTCGGCGGTGCGCCGATGTACCCGTCGAAAAACATCATTCAGAACGCCGTCAATTCCAAGGATCACACCACTTTGGTCGCTGCGGTGAAGGCCGCCGGCCTGGTGCAGACGCTGGAGGGTCCGGGCCCGTTCACGGTGTTCGCGCCGACCAACGAAGCATTCGCTAAGCTGCCGGCGGGCACGGTGGACACGCTGCTCAAGCCCGAGAACAAGGCGACGCTGACGAAAGTTTTGACCTACCACGTCGTTCCCGGCCGCATGACCGCGGCAAGCCTGATGAAGGCGGTCAAGGATGGCGAGGGTGAAGCTCACCTCAAGACCGTCGCCGGCGAGGATCTGACCGTCAAGCAAGCCGGTCCCGGCAAGCTGACCGTCACCGACGTCAAGGGTGACGTCGCCAACATCACCATTGCGGACGTTCTGCAGTCCAACGGCGTGATTCACGTCGTCGACACCGTGCTGTTGCCGAATTGAAAATGCGTGGAACGCCCCCTCTGCCCGCGTGCGGGGAGAGGGGGCGGACCCGCTCGGTAGGGGGTTGAAGCCCGCGTTAACGCTATGCCGAAGCCGTGAGATGGCCGTGAGACGGGCGTGACGTGAATGTGAAGCGATAGTCGCCGGCATTTGCTATAGGTCATCGCCATCGCTAGCCGCCGGACGATTGATATGACGATCGAAGCCGCCAATCCTGTTCCCATCGCGCGCGCGAGCGCATCGGGACCGCTCATTCAGCCGCGCTGGGTGCGGGTCACGCACTGGATCAACGCGCTGGCCATGTTCATGATGATCGGCTCGGGCTGGCAGATTTACGACGCCTCGCCGCTGTTCTCCTTCATCAGATTTCCGCGAGAATTCGCGCTCGGCGAGTGGCTCGCCGGCGCGCTGTTGTGGCACTTCGCGGCGATGTGGCTTTTGGTCGTCAACGGCATCGCCTATGTCACGCTCGGCCTCGCGACCGGGCGCTTTCGGCAAAAGTTTTTTCCGATACGCCCGCGCGAAGTGCTGCACGATGTTTCGGCGGCCTTACACGGCCGCCTCTCGCATGACGACCTTACCGTCTATAATGCGGTGCAGCGGCTGCTCTATCTCGGCGTCATACTCGCCGGGATCGTGATCGTTTTTTCCGGCCTATCGATCTGGAAGCCGGTGCAATTGAAGTGGCTGACGGCTTGTTTCGGCGGCTACGACGCCGCGCGATACGTGCACTTTTTCGCGATGTCGTCGATCGTGGCGTTCCTGACAATCCATATCGTCCTCGCGCTGATCGTGCCGAAGAGTTTGCGCGCGATGATCTTCGGCCGCTGAGGTGGAGAGTTTTATGCCCGGTTTGCGTAAATCATCGAGCGGCGTCGACGCCAAGCTTTTGATCAAGGATGCGGCGAAGCTGCTGCCGGAGCCGTCGCGGCGGATCTTCCTGCGCGGCGCCGCAAGTCTCGGCGCGCTCGCCATGCTGACCGGTTGCGATATCGTCGACGGTCCGACCTCCGAGAGCGTACTGCGCGTCATCTCGCGCTTCAACGACCGCGTCCAGGCCTTGCTGTTCAGCGACGCGACGCTGGCGCCGGAATATCCGGAAAGCGCCATCACGCGGCCGTTTCCGTTCAACGGCTATTATTCCGAGGACGAAGCCCCCGACATCGACGGCGACACCTGGCAGCTCGAAATCGGCGGGCTGGTCGGCAACAAGAAACCGTGGACACTTGCCGAATTGAACAAGCTGCCGCAGGTTTCGCAGATCACCCGCCATATCTGCGTCGAAGGCTGGAGCGCGATCGGCTCTTGGCAGGGCGTCAAGCTGTCCGATTTTCTCAAAATGATCGGCGCCGACACCACCGCAAAATATGTCTGGTTTCAGTGCGCCGAGGGTTATTCCACCACCATCGACATGCCGACCGCGCTGCATCCGCAAACGCAATTGACGCTCAAATTCGACAACAAGACCTTGCCGACCGCTTACGGCTTTCCCGTCAAAATCCGCATCCCGACCAAGCTCGGCTTTAAAAATCCGAAATACGTCACCGCGATGTATGTGCAGAACAACGACGCCGGCGGCTATTGGGAGAACCAGGGGTATAATTGGTTCAGCGGGTTGTGAGAACGAGCCGCGTGCGGCTTGCCAAGCTATACAGGGGCCTTTAGCAATCGTCGCCTCATTTCACGAGGCGTCATTCAATGCTCATCTTTAATCTCCTCCTCCTCGCCGGCGACGGCATCGGCCCGGAAGTCATGGCCGAGGTGAAACGGCTGCTTGGTTTTTACGCCAAACAAGGCATCGCCGATTTTCAGACCGAGGACGGCTTGGTCGGCGGCGCCTGTTATGACGCGCACAAGGTCGCCATCACCGATGCGACCGTGGCAAAGGCGCATGCCGCCGATGCGGTGATTTTCGGCGCTGTCGGCGGGCCGCAATGGGACAAAGTGCCGTTCGAGGCGCGGCCGGAGGCGGGGCTTCTTCGTTTACGTAAGGACCTCGGGCTGTTCGCCAATATCCGCCCCGCCATCGTCTATCCGGCCCTCGCCGACGCATCTAGTCTCAAGCGCGAGGCGGTCGAGGGCCTCGACATCGTCATCCTGCGCGAATTAACCGGCGGCGTTTATTTCGGCGAGCCGAAAACCATCACCGATCTCGGCAACGGCCAAAAGCGCGCCGTGGATACGCAGGTCTATGACACTTACGAGATCGAGCGCATCGCCCGTGTCGGTTTTGAACTGGCGCGCAAGCGGCGCAATAAAGTCACCTCGATGGAAAAGCGCAACGTCATGAAGACCGGCGTGCTGTGGCACGAGGTGGTCGAAGATTTACACACGCGTGAGTACAAGGACGTGCAACTCGAACACATGCTGGCCGATGCCGGCGGCATGCAGCTGGTGCGCTGGCCAAAACAGTTCGACGTCATCGTCACCGACAATTTGTTCGGCGACATGCTGTCCGATGTGGCGGCGATGCTGACCGGCTCGCTTGGCATGCTGCCGTCGGCGTCGCTTGGCGAGCTCGATGCCAAGACCAAGCGGCGCAAGGCCATGTATGAGCCGGTGCACGGCTCGGCGCCCGATATTGCCGGCAAGGGCATGGCCAATCCGATCGCCATGCTGGCGTCGTTCGGCATGGCG
>Ga0181525_10004872_pt1 | contig 10157 bp, 10 predicted proteins | sample PEATcosm2014_Bin_48_FD_121100 | JGI IMG/M metagenome (GOLD analysis project Ga0181525, IMG submission 121100) | Peatland microbial communities from MTU Mesocosm Facility, Houghton, MI, USA - PEATcosm2014_Bin06_10_metaG | ecosystem: Environmental > Terrestrial > Soil > Wetlands > Peat | place...
AACGCAATCGCAACGCGACGTCAACCACGAAACATATTTGCGTCCGCCGCATCCACGAATGTCGATATCGAACACCGCGTTCAAACGTCACCGGTAGCGTTGTTCGTACGCCACGCGATGTGTGTCGCGCGTGACACCGACGTCGGCCGCGTCGCTGTCAGCATCAACTACTTGCCGAACGGAGAGTTGGACATGACCAGGGAGAGATTCGACACATCTGACGTCGGGGAGTTCTTCTGGACCTCTACCGACCTCATGTCGATACTCGACGCCGACGGCACCTGGAAAGTGGTCAATTCGGCGTGGCCCGACTCCATGGGATGGACCCTGGAGGACCTCCAGAGCGGCCCCTTCATCGACCTCATCCATCCTGACGACGTCGACGCGACGATCCGAGAGTTCGAGCGCCTCGTCGCCCTTCCCGATGCGACACTCGTGGAGTTCCGCAATCGCCAACGTCGTCGCGACGGCGAGTACCGATGGATCGAATGGAGCTGTCAGGGCCGCAACGGCATGGTGTTCTCGGCCGGACGCGACATCACGACCCAGGTCGCAAACCAAAGTGCGCTCGCCGAGAGCCTCGAGACCAAGCGGGCAATCCTCGACGCGGTCGTCGACTCGATCATCACGGTGGACGAGAACTTCCGCGTGCTCGACGTGAGTCCGGGTACCGATCGAATCTACGGCGTGTCAAAAGTGGACCGAGTCGGTCGAAACTCCCTCACGATCGTGCACCCCGATGACCGAATCCACGTGGCGTCAGAGCTGCACCGGCTGTTCAAGGGTGGTGATGGGAACATCACGAGTTATCGATTCCGGGCACCGCACAGCGACGGGCGCATGTTGAGCATCGAGACGAGGGGTCGACTCATCCGCGACGCCAACGGCGACGCGCCGCGCGCCGTGCTCGTCTCTCGCGACGTCACCGAGTCGGTGGCCGACGAGTTGAACTTGAAGGACGCGAAGGAGGCCGCCGAACGCGCCAACAAGGCCAAGAGCGAGTTCATGTCACGAATGAGTCACGAGCTGCGTACGCCGCTCAACTCGGTACTCGGTTTCGCCCAAATCTTGGAGATGGAACTGACCTCTCCCGACGAAATCGAGATGGTTGGTTTCATCCACAACTCGGGGAAGTACCTCCTCGAGTTGATCAACGAGGTACTCGACATCTCGCGAATCGAGGCCGGCCATATCAGTGTGATGATCGAGCCCGTGATTTTGAAACAATTGGTGAACGAATGTGTGGAACTCGTCACTCCCCAAGCCAGTGAGCTCGGTATCACCATTACCTCGAGCTCGAAGTACGACGTCCAGGTCCTCGCCGACCAGCAGCGATTGAAGCAGGTGCTGCTCAATCTCCTGTCGAACGCGATCAAGTACAACCGACCGAACGGCAGTGTGACGCTCGCCTGCACGCAAGATGGCGGACGAGTCCGTCTCTCGGTCACCGATACTGGTCCGGGAATCAATCCTGAGCTACGTCAACGACTCTTCACACCGTTCGACCGCCTTGACGCTGAGTCGACGGGCATCGAAGGTACTGGCCTTGGTCTCGCACTCTCCAAGGGACTCACCGAGGCAATAGGTGGCACGTTGGGCGTCGACAGTGTCGTGGGCCAAGGATCGACCTTCTGGATCGAACTCCCCGTCGCGGAGCAGACGAAAGCTCTCTCATCACGGGCTCGTCCGTCCCTCGTACGACAGGCCAAAGCAACACCCACCGTCACCGTGCTCTACATCGAGGACGACCTCGCGAACGTGCAGCTGGTGGAGCGACTACTGCTCCAGCGTCCGTCGATCCGCCTCATCACGGCCCTGCAAGGGGTGCTCGGTGTCGAACTCGCCCAGCAGTACGAACCCTCACTGATCCTGCTCGACGTCCACTTGTCCGACATCCACGGCTACGACGTACTGGAACGCCTACGCGGCGACTCACGTACGATCGACATTCCCGTCGTCGTGCTCTCGGCCGACGCCACCACGTGGCAGCAACGACGCTTCAAGAACGCGGGGGTCGGTGACTACCTATCGAAGCCCCTCGACCTCCAGCACCTGCTCGACGTCATCGACCGCCACCTCTTCATCGCCGGCTTTCCTCTGCCCTTCGCCTTGCCCGAGCTCGCCACCATCGCCAACTCGTAGTCTCGCGGGCGCGTTGGCTACGAAGAGATTCGCGAACGGATATCTTGAATCCACGATGCGGCCGAGCGTCGCGCCGCGGCCACCTCTTCGCGCCGGTCGGTCGCGTCGACACCGGTGACCGGATAGGAGCCGAGGAACTTGACCCGGGCCAAGTGGGCTTGGAGGTCGGCCAGGCAATCGGCCACCACGTCGTCAGCGACGTGACCCTCGAATTCGATGACGAAGCAGTAGTCGCCAAGCCCGCGCTTGGTGGGACGACTCTCGAGTTTCGTCAGGTTGATATCGCGAGCGGCGAAACGTCCGAGAATCCCGTAAAGCGATCCCGGGCGGTCGGCGTCCTGGAAGCAGACGATGGTCGTGCGGTCGTGACCGGTGGGAGCGGCGACGTCGCGTCGGCCGACGAGCACGAACCTCGTCGCGTTGTCCGGGTGATCTTCGATGTCCGTGGCGAGCGACACGAGCCCGAACAGCTCGCCGGCGAGGATCGAGGAGACCGCGGCCCAGGGTTCGAGCGACTCGGCAACTTCGCGGGCCGCCTGACTGGTCGACGCAGTCTGTTCGGTCCCAACGCCCAGCCCGTGAAGAAAGGTGCGACACTGTGCGAGCGCGTGGACGTAACTTCGGACGTTGGTCACCTGGTCGAGGGCAACTCCCGGCCGCGCGAAGAGATGCAATCTGATCGGCAGGACGATCTCTCGCACGATGACCAGGTCATGGTCAAAGACGAGACCGTCAATCGTGGCAGACACCGTGCCCTCGATGGCGTTCTCAAGTGGCACGAGGCCCTGGTCCAGCGTCGACGCCGCGACCATTTCGAGGACGTCGGCGATGGAATCGCACGCTACGGCCTCCACGCCCTCCATGGAGGAGACCGCTTCGTGTGAGAAGGAGCCCTCCGGCCCGAGATAGCCAATTCGCGCCGTATCCATTGAGGAATTGTAGTTGCGTCGAAACCACCGTCGTAGAGCCGCGCCGGTCGAGGTCGTTTGAATGCGTACGATAGACAGGGAGCAATTTCGAAAGGCGTGCAATGGGGCACCAGATGTTTGAGTACGACGCCGAGTTGGCGAATGAGGTCTTTGACTACTGTCGAGACCGCCTTTCCATGGATCCGGTCCCTCTGGATTACGGCAGTTTGCACGCCATGCCGCCGGGGGACATGAAGGGATTCATCCGGCCCGAAGGTCACAGCGCCGACGAAATCCTCTCCTTTTTCAAGGACGAGTTGGCGCCGGCGGTCGTGTCGATCGACTCGCCGGGATTCCTGGCGTTCATTCCCAACGCTCCGACGAAGAACTCGTTGCTCTTCGACATGGTCGTCGCCTGTTCGGGGCTCAACGGCACGAGTTGGCTCGAATCGAGCGGCGTCGTGATGGCCGAGAACCTGGCGCTCGAATTCATCGCCGATCTGGCCGGCATGCCGGCGGGGTCGGGCGGAGCGTTCGTATCGGGTGGCTCGCTCGGCAACCTCTCCAGTCTGACCGTCGGACGCGACGTCGGGCGCGCCAAGCATCCCGAACTCGCGCCCCACGAGGTGCGGTACGCAATATCATCGGACGCGCACTCGAGCATCGGCAAGGCCCTGCACGTGCTCGGCATCGAACCGTTGGTCGTCACGACCGACGATCACCGATTTACGAGGGCCAGTCTCGAAGCGGCCATGGCGAGTGACCCCAATGCGTCGAGCGTGATCGGTATCGTCGCCACGTCGGGTACGACCAACGCCGGCATCGTGGATGACCTCGAAGGCCTCGGGAGCTACGCCCGCGAGCACGACCTGTGGTTCCACGTCGACGGCGCCTACGGCGGCGCCGCGCTCTTCTCACCGAGTGAACGCCATCTGCTCGGCGGGCTGCGCCACGCCGACAGCTTCATCGTCGACCCACACAAGTGGCTCTTCGGACCGCTCGACTGTTGCGCGCTGCTCTACCGCAATCCCACCGTCGGGCGAAAGGTCCTCGCCCAACAGGCCGGGTACCTCGACATCCTCCACGCCAGTGACGACGAGCACTACGAGTGGAATCCGTCGGACTTCGCCATCCACCTCTCTCGTAGAGCTCGCGGTCTACCGTTCTGGTTCTCCCTGGTGACCAACGGCACCGATCTCTACGAGACGGCAGTGCAGAGCGCCGTAGACATCGCGCACCGCACGGCGAAGAAGATTGACGCCTTGGAGCACGTCGAGATGGTCCGACCGGTCAGCCTCTCCATCGTGCTCTTTCGGCGCAAGGGCTGGACCACGGAGCAGTACACCCAGTGGAGCCACCAACTGCTGCGCGATCAGATCGCCTTCGTGACACCCACCAAATGGGAAGGCGAGACCGTCGGACGACTGGCGTTCCTGCACCCCAATACCACTGACGAGTTGGTCGATCAAATCCTCGAATCGATGCGCGACTAACGACCCTTCAAGAGCGGGTCGCCGGGAGTGCGCGTTGGCTCACCGCGCTCGCCCTTTCGACGCCACGCCATGCCACCAAGGACTTCGAGCACGATGCGATTACCCAGATACGCGGTGATCTCCGCGTGATCGTAGGGCGGCGAGACCTCGACGACGTCCGCACCCGCGATCGGCGTCTCCATGGCAATGCGGCGAACGGCGTCGAGGAGTTGACGACTGGTCAGACCGCCGGGCTCGGGGGTGCCGGTCCCCGGCGCCGATCCCGGATCGACGACATCGACGTCGACCGAAAGGAAGACCGCATCGCAGTCGGTCATCGCTAACGCCATCGCCTCGTCGAGCACGACGTCAAGTCCACGCGACACGATCTCACTCATCTCGAAGGAGCGCATCCCCTGTTGGGCCATCCAGTCGAGCGTCGCCGGTTCGGGCCAGTAGCCGCGCAGTCCGATCTGGAGGAAACGGTCTCCGCGGCATGCTCCGGACTCGATGAGCCGGCGCATCGGCGTGCCGTGACCGTAGAGCGATCCCATCTGGGAATCACCGGTATCGGCGTGGGCGTCGAAGTGAATGACCGAGACCCGTCCCCACCCAACGTGGTGCGCGACGCCCGTGACGTCAGCCAGCGCAATCGTGTGGTCACCCCCCAGGACGATCGGTATCACGCCCGCGGCCGCGACAGCCTTCACTCGATCCTCGAGTCGGCGCAGCGACAACTCGGTGTCACCCGAGGGCATCTCTACGTCGCCCAAATCGACGACGCCGAGTTCAACGAGAGGGTCAACGCCCAACGAGAGGCTCGGCCGCATGCCGTCGTGCGGCAGGTAGTCAGTGACGCGGATGGCCTGGGGCCCGAAACGACAGCCCGGCCGATGAGATGTCCCGCCGTCGAAGGGCGCACCGATGATTGCCGCGGCGGCCGTCGCCCACTCACCCGAAACGTCGGGATCGGCGCTCGGGACACCCAGAAAGGTGGAGTCGGCGCCGTAGAGATTGCCTATGCGCATGGTGTCATCCTCGGGCCACGTCGTGAGGTACTCACGCGACGGCCTTGTTGATGTCAGCGACCAATTCGTCGAAGTGATTGGCGATGATGGAGAGATGGCCCTCCCCGGGATAGTGATGCGCGCGCGAGGTCGAGATCGTGCGCAGCAGCCACGCGGCGTGCGTCGGCGGCACCATGAGGTCAAGGTCCCCGAACCAGACCGACACGGGGATCGTGATGGCGCCCGGCTCGAAGCCCCAGTTGCTCATCATGGCTCGATCGTCGTCGAAGAATCCGCGCCAACCGTTGACGAGGCCTTCACGAAGTGAGTCCGCGAACAGTTCGCGAGCGTCAAGTGGCTCTAGGACCTTTTTGTCCGGTTCCGACAAGAGGCCGCCGAAGAGTTCGATGACGTTGTCAGCCGTCGCCTGACCCAGGGCGGTCCCGATCATCTCCATGTGGGCCTCATACTCGGCGCCGCCCTTCACCGCGAGTTCCATCTCCTCGATGTTCTCCGGACCCATACCCTCGGTCCAATCAAAGTCTGAGGTGAATGGTGCCACACCCGCGAGTGACCACGCGGCGATGCAACGCGGCGCGTCGAGAGCGGCGCACGCGAGCGCGTGCGGCCCTCCCCCGGACCAACCAACGGCGGCGTACCGGTCGATGCCGAGCGCATCGAGCACCGTTCTCGTATCGGGCACCGCAGCGGCGACATCGCGACCTTCCTGGCGCGTCGAGGAACCGTAACCAGCGCGTGACATAGTCACGAGAAAGAGATCGCCTCTCGTGGCCAACTCTTCAATCATGCGAACCAACGACGCGGACCCGGGAGTGCCGTGATGGAAGAAGACCGCCGGATGCGATCGATCGCCAATCGTCCCAGTCTCGAGCAGGCGCCCGTCGGGGCACTCGATCGTTCGTTCTTCGTACGTCATTACACCGATCCTTCGCTCATCTCTACCCTACGCTGGGCCAATGCCGTCGCCTCGAACGATTCGTGTCACTCGACGAATGGCGGCACCCTCGGCGACCGTCTTTGAACTACTGGCCGATCCCCGTAAACACGCACTCTTTGACGGCTCGGGCACCGTGACGGGAGTGAGCGTCGCACCGGCACGACTGGCGCTCGGAGCCACCTTCTCCATGCACATGAGGATGAAACTCGGCTACGTGACACGTAATCACGTCGTCGTGTTCGAGGAGGGCCGCGCCATCGCCTGGCACCACGCGGCCCGTTTCATCTGGCGATATGACCTCGAGGCGGTCGATGGCGGGACCGACGTGACCGAGACCTTCGACTACAACCGACCGTGGGGCTTCGTCATCGAATGGTTCGGATTCCCCGCTCGCAATCGCGCCGCCATGGAGGCGACCTTGCGACGACTGGAGGCCGTCGTTACGGCGTAATGGGCAGTCCGGCACCGATGTTGAGCAGTTCAACCCACGTCTGTCCGGGCGTGAGCAGCGCGGGCTTACCGTTCGCCAAGGTGTACACGAGCACGTCGCCCTTGGACGGTCCCCGTGACCACGTCCCCAGGGTCTCCTTGCCGTCAGAGAAGAAGGCGGCCTTTCCAGAACCCTGAAGGTCGGCGTAGGAGGCCTCGGTGCCGATGCCGTTCACGTAGTTCACCCACATCACCACGACGTTCTTGGGCGACTCTCGAACGCCCGTGCCGGTCACGTCGGCCTTGCCAAAGAGTGTCCGGTCCCATGACGCTGTCGCGCTGTCCCACGTCCAAGTCACCGGATAAATGCTCGGGAAGGGCACGACGAAGCTCGCGACCGGACGCCCACTGAAGGACTGGGTCTTGGAAAGATATGTGAACAGCTTGGGCGGCGGCACTGGCGTGCCGCCAAAGGCGAAGAGCTTCGGCGCGATCGCGAAGAGATTGTGCGGCGCGTACAACTGGGGGTCCCGGAACATCGCCGCACCGGCGGTGGACTCGTCACGCAGGTCCAAACCCGGTACGGTCGAAATACTCGCTACCGCGTAGGGCGCGCCGCCGGAGTAGGCGAAGATGCCTCGGAGCGGCCATACGACCTGGGTGTCAGTGGGGCGCACCGATCGGACCGGTCCCACCTTGAGCGGCGCGTGGGAGTTGAAAATCGCGGCCAGACGGGTGATACCGCCATTCACGATCTCCTCGTATACGACGTCGGCCTGATCGATGCCCCACTGGGGTAACGCTTCAGGCGTGTTCTCGATCTTGACGGTGAGCGCCGGACGCTTGATCGACTGGAGCGAGGGATCGGGGAGGCCGGTCAGCGGAGCGGTCGGGAACGTCGGGGCGGTCGTGGTGGTGGTACTCGTCGTGGTCGTGGTCGACGTCGGCGACCCCTTGAAGTGCACCACTGCGAAGATGGCGGCGGCGATGACGATGACGAGGACGGTCGTGTAGACCAGGGGCTTGCGCATACAACAAACTTAGTGAACGACCATGCGCCTAATGAACAGCGTCGTCGAGTCGCTTGAAGATCAACGTGTGGGGCAACTGGGTCTCGGGACTCAGGTGTTGAGAACCCTCAACAATCAGCCATCCCGCGCTCCGATAAAAACCGAGGGCGGTGTCACGGCCGTTGGCCCAAATCTGTTCAGCGCCGAGATCGCGAAGGTTGTCTTCGGCGACGGCCAAGACCAGCGCGCCGAAGCCGCGTCCTTGGACATCGAAGTCCGTAGCCATGTAACGAAGCTGATAGGTCACGAGTTCCGGATTCATCGGCGGCGAGGACGGGAAGAACGAGGCGCTGACCACGAGGCGGTCCCCGAGGAATCCGCCAAAGTGAATCGAGGTCGCGTCCTCATCACGGGCGTCGGGGTGATAGAGCGCGGCGTCGTCATTACGAAGGACTCGTCGACGTACTTCGTGGAGCTGCTCCGACGCCACCCGCTGGACCCGCAACTCGTCAGTCAATTTCAAGGACCATTGTCTCAAGTACCAGGTTTCGGTCGCGTTCCATGTGCAGCGTCTCACCAGTGGGTCGAAAGCCCAATCGCGTATAGAAGGCGCGAGCTCGAGCCACACTCGACGTCACGTGCAGGTACAACTCGTTGACACCTTCGCTGCGCGCCCACGCCGCGACCGTCGCGACGAGTCGTTCCGCTGTTCCACTCCCGCGCTCCGATGGAGTGACGTACATGCCGTAGAGCCAGCGAGTTCCCGGATGCGAGTCGTTGAGACCACCGGACACCATGCCCACGATGTTGTCGTCGCGAAACGCCAAGTAGTAGAGGCGATTCGCCGCGGCACTCTTCCACTGCGCGTCGGACCACGTACTGTTCTCACTCCAGGTCGAGCCGAAGGCGTCGGGCGTGTCCGCGAGTGATTCGAGCCGGATTGACTTCAGCGCACGCCAGTCGGCCCGACCACTACGACGGATGGTGATCGTCGCCTCATCCATCGTTCAGCATCCGCGCGGCGACGTTTCGCTCTGATGGGGAGCCCTGGGCGAGATTGTCACGCACCGAATCTTGGTCGACTTCCGGGCGATTCTGCGAAAGCTTGGCCTTACCCGTGATATCGATCACCTCCAACTCGATGCCTACGATCGCCTTCAATTGAGCGGCCACGTACGAAGGTGAAGAGTCATCGACCTTCCATTCGGGTGAACGTCCTGCCTCGAATTGATTCGTGACGAGGCGCACCTGACGACCAAGCCACTCGGGGTCATGGTGAACGCGAACGGTCGTACGAACTTCGGCGGCCACATAGTTCCACGTGGGTACGACGTCGGGCCGCTCGAAACGAGTCGGATAATACGACGGCGACACGTACGCGCTCGCCGCGAGGAAGAGGCCGAGGACTTCATCGCCGTCGTGCAACGGACGCCACCAAGGATTCGCTTTCGCCACGTGGGTCAAAATCGTCGCGCAATCATCACTCACGACGACGGGGACGAAGACACTCTTGAGCCCCTCTGAAGTGTGCGCGACGAGCAGGCCGGCGCCCACTTCACGCACGATCGACCACGCCACACGGTCGTCAACTGCGTGTTTCGCTGGGACGTACATCCCACCATTGTTCCACGAACCCTCGGCGCCGGCGCTAAGACCCAAGTAATCGATCGAGCTTCTCAAAGCCTTCAGCCCAACCTCGTTCTCCGTGCATCGAAGCGAACTGATCGCGGTCGGCCGTGACGGGATAGGTCGTCGTCACGGTGATGAGCGTGGTGTCCGAGCGGTCCTCGAAATGGACCTGGAGTTCCCAAATGAGCGGCACGTCCTCGTGGGCGCAGCCGCGAGGTCGAAAGATCTCAATGAATTCTTCGGGGTGTTCGTCAAGGTGCATGACCATCGTGAACTGCTCACGTGCGACCAGAGCTTCGTAACTGCCCTTCGTCACGAAGACGAGACCATCGCGGTGGGCCATGACAATGCGAAACTCCCCACCCTCTCGAAAGTCCACGACGCACTCGCGCACGTCGAAGTCGTACGGCCCATACCAGGCCCGCAGAATTGTCCCGTCAGTCCAGGCGCGAAATACATCGTCAACGTGAGCAGCGAATGCACGGCGCATTACAGTTTTCGCGACGTCGTCCACGACAAAGAACTCGACACCATTCTCCAACGTCACTCCCAAGACCTCACGTGCCCTCCGAATTTGTCGGCGCTCGGCCAGTGTCAAGGCG
>Ga0181525_10004875_pt1 | contig 10155 bp, 6 predicted proteins | sample PEATcosm2014_Bin_48_FD_121100 | JGI IMG/M metagenome (GOLD analysis project Ga0181525, IMG submission 121100) | Peatland microbial communities from MTU Mesocosm Facility, Houghton, MI, USA - PEATcosm2014_Bin06_10_metaG | ecosystem: Environmental > Terrestrial > Soil > Wetlands > Peat | place...
ATAGACCACTTGCATGGCTCAACCTCCTGGACCGCCTCTGGAGGAAGCCTTCTTTGTTGAGAATCTCCTTTGCGTGCTCACTGCCTCGGCAGCGGCGACAATTTCTTGCTCCTCCAGGTTCCAGGCCAGACTCATCTGCGGGCTTGTCGGCACCACTGCCTGAAACGGCCTTCGGCCCAGAGGCAGCCCAAATCTACGCTACTCCGGGGCGGCCTCCATTTTCATCCTTCCTTGTGACCGGCACGGTCATGTGCGACTCATCTTGTGTTGGACAAGAGTAAACATTCCCCGCAACGTTGTAGTCTGTTACACTTAATTTAGCGCGATCAAGGGGGCAAAATGCGCCAGGCAGCGCCCCTGCGATACGTTTCTACAACCCTAGTTCGGGGAGTGGCTCAGCCTGGTAGAGCACCTGGTTCGGGACCAGGGGGTCGGAGGTTCAAATCCTCTCTCCCCGACCATTCATTCAGTTTCGCCCTTTTGAAGATCATGTCAAAGGGCTTTCTATATGTAGGATAAAGAGTTACGGAATCGATGGAGCAGTTCAAAAGTACATTTTTGAGCAATTCGGCTTGTTCGGCTGGTTTCCGCGTAAGATACAGAAAATAAGCGTTTTGAGCGAGTTCTAAAATCCTTTGCATTTTGAGCAGCCGCTCGGCGCTTTTGTCTTCTTCCAGCCCCGAAATCAGCGATTTGATGCGCAGTTCTTCGCGCCGCCAGTCGGCTTGCTTGCGCTGCCAGAATTCCTCTGCAATCTTGCCGTCGAGCTTGTCTGAGTAGGCTGCGTCTATGCGGCTGTAGATGGCTGCCAACTCTCGCTCCAGCCGCGCACGTTCCTGCGTAGCTTGGTTGCGCATCTGCACGTGTACCCGCTGCAACGATGCGCCGATGCTCTGCGCAACCGCCGCCGGAATTTGCACGTCCTCAAGCACGTGTCCCATACGTGCGGCAATCTGCTCTTCGCGGAAGCGCGGCAGTGCGCACTTTCCCCGGTATCCGCTGCAACGGTAGTACACGTACTTGTTTTTCTTCAGCTCTGCGGTCACCGTGCAATGGTCGTGCGCGCACGTCAGCATTCCGCGAAAGGCCATCGCGTGTTTGCTGTACTTGGGTCTGTTGTGGCCGTTGAGCACGGCCTGCACCTGCACGTACAGTTCGGGAGTGATGAGGCTGGGCTGCTTGCCTAGGTACGTCTGGCCGCTCCACTCGAAGCGCCCGATGTAAAACGGATTCGTGAGCATCTTGTGCAAATTGGCTTTCGAGATGCACGTACCCGTCACGTGCTGGAGTTCTTTGGAGAGCGCCAGCAGAGAATAACGTCCCGATGCGTACATCTCGAAGACGCGCCGCGCGATTGTGGCCTTTTCCGGATGAATTTCGATGGAACGTGCAGCCGCATTGTTGCGGTATCCAAAGGGCGCACGTCCGGGGTACGTGCCCTGCGACGCTTTTTCGCACATTCCCTTTTTGACTTCCTCGCGCAAATTCTCGGAATAATTGCGCGCCATGGCAAGGCGAATATCGTGCATGAATTTCACTTGGGAGCGGGCGTCTTTTGAAAGAGTCTCGTTCTCCTTTACGAAGTGGATTTTGATGTTGAGGTCTTCCAGCGTCAAGGCGTCGCGGCAATTGCGGTAGAGCCTGTCGGTCTTCTCTACCAGCAGAACACGGCAGGAGCGATTGCGCTTGAAGAACGCAACCATTTCAGCGAACCTCTTTCGCCCGGCGGCCTTGGCAGATTCGACTTCGATGAATTCATGCACGATCTCGAATCCCTCTTTTGCAGCGGCGGCACGTAGCAACTTGACCTAAGCTTCGATGGAATAGCCTTCTTCCCGCTGTTCACGGCTGGATACACGTGCATAGAGAACGGCTGTACGTAGGGTCATTTCGTGCCTTTCTTTTTGCTGGCCTTCGTTGCCTGCTTCACCCATCGGGCCTGAACTGCCTTCCGAGCTTGTTCGCTGCGCTGTTCTGCGGTCATATTTTTAGCTCGCCGCCGTCCACCGATACTGCCCTTCTTGCGAAAGAACTCCAATGCTGCTTCGGGCAATTTGTTTCGTGTGCTCATACTTAGGGGATCAGTGTACATCTGCTTGGTCAACATGGAAAGTCTGAAAAACTGTGAATTTCCTGAAAGACTCCTGAACCTCCTCCATGGTGAGAGGTTCGCGTCGTTTGGGAAGGCACTCCGCAAGGGATTCAAGAATTCTTCCCCCGTTCCCTTTTCCGTACTTGCGTACAATTGCATCTGCAACCTGCAAACTCCCCACCTGCTCTCGGAGAGACTCCAAGCCCAGCGCGGCAAGCCAATTGCGCATTGAAACGCCATCCGGCGGTGTTTCAAATTGCCGAATTGGCTCCGAAGATAACAGCCGCAAGTCCTTGAACGGAGTCAATTCATGAGCAAAGCGAAGATCGTTGAATGTGGTGAGTTCAGGCGGAAACCGGCTGCCGCCGATTTGCCGTTCGATCCTCGTTAGAATGTTGCCGTTCTGGTACTCATAACCTTCGGCTCTACAAAACTCCTCGAAGGTTGGCGGTATTCGAGCGCCATTATGCATTTGATCCGGCGACATTTCCAGTTTGGCCATGCCTGCATTGAAGCGCTTGCAATTTCTCTCTCGCTTTTTCAGTTGTGTGTACCACTCTGCGAGCTTGTTGTAAATGCGGATGAGGTTCCGGAATTCGCGCGTCCACTTTATCGAGCACCTGATGTATCCTCCTCAGGCGCTGAAATGGAAAGGGCAGATGGCTTTCGCGTAAATTTACGTGAGTTGCAGGCTATTAGACAGAGCCTGCAACTCAGGGCGGTGTCGCTGCCACGGTGGGCTTCTACCGCCGATAAAGCCGAGAAGTGTGATACAAAATCCTCGGCCAGATCACCAAAAACAGCAATTGCGAGCGCTATAACGGTTCTCTGAGGCGCTGACGAGCATAAAGCGACCCGCGAGTCACTTTGCCGTACCCGCGGGTGTAAAAGAAATTTGCAAGATGAATGCATCTCAGCCCCCCTGAATAAACACACCCCGCGGGGGATAAGAGCACGACTTGCGGACACCCCGCGGGTATAGGGCATAAGTGAATTGGTTCGGTTTCCATGCGCTCGCCCTTTTCGGTGGTTGATAAAGTTGGGAAATCGCACACCGGCCGGAATTGAGGCTGTATCTTCGCCTTAATTTCCACGCTTGTATGCGTGAGGCCCGCTGCAAACCGGGCACAAATCCTTCAGCGCGAAATTGCGCTTGAGGCTCTGCTCAAAGTATCCATCCTTACGCTGCCAAGTGCGCACGACCCGCCATGAAATTCCGCGCTTCGTAACGGCCTTCAACAATGGAGAGCCACGACCGGCGCGATGCGCCTTCACTCGCTTTGGAATATCTGTGCTGAAGCCCAGATAATGTTGTGCGCCGTTGTAGCAGCGGGCGAAGTGAACCAGATAAACCGAGCCGATAATGTGACCGTGACGGCGAAGGTTGAAAAATCTCAAAATGGCACCTTTTCTGTGAGCACGATGTAACGGCGCTTCTTCATTCCACGCGGTATGCGGCTAATTAAAAAGCCGTCCCGCTTGCGCGCCTTGGCTTCGGCTTTCTCTTTCGAGTTGTAAGAACCGTGAAAGGCATACAAGTAGCCTTCCCCTGCGGGTTTCTTTTTGCGCTTCATACACTCACCTCAATTGCATTTGGGCTTGTATTGCTTGCTTCACAGTCCCACCGGTCCAAGGTCTCGAAGAACTGAATCAATGCGGCAATGTGGGAGTCTTCAAGAGCATAGGGAAGAGCGGAATCAGTTTGAACAGACTGAGTAAAGGAGCACGGCGCTTCGCGCCGGGACAGAACGACGGGGCTCTGCCCCGCACCCCGGCCAGTTTTACGCTGAGTAATTCCCGCTGCGCGGGCCCTGTATTTCGATTTGGAATTTGTTGCAGGAAGGAATTGAAGTGGAGGGCGAGCCGCTGGCTTTCGGCCAGCCGTCGATGGAGGTGTAGGCCGCCTCAGCCCCGGATCGGACTGGCGAACCGACTCCCCGGATTTTGGTCCAACCGCACTCCGCTCGCCCATATTGGCAGAGAGCGGCAAGTATCCCTTGCGGTCGTGAGCATCGGAATCTGGTCGCCTCTGCATGAGAAAAACAATACCGCTTGTTGTTGATTCTGTATCGTTTTCCCCGAATACGTTCTCAACAGTCTTTCCACATATAAGGAAGAAGCGGTATATTTCAAGACATTATGAGGATAAAGGCGATTTCGCAGGATATTTCCAAGGAAGGAATTTCTTTGAAGATGGTCTTGGACCAACTCTCCGAGCTGCGCGGGCGCATCGAGCAGCTTGAAATTGAGTTTTTTGGTTACCCCTCTTTGCCGCGCAATTTCATTCCTCCGCAAAGAAAACCCCGTAAAGGGCGCAAACCGAAGCTGGAGACCAATGAACTTCTGGAGCGGTGGAAGTGCCTGACGACATGGCTCGAACAGAACTGGCCCCTCCTTTTGATACCGATGCGCAAGGCGGAAGGCTCAGGCAATGCTCCAGACGCAATTGCAGCAATCATGGCAGCCAAGAAGCACGGAATCTCAGGTGTGCGTCAACCGAATTTCTACCACGAGCCCGAAGAGTTTGAGACCGATTTAGCGGCGTTTTTGAAAAGCGGGCGCTATCACGGAAACCCAAGAAACCTAGCGGCTGCAATGGCTGGGCTGCCAGAGTTGGGTTGGAAGCGCTCATTCGACATTTGCGCGGCACACCCGCACAAGACGGGTGTCGTACTTCAAGCGTATTGGGACTACATGAGACGTAACTTTCCTGACCGGCTCCGCGAGTTGGAAGAAGCTGGAACAGAGTTGAACGTGAAGATCGTGCTTGCGCGGTCAAGGACCAGCGATCCTGTCTACCTCCACCTAAAGGAGAATCCCGGCAAAGTAAAGGAGTGGCTCGAAGCTGGCAAGCCCGTGAACACAGAATCAATTTCCTATTCCGAAAAACCGGTTAAGGCGATCATACGGATACCCACCGAGCAAAGAGGCGACGATCATACAGGCAGTGCACCGAAAGGAGTCAATCATGTTCGCCGATAAACGAGATTATTCAATTGACACGATTGAGCGGAATATAGGAGACTGCTTCTTATAATTCAGAGAATACAAAACGAGGGCAAGGAGTACGTTAATGAGGTGCGCACGACGCAGTCCGATTTTTTCTTGGATTTGTGCCTTTTTCGTTTTCATATTCGCTATCAAGGCCGGATTTGGCACTTGTGCTGTCGCTCAGGACATTGCTGGACTAGAACAAGGCATCAAGCCTTATGGTTCTTACCACGGTGGCGATCTTGACTCAGTGAGCATGGTCAACGGTAGCCTCACCGTTCATATTCCGCTGATCTCCTATCCGCAGCGTGGCGGAAAACTTCACCTCGGCTTCTCGATTGTGTACTTCACACCCTCGATTACCGTTCGCCAAACGACGACTTTTTGCCCAAAAGGGGGACCAGACGGAATCTGCTACCCAGTGGGCATGTACTACCTGCCCTCCAGCAGCCCGAGTGTGGGTGGCGACGGGGAGGACGGTATTCAAATCAAACCCGACTTTATTCCAAATGTGATTGTTAACTATCTGAATGTCAACGTTCCAATTTGCAACTCTGGCAATGGCGAACCGTACAATGGAGGATGCGAAGGTGTTGAACCGCGCTTTGTAGACTATTCTGTCGAAGATTACGACGGCGCGATCCATCATCTTGGTCAGTCTGGCCCGAACTCCTGGATATCGACGGACGCCACAGGATACTCGCTAAACACCACAGTCACAGCGGCCAATACACTGGTGATGACAGACCGCAATGGGACTCAGTATACCTATATGGCTGGTAACGTTCCGACTGAAAACACTGATTCGGGTCCAATTCTGATCGGCCCCGCATACTGGGGGCCCCTTGTAAAGATCGAGGACACGAACGGAAATGTTATCACGGCAAGCTACACAACCTCCGGCACTGGTAGCGCGATGACATACAAAGTCACCGGATGGACTGATACGATAGGTAGAATAATTCTGTCCGCGCTTCCGGGGCCAAACGGCGGTACCTTTTCATTTACTGGATCAGGTGCGGTGGACAACTTCTCTTTTCCAGATACGATTGGACCACTCTGCAACATGCCAATGCAAGAATTTTGCGCGATACCCGGTTACAGCAACGGTGTAACCAAGAGCATTGGTCTGCCGAATGGGACGGCATATACATTTTCCTACGATCCTGTCACAGGCGGACTATCGCAGATTACCTTACCTACAGGCGGGACGATCTCCTATCAATGGACCCCGTCAACAGCGTGCAACGGCCCTGCCGGAATCGCGGGTTATCCAACTTACTCTTTCGTCGTTACATCAAGAACGGTAGATGCAAAAGACGGCACTGGACCTCATACTTGGAATTACACTTATAGCACTTTAGGACAATCCAGTTTTCCGTCTCCCTTTCAGACAATTGTTACCGACCCTCTTGGTAATGACACCGTTCATACAATGACAGCACTCGGCCCGCAAGTGTGTGCCAATGTTTACGAAACCGAGACGAACAAGTACGCTGGAAATTACAGGAGCGGAACGCCGCTTGAGCAAACGGTCACTGCCTACCAATCGGCTCCAGACCCCTATGTTCTGGCTAACCCGCAGGCCGATCATAATGTTCTCGGTGGTCTATCGGGCTTGGCTATGAACGTCGTTCCGATCTCTATTACAACGACAGATGCCGCCAGCGGGGAAACCTCAAGAGTAACGAAGTCTTATGACCTAGGCACTCCCATACCGGTGACTGGATTTTCACCTCCGAATGTAAACGCCATTTACGGCGACGTGATTCAGGAGAATGAATATGATTATGGGACGACAAGCGGGACGCCTGGCGCGTCGCTTCGCACTACAAACACATCCTACATGGCCTTGAGCGGACCAAACGCTGCCCAGTACCTTGCGAACAATCTGTTAAACGCCCCTTATCAAGTCCAGGTGCTGAACGGCTCTGGAGTGCAGGCATCTCTGACTCAATACAATTACGACGAGGCGACGCCGACGGCTTCCGGCATGTCAATAGCTCAGCAACTCGACACAGCGCCGCCAGACGGAGCCTATCGTGGGAACAATACCTCTGTTCTTCGCTGGCTCAACTCCGGTTCTTTAGCCTGCCCAAATGGCAAATCCGGCGGTTCGGGGTCAAACGTCATCTCGAAAAATGCTTATTTCGATACAGGTACGGTCAACACTTCCTCCGACCCATGCGGAGATACGACGGCCTACGCCTATTCCTCCACCTACAATGGTGCGTTCCCAACGACAGTAACCAATGCTTTAGGTCAATCTTCCACTTTTACCTATGATTTCAATACCGGCCTGAAGACCAGTGCACAAGACCCGAACAAGCAGACGACGACCTACGGCTATGATTCGTCCTGGCGGCTCACGTCTGTCACTCATCCCGATGGAGGTACGCTTAACTATTGTTACAGCGATAGCGCCTCAGACTTGTGTTCAGGAGCGGTGGGGGCCCCATCCGTGCTATTGACAGAGACGATGAATTCATCCGGCCAGGCTCAGCAGTTGGAGGCGGACGTCGACGGCTTAGGTAGGAGGATTAAGGAGCGCGTTCTCAGTGACCCGGACGGCGTTGATATGACCGATACCACCTATGACGTATTGGGCCGCTTGCAGAGCGTATCAAATCCATATAGAACAACCCGTGATTCGACTTACGGAATCACCTCATATGCGTATGACGCATTGAGCAGGAAGATCGATCAGTGCCAACCGGACAATGGCAGCGCGACTCCCACCATATGCACACCTCAAAACAGCTACCTGAGTTGGAGCTACAACGGCAACGTGGTCACCTCTCAGGATGAAGTTGGAAATCAGAGGCAACAAACAACCGATGCGTTGGGTCGATTGACAAAAGTTCTGGAGCCGAACGGGTCCAGTTCCGCGCCGTCGATGGTAACGAGCTACACATATGACGCTCTGAGCAATTTACTGACGGTGGCACAAGCGGGTGCCGCTGGCGTAGACACGCCGCGCCCGAATCGGAGTTTCACTTACGACAGCCTGTCGCGACTGCTCACATCCTACAACCTGGAGAGCGGAACGGAGAACTATGTATACGATCCAGTCGGCAATCTCGTGAGCAAGACTTCGCCTGCGGTCAATACCACTTCCGGTACTCAAACCATCGGTTACTGCTACGACGCTCTGAATCGCATGACCTACAAGTTTTATTCCGCGCCACCATCAAGCTGCACAAGCCCCACTGGTTATGCGGCGTCGTATAGCTACGACTCATCCTCGTTCACTGGAGCCACCTATGACATTGGAAGGCTTACGGATGAGAAGGCCTACATTGGCGGCACTCTGGTTTCAGAGCGCAGTCCATACCAATATGACACGATGGGCAGATTGAAAGGCGAGCAGCAGATTCCGTACAGCCCGGCTGGAACGGCTTATCAGTTCCTTTACGACTACGATTGGACAGGAAACGTGACCTGCGCGAACAACGGCTTCGCAACCGTGACTGCCACGAGCGACTGCATCAAAAACCCCACAGCGTCAGCGTCGAGCATTCTGGAGCAATTCAGCTACGATGGTGTTGGCCGCCTTTCCGGGGCTGGCACGTCGATTCTGCCCGCGACATTCACTCCCGCGGCATCCTATCCGGCCACTCTTTTCCAGGCCAAAGCAACGAGTCCCGCCGCCTATGATCCGATGGGCCATTTGGTGAATGCGCAGTTGGGCTTGGCCCCAGCTATTCAAGTTGCGGCCCTTGGAATCGCGAGGCAGTATGACAATCGCGGGCGAGTGTCTTCTGAATCCGAGAGCGGGAATGCCATCAGCAGCGCCGCTACCAGCGGAGTTGGCTTTGTCACGGTGAACGGCACGGAAGCCGCAGCGCCCGCGACCTCCGGCACGGGAACCCTAACCATAAGCGGGGCAGATGGCACATATCAGATTTGTACGTATGTTCCGTCGTTGAAAATATATCGTTGCAATTCCGTGCCAGACACAGGAACATTGAGCGTAACGATCGATGGCTTCACAGCTACAGCTAGCTATGGCTCCGGGACAACCGACGCGAATGTCGCTCAATCTCTGGCTGCCTCCTTAAACGTCTCAGGCTCGCCCGTAACAGCCATTCAGAACGGTGCGTCGGTCACTCTGACCGCCATCGCTTCCGGAACGGCAACCAATTATCCCATTACCATCTCAAACGGCGGCGGATACACCATCACCGACCCCAACTCTGCCTTAACCGGCGGGCTGAATGCCCTTTCCGCCTACGACGCCGGGACCGCTGCGGTCACCGTGACCAACAATTCTGTCACGCATCCCGTCAGCTACACCACTGCGAACGTTGCCTGGGGCCAGGGCGACACCGCCAGCAGCGTAGCGACTCATCTGGCCTCCGCCATCAACACGGCGGCTGGGTCTATCGTTACCGCGACCGCCAACGGGGGCATCATCAGCGTGGTGGCCAAGGCTGCGGGCGCGGGCACCAACTATGCGGTCTCCGCCTCGATTGTTGACACCCAGACAGCCAGCTACCCCGCATTTTTCCCCAGCCCTTCCTTTACTGTGAACTCATTTGACCTGACCGGCGGGGCGGCTGCCCAGCCCAGCTACGGAACTCTCCACTCCTACCAGGTTCCGCCCGGCGGTTATGCGCCCAACGGCAACCTTCTGCAACACGTCGATTCCGTAATGGGAGCGTGGAATTACAGCTACGACACCTTGAACCGGCTTGTCACGGCGCAGAATCTCGCGGCGACCAGCGTATCCGGCCAGTACGCGGGCCTCTTCGGCTGCTGGACTTACGACGGCTTTGGCAACCGCAAGCTGGAGGCATTTTCGACGGCTACTTCGACCCCCTGCGCTGCGGGCGCAAATGACAACGCGCAGTTGACTTCCGTGACTCCGACGGCCAACAATCAAGTGTCGGGCTTCGTTTACGACGGTGCGGGCAACGTGCTCAATGACGGCAATAACCAGTACATCTACGACGCCGAAGGGCGGCTTTGCGCCGTGGCGTACCCCAACGGCAGCGGCGGAAATTACTATGAGCAATACTTCTATGACGCCTCAGGAACCCGCGTAGGCAAGACAGCGGCGGCCAGCCTAA
>Ga0181525_10004876_pt1 | contig 10155 bp, 7 predicted proteins | sample PEATcosm2014_Bin_48_FD_121100 | JGI IMG/M metagenome (GOLD analysis project Ga0181525, IMG submission 121100) | Peatland microbial communities from MTU Mesocosm Facility, Houghton, MI, USA - PEATcosm2014_Bin06_10_metaG | ecosystem: Environmental > Terrestrial > Soil > Wetlands > Peat | place...
CAACTTCTCGTAGTTCCCGATGCGCGAGAAGCCCGTTAAGTAGTTGAACAGTTCGCCCACGTCCCGGGTGATCGCCGGGTCAGCGGTCAACAGACCGAAGTCCTCGTACACGCGGGCGGTCTGTCCGTTGTAGTTACCCGTGCCGATGTGCACGTAGCGAACCGTCGTACCACCCTCGGAGCGTAGGACCAGGGTGATCTTGGAGTGCGTCTTGAGCCCGACGATGCCGTAGACCACGTGGACGCCCACGTCCTCGAGGGCCTTGGCCCACTCGATGTTGGCCGCCTCGTCAAAGCGGGCCTTGAGTTCGACCAGCGCCACGACCTGTTTGCCCTTCTCCGAGGCGTGGATCAAGGAGGCCACGATCGGCGAGTCGCCCGACGTACGGTAGAGCGCCTGCTTGATGCCGACGACCTTGGGGTCCGAGGCGGCCTGGGCGGTGAAGGGTTCGACCGAGTCGGTGAAGGAGTCGTAGGGGTGGTGCAACAAGATGTCGCCGTCGCGGATCGCGGCGAACACGTCACCCACGTGGTCGCCGTCGAGCAGTCGCTTGGGGGTGAGCGGCGACCAGCTCTCACCCTTTAAGTCGGGGCGGTCGAACTCGTAGAGACTCCAGAGGTCGCTCAGACCCAACATCGTGTCGCTGACGTAGACGTTCGCGGGGTCGAGGTCGAGCTGGTCGACGAGGAGCTTCAAGAACTCCTCGGACATCCCGCGCTGGATCTCCACCCGCAGCGCCTGGCCGAAGCGCTGGCGGCGAAGTTCGACCTCGAGGGCGACCAGCAGGTCGTCGGCTTCGTCCTCTTCCAAGGTCAGGTCCGCGTTACGGGTGACGCGAAAGAGGTCCGCGCGACCGATGGTCATGCCGGGGAAGAGTCGGCCCAGGTGGGCGATCATCAGGTCCTCTACGAGGCACCACCGTCCCTCGCCCGCGGGCAGAAAGCGCGGCAGCGAGTTGGGGACCTTCACGCGGGCGCTGCGCTCGTCCTCGGTGTGCTCGTCGCGCACCGTCACCGCGATGTTGAGCGACAGGTTCGAGATCATCGGGAAGGGGTGGCCCGGGTCGACCGCCAGTGGGGTCAAGACGGGGTAGATGTTCTCGTCGAAGTAGCGCGCGAGCCGCTCCTTGGCGTCGAGGTCGAGGTCCTCGTGGCGCACGACCGCGATCGCGTCCGCGGCCAACTCGGGAAAGATCGAGTCGGTCATCAGCCGGTCTTGGCGTTCCATCAGTTCGAGCACCCGCTCGCGAATCGCGACCAGCTGCTGGCGCGGACGGATCCCGTCCACCGACGGCGTCTGCACGCCGGCGGCGACTTTGTCCTCGAGGCTCACCACGCGGACTTGGAAGAACTCGTCGATCATGTCGGCGAAGATCGCCACGAACTTGCACCGTTCGAGGATGGGCAGTTTGTGGTCGTCGCCCAGGTCGAGGAGGCGAGCGCCGAACTCGAGGCGCGAGAGCTCGCGACTGGAGAACCGCTCGGGTCCGAACGACGACAGGTCTGTATCCACGATGCGCAGTCCCTCTAGCGGTGAGTAGTTGGTCTCTATCGTAGAGGTACTGTTTAAACGTGGCGAGACGAGAACGTAACGTGTCTGGTCCACCGGTCCGGACCGCGCCCGTTCCGCGCCGAAACTTCCGCTTGACCGAGCTCGGATTGATGTTCCTCGCCTGGCTGATCACCAGTGCGTTCTACGTCCTGGCCTCCCTCGGCGCCCACGGCAAGATGCCCACCCGCTTCGGCTTCTTCCTCGGCGGGATCATCGTGGTGTCGCTGTTCATGCACTTCGCCATCCAGCGTTACGCCCCTCGGGCGTCCGAGGTCCTGCTCCCGATCGCCACCCTGCTCAACGGGGTCGGGTACGTCGAGATCGCCCGCTGGGACCCGCCCCTCGCGCGCGACCAGGCCCTGTGGTTCTTGGCCAGCGCGATCGCCCTCGCCGCGACGTTAAAGTTCGTGCGCCACGTTCGCGACCTCGACCGTTATCGCTACCTGACGCTGTTGGCCGGCATCGCGTTGCTCGCGGCGCCGCTCATTCCCCACGTCGGCGTCTCGATCAACGGCGCGCGCCTCTGGATACCCGTCGGCCCCTTCTCCTTCCAGCCCGTGGAGTTCGCCAAGATCCTCCTAATCTTCTTCTTCGCCTCGTACTTCGCGGCGAATCGGGAGCTGCTCTCGATCCCCACCCAACGCGTCGGGCGCGCGAACGTCGTGCCGCCGAAGGTCCTCGTCCCGATCCTCGCCGCCTGGGGACTCTCGGTGGTGATCCTCGGGGCCGAGAACGACCTCGGTTTCGCGATGATCATCTTCACCCTCTTCATCGCGATGCTCTGGGTCACGACGGGCCTCAAGTCCTACGTGGTCTTGGGGCTCGGGCTGCTCGTCGGGGGCGCGGTGATCGCCGACAAGCTCTTCTACCAAGTCCAGGGCCGCGTCAGTGAGTGGCTCGACCCGTGGACCGTCGCGAACCTCAACGTCTCGCACCAACTCGCCTACGGGTGGTTCTCCATCGCCGCGGGCGGGATCACCGGCACCGGCCTCGGACTGGGGCAGTCGGGCAACATCCCCTTCATCACCTCGGACATGATCTTCGCCGCGGTGGCCGAAGAGTTGGGGTTCCTCGGGGTGATCCTGGTGCTCTGTCTCTTCGCGTGCTTCGTGGGTGAGGGCTTTCGCATCGCTCAGCGGGCCACGTCGGACTTCGTGCGCCTGACCGCGACGGGACTCTCAGCCCTGATCGGCATCCAAGCCTTCTTCATCATGGCCGGGGTGCTGCGACTCGTGCCCTTCACCGGCATCACGTTGCCCTTCATGGCCTACGGCGCGAACTCGCTCATCGCCAACTACGTCGTGGTGGCGATCTTGTTGCGAATATCTGACGAGAACAGCGTCGAGCGACACGGCGGCGAGATCCTCGCGGTGCACCTCACTCACGCGTAGTAGCGCTGCAGCACCTCGTCCGCGCAGAGGATCGGGGCTTGCGCTTTCTGGCGCAGGGCCATCGCCAGCGCGTCGCTCGTTCGACAGTCGATCAACTCGCGACCCTTGGGCGTCATGAGTTCGAGCTCGGCGTAGAAGACACCACCCTCGTAGCGCACGATGCGCGCCGCGACCACCTCGGCCCCGAGGCGCGTCAGGATCGTGGTGAGTAGTTCGTGGGTCGCGGGACGGCGGCCCTCGATCTGGGCGTGGGCGTGCTGGACGGCGATCGCGTCGGGCAGGGCGAGCGGAATCACCAGGTAGCGGTAGGGCGACGACGCCTCGAGGAGGTGCACCATCGGGGTGGGGTCGGTCAGGTCGTAGAGCACGGAGTCGAACCGCATGACGCGAAAGGTCGGCTGGTTCTCGTCCGCGGTGACGGCGAACTCGTCGACGTCGGCCTCGGTCACCTCCACCTCGGGCGACGCCTCGTCGACGCTCACGCCCTCCTCGGTGCTGGTGGGGTCGTCACTCATCGAGGTTCCACCCTAACTGCCCGAGCGTCGAGAGACCGAGAGCACGACCCCGCCGGCCACCAAGAAGACGAGCGCCGCCGAGCCCCCGTAACTGAGGAGGGGCAGGGGCACACCGGTGACGGGCATGATGCCCATGGTCATGCCGATGTTCTCGAACGTGGAGAAGGCGAAGAAGATGAAGATGCCGATGCAGAGCAGTCGTCCCATCGTGTCCTTGGCGTTCTTGCCGATGATGAACATCCGGTAGGCGACGAACGCGAGGAGCAAGATCACCAGCGTCGATCCGATGAAGCCCAGCTGCTCGCCGATCGCCGTGAAGATGAAGTCGGTCTGCTGTTCGGGGACGTAGCCGAGCACGGTCTGGAGGCCGTGGAAGAGTCCCGCCCCGTGCACGCCGCCCGAGCCAATCGCGCTCTTCGCGTTGCTGACCTCGTAGAGCAGTCTGGCCAGCGCGGGGTTGGTGGAGTTCTGATTGAGGAAGGAGACGAAACGGTCGACCTGGTACTTGGCCAACAGGTCGAGGTACACCGCCGCGGCCAGTCCGAGCGAACCCACTACCGCCAGCAGCGTCATGAAGCGTGGTGGCACGCCCGCGATCACCATCATCGAGGAGACGATCAGGACGATGATCACCGACGTCCCGAGGTCGGGCTGCTTGACGATGAGGGCCAGGGGCACCGCGGCCATCAAGAGCAGCCGGAAGACGTCCTTCATCGAGAGTCCCTCGGTGCGGCGCGCGCAGAACGTCGCGATGGCCAAGATCAGACATAAGACGGTGAACTCGCTCGGCTGGATCTGGATGGACGAGCCGAGGCTGTACCAGCGTTGGGCCCCCAGCGCCGAGGTCCCCACCACGAAGACGCCGGCGAGGGCCAACAGCGAAAGGACGTAGAGCGGCGTGGCGACGATCTCGTAGCGCCGGTAGTCGATTCGCGCCACCACGGTCATCGCCACGAAGCCGAGCACGACGAACAGCGCCTGTCGCTCGAAGTAGTAGTGCGGGTTCTCCCCCGCGTTGATGAGCTGTTGGCGCGTGGCGCTGTAGGCCATGACGACCCCAACCACGCTGAGGGCGACCAGGCCCACCAGGAGTCCGTAGTCCACGTGCTCCTTGGCGCGCTGTTTGATCGACAGGGCGCTGAGGGTGTCGCTCACGTCAGCACCTCTAAGAGGGATGCCCCGGGCACGTCCACGTCCCACCACCACTTCATCTGGCGCGCGGCCTGGAAGGCCAGCATGGGCAGGCCGTTCAACGTGCGACAGCCGGCCGCGGTGTAGCGCTCGCGCCAGTCGGAGTCGCGGGGGTCGTAGGTGATGTCCACGGCCACCGTCTCGTGGTGGACCCCCTGGAGGACCGCCGCCTCCGCGCTGCGTCCGGCGACGGGAATCGTGTTCACGATGATGTCGACCGGGCGGTAGACGAGGGAGGCGGAGAACGCGTTCGGATAGCGCGCGACGAGCGCGTCGACCTTGGCCTCGCTTCGTCCGTGCACCACCACCGACGCCGCCCCGCGTGCGAGGAGCGCGTCGAGGATCGCGCTGGCGGCGCCCCCGGCACCGAGTACCACGGCGTGGGCGTTGTCCACCATCGACCCGAAGGCGTGTTCCAGCGCGTCGACGAACCCGTCACCGTCGGTGCTCGCGCCGAGCACCACGCCGTCTCGGCGCAACAGCGAGTTCACCGACTCGGTGCGTGCCGCCACGTCGGTCACCTCGTCGCAGAGTCGCGCGGCCGCGTTCTTTAAGGGGCTGGTGACCGAGAGCGCGTCGAACTCGGTGCCGAGCATGCCGGGCAGCAGCGCCGCGTCCTCGACGCCGAGCTCCACGCGCTGGGACGCTCCTTCGAGTCCCGCGAGGCGCAGACCCGCTTCGTGCAGCTGCGGCGAGAGCGAGTGGGCGATCGGGGTGCCCACGACCCCGAGGCGCCACATCACCCGACACCCGCCTTCGCCGCCGTGGCCTCATTCTTTAACTGCTGGGCGAACGTCGTCGCGAAGGCCTCGTCGCCGTGTTTGTCGATCACGACGAAGTAGAGCCAGCTGCCCGCGGGGGCGTGCAACACCGCGCGGAGGGCGTCCTTGGACACGGTGCAGATCGGCGTCGGCGTGAGGCCGGTGTTGAGGTACGTGTTGTAGGGCGTCGGGGTCTCTAACATCGCGTGGGTCACGGTGCCGCCGTCTTGATGGAAGTAGTAGAGCACCGTCGAGTCCATCTGCAACGGACCGCCCCGGGCGAGTCGATTGAAGATCACCCGGGCCACCTTGGGCATGTTGCGCGGGTAGTAGCCCTCCTTCTCGACGATCGACGCGGCGGTGGTGAGTTGGTAGGCGCTAAGACCCTCGACCGTGGTCGTCGGCGTGAGCCCGACCGCCGACGCCTCGCGTTCGAATCGCGTCACCATCCGACGCGCCAGCTCACCCGGCGTGGTCGAGTCGGTGATGAGGTAGGTGCCCGCCCCCACCAAGCCCTCCAACGACGCGCCGTCCCCGTAAGGGCTCGGGGTGGCGGTGTCGGTGGCGACTTTCGCGAACTCGTTGGCGAAGTCGACCCCGCGTTCGTTCGCCACCTCGAGCGCGATCTCGTGGAGGGTCAGACCCGGGGTGGCGTCGACGACGTCGACGTTGGGCGGGTGACTGAGCACCGCCCGCACGGTGGCGAAGGAGGAACCTTGACGAAGTTGGTAGCTCCCCGCCCGCACGACCGGCGAGCCGAGCAAGAGGTTCTCGACTCGAAACGCGAGAGGTGAGGCGATGACGCCCTGGGCGTGCAGCTCGCCGGCGATCGTCGAAAGGGAGTCGCCGCCGTGCACGGTAATGATGACCTCTTTGCCCTTGCCGGCGAAGAGGGGGTCGACCTGCAAGAAGAACCACGCGGCCACCAGCACCAGAACGACCACGACACCGAGCACGACGCGGCCCAACGGCTTAGTCAGCATGAAGGCCATCTACGTAGTTTTGCAGCATGATCACCGCCGCGGCACTGTCGAGGTGACGTCGCTGGTCCTTGGCCCGAACTCCGGCGTTGGTGAGGGAACGGCTCGCCTCTTTGGTCGTGAGCCGTTCATCCCACTGCAGCACGGCCAGGTCGCTCAGTCGCTCGCGCAGGCTGGCGAAGAGCTCGTCGGCGGCCTCGGTGCTCGCGGTGACCTGACCGGAGAGTCCGACCGGTCGTCCCACCACGACCGCGCCCACGCCCTCCTCGTCCACCAGTGCGCGAATCGCGCCGAGCAGTTCGTCGTTGCGCGCCAGCGCCGGTCGGGGGAACACCATGGTGGCGGCGGAGTCGGAGATGGCCACGCCGCAGCGCACCGATCCGGGATCAATGCCGAGGTACTTCGTCACCGAGCGCTAGAGCGCCTTCGCCGCGACGAGCACCGCGTCGATGCCCCCCGCGTCACGGCCACCGGCCAGCGCCAATCGCGACGACCCCCCGCCGCCGCCACCCACGTGGGTCGCGAGGCTCTTCACGGTCGTCGCGGCGTCGAGCGTGCCGTCACTCGCCACGGCCAGAGAGACCTTGCCCTCACTCTCGCCGACCACCACCACCACTCGGCGTCCACGGTGCTGGAGCTCTTGGGCGAGGGTGCGAAGTTGCTCGCCGGGGTATCCGTCGACGCGAGCGACCACCACGTCACCGTCGCTCGCGGCGTCGAGCTCGTTGGCGAACTGGGTCAGTTGCGCCTGGCGAAGCGAGGCGACCTCACGCTCGACGTCACGTTGTCGCTCGAAGAGGCGCTCGAGCGCGGGCACCACGTCGTCTAACGAGGTCTTTAAGAGGGTCGCCACCGAGGCGAGCGACTGTTCCATCTCGTAACTCCGCCGGTGCGCGCCGAGGCCACTGACCGCTTCGAGGCGTCGCGTGTTGGCGCCGATGGAGCCCTCGCTGACGACTTGGATCTGCCCGATGTCCCCGAGGCGTTCGACGTGCGTGCCCCCGCAGAACTCGAGGCTGTGGCGCCCCGCGCGCACCACCCGGACGCGGTCGCCGTACTTGTCGCCGAAGAAGGCCACCGCGCCCATGGTCTCGGCCTCGCTCTTGGTGGTCGAGATGGTGTCGACGTGTTCGTTCAAGACGACGTCGGTGTTGACCAGCGTGAGGATCTCCTTGGTCTCCTCGGGGGCCAGCCCCGCGTCGTGGGAGAAGTCGAAGCGTAGTCGGTCCGGGCCCACGTAGGAGCCTTGTTGACGGACGTGGTCACCGAGGACGGTGCGCAGACCCGCGTGCAACAGGTGCGTCGCCGTGTGATTTCGACGGGTCGCTTCGCGCCGATCGGCGTCGATGGTCGCTACGGCCTGCTGGCCCGCCAGCACCTCGCCGCTCAGTCGTCCGCGGTGCACGAAGAGCCCGCCCGCCACGTTCTGGGTGTCCTGGACCTCGAAGCGACCGGTCTCGGTCACCACCGTCCCCGTGTCTCCGACCTGACCACCCGACTCGGCGTAGAAGGGCGTGCTGTCCAAGAAGAGCTCGCTCTCGCCGTTCGCGCCCGCCAGCACGCCGAGCACCGTCGTCTCGACGCTGTAGCGCGCGACGTCGCGACCGACGAACTCGGTCGCGCCGTGGGCGTCGATCAGTTCGCGGTACTGCGCGTCGTCGGCCACGCGCAGCGTCTTGGCGTTGGCGCGGGCGCGCTCGCGCTGTTGCGCCATGGCCGCGTCGAAGGCCCCGCGCTCGACCACGAGGCCCGACTCGCCGACGATCTCGTCGGTGAGTTCGATGGGGAAGCCGTGCGTGTCGTGGAGCTTAAAGGCGACGTCACCAGGGAATACGGTGGTGCCGCTGGCGAGGACCTCACGCTGGGCACCCTCTAAGAGCGTCAGTCCCGTGCGCAGGGTCCGGGTGAAACCAGCCTCCTCGCGTTCGAGGACCTCGACGATGAGGTCACGCTCGGCGACGAGCGTCGGGTAGGCGCCGCCCATCTTCTCAATCGTCGCCTCGACCAGCGACGCGGGCAGGGAGTTCTCCGATCCCGCCCGACGCGCCGCGAGGATGGCGCGACGGATGATTCGGCGCAGCACGTACCCGCGGCCTTCATTCGAGGGCAGCACGCCGTCGGCCACCAGCATGGTCATGGCGCGCCCGTGGTCGGCGACGCGACGGATCGCGACGTCGCGCACCGGGTCGTGGCCGTAGGTGGACTTTAGGATCCGCGAGGCCGCCTCGATGAGGGGCGCGAAGAAGTCCGTCGCGAACACCGAGTCCACGCCGTTGAGGATCGCCAGGGTGCGGTCGAAGCCCGCGCCCGTGTCGATGTTCTTCTTGGGCAACTCGGTGAGCGCCCCACCGGCTTCGCGCTCGTACTGGGTGAAGACCAGGTTCCAGAACTCGACGAACCGGTCGTCCCCGCCGAAAGCCGGACCGCCGTCGGCGCCGTAGCGCTCCCCCTTGTCAAAGAAGATCTCCGAGCTCGGCCCGCACGGTCCGACCTCGCCCATGGTCCAGAAGTTGTCCTCGTCGAGTCGCTGGATGCGCTCGGGCCGGATCCCGATACGGTCGCGCCAGAGGTCCGCGGCCTCGTCGTCCGAGACGTGCACGGTCACCCAGAGCCGGTCGGGGTCCATCCCAAAGCCCTCGGTGATGAGCTCCCAGGCGTAGTCGATCGCGCCCTCTTTGAAGTAGTCGCCGAAGGAGAAGTTGCCCAGCATCTCAAAGAACGTGAGGTGACGTTGGGTGACCCCGATGTTCTCGATGTCCGAGGCGCGAAAGCACTTCTGCACCGAGACCGCCCGCGGGTACGGCGCCGTCTCCTCACCCGAGAAGTAGGGCTTGAAGGGCACCATGCCCGCCACCGTGAAGAGCAACGTCGGGTCGTGGGGAATCAGGCTGGCCGACGGGACGACGGTGTGACCGTTCGCGGCGAAGTAGTCGAGGAAAATAGAGCGTAGTTCGGCGGCCTCCACGGGAGTTACTCTACTGGCGCCTCGGGTCCATCCTGGTGGGAGCGGTTCGTGCGCGCGCGCCAGTTCGCGACGAGGGGACCCTCCCGGCCGTAGTCGGTGGGGTCGAAGAACGTCGCGTCGACGTAGCGATCGGGGAGGTACTGCTGGTCGACCCACCCGCCGGGATAGTCGTGCGCGTAGTGGTAGTCGGTGCCGTGCCCGAGTCGGGCGGCGGCGCCGTAGGACGCGTCGCGCAGGTGCGCGGGCACTTCGACCAGTCCCCCCGACTGGACCGCCGCCGTGACGGCGCCGAGCGCGCGGGTCACCGAGTTGCTCTTGGGCATCAGGGCGAGGGTGATCGTCGCGTGGGCCAGGTTGAGGCGAGCCTCGGGCAGGCCGACGAACTCGACGGCCCGCGCGGCCGCCTCGGCCACGAGCAGACCGGTGGGGTCGGCGAGACCGACGTCCTCGCTCGCCAGGATCACCAGACGGCGCGCCAAGAATCGCGCACTCTCGCCGCTCTCGAGCAGCGTGATCAACCAGTAGAGCGCGGCGTCGGGGTCCGAACCGCGCACCGACTTGATGAACGCGCTCACCTGGTCGTAGTGGGTGTCGGCGGACTGGTGGTAGAGGCGGCCGTCCCTCGCGCGCGCGACGTGTGCGAGCGTCACCGCGGCGCGATCGTCCTCGGTGCGCGCGAGCACGATCGCGGTGTCGAGGGTGGTGAGCGCGCTGCGCGCGTCGCCGTCGGCCGACGCCGTGACCGCGGCGAGCGCGTCGTCGTCGATCGTCGCCCCGCGCAGACTCAGTCCTCGCCGCACC
>Ga0181525_10004877_pt1 | contig 10152 bp, 11 predicted proteins | sample PEATcosm2014_Bin_48_FD_121100 | JGI IMG/M metagenome (GOLD analysis project Ga0181525, IMG submission 121100) | Peatland microbial communities from MTU Mesocosm Facility, Houghton, MI, USA - PEATcosm2014_Bin06_10_metaG | ecosystem: Environmental > Terrestrial > Soil > Wetlands > Peat | place...
CCCGAGTCGCCGCTGACCGTGGCCGGCATGCACATCCTGCCGATGGAGATCCTGGTGGTCGTCGGCGCCCTGGTCATGATGCTGGCCGTCGAGCTCTTCAACCGCCGCTCGATCTACGGCAAGGCGGTGGTGGCCACGTCCAACGACCGCGACGCCGCCGGCCTGATGGGCATCAACACCGGCATCGTCATCTCGTTCTCGTACGCGCTCAGTTCGCTCACCGCGGCGCTGGCCGGCGTGCTGGTCGCGCCGCTCACGCTCACGGGCGCCAGCATGGGCGCGGTGCTGGGCCTGAAGGCCTTCGCGGTGGCGATCATCGGCGGGCTCAACAGCGGCCTGGGCGTGATCGTCGGCGGACTGATACTGGGCATCGCCGAGACCACCACCGGCTATTACCTGTCCACCGGCTACAAGGACGTGCCCGGCCTGGTGCTGCTGCTGGTCGTGCTGGCCGTCAAGCCCTCGGGCCTGTTCGGCAAGCAGGCGATCAAGAAGGTATGAGCACGCGATGAGCGCGGTGCCGCCAGTGGGAGCCGTGCAGGTCGCCGCGGGGCTGCGCGCCAGCCGGCTGGGCATGGGCATCACCCTGGCGCTGGCGCTCGTGGCGCTGCCGCTGGTGTGGCCCAACCCCTATTACATCCACCTGGCCGCGCTCATCGCCATCTACTCGGTGCTGCTGCTGGGCCTGGACATCGTCGTGGGCTATACGGGCGAGGTGTCGCTGGGCCACGCCTCGCTGTTCGGCGTGGGGTCCTACGCGGTGGGTGTGCTCGTGTTCAAGCTGGCGCTGCCTTTCTGGGTCACGCTGCCGGCCGCCGTCGCGATCACGGCGCTGTTCGGCGCCGTGCTGGCGCTGCCGGCCTTGCGCGTGACCGGTCCCTACCTGGCGATGGTGACGCTCGCGTTTGGCACCATCGTGCAGATCCTGATCAACGAAATGGATTTCCTCACCAACGGCCCGCTGGGCATTTCGCTGCGCAAGCCCGATCTCTTCGGCCACCGGCTGAGCGCGACCGAGTACTACTACTTCGTCGTCGTCGTCCTGGGGCTGACGGTGCTGGTGGTGCACCGGATACTCAAGTCGCACCTGGGTCGCGCCTTCGAGGCGCTGCGCGACAGTCCCATCGCCTCCGACTGCATGGCGGTCAGCGTCTACCGCTACAAGGTGTACGCCTTCGTGATCAGCGCCGCGCTGGCCGGCCTGGCCGGGGGGCTGTTCACCTACTCCGAGGAGTACATCTCCCCGAACACCTATTCGATCGAGCTCGCCATCCAGTTCCTGCTGGCGGTGATCATGGGCGGGCGCAAGACCCGCAGCGGGCCGGTGCTCGGGGCGATCATCATCGTCATGCTGCCCAACCTGCTCTCCGACCTCGAGCTGTTCCGCCGGCTGGCCGTGGGCGTGACGGTGCTGGTGGCGGTCTATGCCGCGTACGCGCTGGCCAAGCGACGCCGCACGGTGCGCCAGCTGGCGCCGCCGCTGGCGCTGCTGCTGGCGATGGCGGTGTTCTCCTACGTCATCGACGACATCACCGACTATCGCCTGACGATCTTCGGCCTGATGATCCTGCTGGTGATCTATTACCTGCCCGACGGCATCGTCGGCTTCCTGCGCAACACGGTGCAGCATTTCCATCCGAACTGGATCCGGCGCCACGTGGTGATCGAGGCGGCCGGCGACGCCGCGCGCGCCTGGCAGTCGGCCTCGGGCCGCAGCGAACCGGCCCCCGGCGCCGGCGACTGCGTGCTCAGGATCGACGGCATCCTGATGCAGTTCGGCGGCCTCACCGCGCTCAATCGCGTCGACCTGGGCGTTACCCGGCACACGGTGCACGGCCTGATAGGTCCCAACGGCTCGGGCAAGAGCACGATGATGAACGTGCTCACCGGCATCTACCGGCCGACCGGCGGCACCATCACCTTCGAGGGCCAGCCGCTGGCCGGCCGGACCTCGGCGCAGATCGCCGCCGCCGGCGTGGCGCGAACCTTCCAGAACGTGCAGCTGTTCGGCGAGATGACGGTCATCGAGAACGTGCTGGTCGGGCTGCACCACAGCTTCCGCAGCACTCTGGCCGACGTGATCCTGCACACGCCGCGCTACCGGCGCGAGGAGCACGGCGCGCGCGCGCGCGCCGCCGGCATCCTGAAGTTCGTCGGCCTGGCCGGCTTCGCCAACGAGGAAGCACGCAACCTGCCGTACGGCAAGCAGCGGCTGCTGGAGATCGGCCGCGCGCTGGCGCTGGATCCGCGCCTGATCCTGCTCGACGAGCCGGCGGCCGGCCTCACTGCGCCGGACATCCAGGAACTGGTCGGCATCATGCGCAAGATCCGCGAGCACGGCATCACCGTCGTGCTGATCGAGCACCACATGGATGTCGTCATGGAGATCTGCGACCGCGTCTCGGTGCTCGACTTCGGCAACAAGATCGCCGAGGGCGTACCCGCCGACATCCAGGCCGACCCGAAGGTGATCGAAGCCTACCTGGGCGGCGTGGCCGAGCTGGCGGCGGTGGGCGGGGACGCGGGGGCGCGCACATGAGCGGCAACGCAGCGGCCGCTGCCGGCGCGCTCAGCATCCGCGACCTCAGCGCCGGCTACGGCAAGGTCGAGGTGCTGCACGGCATCTCGCTGGACGTGCCGCGCGGCAAGCTCGTGACGCTGATCGGCTCCAACGGTGCGGGCAAGACCACGACGATGCGCGCCATCTCGGGAATGATCCGGCCGACCGCCGGCCGCATCGAACTGTCCGGCAGCGACATCACCGGCCTGCCGGCGCACCAGGTGTGCTGTCGCGGCCTGGCCCACTCGCCCGAGGGCCGGCGCGTCTTTCCCGTGCTGTCGGTGGCCGACAATCTCACCCTGGGCGCGTTCCCGCGCCTGACCTACCGGCGCGCGCGTGGCGATGTCGATGCCGATCGCGAACGCATCTTCGAGCTGTTCCCGCGGCTGCGCGAGCGCCGCAACCAGCCGGCCGGCACGCTGTCCGGCGGCGAGCAGCAGATGCTGGCCATGGGCCGCGCGCTGATGCTCAATCCCGACGTGCTGCTGCTGGACGAGCCCTCGATGGGCCTGGCGCCGCGACTGGTGGCCGACGTGTTCCGCACGCTCGAGAAGCTCAAGGCCCAGGGCATCACCATGCTGCTGGTCGAGCAGTTCGCGGCCGCGGCATTGCAGGTGGCCGACTACGGCTACGTGCTGGAGAACGGGCGCATCGCCGTGCACGGCGACGCGGCCCGGCTGCAGAGCGATCCGGCAGTGCGCGCCGCCTATCTCGGCCACGCGCACTGAACCTTGCAGACGCGGCGCCGGGCTGCGCCGCGCGGCACGGCCGCGCTATTGCCGGGCGGGCGTTGCGCCCGCGGGAGACGGGGCTCCATCGTCATTCCACATGTCGCGCAGGTAGAGCCACTTGCCGCCGACCTTCTTCGAAACCGACAGGTACTTGCCCTTCTCGAGGATCTTGCCGTCCTTGCCCTTGACGACAAAGGTGCCCGACGACCAGCCCAGGTTGCCGGAGACGCCGCCCTGCGGATACGGATCGAGCACGAACTTGGCGCCTTCCTTGGCCGCTGCCGGCATATCGGCGGCGAAGTACGTGCGTATGGCCGCCTTGCCATCGGCGCCCGGCGTGCCCGGCGCCTGCAGCAGGGCGTGCTCGTCGTACAGCCCGACGACGGTCTCCACATCGCCCGAGTTGTACGCCTTGACGAAGACGTCGTCGACCGCGTGGATCGCGGCCACTTCCTTTGCGGCATCGGCGCCGAACGATGGCGTCACGCTGCCTGCCAGCGCCAGGGAGAATCCGACCGACAGCGCAGCGTACGCATTCTTGTTCACGTGAGGACTTCCTTATTCAATGCTCAGAGTGCGCAACACTTTGCAATGAGCTCCGCAACTGTCGCGAAGTGAGCATCGCTCCGGGTCGACCGGGATGCGCCGGCAAAGCGTAATCGGCATTCCTGCACTTGGCCAGTGCCGCGCCGGCGACATTTGCTTGTGGGCATATACCCGCGCGGATACACTGCGCCGCGATACCAACAAGACGTGCGGAATGCCGGGTCGCATCGGTCCCGTGGCGCCGCTCAGGGAGGTTCACGTGCAACGCCTGATTCAACTGGCCACCGCGCTCGCGACGGCCGTGCTGCTGTCTGCCTGCGCAACCGAGAGTTCACGCAGCCTGGTCGTGGAGCAGGTGCCGCAGGCCAGCGTTCCTTATGGCGGCGTCAAGGTCGCGATCGCGGTCGGCAAGTTCGACAACCGCTCCGACTTCATGCGCGGCGTCTTTTCCGATGGCGTGGATCGTCTCGGCAGCCAGGCCAAGACGACGCTCATTGCCCACTTGCAGCAGTCGCAGCGCTTCAGCGTGCTCGAGCGCGAGAACATGGCCGAGGCGCGCCAGGAGGCGCAGATCCAGGGCCAGGCGCAAAAGCTCAAGGGGGCGGACTTCATCGTGACGGGCGACATCTCCGAATTCGGCCGCAAGGAAGTCGGCGACCAGGAGCTGTTCGGGCTCCTCGGCCGCGGCAAGTCGCAGGTGGCCTACGCCAAGATCACGCTCAACATCGTCAACGCGCTTACCTCCGAGGTCGTGTATTCGGCGCGCGGCGCGGGCGAGTACCAGCTGTCCAACCGCGAGGTCATCGGCTTCGGTGGCACCGCCGGTTATGACGCCACCCTCAACGGCAAGGTGCTCGACCTGGCCATGCGCGAAGCGGTCAGCAATCTCGTCACCGCGCTCGATGGCGGGCAATGGGGCGCGGGCAAGGGGCACTGATGGACATGGACGCCACGCCGCGCTACCTGTCCCGCCTGGCGCTGCGCTGCGCCACGCCGACCCTGCTCCTTGGCCTGGCCGCATGCGCCACCGCGCCGCGACCGCTATATACCTGGGAGGACTTCCCGGCGCAACAGTACGTGGTGCTGGTGCACGAGGGCAGCAGCACGGTGGAGGACCAGACCCGCGCGCTCGAAGCGCAGGCAGAGAAGGCCCGCGCCACCAGTGCGGCGCTGCCGCCGGGCTTCCGCGCGCACCTGGGATATCTCTACCTGCAGGCGGGCAATCCGGGCCGCGCGCGCGAGTTGCTGCTGGCCGAGAAAGTGGCCTTCCCCGAATCGGGCCCGTACATGGATCGGCTGGTCGCGAAGCTCGACGCGCCCCCGGCGCCCGTGTCGTCCCCGTCCCGCTGAGGAGCGTGCGATGCGAATGCAATATTCCGAAATCCTGATGGCCGCCGCGCTGCTCGCGCTGGGTGGCTGCGCGACGCCGCCCAAGACCGACTACACCGAATTCCTGCAGGCCCGGCCGAGCACGATCCTGGTGCTGCCCCCCGTCAACGATTCGCCCGACGTCAAGGCCTCGCCGGCGGTCTGGTCGCACGCAACGCGGCCGCTGGCCGAGGCGGGCTACTACGTGTACCCGGCCGCTCTCGTCGACGAGACCTTCCACCAGAACGGGCTGACGACGCCCACCGACATCCAGCAGATTGCGCCGCAGAAGCTGCGCGAGGTGTTCGGCGCCGACGCGGCGCTCTACCTGCACGTTTCCAAGTTCGGCACCTCGTACGCGGTCATCACCAGCGAGACCCGCGTGACCGTGGAAGCCAAGCTCGTCGACCTGCGGACCGGCACGGTCTTGTGGAGCGGCGCGGCCACGTCGAGCTCGGCCGAAGGCCAGCAGAACCAGGGCGGGCTCATAGGCTTGCTGGTCGGCGCGGTCGTGCGCCAGATCATCGGCAGCGTGAGCGAGGCGGGCTACAAGTACGCGGCCGTCACCGATGACCGGCTGCTGGGCGCGCCGCGGATGAACGGCCTGCTGCTGGGCCCGCGGTCGGCGACGCCCTGGCAGGTTCCCGCCCCGCGCCAGTAGCGCCGGCCACGAGGGGGCTGCGTGCCCAAAAAGGCCTACCTCCTCTCGATCGGCACGTTCCTGCTGATCCCGATAATGGTCGTGGTCGGCGGATTCGTGGCGATCGCGATCAATCCCGAAATCGCGGCCGGGCACCCTGACTACGTACGCAACTTTCGCCTCCTGTTGATTGCCAAGCAGCTGTCCATGCTGGCGGGCGCGCTGGTCGTCGCCGGCCTGTGGTGTCTCACCTGCTATTTCCAGGTCAGGTCGCGCGAGCGACCGCTGGCCTGGTCGATGCTGGCGGTGCTTGGCCCGTTCGGATTCATCGCGCTGACGATGCTCCGCGACCGGCTCCCCGCGCCCGCCGACCGATATCAGGCATGCATCGGCCGCTTGAAGGCCAACCAGCGGCTGGCGCTCGAGCTATGCGTCTTCGTGGTCGCCTGGGTGCTCGCCTACGAGGTCGTCGTCTGGAAACGCGAACTCATGATCACGCTCGAGTCCGCCATTACCGGCGTGTCCCGGGAGCAGATCATCGATGTCCAGGCGGCGTCGGGCGGCATGTGGGCTTTTGGCGAGGGCTTGCAGGTCATGTATCTCGTGGTCCTGCTTTATCTGTTCTGGCCGATCGCATTCAATGTGGTGGCCGGCTGGCGCAGTCGTCGCCGCGCGGCCTGAACGCGCGCCGGCCGCCCATTACAACGTCGGACTGATACTCAAGCACCGGTTCGACTACTTCCGTGGTTCGCGACGCCGAGGCTTTTTGTCACCGCTGCTGAACGGCGGGTGCCCGCTACGCCGGTGGCGCGTCGACGTTGACCATCCAGGGCACGCCGAAACGGTCGACCAGCATCCCGAAGCCGGGCGACCAGAAGGTGGCGGCGAACGGCATCTTGATCGTTCCGCCGGCGCCAAGCGCCTGGAACGCCTTCGCGCCCTCGGCGACGTCGGCGCAATTGACGCTCAAGCCAACGCCCTTGACACCCTCGTAGGGCTGCATGCCGCCGTCCGAACCCATGAGCATTCCGCCGCCCGGCCAGGACAGCCTGCCGTGCATGACCCAGTGCGCCGGCACGGGCGGCATGCCCGCGTTGGGCGGCGCCTCGCTATACCTGGACATCATGACCACGCGGCCACCGAGCGCCTCGGCATAGAACGCTAGCGCTTCGGCGCAGCGTCCGTCGAACTGCAGGTACGCGGTTGGAGCTTGCATGGTCACCCCCTGGCGTGTCCGGTCGCGAAAATTGTACGCCCGGCCGATCAAGCGTGGTGCGGTGCCTTGCCGGACTCAGCGCACCACCAGCCACGCCATCTCGCGCACCAGTTCCTGCCCCTCGCGCCAGGGCAGCGTCGAGTGCAGGATCGTGCCGGTCCCGGCTGCCGCATTCCAGTGGCCGAACGACAGTTCCATGTCCAGGAGCAGGGCGCCGTCGCTACGGTTGGCCACGGCCTGCAGGTCATCGACCGCGGGCAGCGGTGCGCGGCGGTCGCGCAGGAAGAAGAAGCAGGTCCCGGCCACGAGCAGCAATTCGCCGAACGGACCGGCCGTGTCCGGCTCGCTGCGCCATGCGCCGCTCGCGCCCGTGCTCTGCGGCAGTCGCACCCAGGTCTCGCGATAGTCGGCGTCCACGCCGTATTCATCCACGGTCGCGCCGCCGTTGGAAAAGACCATGCGCCCGAAGTCGCGGTGCGGGCGCGCCGGCTGGAAGTCGACCTGGCGGTGCCACTGGCAGAACGTGGTGTCGTCGCCGGCGCCAGGCACCGCGCTGACCTCGGTGATGCCGGCAAATCCCTGCTGGCTGGCCAGCCAGCGCCGCTGCGCGGGCGTGCAATCGGCGACGCCGCGGCAGCCGAAGAAGGCCGGGCGCTGCGCAGGCAGGCGCAGGTCGCCATGCCAGTGGGCCGTCTGCAGCCAGAACACGGTCGACGTGGTGTCGGGTGCGCGGCCCGGCGCCTCCAGAAGGGTGCGCTGCCACACGCCCAGGTACGCCGCCGGGACGGCGGCATAGGGCGCGTCCCAGGCCGCGCTCATAGGCCGAATTCGGCGCGCACCGCGGCAGCGACGCGCGCGACCACCTCGTCGGTGATCTGCTCGCCCTTCTCGCGCGTGGAGCCGCGCGCGGACGAGAGCACGCCCGATGCCGGCACCCATCCGGTCCGCGTCGGATAGCTGTCGTAGGGCGGGAACTGCGCCGGCGCGTCGTCGGGAATGCTGTCGAGGCGCACGAGGTCCGGGTGCAGGTGCAGCATCATCGAGGTCTCGATCACCGCGGCGTGTTCCAGCGCGAAGCCCGGGAACCCCTGCGGGAAGATCCGCGCCAGCGTCTGCTCCGTGCAGAAATCCCAGTACTCGAGGCGCATCACGCGCAGCCCGCGGGTGCCGGCCGCGGCGGCGTCGCGCATGCCCAGGTCGATGCCTTCGATCATGAACCACTGGTTCTCGTAGTGGCCATTGACCAGCACCAGCCGCTCGACACCGTGGCGCACGAACTCGCGCACGGCGTCGCGGATCTGGCCGATGAGCGTGGCCGCGTCGAGGCTGGTGGTGCCGCAGAAATGCTGGCCGCCGCCGCACTTGGGCTGCGACTTGTAGCCGTAGGAGAGCGCCGGCGCGACGATGCCGCCGACCAGGGCGGCGGCGCCCGCGGCGATGGCGCTGGCCAGCAGCGCATCGGTGCCCAGCGGCAGGTGCGGTCCGTGCTGCTCCAGCGCCCCCACCGGCAGGAACACCGGTGGGCGCTCGCCGGCGATGCGGTCGCGGTACTGCGTCCAGCTCATGCGGTTCATGTGTACTTCTGCCATCGGTGTTCCCCGTCCGTTACCTGTACGCGCGGCCCTTCAGGAGTCGATCACATCGAGCGCGGCGGCGGCCAGGATCAGGCTGCCGCCGGCCACTTCGAGCGCCGAAGGCATGCGCCCCTTGATCAGCGAGGCCGAGGCCACCGCGGCGACGAGCTCGGCAAGGATGATGATGGCGGCGCGGCCGGCTTCCAGGTGCGACATGCCGTAGGCCGTCGTGGTGCTGCCGCCGATGATCCATACCAGCGCGAAGGCGAGCACGCCCAGGGCGGCTGCGCCCGAGAGCGTCGGCAGGTCGATGCCGGTGCCGGCGAGCAGCGCCGCGGAGATCGCGCCGCAGCCCAGCATCTGCGCGATGGCCTTGCTGGCCACCGGGATCCGGCTGGCGGCGCGCATCACCAGGTTGTTGCCCGCGAAGGTGATGCTGGCGCTGAGCGCCATCAGGTCGGCGCCGGTGATGGCGGGGCTGCCGCCGAAGCCGCCGCCGCCACCGGCGCGGATCACCAGATAAGCGCCCGTCATGGCCAGCGCGACCGCGAACAGGCGCCGCCGGCCCAGGTGCTCCTTGAGAAGGAAGCGCCCGCCCAGTACCGACCAGGCGGGTGCCAGGTAGAACAGCAGCATCTCGCGCACGACATCGCCCTGCGTCATGGCAACGACGAAACTGGCTGCCGCCCAGCCGCCCAGCAGCGCGATCAGCAGCAGCTGCCCGGGCTTGCGCCACCAGGCGCCGCGCTCGCGCCACAGCAGCGGCAGGCCCACCACGCCGACGCCGCCATAGGCCATCAGCGTGAGTGCCGGCCCCTGGACGCCCAGCGCGGCCAGCTGCTGCATCGGCCACCACGACAGGCCCCAGAGCGTGGCCGAGAACAGCAGCACGAGGCTGGGCACCCGATCCGGATCCGGCCGGGGCGCGGCGCTGCCCGACAGCCCGCTCATTGCATGACCTCGCCGTGGCTCACCACCAGGCTCTGGCCGGTGATGGCACGCGCATCGTCGCAGGCCAGGAAGAGGAAGGCGCCGGCCAGCTCGTCGGGTTCGAGCAACTGCCGCACCGCCTGGCCGGCGAGTACGTCGTCGAGCAATGCGGCGGCCGGCCGGCCTGCGGCGGCCGCCATCGCGTCGAGCGAGCGCAGCGCCGCGGGGGTGCGTATCCAGCCGGGACAGACGGCATTGACGCGTATGGCCGATGGCGCCAGCTCCCACGCCAGCGAGCGCGTCAGCCCCAGCACTGCGTGCTTGCTGGCCACGTAGGCCGAGAAGTCCGCCACTGCCGTGTGCCCCCAGATGGACGATTGATTGATGATGGCGCCGCCGGCCGCCATCAGCGGCAGCACGGCACGCGTCAGGCGCACCATGCTGCCCACATTGTTGCGCAGCAATTCGTCCCAGCGGGCCATGAAATCGGGCGCCGGGTCGCGTAAAGGCGTAGGTGCTTCGCTGCCCGCGTTGTTGACCAGGATGTCGACCCGGCCACGGTGGGCGCCGATGCGCGCCACCGCCGC
>Ga0181525_10004878_pt1 | contig 10149 bp, 9 predicted proteins | sample PEATcosm2014_Bin_48_FD_121100 | JGI IMG/M metagenome (GOLD analysis project Ga0181525, IMG submission 121100) | Peatland microbial communities from MTU Mesocosm Facility, Houghton, MI, USA - PEATcosm2014_Bin06_10_metaG | ecosystem: Environmental > Terrestrial > Soil > Wetlands > Peat | place...
GGGTCATTTTCGATCGGGATGAGGCCGGCAGCAGGTGCCACCATGTCCGCTGTTCCCCGAAAGCGGAAGTGAAATCAGGGTATTGGCATCTGTCACAACGGGCCGTAGCGGGTTGATGATGCCGCCCGGCGCGTGATTCAAGCTCCCAAACTGGAGCCTCGAATCATGCGCTACGAACTCACCGACTATGAATGGACGGCAATCAAGCCATTCCTGCCGAACAAGCCGCGCGGCGTTCCGCGTGTAAATGACCGGCGCGTTCTCAACGGCATCTTCTGGGTTCTGCGTTCGGGCGCGCCGTGGCGCGACCTGCCGCAGAATTTTGGCCCTTATACCACCTGCTATAATCGCTTCGTTCGCTGGGGGCGGGCTGGCGTTTGGGACCAGATCATGGATGCATTGGCTGCAATGCATGATGCGGCGGTGCAGATGATCGATACGTCCATCGTGCGAGTGCATCAGCACGGAGCCTGCATCGCTTGCAATAATCAGCAACACATGGGCCGGTCGCGCGGTGGGCTTACGACAAAAATTCATGCCGTCGTGGATACCAATGGCCTGCCGGTACAGATTGGCCTCACGCCCGGCGAGACGCATGACAATCAGCTTTGCTCTATTCTCCTGAGCGAATTGCGCCCACAAACGATGTTGTTGGCGGATCGCGGCTATGATGCCGACTGGATAAGGGCGCTTGCCAGTGACCAAGGCGCGTGGGCAAACATCCCGCCCAAGCGGAATCGCAAAGAGGCAATCTGCTTCAGCCCATATCTCTGCCGGGCGCGTAATTTGGTCGAGCGGTTCTTCAACAAGATCAAGCAGTGTCGGCGCATCGCAACTCGATATGACAAACTTGCAGCCAACTATCTCGCCTTCATCAAGCTGGCATCAATCCGGATATGGCTGCACGCTTATGAGTCCGCGCCCTAAATTTTAGTGCCGCTCAAATTATTTAAGACTGCCGCTCTTGGGACTGTCAGTCCCATGCGTCCTAAAACTTAATCCGCGGCATCATTGGAAATGTTCGATAAAACGAGCACTTGATGTGCTGAGCGCAAGACGATTTGTCTTAATCAACTTCACCTTTCGTGAAGTTCGAGACTGGCCGAAATAGTCGGAAAATTCCGACCGCCGGAAGAAACGGCTGCAAGTCAGACACTTCTTGCTTAGCGCCGGCGACCGTCATAGCTTCGACTGATCGTCAGAGAGTTTGGGTATCTGCGAAATCGGCCCAATGCCAGCCTGCCGCTCCGGGCAAGGTGGATCGCCAAGACGAGGCGGTGCACAGCGCCGCAAACATGCGGAGAAGCCCTGTGGGTCGTTTAACCAAAGAATAAGAGCGGGCGCAGTTCATCGAGGAGTTTGCGCGCCGGTTGAAAGCGGCTGCGCCAGGCGAGCGCGTCTACATGCCTGTTGGCGATCTATTCATGGATGCGGACGTGATCAGCCTGGACGAGCGACGCAGTGATAAAGTCACCAAGCGGGACGAGTGATCCGGTGTATGCGGCGATCCGTTGGCTTCTACGTCAGGACGCGGCGAGCGTGTTCTTTGTGGTCATCGCCGCGGTGTTGCTGGCGTGGTTCGCCTGGACGTTTTTGTAATCGCGCAGGCATTTTCGGGGGCCTTACTCGGACGTTTTCGTTCGTGCGACTGCGTCGGCAAACTTTTGTTCGTACAGAAGAACACGGGGCCGCAGAAGATCGGATAGTTGGTGAAGATTACCTACGTGTTCGATCACTTCTGGATCACGGCTGCGCAATACGCCGCCTTTGATATCGGCGGAAAGTTCTTTGGTCTCGTTGTGAAGATTTTCCGCAAGCGTATTCAAGCGCGCCATCACGGAACTTATCGTCCGCAAATTCCTCGTGGCCGGTTTCGTCGACGAAATGGATCAGGCAGTAGGGATGCACGACCAATCGGTCGCCCGACCTGCTTCTAAGAGCCTGCAATTCAAGCTCTGCGGTATCGCCTTCTGCGGGACTTATTGGACACCTGTTGGACACGTCACAAAGATTGTTCGCTAAGCCATTGAAATCATTGGCGCGCCCTACGGGACTCGAACCCGTGTTACCGCCGTGAAAGGGCGGTGTCCTAGACCGCTAGACGAAGGGCGCGCAGTAAGCGCTGAGCGCTTACAAAAGCGCGCGACGTATAGAGAGATTTGAGGTGGGGGGCAAGAAAGCCCGCCGTTCACCATTTCCCGGTATTGGGCATCGACGTCCACGGTTCCTTGGGCGGCAGCGCCGAGCCTTTTTGCAACAGCTCGATCGAGTGCTTGTCGGGCGAGCGCACGAACGCCATCATGCCGTCGCGCGGCGGCCGGTTGATCGTCACCCCCGCCTTCATCAGCTTCTCGCACAGCGCATAGATGTCGTCGACTTCATAAGCGAGATGACCGAAATAGCGCGCCTCGCCGTAGTCCTCGCCGTCCCAATTGTAGGTGAGCTCGACCGTCGGCGCCTGGCGGTTGGCCGGCCCGCTGGCGATCAGGCCGTCATCGGCCGGCGCCGCCAGAAAGACCAGCGTGAACTTTGCCTTGTCGTCGACCCTGCGGCGGACTTCCTTCAAGCCGAGCTTGTTGCAATAGAAATCGAGCGCGGCGTCGAGATTGCGCACGCGCAGCATAGTGTGCAGATACCGCATGGGTGAAACTCCCCTGGTCGGACGATGATCAGGCGCAAGATGGACAGCCATAGCTAGGATGACAAGGCCGAAGCGCCGTGCAGCTTGGTGGGATGAATGATCGCGCCGGACCTCGATAGCGCCAAAGCGCGGCTTGACGACATGATCCAGGAGGCCGGGGTCATCGTGCCGTTCACCGGGGCGGGCATCTCGACCGAATGCGGCATCCCCGATTTCCGGTCGCCGGGCGGGCTGTGGACCAAGAACCGTCCCATCCCGTTCGACGAGTTCCTCGCCAGCCAGGAGGCGCGCAACGAATCCTGGCGGCGGCGCTTTGCCATGCAGGATCAGTTCGGCGACGCCCAACCGGGACGCGGCCATCGGGCGCTCGCCAGTCTGTACCGCGCCGGCAAGGTGCCGGCGGTGGTCACGCAAAATATCGACAATTTACATCAAGCCTCGGGAATTGCGTCGGAACACGTCGTGGAGCTGCACGGCAATACCACCTTTGCCTTGTGCCTCGATTGCCGCGAACGCTACGAGCTGCCGTGGGTTCGCGCGCGGATGGCGGTGGGCAACGGCTGCGCGCCCGATTGCCCGAGCTGCGGCGGCTTCATCAAGACCGCCACCGTCTCGTTCGGTCAGGCGATGCCCGATGCTGCGATGCGACGAGCCCAGGATTTGGCGCGGTCCTGCGATCTGTTCCTGGCGATCGGCTCCTCGCTTGTGGTCTGGCCGGCCGCCGGCTTCCCTTTGATCGCGAAGCGGAATGGGGCGCGTCTTGTCATCATCAACCGCGAGCCGACCGAGTTTGATGACATCGCCGAATTGGTCGTACGCCAGGACATCGGGACCGTGCTCGAGCCCTTCATTGCGCAGTGAAGGAGTCTTGTGACTGAAATCCACTTTGTGCACAGGCGATGACGCTTTTATCGCAGTGTTGCATTTTTGCCCTTTCGCGTCGGATTGCCGGTGTTATCCTCGATTCAAGAGATTCGTGATGCGCCCGAAGGGCGCCAGCACAAGCAGCGGCGGCCACGGCGTCATGGCGTCGGACGGGATCGAACCAAAACTCACCAAGCCGGGGCTCGGACCCGATGTCGCTCTTCCTGACGACGCTTCGGCGCGCGTCATCGAAGTCTCCGGCGCCATCAAGTGGTTCGACGTCGCCAAGGGCTACGGATTCATCGTTCCGGACAACGGGATGACGGACGTGCTGCTGCACGTCACCTGCTTGCGCCGCGACGGCTATCAGACCGCCTATGAAGGCGCCCGCGTCGTCTGCGAAGTGCTGCCTGGACCGAAAGGCCTGCAGGCCTTCCGCGTTCTGTCCATGGATGAATCGACCGCGATCCATCCGGCGCAGATGCCGCCGCCGCGAACCCACGTGACCGTGGCGGCGACCAGCGGTCTGGAACGGGCGCAGGTCAAATGGTTCAACCGGCTGCGCGGTTTCGGCTTCGTGACTCGCGGCGAGGGGACGGCGGACATCTTCGTCCACATGGAAACGCTGCGCCGCTTCGGCATGACCGAGCTGCGTCCCGGCCAGTTCGTGCTGGTCCGTTACGGACCAGGCCCGAAGGGCATGATGGCGGCCGAAGTCCATCCCGAAAGCGGTCCGGTGGGCCCCGCTTCGCACTAGAACTTCCGCTATTTCCCCGATTTGAAGCCGGGATCGCTCCATCCTTGCTGGGCCGGGGCGAAAAAGCTATCCAGGGCCGCAACCGGCGGGGTATAGCGCAGCCTGGTAGCGCGGCAGTTTTGGGTACTGCAGGTCGCAGGTTCAAATCCTGCTGCCCCGACCATCCGCCTTCGCTGCGCTGCGGCGCGACAGGCCCGCAAGTTGGACGCTTTTGGAACGAGACGCTTTGGAATACGGTGAACCATGACCGCCCGGATTTACAAACCAGCCCGCACGGCGATGCAATCCGGCACCGCCAAGACCAAGGAATGGGTGCTGGACTACGAACCCGAGCAGCCGCGCGCGGTCGAGCCGCTCATGGGCTGGACCAGTTCAGGTGACATGAAGCAGCAGCTGCGGCTCAACTTCGATACCAAGGAAGAGGCGATCACTTATTGCGAGCGCAACGGCATTGCCTATGAGGTGTTCGAGAGCAAGCCTTCCGGTCGGCAGCGCATCTCCTATTCCGACAATTTCGCCGCGACGCGCCGCGGCGCCTGGACCCACTGACACGCCGTCTCAGGCAGGCCGCGGTTCCAGCGCGTGCGCGGGTTCGGCGACGGGCCGGGCGGGCGGGCTCGTGCGCTGGCGAAGCAGCGCAACGAAGCGATCCCCGGGCATCGGCTGACCGAGCAGAAAGCCCTGGCCGAGATCGCACCCCATACTGACCAAGGCGAGCGCATCCGAAGCTTTTTCTATGCCGATTGCCGCCGCGGCGCTGCCGAAATTATGCGCCAGGTCGATCACGGTTCGGCATAGCGGCGCCTTGACCTTGTCGGTTCCGCAATCGATCACGAAGCTGCGGTCGAGCTTGAGCTCGGCGAACGGTGATTCCTTGAGCCGCGCCAACGAGGAATAGCCGCGGCCGAAATCGTCGATCGCCAGCTTTACGTTGAGGTGCTGTAGTCGTTTCGTAAGGTCGTAGGCCAGGGCGAGATCGGGCAGGATTTGCTCCTCGCTGACGTCGATGATGAGTCCCGGCCATTTTTCGAATTGCGGGCTGTAGGCCTGCACGATATCGGCAATCGCCAGCTTCACCAGCGCCTCGACCGGAATGTTGACCGCCATCCGCAAATTGACGCCGAGCTTGGCAAAGCTAAGCGCCGTTTTCAGGGAACTGGTCAGCGCCATTTCCGACAACGCGACCAGACTCGATTCCTTCGCGCCGGGCGTGAACGCGCTCGGCAGCAGAATGCCGAGGGTCGGATGTCGCGCACGCGCGAAGGCTTCGGCGCCGACGAGTTGTTTCTTGCGCAGGTCGATCTTCGGTTGATACCAGAATTCGATCCAGCCCTTCGACAAAGCCTGGTCGAGATCGATGCGGCCCGCGACCGCCGGCGGGTGGCCGAGCCGCAGATCCGCCAACAGCGTCATGATCACATTGGTCTCGAACGGCTTGCGTAAGACCGGCAGCATCTGCAGGTGCTGTTGCTCGCCGATGCTTTTGACATGGGCAAGCACCGCCGAGCCGCGGCTCGACATGAGCTGCACCTGCCCGCTATAGCCGCCTTTGTGCAGCGCGCCGACGCAAGCAATGGCCTCGGCGGACTCGATCGGGATGTCGAGAAAAACGAGATTAGGCGCGCGCCGCTCCAAGGCCTCATGCAAACCGTTGCCGTCGGCAAATTCCTCGGTGTCGATGCCGATGCCATGCAAAATCAGCGACAAAAAACGCCGCATGTTGGGATCGGTATCGATGACGAAGCAGAGCGGAGCGTGCGCTTGACCGCCGCGTGCCGGCGGTATCGGGGTTGCAACGGCTTTCGGATGCGCCGGTTTTGCGCTCATGGCTCGTTTGGTGCGCGTCACGAAGAGGTTAGGCCGTATCATTTAGGAAAAGTCTTAATCCGCGGTTTCGCCACGGCTCGATTCGGAGCGCGGTTCGCGGCGCTTCGGCTGCCAATACACGATGTCGTGAGCGCGCCGCGCGCTCGTCCGGAGGCCTTTGTGATTGGCGCCGGCGGCACGATTTGCCCTAGTGATTATATGATGCCGCGTGGGGCGGCGGTTGGCAGGCAGGGAGAACCAGATGGCAAACGATAGGTCGGCGACTACGGGCACGCGTCGTAGGATTGTGCTTGGGTCCATGCTGGGCGCGTTGCTCGTGATCCCATTCCTCGGCTTTGCCACCAAGCTTACGCAAGCGGCCGAGCCGGCCGTCGCCATTCCGCCGCCGACACTCGACCTGACCGCATCGGCTGGCGGCGGATTGCAGACGGCCGTTTTGGCCGGCGGCTGCTTCTGGGGCATGCAGGGGGTGTACCAGCACACCAAGGGCGTCACCCAGGCGGTGTCCGGCTATGCCGGCGGCAAGAAGGAGACCGCGCATTACGAGATGGTCGGCTCAGGGCGCACCGGCCACGCCGAGTCGATCTCGGTGACATTCGATCCGCAACAGATCTCGTACGGAAAGATCCTGCAAATCTATTTTTCCGTCGCGCATAATCCGACCGAGCTCAATTATCAGGGACCCGATGAGGGCACTCAATATCGCTCCGCGATCTTCTATGCCAATGACGACCAGAAGCGCGTCGCCGGCGCCTATATTACCGAGCTCGACAAGGCGCACGTGTTCGGCGAGCCGATCGTGACCAGGCTTGAACCGCTGACCGGGTTCTATCCAGCCGAGGATTATCACCAGGATTTCCTGGTGCTGCACCCGGCCTATCCGTACATCGTCTTCAATGATCTGCCGAAGGTGGAAAATCTGAAGCGGTTGTTCGCGGATTATTATCGCGAGACGCCGGTCACGGTGATGGCGGCGAACCGGCCGAGCCAGTAGGCGCGCCGCGCCGTCAAGCTTTCGCGCTGCACAAATCTTCAGGACGACTTGTTTCGCGTAATTTCGCGGCCGCAAGCCCACGACTGTTCGCTATAGCCATAAGCCGCGACCCGAAGTATCGTGGCCGCAGAGAGCTAGGGCGACAAGCCCGCTCCGCAAAAACGAGGAAACGGGGAGGAAGGCCATGGCTATGGCAACTACGGCGGGCGCGCTGCCCGATGCCGAACACAGCGCGCAGCTACGCAAAGCGGTAATCGCTTCGACGATCGGCACGGCGATCGAGTGGTACGACTTCTTCCTCTATGGCACCGCCGCCGGCCTCGTGTTCGGCAAGCTCTACTTTCCCAATCAAGACCCGCTGTCGGCCACGCTGTTGGCGTTCGGGACCTATTTCATCGGCTTCGCCGCGCGCCCGGTCGGCGCCGCGATTTTCGGCCATTACGGCGATCGCATCGGCCGCAAGGCGACGCTGATCGCGACGCTGCTCTGCATGGGGCTCGCGACCTTCGCCATCGCCTTCGTGCCGACTTACGCCTCGATCGGTATCTGGGGCGCGGTCCTGTTGACGGTGCTGCGTGCGATCCAAGGCATCGGCGTCGGCGGCGAATGGGGCGGCTCGGTGCTGCTGGCGATGGAATGGTCGCGGACGCAAAAGCAGCGCGGTCTCGTGGCCTCTTGGCCGCAATTCGGCGTGCCGTGCGGGTTGCTGCTGTCGACGCTCGCGGTCCGCTTCTTCAGTTCCTGGGCCGGCGACGATTTCCTCACCTGGGGCTGGCGCATTCCGTTCGCGCTCTCGATCGTGCTCGTCGGGATCGGCTTGTGGATCCGGCTTGGCATCCTCGAAACGCCGGTGTTCCAGGAGCTTCTCGACAAGCAGAAGACCGAAAAGACCCCGGTTCTCGAAGTCATCAGGAAGCAGCCCAAGGAGATCATCCTGTCGGCTTTGCTGCGGATGTCCGAGCAGGCGCCGTTCTACGTCTTCACCGCCTTCGTGTTTTCTTACACCGTCGGCACGTTGCATATGTCGCGGGATTTCATCCTCACTGCGGTGTTGGCGGCGGCTTGCGTCTCGTTCTTCACCATTCCGATCTCGGGCCATATCTCCGATCGGATCGGGCGCAAGAACATGTACCTGATCGGCGTCGCCACCATGGGTCTGTTCGGGTTCCTCTACTTCGGCATGGTGGATACGGCGGTGCCGTCGGCGGTCTTCATCGCCATCGTGCTCTCGCTTATTCCGCATGACATGCAATACGGGCCGCAGGCGGCGCTGATCGCGGAATCGTTCACGCCGCGGCTGCGCTATAGCGGCGCCTCGCTCGGCTACCAGTTGGCATCGATCATCGCCGGCGGGCCGGCGCCGCTGATCGCGACCGCATTGTTCGCCACCTACCATACCGGCTACGCGATCTCGATTTATATCGCGGCCTGTGCCGTGATCAGCCTGGTATCGGCCGCGTTCATGCCGGACTACACCGGTCAGGATATTTCGGCGGAATACGACGCGCCGTTGGTGGCGGCCGAATAAAGCTCTATTCACGGCAAGCGTGATCGCCGGGGCGGCAACGTCCCGGCGATTTTCGTTCGCAAGCGCGGGCTGGCTTTAAAGCACCAGGCCGGTTTGCGGATCGATCAGGTGCATGCGGTCCATGTCGGCGTAGAGCCGCATCTTTTCGCCCGGACCTGCGGCGCTGCCGGGATCGACGCGGCCGCAGACTTCCTGGCCGTCGATGGTGAAATACACCATCGTCTCCATGCCCATCGGTTCGACGACGTCCAGCGTTGCGGCGAATTCGCACTGCTGATCGCGGTCGTTGCGCCGCGGCTCGGTGATGTGCTCCGGCCGCAGCCCGAACATCAGGTCCTTGCCGGCGAACGATTGGAAGCGTGCCGATCGCGCGGCCGGCACCGGCAGGCTGATCGTATCGGAAATGCGCACCCGCTGGCCGGTGCCGTTCTGCTCGATGCGGCAGCGGATGAAGTTCATCGCCGGCGAGCCGATGAAGCCGGCGACGAAATGAGTGCGCGGATGATGATAGAGGTCCTGCGGCGTGGCGATCTGCTCGATCAAGCCGCCGTTCATGACCACGACGCGGTCGGCCAGCGTCATCGCCTCGACCTGGTCGTGGGTGACGTAAACGGTCGTGGTCTTCACCAATTGATGCACGCGCTTGATTTCGGTGCGCATCTGCACGCGCAGCTTGGCATCGAGGTTCGACAGCGGCTCGTCGAACAGGAACACTTTCGGATTGCGGACGATGGCGCGGCCCATCGCCACGCGCTGGCGCTGGCCGCCCGACAGCGCCTTCGGCTTGCGGTCGAGCAGTTCGGTGATGTCGAGAATGCGCGCGGCGTGGTCGACGCGCTTCTTGATCTCGGCTTTGGAGAATTTGCGCAGCTTGAGCCCGAACGACATGTTCTCGAACACCGACATGTGCGGGTAAAGCGCGTAATTCTGAAACACCATCGCGATGTCGCGGTCCTTCGGCGGCAGGTCGTTGACGATCTCACCGCCGATAAAAATGTCGCCGGCGGTGACTTCTTCCAGCCCCGCGATCATGCGCAGCGTCGTCGACTTGCCGCAGCCCGACGGCCCGACCAGCACGACGAATTCGTTGTCCGGAATGTCGAGATTGATGCTGCGCACCGCTTCGACGTCGTCGTATCGCTTGACCACATTGCGCAACGCGACTTCGGCCATTCGCTATAATCCTTTGGTCAGCCTTTGGTGGCGCCGGCGGTCAAGCCCGCGATGTAATAGTCCATCAGGAATGCGTAGATCACGAGCGGCGGCGCCGCCGCCATCAGCGCGCCGGCCATCAGCATGCCCCACTTGTAGACATCGCCGCGAATGAGGCTCGTCACCGTGCCGACCGTGAGCACCTGCTGATCCGCCGAGTAAAGAAACGTCATCGGATAGACGAACGCCGCCCACGACACGGTGAAAGCGAAGATCATCGCCGCGATGATGCCGGGCAGCGCCACCGGAATGAAGATCTTGGTGAGCATCTGCAAGTGCCCGGCGCCGTCGATCAGGGCGGCTTCGTCAAGCTCTTTCGGGATCGA
>Ga0181525_10004880_pt1 | contig 10145 bp, 8 predicted proteins | sample PEATcosm2014_Bin_48_FD_121100 | JGI IMG/M metagenome (GOLD analysis project Ga0181525, IMG submission 121100) | Peatland microbial communities from MTU Mesocosm Facility, Houghton, MI, USA - PEATcosm2014_Bin06_10_metaG | ecosystem: Environmental > Terrestrial > Soil > Wetlands > Peat | place...
GCCAGGGCGCTCATGTTGCCGGCCGGCACGTTGAGCAGCAGGTTGTCGTCCCGCGTTCCATAGGCCAGGCCCCGGCCGAAGCTGCCCGAGCGCTCGACCAGGAGCACGCGCAGCCCTCCGTCCTGGCAAAGGCGCAACAGGTGGACCGCGGCAAGCGTGCCGCTGAAGCCGGCACCGAGGATGGCGATGGTTTGTTGCATCAGCGGTCGGACACGCGCCGTCAGGACGCCATGTGCACGCGTCCGGTAAGGCTCATCAGGAGGAAGAACAGTCCCGCCGCGGCGAACACGCCGCCCACGAAATAGAGGAAGGTGACGCCGCCGACATTGCCCGGCTCCAGTACAGCCTCGGCGTGATCGGCCGGGTTGTAATGCACGCTCACGCGCGCGCCGTCCGGATAGCGCAGCACGAGGCCTTGCGCACGCCCCGACGACGACGCCAGGTCGAGCAGCGCGATGCGCTCCGAGGAGTAATCGACGCCGTCGACCTTGTAGCGATAGCTCACATCGGCCTTGAACGTGGCCGCGCTGGTGGTATCGCCCGACCTGGTGCCGGGTTGGTACAGGACGGCCGAATGGGCGATTTCCCCTTCGGTGGTCGGCCACGTCAGGCTCTGCCGTGCCTTGGCCGACATCGAGACGCCGTACCTGAGTATGGCCGCGCCGATGCCAATGAACACCAGGCTGAACAGACCCGGGGCGATGATGTTCATTGCCACGCGTGCCGCCGATTGCGTTTCATCGCGCCCCTCTCATTGCGGTCCATTCCGCAGCCTGTCCCGCGGCCCGTTTTGCCGCCCGTGCAACGACGCCGCAGTCTAATCACAGCAGTCCGATCACACAATTGCCGGCGCATTGCGTGACACGGCGGTCTTTGGCAACATGCCCGGTCCCGCATCCGCAACCATCGATCGCCTCCCATGAACCGACAACTCCTGCTCGTCCTGCAAATCGCCGCACTGCTGTGCGCCACCGCCGCCCGGGCCGACGATCCCTTGCCCCGGACGCGCGCCGAGGCACTGGCCATGGAAGCGGCCGATGCCCTGCCGCTCACGCCCTTCTACGATCCACCGGTGCCCTTGCCCAGCGCCCCCGCCGGCACGCTGCTGCGGGCGCTGGCCTTCGACGGCTACACCCTGCCCGCCGGCGCGCACGCCGTGCGGATACTGTATCTGTCGCGCGCCCTGAACGGCGATGCGGTCGCCGCCTCGGGCGTGGTGCTGATCCCGGCCGGACCCGTACCGCCCGGCGGCTGGCCCGTCATCGCCTGGGCCCATGGCACGAGCGGCGTGGCGCGCCAATGCGCGCCGTCGCTGATGAAGGACGTCGAGTACGGCGACGAAGGCCTGATGCCGATGGTCGCCGCCGGGTTCGCGGTGATCGCCACCGACTACGCCGGACTGGGCACGCCCGGGCCGCACCAGTACGACGACAAGATCCCCCAGGCCAACGACGTCGTCTATTCGGTGCCGGCGGCGCATGCCGCCGTCGCGGAACTCGGCCCCGGTTGGGTGGCCATCGGTCATTCGCAGGGCGGGGTTGCGGCCTGGGGCGTGGCCGAGCTCGAGGCGCAACGCAACGATCCGGGCTACGCGGGCACGATATCGGTGGCCGGCGACATGGATTACGAGAGCTACTTCACGCACGACGCGCTCGACCTGGACGCCATCACCGCGCTCTACTGGCCGCTGACCGCGTTCGGCATCAAGGCCAGCTATCCCAGCCTCGACGTTGCGCGGATGCTGACGCCGCCGGCGCTGGCGCGCTATGGCGACGTCACCACGAAAGGGTGCTGGTACTACGCCTACGCCGCGATGTCCGAGGTCGGAGCGCAAGCCTCGGTGCGGCCCGACACGCTGCAGCTCCCCGAGGTGCGCCGCTACGTGCGCGACAGCCACAGCACCGACAAGCCGATCCGCGGACCGCTGATGGTGCTGGCCGGCGACGACGACCTGTCGGTCCATTTCGCCAACATCCAGGCCAGCGTCAAGGAGGCCTGCAGCCGCAAGCTGCCGATCGAGTTCGTCCATCACCCGGGGCTGGACCACGACCCGCTGATGGAAAAGACCACGCCGGAGCAGCTCGCCTGGGTGCGCGAGCGCCTGGCCGGCAAGCCCTGGGCGGGAAACTGCCCGGGCGGTCAACGATGAACCGGCCGCAAGGACATTGAACCGCCAGCGGCATTCGCGGCCGAGCGCGGCGATGCCACAGCCGGTCAGGCCGTCGCTTCGTCGAACTGGCGGGACTGCTCCCACTGGCTGTCGAGGCGCTCGAAGTCTTCCAGCGGCAGCGGCGGGCTGAAGAAGTAGCCCTGGTAATAGTGGCAGCCCGAGGCGGCCAGGAACTGGCGCTGCTCGGCCGATTCGATGCCCTCGGCGATGACGGTCAGGCCCAGGGTCTGGCCCAGCGCGACGATCATCTTGGCGATGGCCGCATCGTCGGGGTCGATCAGCACGTCGCGGACGAACGGCCGGTCGATCTTCAGCTGGTCCAGCGGCAGGCGCTTCAGGTAGAACAGCGACGAGTAGCCGGTGCCGAAATCGTCGAGCGCGAAGTTCACGCCTATCGTCTTGAGCGCCAGCATCTTCTCGATGATGTCCTCGACGTTGTCGACCAGCACGCTCTCGGTCAGCTCCAGCGTCAGCCGGTTCGGGTTGGCGCCGGTCCTCTCGATCGTGGCGGCGATCTTCTGCACGAAGTCGGGCTGCTGGAACTGGCGCGCACTGACGTTGACGGCCAGCTGCAGGCGGGCCGTGCGTTCCTGGCCGCCCCACTGGGCCAGCTGGCGGCACGCCGCCTCGACGACCCATTGGCCCAGCGGTAGGATCATGCCCGTCTCCTCGGCCAGCGGCACGAACTCGCTGGGCAGCACGACCCCGCGCTCGGGGTGCAGCCAGCGCACCAGCGCCTCGGCCCCGGTGATCGTGCCGGCCGGGCCGATCTGCGCCTGGAAATCGAGCTGGAAATGGCCCGCCTCGACCCCCTGGCGCAGCTCGCGCTCGAGCGTGGCGCGTTCCTGCACCGAGCGCTCCATCTGCGGATCGAAGAAGCGGCAACCGTTGCGCCCGGCAACCTTGGACTTGTACATCGCCAGGTCGGCCTGCTTGAGCAGGTCGTCCTCGGCGATGGCGTCGCCCTTGAACAGGGTCACGCCGATGCTCGCCGCGCTCGCGTGGGTGATGCTGCCGAGGCGATACGGATGGCCCAGCACCGCCAGCAGGTTCTTGGCGACCGCCTCGGCCGTGGTGGCGGCCTCGTCGGCGGTCTTGCCGCAATCGACCAGCACAACGACGAACTCGTCCCCGCCCAGGCGCGCGACGGTGTCGCCCGAACGCACCTTGGCGGTGAGGCGGCGCGCCACCTCCTTGAGCAGCAAATCACCGGCATCGTGGCCGTGGGTGTCGTTGAGCGCCTTGAACCGATCCATGTCGATCAGCATCAGCGCGCTGTAGCGATCGGCACGGGCACTCTGCGCCTTGACCTGGCGGAGCCGGTCCATCAGCAGCTTGCGCGTGGGCAGGCCGGTGAGCTGGTCCAGGCGCAGCTCGGCCGCCTCGCGGCTCGTGTCGCGCAGCACCAGCAGCGCCCGCGCCATCATGCCGACCTCGTCGGCACGCTTGACATCGGGGATCTCGGCATCGAGCTCGCCGTGCGCCACCCCGGCCACGCGTCGCGACAGGCGGTTCATGGCCTGGGCCAGGTCGCGACCGATGACGTAGGTGATGCCGGTGGCCAGCGCGATCAGGCCGATGAAGATCCACAGGATATCGAACGCACGCGCGCGCAGCAGCGCATCGATGTCATCGACATAGGTGCCGGTGCTGATCGACCAGCCCCAGGGCTCGAACAGCTTGGTGTACGAGATCTTGTCGAGCGGCACCTTCTGGCCGGCCTTGGGAATGCGATACGTGACCAGGCCTTCCTTGCGGTCGCTCTTGGCCATGTCGACCAGCTTGCCGACCATGTTGGCAACCACGGGGTTCTTCTCGGCCAGCGGACTGTTGAGGAAGGTCTTGCCCTCGAGTTCGGGCCGGCCGCCGTGGGCCACGCCGGTGCCGTTCAGGTCCCAGACGCAGAAATAGTTGCTGTCGTCGTAGCGCATCGCCCGCAACGCATTGATCGCCGACTGGCGCGCCTGCGCGTCGGTGATCAGGCCCTTGCGCGCCTGGCCATAGTAGAGCTCGACGGTGCTGTAGCCCACCTGCAGCAGATGCTTGACCTCGCTTTCGCGGTCCTGCATCAGGGAATTCTTGAGGTCGACCAGCGACAGGATCGAGATTCCCGCCTGGAACAGGAATCCGATCGCCAGGACCAGAAGAAATCGTGCCGAAACGCTGAGTCGGGTGAGGACCATGCCGGGAACGACCTGTGTGCGGGACGACTACACCTTGTAAGGTCTCGAGATAGGAGATTGACGGAGGGTAGGCGCGTAGCCGTGACTACAGAGGCGAAAAAGCACCGGCTATTCCCGTCAATTCGGGCAAATGCCCGGCAAGGAGCGTGCGGCGCACTGACCGCAGGCGGCAGGCGCGGCCACGCCAAGCACCTGGGCCTTTGGGTACGGCCGGCTTTTCGCTAGGATGGGCGCGGGAATCGCCCCCTCGGAGAACCGCCGTGCCCACTTCGCTCGTATTGACCATCGTTGGCCCCGACCGCCCGGGACTGGTGAACCTGATCTCCGATCGCGCCACGGCGCACGGCGCCAACTGGCTCGAATCGCGCATGGCCAATCTCGCCGGACAGTTCGCCGGCATCGTCCTGCTGCAGGTTCCCGACGCCAACGTCGAACCGCTGGTGCGATCCATCGAGGAGTTCGAGGCCCAGGGGTTGCGCGTGACCGCCTTGCGCGGCGCCGGTGCCCGAGCCGCCGGGATGCGCCGCCTGCACCTGGAACTGGTGGGCCAGGACCGGCCCGGCATCGTCCGCGACATCTCCGGCGCCCTGGCGCGCCAGGGCGTGAGCATCGACGAGCTGGTCACCGACTGCGTGAGCGGTTCGATGTCGGGCGAGAACCTGTTCCGCGCAAGCGCAAAGCTGCAGGTGCCGGTAGGCGTGGAGACGCGCGCGCTGCGCAAGCAGCTCGAGGACCTGGCCAACGACCTGATGGTGGACGTGACGCTCGATGAGAGCGGCAAGCCGGCGATGGCCGGTGGGCATTAACCGGAGGAAACTCGGACGATCGACGAAAGAACGGGAAAGGACGAAGTCCGCAGGCAATTGCAATGACCCAATGACCCTAGCTATCACATCAATGCGTGCGCGTGATTTTCGAAAGCAAGCGGATTGCGTAAGGTCACTGCGCGGGAATATCCAGAACGGGCGATGCCCGCGCGCCGGACGCACCCCTTCAACCTTGCTTGATAGGAGGCACCAGTGAAAATTGCTGAGGTTCCACAGCCGCAGACGGAAGTTGGCGTAACGGATCTGACCGAAGCCGAGATGGCGCAGGTGGCGGGAGGCATCGTCGTCACCCCTCCACCGCACCCGAAAATTACCGTTAGCCCACCTCCGCCGCCCCACGCTTGACGACGTTTCGTTCAGCCCTGGCGTCAGTGTCTGGCGTCAGGGATAAGGCACCCCTTTTTCCACACGCCTACGTACGCCGGGAACCACCGTTAGGCGGTGGACGAAGTCGGTCTCGGCCGGTGCTTTGCGCGCTCTTCCGGGCATACGCGCTTCAGCGGTTACAGCGGACTGCGTCGAGGCCAGGCGCCAACCCCGACCCGAGCAGCGCATCGGCTAGCGGGGGCAAGTTACTCCCTATAGGCTTCCCGACAGGACCACCGGTCCGGTCGGGCCGGCCTGCGGTGATCCGCCCAGCGGCTCCAGCGAAATTGCCAGCGTGGCTCCCGCAACGATCCGCGGCCGAATTTCTGCGGGAACCGGCAACTCGGTCTCCAGTGATGTGAAGACGGCCACCGGGCGCGGGGCGGAGTTTGCGTCGGCGATGAGCCAAAGTTCATACGAATGGCCCGCGGCAGCCTGCGCAGGCGCAGAAGCGGCCAGTCGCAGTCGCGCGCGATCCGGGGATAGCAGCACGGCGACGCGCGGTGCGGGCGACGGACCGTGCAGGGTGGCAATGGTATTGAACGCCGGCGCGGTCGGGCTGCGCAGCAGGGGAACTGCAATGGCGACCAGCAGCACGGCAGTGAACGCGAGGGCAAGCCTGCGCCATCCGTTCACCTGCCACGATGGACGCGCGGATGCGGCGTCCAGGTCCAAGGTGCGGGCAATCCGTCGCCACGTCTGGCCCCTCGGGCTTACGGCACCGATGCCCTGGTAGTCGATTGCCATCAATTGCTCCCAGTACTTGAGCCGCGCGGCGACGCCGGGCTCGTCCTCCAGTGCGCGGGCGAAGCGGCGCCGTGCCCCGCCCCGCAAGGCGCCGACCAGGTATTCGCCGCAAAGAGCATCGAGCAGCGCATGGCGTAACAGTCTCATGCCGTGCTCCCGATGCACGCTTCGACGCAGGTCCGCAGATTGGCGAGACCGCGGCGCACCCAACCCTTGACCGTTCCCAGCGGCTTTTGCAGGTGCGTTGCAAGCTCGCCATGGGACAGTCCGTGGTAGTAGGCCAGCACCAGCGATTGCCGCTCCGGCGCCGCCAATCCGCCAATGCATTCGCGGACGTGGCGGGCCCGTTGGCCCGATTCAGCGTCCGCTTGCCCGCCGGGTTCCTCGCTCCCCATGCAGTCGGCGAGCAGATCCATAAGGTTCGAATCCGTTACGGTGCGCTGGGTCTCGCTGCTGGATATGGTGTCGATGGCGCCATGGCGCGCCACCGACGCCATCCAGGCCATCGGGCTTGGCGACAGCGGATCGAACAGGTGCGCCGATCGCCATATCTTGACGAACGTGTCGTGCAGAACTTCCTCGGCGAGTTCCCGCCGTCCCACGACGCGCATCGCGATGGCCAGCAGGACCGGCGCCGTCAGGCGGTAAAGCTGCTCGAACGCGGCAGTCTCCCGTGCCGCGGTACGCAGCAACAGGCGTCGAACCTGCTGATCATCGAGCTTGGGCATGGTGGGTCGTGCCGATGGGCACGGCAAGGGCGGACATGATGCCGGTACGACCGACCCGGGCGTTTGGATGTGCGGCGGGCAATCCGGATGCACATGAGCGCCAGATTATCCGCAATCGACACCTTTCGCAGCCCTTGCGCATCCAAATCGGCGCGTCGACCGTATCAAGCCCGAGACCCGCTCAGCCCGAGCCGGCGATACCGAGGAGGAAACTCTCATGTTCCGACGTTTAATCATCTGCACAAGCCTGCTTTCGATGGCGCTGGCGGCCTGCGGGGGCGGCAGCGGCAATTCCGGCCCGGCACCCGGCACGGCCGCGTACATCAACCCCATGATGAGCCAGGGTGCCGCCGCAAATACACCTTGCGCGAGCTCAGGTACCAATGCCTTCACCACCTACGGTGCGAAGGCCTTCGTCGCCGTCAATGAACAGATCTTCGCCAACGTCAACAGCGAAATCGGCGCCAATGGCACGGCCAACCTGGGAACGGCCTTCACCCTGGTCGGCAGCGGCAACCCGCCCGCTACCCTGGACAAGCTCGCGACATTCAAGGGAAACCTTGCCTCGTTCCTGGTCTATACCTTCGGCGGACCGACCAGCATCCAGTACACCGATGGCGTCACATATACAGGACCGCAGGACATGGCCCAGGCTCATGTGGGCCTGCACATCACCTCGGCCCAGTATGACTATTTCCTGTCGAACATCGTCGTGCCGGCGCTGACGTCGCAGGGCGTGCCCAGCGCCGATGTCAGTTCGTGTTTCGCGCCGGCACTGACCAATGCGTCGTTCAAGGCATTGATCGTCAACGACGGCACCGGCACCGGCCGGGGTGCGAGCCTTGCCTGCGCCGGCGGGCAGAACGCCTTCGCAACCTACGGCACCAACGCCTTTGTCGCGGTGAACGAGCAGATCTTCACAAACGTCAATGGCGAGCTGGCCGCCAACGGCACGGCCAACCTCGGCACCGCATTCACGAAGATCGGATCGGGCAATCCGCCATCCACGGCCGATGGACTAGCCGCCTTCAAGGGCAATCTGGCCGCATTCCTCGTCTATACCTACGGAGGACCGAGCATCATTACGTATACCGATAACGTGACCTACTACGGACCGCAGGACATGAGCCAGTCGCATGCCGGCCTTGGGATCGCGTCGTCGCAATACGACTACTTCGTCAGCAGCGTCGTCGTCCCGGCCTTGACCGCCAAGGGCGTCAGCACCGGCGACATCAGCGCCTGTTTCGCACCGCCACTGCTCGACGCCGGGTTCAAGGCGTCGATAGTGGGCCAGTGAGGTCGTCATGAGAATGTCGCGGCGTTTTGCCTTGACAACGGCCGCGGCCCTGGCGGGTGTAGGCATTGCCCTGATGGGCATTGCCCACACGCCGGCGGGCCGGCCCTTGCTTGACCTGCTGGCACATTCCGGACTTGTGCACCTCGCGGGCGGGCGCACCGACGGCTGCCCCTTCGGTTTCGATCGGCAGGCAAGCGCCGACGATCGGGACCGGACGATCCGTGCATTCGCGCAAGCGCATGCAGGCAGCGTCCGCGCGAGCGCGCGGCCAGCGGGCGGATTTCGCCTTGAAACCAGCACGCGCCCGGAACTGCTCGAATGGGCGCGCAACAACCGCGTGGATTGCCATCCAAAGAGCGCCGGCGATGACCTGGAATGCCGCGCCATCCCAGTGGGCCTGCTCGCGCAAGCCGGCGCCGCCTCCAGCGGTACCGTGGAAATGGCCTGGCTGAGCTTCGACGGCAGCCAGCGCCTGGCAAAGGTGGTCATGGTTCAGCACCTGCCGGACGCGCGCTCCGCCTGGGCCATGCTGAGCAAGCTGACGTCCGACCTCGCGCGCCAGGCCGGCCACGCGCCCCAGGCGTCGGGCGAATCGTCTGCCGCAGGCCTCGCCGCAGGGTTGCTGCGGCAGACGAGTGCGGAACTACGCTGCCGCGATTACTACGTGCTGGCGCGCGCAACCAATTTCGGATCAAGCTTTCTACTGACGCAGGAATATCGGGCACTGCCGACGTGATGCCGGGAAGCGAATGTGAACGAGCGGTGAGCCCTCGCTAGCCCGCCTTCGCTGCCTTGCAGCCGTAGCCGGCCGCAACGCTGATCGCAAGTAGTCTGGCGGAGACGGACGGATTCGAACCGTCGATGCGAGTTTTTGCCCGCATGCTCCCTTAGCAGGGGAGTGCCTTCGACCACTCGGCCACGTCTCCGGGATTTTCTCGCCGGACATACGCGGGACGGCTAGACGTCCCGGGGCGCCAAAGGCGGCGCCATAGAAAGATTTCAAGACCGGGCGCGCGGTCCGGCGCACCCGTTACCCACCAAGGCCCAGCAGTGTAGAGCCTGCCCGCATCCGGGTCAACGCGACGACAGCCGGCGCTACTTGCCCGGCGACTGGTCCAGGCCGAAGGCCTTGTGCAGCGCGCGCACCGCCAGTTCCATGTACTTGTCCTCGACCACGCAGGAGATCTTGATCTCGCTGGTGGAGATCATCTGGATGTTGATGCCCTCCTCGGACAGCGTGCGGAACATGATGCTGGCGATGCCCACGTGCGAGCGCATGCCGATGCCCACCACCGACACCTTGCAGATGCGCGCGTCGCCGGTGACGGCGCCGGCGCCGATATGCGCCTTGACCTTGTCGTTGAGCACGTCCATGGCCTTGGCGTATTCGTTGCGGTTCACCGTGAACGAGAAATCGGTGAGACCGCCGACGCTGTTGTTCTGGATGATCATGTCCACGTCGATGTTGGCGTCGGCAATGGGGCCCAGGATCTGGTAGGCGATGCCGGGGCGGTCGGGCACGCTCGACAGGGTGATCTTGGCCTCGTCGCGGGTGAACGCAATGCCGGAGATGGCGGCCTGTTCCATGTTGGTGTCTTCCTCAAAAGTGATCAGGGTGCCCGAGCCGGCCTCCTCCTCGAGCGGCAGGTCCGGGTCCGTCAGGCTCGAGAGCACGCGCAGCCGCACCCGGTACTTGCCGGCGACCTCCACCGAGCGGATCTGCAGCACCTTGGAGCCCAGGCTGGCCATCTCGAGCATTTCCTCGAAGGTGATGGTGTGCAGCCGGCGCGCTTCCGGGACGATGCGCGGGTCGGTGGTGTAGACGCC
>Ga0181525_10004881_pt1 | contig 10143 bp, 8 predicted proteins | sample PEATcosm2014_Bin_48_FD_121100 | JGI IMG/M metagenome (GOLD analysis project Ga0181525, IMG submission 121100) | Peatland microbial communities from MTU Mesocosm Facility, Houghton, MI, USA - PEATcosm2014_Bin06_10_metaG | ecosystem: Environmental > Terrestrial > Soil > Wetlands > Peat | place...
ATATGGGGGTAGTCCTGGCCCCACATGATCTTGTCGACGCCGATGTCGTGGCGGAGCGGAGCTTCGATCGGACGGAAGAAGCTGGCGCCGGCGTAGCAGTTGGCCTTCCAGTAGTAGCTCGGGGGCTCCGGGACCTTCTTGACCAGCTCTCCGCCAAAATGCGACTCCGCCGTGTTCGGATCGGTGAATCGCCTGTACTGGTGATCCAGCATGCCGAGCACCGCCGGCACCCAGCCCGCCGACTGCTCGGTGAGCACGAGCGTGAGCTCTGGATAGCGGGCGAAGACGCCCCCTAAGGCCATATGCCAGAACACGCGATGGGAGTACCATCCGAGTTCCACCACGAACACCGCGCGTGAGGCCAGGTAGTCGCCGCACTCGGGTCCCGCCGCGCCGGCATGGTTGTTCACCGGCATGCCGAGGTCCTGGCACGTAGCCCAGATCGGGTCGTAATCGGGGGCGAAGAGCGGGGGGAGCCCCGAATCGGGAGGAACGCCAGGCAGAAGGATCCCGCCGAAAAGCCCGTGCTCACGGGCCCACACGATCTCCGAGACGGCATCGTCTACGTCATTGAGGAAGATCTGCGCCATACCGGCGCGGCGGCCCGGCGCCTCGGCACAGAAGTCGGCCAGCCAACGGTTGTGGGCCTTGAGGCCGGCCCAGCGGAGCTCGTACATGTCAGAGGTGGGCGGCCGCGCCAAAAGGTTGCCGGAAGGGAAGAAGGGCGGAATGGTGTTCGGGAAGAGCACTTCGGCCACCACACCGTCGTCCTCGAGCTCGCGCAGGCGGGCCGTCGAATCCCAGTTCCGGTACGCCGTGGCGCCCTGGAGGTCGGCCCACGGGTTGACGAAGGAGCGGGCCCACTCGTCGAAGTCGGACAGATACCTCTTTTCGAGGTACGGACGGTACCCGTCGATCGGCGCGCCGGCGTGCCCGTCGGCGGAGATCACGATGTAACGGTCCACGGCACGCGTCTGCAATCGGTACCCCCCCGGGGCTCGTAATACACCGTTACACTCGCGCAGTCACCGGAAAGATGCAACGGCTTTCCGTTCAGGAGTCGGGCCAGGCCGACGGGAAGAAGGGGGGCGTCATGAGAAACGTGGTCGGCAAGGTGGCGGTGGTCACCGGCGGGGGCCAAGGGATCGGTCGGGCGCTGGCCGAGCGGTTCGGCGCCGAGGGAATGAAGGTGGTTATCGCCGATGTGGTGCCACAGCTCGTGGAGACCACGACGGCGGAATTGCGCGCACAGGGACTCGACATCATCGGCGTCGTCACCGACGTCACGTCCCTCGAATCGGTGGAGGCCCTGCGCGATGCCACGCTCGCCGAGTACGGCGCCGTCCATATCATCTGCAATAACGCCGGTATCGGGTCCGGGTCGGAGGGCCAGATCTGGGAACACCACGTCAACGACTGGCGATGGTCCCTCGACGTCAACGTGATGGGCGTGGTGAACGGCATCAACGCGTTCGTCCCCCACATGCTGGCCCAGGACGAGGAGGGCCACGTCGTGAACACCACGTCGGGCAACGGTGGATTCACCCCTCTGATCAACAGCGCCGTCTACGCCACCACCAAGGCCGCGGTCACCACCATCACCGAATGCCTGTGGGGTCAGCTCCGCGAAGTCGGCGCAAAGGTGAGCGCGTCGCTCCTCTACCCCTCCACCAATTCGCCGGGGATGCTCAACACCGGCATCTGGCGACCGGGCGCCAATCGCCCCGATCGGTACGACCGTCCCGGCGCGGCCCCGAAGGAGGGGCGCGACGCGCTGGGCTCCTATCTCAAGCGCATGGAGGAGGCCGGGCAGGAAGTGGTGTTCGCACCGTTGTCCGAGGTGGCCGATATCTGCTTCGAGGGCATCGTCAACGACACCTTCTGGATCACCGCGCCCAGCGCGCCGCAACAACAGAAGATCCGGGACAGGGCCAGGTCGCAGATCGAAATGACTCCCCCCGAGTACCTTCTGGCGGCCAATATGATGACATCCCGGCCCCGCGACGCCAAGCGGTGACGCCCGCCGGCTGAGCCGCCACGCCGCGGATCGCCGGGGCCCGGTGAGGGTGCCGGTCATGCGGCCAGGGACCAATGGCACTAGCGGAACCACGCGTGAACCTTCACTGTGGAACCTTCATGTCCATGTACACCGAAATTCTCCATAGAGCATGCGAGAAGCGCCCGGGGACGGCGGGCCCTCCGCCGGTGAGCGAGGCGTTCAAGGAACTCCTTGATTGCCGGAGCAGACTGGCCTCGGCGCCATCGAACAGACGGCCCACGAATTGGGCCGCCGGCGCCTTGGCGAACCAGGTGGCCTACGACGTCGCCCTCATCGAGCTGGCCCGCTCCGTCGGAATCGCGTGCGACCCGGCCAGCTTCGAGCTGCCCGAACTCCGCCGGAACGAAGTGAACCGGGAGCTGGCCGCCCGAGGAGTGCACGTGGCTCACCCCCAGCTACGGGGTTGGGGGTAACGTCGGGTTCGGTGCCGTACCATTCGATCGATGACCCGAAAAAGCTGCGCCGGGTCATTGAGGCGACGCTCCTGCTCGAGGGCGATGTGGAGCTACCCGATCTGCTGCGGCATGTCATAGACGAGGCGAGGTCCATGACGGGAGCCCGCTACGCCGCCCTCGGGGTGCTCTCCGAGGATCGCACCAGCCTGAGCGATTTCTTCACCGCGGGCTTGACACCGGACGAGGAAAGGGGGATCGGCCCCCGCCCGACCGGCCGGGGAGTGCTGGGACTCGTCATCTCCGACCCCAAGCCCCTTCGCCTGGCCGAACTGGGGACGCACCCCGACAGTTTCGGGTTTCCCCCGCATCACCCTCTGATGACCTCGTTCCTCGGAGTGCCGATCAAGGTGCGCGGCGAGGTGTACGGCAACCTCTACCTCACCGACAAGGTCGGATCGTCCGAATTCACCCCGGATGACGTGGCGCTGGCGGAGGCTCTGGCCCTGGCTGCGGGCATCGGCATCGAGAATACGCGCCTGCACCAACGGGCGCGGCTCGTGGCGGTCTACGAGGACCGGGATCGACTCGCCCGGGACCTGCACGACACCGTGATCCAAAGGCTGTTCGGGGTGGGACTGAACATCCACAGCATGGCCGGCCGCGCTCCCGAGGACTTGGCGGAGGGACTCTCCGGCGCAGTGGCGGAGATCGATCGGGTCATAGAGCGGATCCGTTCCACCATCTATCAGCTCGGCATGAACGGGGAGGATCGGGGAACGCGGGACAGGATCGTCTCCCGCCTCCGAGAGCTGCGCTCGGTGGTCGGCTTCGACGTCCTGGTCTCCTTCGACGGACCCATCGACTCCGCCCTGACCGAAGTCGTGGCCGAGCATCTGATGGCCACCATTGGTGAATCGGTGACGAACGTCGGCCGCCACGCCCATGCCACCAGTGCCACGGTGACGGTCACGGTCGCCGACGGTGTCTGCGCACTGACCGTTCGGGACAACGGCGTAGGGATCGACGGGTCGAGGCCGCACGGGGGCGGTCTCGGACTGACCAATCTGCACAGTCGCGCCGAGAAACTGGGCGGGACCTTCCGGCTGGAGAATGCCGACGGGGGAGGCGCATTGGCGACCTGGCAGGTCCCACTCCATCCCTAAGGGGGTCCCCCGACGGTGAAACGAAAGGGCGCGCTACTCTCGAGCCCGATGCGTGCGGCCGGCCGGTGACGTCCCTCTCGATGCAGGCGTGGGTCGTCGACCGGCCCGGGCCCATCGACTCCGGCCCACTGGCGCGCCTCGAGAGGGAGATTCCGGAACCGGGACCCCGGCAGGTACGGCTACGCGTCTCGGTATGCGGGGTGTGTCGCACCGACCTGCACCTGGCCGAAGGCGACCTCACTCCCAAGCATGCCCGCGTGGTCCCAGGCCACGAGGTGGTCGGGCTCGTCGACCGCGTCGGTCCCGAGTGCTCCCGCCTGCACAGTGGAGACCGCGTCGGGGTCCCCTGGCTCGCCCACACCTGTGGAGCGTGCCGGTTTTGCCTGTCGGGACGCGAAAACCTCTGCCTGGCCCCCCTGTTCACCGGCTGGGACCTCGATGGGGGGTATGCCGAGTACACCGTCGTCGACGAGGCCTACGCCTACCGGTTGCCGGCCGGGTTCAGTGATGAAGAAGCCGCCCCCCTGCTCTGCGCGGGCATCATCGGGTACCGGGCTCTCCGCCGTTCGAACCTGCCGGCCGGGGGTCGGCTCGGCATCTATGGATTCGGCGGATCGGCCCACCTGACGGCACAGATCGCCATGGCTGAGGGCGCGCGCGTGCACGTGCTCACCAGATCGGCTGAAGCGCAGGCTCTCGCGCGCGAGCTCGGCGCGGCCAGCGTCGGCGGAGCCGACGCGCCGCCCCCGGAGCCGCTGGACTCGGCGATCCTGTTCGCTCCCGTGGGGACCCTGGTCCTCCCGGCCCTGGCGGCACTCGACCGCGGGGGCACGCTCGCCATCGCCGGAATTCACCTCAGTGACATTCCGACGTTGAACTACCAGGACCATCTCTTCGAGGAACGGACGCTGCAGAGCGTCACGGCGAACACCCGCCAGGATGGTGAGGAGTTCCTCGCGCGCGCGGCACAGATCCCGGTGCAGGTCACCACCACCCGGTATCGGTTCGACCAGGCGGACATCGCGCTGCGCGACCTCGCCCATGATCGCGTCAACGGCGCCGCCGTCCTGGTCAGCCCGGAGCACTGACGGCCGGCCGGGCCGGCCGGGCCGGCCGACACAGGCTGGACCGGCGCACCGAATCGTCGTCGGGGACGAACGTCAGTGAGGCTCGGGAGCGCCGTCAGGCTTTGCGGAACCTGAGGCCATGTGATCGGCCGCTACCGCGGCGGCGCGCTCCGGAGCCACCGTCATGCCCTCGCCGCCGCTGGGTACGGGCCGCTGGGCCAGCGCATACACCTCGGCGCCGTCGACGGTCTCTTTGTCGAGGAGGTGCTGGACCAACTCACCGAGCACGCTGCGGTGCTCGGTGAGGACCGCGATAGCCCGCTGCTCGGCCGCCCGCAGCATGCGGGCCACCTCGGCGTCGATGGCCGCCTGGGTCGCTTCGGCGAAGGGCCGGCTGGTGAAGGCACCCCCATCGCCTAAGAAGGCCGATCCCCCGCTCGGGTACCCCACCGGTCCGAGGGCGGCGGACAGGCCGAATTCGCGCACCATTTTGGTCGCCAATTCTGTGGCCTTGGCCAGGTCGTTGGCGGCCCCCGTCGAACCCTGGCCCAACACGACCAGCTCGCTCGCCCGGCCCCCCATCGTCACCGCCAGCATGTCGTCGAGGTAGTCCTCGCCGTAGAGGTGCCGCTCGACCACCGGGAGCTGTTCGGTCACCCCGAGGGCCTGGCCCGCCGGCAATATGGTCACCTTGGCGATGGGGTCGGCGTGATCGGAGTACGCCGCCACCAGGGCGTGGCCCGACTCGTGTACCGCCACCGCATGCTTCTCTTCGGGGATCAAGACGTTGGAGCCCTCCCGCCGGCCCAAAATGATGCGGTCCCGGGCCTCGTCGAAGTCGGCCGCCGAGATGATCTCGCGGTTGGCCCGCACGGCCACGATGGCCGCCTCGTTGACCAGGTTGGCCAGGTCTGCCCCCGAGAACCCCGGGGTGCCCCGGGCCACCACGGCGAGGTCCACGCTCTTGTCGAACTGCTTGCCGCGGGAGTGGACCTGAAGGATGGCCAGCCGCTCGGACAGGATCGGAAGGGGGATGACGACCTGGCGGTCGAAGCGCCCGGGACGGAGCAGGGCGGGGTCGAGGATCTCGGGCCGGTTGGTGGCGGCCAGGACGACGATCCCCGTGGCCGGGTCGAAGCCGTCCATCTCGGCCAGCAGCTGGTTGAGGGTTTGCTCGCGCTCGTCGTTGGAAACCACGGCGCCCGAGCCCGAGCGCCGCTGGCCGATGGCGTCGATCTCGTCGATGAAGATGATGGCCGGGGCGCGTTTGCGGGCCTCGGCGAACAGGTCGCGCACCCGGGCCGCCCCCACCCCCACGAACATCTCGACGAAGCTCGATCCGCTGACCGAGAAGAACGGAACCTTGGCCTCCCCGGCCACGGCCCGGGCCAAGAGCGTCTTGCCGGTGCCCGGAGGGCCCACCATCAAGATTCCCCGGGGCGCCATGGCCCCGGCTTTGGCATAGCGCTCGGGCTGCTGGAGGAAGTCGACCACCTCGCGGATCTCGACCTTGGCCCCCTCATAGCCGGCCACGTCGGCAAAGGTGGTGCTCGGGCGCTCCTCGTCGAAGACCTGGGCCTTGGAACGCCCCACCCCGAGCACCCCCTGGAGGCGGCCCGTCGCACCCTTGGAGAGCCGCCACCACAGGTACCCCAAAACGATGAAGGGGAGGAAGAGGATGACCGCCGAGAGCACATCGGCTCCGAAGCTCGACCCGGTCGTGTCGGCCGTGATGGCGACCCCGTCTTTTTGCAGCTGGTCCAAGAGGGCCTGGCCGGCCTGGGGCGGGATGGCGGTCGTGTAGCTCTTGCCGTCCTTGAGCGTCCCGCTGGCCGAACCGCTGGTGGCGATGGTGACCGTCTTGACCGTGTTACCCGAGACGTCTTTGAGGAATTGCGAATAGGTGAGCGTGACCTGGTTCTGGCCGCTCGTCGTGGGCAGGATGAAGAACAGGACGATGAAGATGACGGCGGCGATGAGCCACAGGTAGTGGCGCCAGGCCGGTGGCGGGGGCGGCGCGGTCGGCGTGCCCTGGTCTCTCGTCGGCGGCGCGGTGGCCTGCTTCGTCATGGTTCGCCATCATTCCACGTGCGACCACCGTCGATGCGTGGCGCGCCGGCACGCCGCGAGCCTGGCAGTGTTGTCGGGATGCCATCGTCGGGGCCGTCCGCGCGTCGGGGAACTCCACCGCTCCGGCTCCATGCGTGGTCCGACGGCGCCGTGGTCGCCATCGCCTTTGCCGCTCTGGCCTCGGGATTCGGGCAGTTCGGCGTCGTGGCGGCGCTGGGAGACGTCGCCCGCGAGTTCGGGCGGGTGACGCACGGTGCCACGATCGCCGACGAGGGCGGCCTGTCGGGCACCCAGTTGGGTGTCGGGTTGGCGATCATCCGATTGGCCTCGCTCGGAAGCCTGCCCCTTATCGGGCTGGCGGATCGGTTCGGTCGCCGCGCCATGCTCATCGCCACGCTGTCGATCGGCTTGGCCCTGACGGTGGCCTCCGCCGCCAGCTTCGGGTACTGGTCGTTCGTCGCCATCTTCGCCTTCGGACGTCCGTTTCTAAGTGCGACGAACGCCCTCACCCAGGTGGCGGCGGCCGAGCAGACCTCCTCACGCGGCCGGGCCTCGGCGGTCGCCCTCACCGCCGCGGGTTACGGATTCGGGGCGGGCCTCATCGCCGTGATCCACAGTCTTGCCTCGACGTCCCTCGGCTTCCGTGGCATCTGTGCGCTGGCGGCAGTCCCCTTGGCCGCGGTGCCGTTCCTCTACAAACGGATTCAGGAGCCCGACCGGTTCACGATCGCCGAGGTGGCCGCGGATCGCCCCCTGCCCGTGCTGGGTGCCGTGGGTCCCCGATTTCGCCGGCGTCTGTTCGTGGTGGCGGCGCTGGCCTTTGCGATTTCGGTGATCACCGGACCGGCCACGAGTTTCGTGTTCCTCTACGCACAGAACGTCCTCCACCAACCCGGGTATGTCACGGCGGCGATGGTCGTCGGCGCCGGTCTGTCCGGCTTGATCGGTCTGTTGGCCGGCCGATGGCTGGCCGACCGCGTCGGCCGGCGTCCCACCGCCAGCTTCGCCATGGTCGTCCTCTCGCTCCTCGGCGTGCTGACCTATGAGGGGTCTCGCCCGGCGTTGATCTGCGGCTACATCCTGGCCGTGATGGCGGGTTCGCTGCTGGCTCCCGCCGTGGGTTCGCTCCTGGCCGAACTGTTCCCCACTTCGGTCCGGGCCTCGGTGGCGGGCTGGTGGGTGGCCGCCGGTGTCCTGGGGGCCGTGGCGGGCCTGGTGGCCTTCGGGGCCGTCGCCGACGTGGGGAACCGGTTCGAGTCCGCCGCCGCGCTCACCTTTCTCCCGGCGGCGTTGGCGGCGGGATTGTTCTGGTTGCTTCCCGAGACCCGCGGAAGGGAGCCCGAGGACCTCTGGCCACCCGTAGGCCAGGGGGTTGACGCAAACTCCTGACGGCACCGGGACGCGACGCCCAGGACTTCGGGGGTGCCCTCCCCTCCACGCCCCATCGACCTAAGGTGCTCATTGTGTACGGGCCACACCCATCCTGCCCTTCATCTTGTCGAACGCTCAACTAGCGCTCGCTCTCACTACTGCCCGAGAAGGCTCCCTCTCGCTTTCGGGTGGTGCCGGCTCGCAGGGTGACGCAGCGCCGGGAGATGACCTCGCTCTTCGCTTCGACGGGGTCGTACGCCGCTACGGGCGGCACCTGGCCCTCGACCACCTGGACATTCACGTCAAGCGGGGGGAAACCCTCGCCCTCCTGGGCCCGAACGGCGCCGGGAAGTCGACCACGATCTCGCTCCTGCTCGGCCTCTTGCGACCCCATGAGGGGACGGTCGAGGTTCTCGGGACGACGGCGCGGAGCGCCGTGGCGCAGGGAAGGGTCGGCGCGATGCTCCAGACCGGTTCAGGCAGCGGGCTTCCTCCCGGCGTGAGAGTGGGCGAGGCACTTGCCCTCGTCCGGCGGCTCTACCGCCGGCCCGCTCCGTTCGACACCACCGTCGAGCGTGCCGGCATCGGTCCACTCCTCGGCTGCCGCACCAACCACCTGTCGGGGGGCGAGGCCCAGCGGGTCCGCTTCGCCCTGGCCATTGCCGGGGATCCGGAACTGGTCTTCTTGGACGAGCCGACCGTCGCCATGGACGTCGACGGTCGTCGGACGTTCTGGCGCATGATGCGCCAGTTCGGCCAGGAAGGACGGACCATCGTCTTCGCCACCCATCACCTCGAAGAGGCCGATCAGATTGCCGACAGGGTGATCGTCATCAACCACGGCCGGGTCGTCGCCGACGGGCCCGGGGCCACGCTCAAGGCCGCGGTGGCCGCCCGCCATCTCCGCTTCGTGGTGACGGACCCCGAGCCGGAGCGCTACGACCGGCTGGAGGGCGTCACCGACGTGGAGATATGCGGATCGGGAGTGACGCTCGTTTCGCTCGACGCCGACGCCACGGCGCGGGACCTCGTCCGCAGCAACATCGCCTTCAGGGATCTCGAGGTCACCGGCGCATGCCTGGAGGACGCCTTCATCGCATTGACGGAGCGCAAACGGAGCACCGATGGCGAGGTCACTCCATGAGCCCGCTGTTGGCCTTCGTCCGGTTCGAGCTCGTCCGCCTGTTGCGAAGCTGGAAGTTCCTCGCCATCACGGTGGGCTTTCCCGTGGTGTTCTACATGCTCTTCTTGGGCGAGCGCCGTTCGGGCCAGATAATCGACGGCACCGTGCCCTGGCGCGTCTACCTCATGGTCTCGATGTGCACATTCGGCGCGCTCGTGGCAGCGCTCAATGCCGGCGGGAGCCGTCTGGCCACCGAACGCTCCACCGGCTGGGCCCGCCAGCTCAGGGTGACGCCAATGCCCGCGTGGTCCTATGTGGCGACCAAGGTGACGGCGTCCATGTTGGTCGTGTTGCCGGTACTGATTCTGGTCGAGCTGGTCGGGTTCACCTTCGGTGGCGTACGGCTCGGGATCGGGCAGTGGGTCGGCCTCACCATGTTGCTGTGGATCACCGCCATCCCCTTCGCCGTTCTGGGCGTGTTCGTGGGATTCATGGTCAACGCCGAGACGGCGTACCCCGTCGTGACCGCGTTGATGTTCGTCCTGGGCTACTTCGGAGGCCTCTTCAATCCGGTGAGCCAGATGCCGCGCGCCCTCCAGTCGGCGGCGCAGGCGCTCCCCAGTTTCCACCATGCCGCACTGGCGTTGGATCTCCTGGCCAGCCAGACCCTCGGCGCAGGCAACTGGCTCGTGCTGGGCGGCTACACCGTCTTCCTGGGCCTGGCGCTCGCCTGGAAGTACCGCGTCGAGGAGTCGCGCGGCCTGGCGTAGCGACACAGGGGGCGGGGCCAGCGGGCCGACCTCGTCTCTCGTTCTTCGCAAGACCCGATGCGCGTGTACGGCCCGGGCATCCGGTGACCGCCGACGCCCGCCTGCAAAGCTGGGTGCGTGCACTG
>Ga0181525_10004882_pt1 | contig 10143 bp, 8 predicted proteins | sample PEATcosm2014_Bin_48_FD_121100 | JGI IMG/M metagenome (GOLD analysis project Ga0181525, IMG submission 121100) | Peatland microbial communities from MTU Mesocosm Facility, Houghton, MI, USA - PEATcosm2014_Bin06_10_metaG | ecosystem: Environmental > Terrestrial > Soil > Wetlands > Peat | place...
CCCGTAGGCGGGGCCGTAGAACGGGCCGTAGAAGCCGCCGAAGGTTTCGATGTCCTCATAGCGGCGGTCATAGGCGAAGTATTGGATGCCGTTGACCGTGACCTGCTTGTCGGGGACGCCGAGGCCTTGGACCAGGGTTTGCTCGCTGGCGCCGACATAAGCCGACATGCGGACCTGTAGGCTGGGGCCGGTGGCGCAAGCCGCCAGGGCGAGGAATGAGATGAGGGCCAGGGGAGTTGGGCGCATCGTCGTCTCCTAATTGCGAACAAGAAAGCAGCGCTTATTAATCTGGGCCTGGGGCTTTGACGGCGCCACAACCCATGCCCCAGAGTCCCAAAAGTTTTTTGGTTCTTTTTTTCAAAAAAGAACCGCTTTCTTACTCTAGCACAATAGTTGCTGCTTTTCACCCCGGCAGCCAGAGGACATCGGCGATGCGCGGGGCGCCGGTGGCGAGCATGGCCAGGCGGTCGAAGCCCAAAGCGATGCCCGCGCAGGGCGGAAGTTGGGCTACGGCGGCCAAAAATGCTTCGTCGAGCGGCCAGTCCGGGCCGTGGATTGCGTGGCGGCGGGCGCGATCTGTCATGAATCTTTCTCGTTGTTCGGCGGCGTCGGTGAGTTCGACGAAGGCGTTGGCGAGTTCGATGCCGCAAATGTAGAGCTCGAAGCGCTCGGCGACGCGGGGGTCTTCCGGGCAGCGCCGCGCCAGGGCGGCTTGGGCGGCGGGCCAGTGGGTGAGGAAAGTGGGGGTTTCCTGGCCGAGATGCGGCTCGATGCGCTCCAGCAGCAGGCGGAAGAAGAGGTCTTCCCAGTCTTCGCCGGGGCGCAGGCGGGCGTTGGCGGCGGCGGCGAGGGCGGGGGCGTCTCCGGCGGTGGCGAGGACGTCCGCGCCCACGTAGCGGGTGAAGGCGTCCGCCACGGTGATGCGCTCGAAGTGCCACAGGTCTGCGGTGATGCCTTGGCAGGTGACTTGCGGCGGGAGGACGGCGCGGAGCAGCGCCTCGGTTTCGTCCATCAGGGCGGCCATGTCCGCGCGCAGGGAATACCATTCGAGCATGGTGAATTCGGGGGCGTGGGTGGGGCTGTGCGGTTCGTCGCGCCAGACGCGGGCGAGCTGGAAGATCGGGCCGGAGCCGCCCGCCAGGAGTTTTTTCATGGCGAATTCGGGGCTGGTGTGCAGGTAGCGCTCGCCCGCGCGGACGGCGCGCAGGTGGACTTCCTCGCCGGGGGCGGGCACGGCGTAGGGGGTTTCGGCCTCGGTGTAGCCGCGCGCGGTGAAGAAGGCGCGCACGGCGGCGCTGAGGCGGTTGCGCCGGCGCAGGGCTGGCAAGCGGTCAGCTAAGTTTTCCCAGGCTTGAGACATGATGGCGCACCCTTTACATCCGGCGCCATGCTTGACCGCACGCTGCGCACTGTTGACGAGCTTATCGCCTCCGGCCTCGCCGAAGAAGCCTCCCGCGCGGGGTTGGAGGAAGTGGCGGCGCGTTATGCCATCGCCATCCCTCCGGCGCTGGCGGGGCTGATCGGCGAGCCGGACGATGCGATTGGGGTGCAGTTTATTCCCAGCGCCGCTGAACTGATCACGGCGGCGCATGAGAGTGACGATCCGATTGCCGATCTGGCGCTCTCGCCGGTGCCGGGGATTGTCCACCGCTACCCGGACCGCGCGCTGCTCAAGCCGCTGCTCGCCTGCCCGGTTTATTGCCGGTTCTGCTTCCGGCGCGAGCAGGTGGGGCCGGATGGCGGGCTGCTCTCCGAGGCGGAGCTGGCCGGGGCCTATGCGTATCTGTCGGCGCATGCGGAAATCCGGGAGGTGATTCTGACGGGGGGTGATCCGCTGATCCTTTCGCCCCGGCGGCTGGGGGAGATTTTGCGGGCGCTGAGCGACATTCCGCATATCGAGGTGCTGCGGATTCATACGCGCGTGCCGGTGGCCGACCCAGGGCGGATGACGGCGGCGCTGCTGGCGGCGCTGGAGATTGAGAAGCCGCTGTTCATCGCCCTGCACGCCAACCATGCGCGGGAGCTGACGGCGGAGGCCGTGGCGGCGTGCGGCAAGCTTCAGCGGCTGGGGATTCCGATTCTGGGGCAGAGCGTGCTGCTGGCGGGGGTGAATGATTCGGAAGCGGCGCTGGGCGAGCTGTTCCGCGCCATGCTGCGGGCGCGGATTAAGCCGTATTATCTGCACCAGCTGGACCCCGCCCCCGGCACGGCGCGGTTTCATGTGCCGGTTGAGCGGGGGCGGGAGATTCTGGCCGCGCTGCGCGGGCATATCAGCGGCACGGCGCTGCCCACTTATATCCTTGACCGGCCGGGCGGGCTGGGGAAGATTCCGCTCTAAAACGCCACCTGGAGTTCGGCCTGGGCGCTTTGCGCGGACCAATTGCCCGCCACCTGCGCGCTGTATCGCGCTGCCAGTGACCAGCGTCCCCGGCTGACGGTGAGGCCGATGCTTGCCTGCCCGGCGAGACCGTCCAGCCTGGGGGCGGCGGCGGTGAAGCTGTCGCCGTCGGCGGTGGCGGTGACGGCGCTGCCGGGGTTGCCCAGGGCGTCCACCAATCCGAGGCTGAGTTGCGGCGTGACGGTGAGCTGGGAGACGGTGACGAAGGGGCGGCTGATGCTAAGGCGCAGGAAGGGTTCTACCCCGGTACCGCCGGAGGCGTTGGCGTGGAGGGCGAAGGCGGTCAGGGGGGCGGACTCCGAGAAACTGCCCATGCGGATGTTGGCGGCTTCGACGCCGAGTTGCGGGGTGAGGGTGGTGGCGCCGAAGGTGAGCGGCCAGGCGAGCTGGGCGGCGCCGGAGAGGACGGTGCCGTTTGCGTGGGCCGTGGCCGCGCCGATGCCGGTGGCGCGGGCGGAGTTGGCGGTGGCGAGCCCGCCCATGATGTCGCCAGAGAGGACCAGCGGGCCGATTGGCTGCGCGCCGTAAAGGGCGAGGCGGACGGTGTTGGTGTTGCTGGCGCCGCCTTGGCGGTCGGTCAGGGCGGTGGTGTCGTAGCCCACCGCCAGGCCCAGGCGGGTGCCGGAGGCGTTCACGGTGCGGTCCAGCCCGGCGAGGAAGCCGCCGCCGGTGGTGTTGTAGGCGCCGTCCACGGTGGTGGCGCTGCCGGTGGCTTCCACCCAGCCGCCGGCGGCGCAGAGGCCGCTGGCCAGGGCGGCGGCGAGGCCGGCGGGGCCGGAATCTCCGGCGTGGATGGGGGCCTGGCAGGGGGATGCGCTGCCGGCGGCGTGGGTGAGCAGGCTGTCGCTCAGCTGCTCGGCGCTGGTGGCCTGGGCCTGGTTGGCGTCGGCGAAGAGGGCGGCGTCGCGCGGGGCGACGGTGAAGCTGCGCAGGACCTGCCAATTGACCTGACTGCTGGCGCTGATCAGGGACAGGTTGTTCTGGCCCGCGTCCAGGCCCGCCCAGGCTTGCGTGCTGACATCGGAGAACGCGCCGGTGATGCCGTTGGTGGCGGTGAGGAAATTTTCGGTTTTGGGCTCGTAGGTGCCGGGGGCGAGCATGTAGACGAGGTTGCCCGCGAGCTGCGCGCTGCCGGTGATGTTGAACTGGGTGCTGCCCTGCGGCGAGACGGCGACCAGGATGGTGGCGGCGCTGCCCTGGATGTAATTGCCGGTGAGGTTGAGCGGCGTGCCGATGAGGCCGACTTGCAGCGAACCGTTGTTCAGCAGGGTGCCCACATGCCAGTTGCCCGAGAGGGTCCAGTCCGCGCCGGGGGCCAGATCGGCGGTGGCAAGGCCGGTGACGGTGCTGTTCAGGGCGCCGGTGCCGTTGAGCGCCAGGGCGCCGCCGGGGCCGGAATCCTCGATGGCGCCGGAGATGAGGGCGCCGGTGTCCAGGGTGATCGTGTCGCCCGCGCCGGTCAGGCCGATGGCGTCGCCGCCGGGCTGGGTGGTGGCGATGGTGCCGGTGTCGAGAATGGTGACACCGCCGGCGGCGAGGATGCCCACCTCGCCGGAGATGTCGCCGCTGTTGGTGAGGGTGCTGCCGCGCCCGAGATTGGCGCCAAGCAGGCCGCCGCTGAGGATGCCGGAATTAACCAGCGTGGCATTGCGGCCGAGACGCACACCTTGGACGGTGCCGGTGATGACGCCGCTGTTTTCCACCACGCCGCCGGGGGCGATGTCGATCACGCCGTCGATGCCGCCGGTGAGCGAGCCGGTGTTGGTGAGGGTGTCCGCGCCGGTGAGGTAGACGGCGAAATGGGTGCCGGTGATGGCCCCGGCATTCTGGATGGCGGAACCGTTGACCCCGGCATAGACGCCGGAATAGCCCGCCGTGAGGTGCCCGGTCGCGGTGTTGGTGAAGCTGCCGCCGCCGTAGAGGGAGACGGCGTCGCCCTCGCTGGCGGTGATGGTGCCGCTGTTGCTCACCGTGCCGCCGCCATTGCCGGTGTAAACGCCGATATGCCCGCCATGGATGGAGCCGCTGTTGGTCACGCCGCCGCCGCCGTTGAGGCTGACGCCGTCCCATCCGGCGGTGATGAGGCCGGTATTGGCCACGCTGCCGGGGCCGCCTTGCACCAGCACGCCGTAGGCCGAGGCGCTGATCGTGCCGGAGTTGGTCACACTGCCGCCGGCGTTCAGCTGGATGCCGGTGCTGGCGGTCACGTCGCCTGCGTTGGTGAGGGTCCATTCCGTGCCGGAGCCCAGAACCGCCGGGCCGCGCGCCGGGGAGAGCGTGGTGCCGGCGGTGATGCTCACCGGACCGGCGGTGTAATGGGCGAGGTCCACCGTGGTGAACTGATCGGTGCTGATGACGCTCTGCGCCGCTGCCGCCGGGGCCAGGACCACGCCGAACGACAGGGCCGCCGGGAGGGCCAGCAACGCGCCGGATTTGTGGAAGGAGCTGTGATTCATTGCCGGGTTCCTAAAACCGGGCCACGTTTTGCCGCCCCATTCACCACTTTAAGTAGCGTCAGCCTAGGCCGGGGAAGGTGAATCGAGCGTTAACCAAACTGGCAAAAATCGCGTAATGATTACTTTAAATCTTTACCTTCCGCCGCCGGGGCGCGCGGGCGCACCACCCCCCTCCCTTGCCTCGGGCGCGGCGGCGTCGTAAGCCCCCGCTTCGCAATCCGCAGTCAAATTATAAGCAGAGTTCTTTTATGAAACAGCAGGCAAACCTTATCCGCGCCGGTCAGGTCATCGAACACGAAGGCAACCGCTGGTCGGTGCTGAAACAGCAGATCATCACCCCCGGCAAAGGCGGCGCCTTTATCCAGGTGGAAATGCGCAACCTGAAAACCGGCAATAAAACCAACGAACGCTGGCGCACCGCCGATACCGTGGAACGCCTGACCACCGAAGACCGGGACTATACCTACTCCTACACCGATGGCGATAACCTCGTGCTGATGGATCCCGAAACCTTCGAGCAGTTCATCGTGCCCGCCACCATCCTCGGCGACGCCGCACCGTTCCTGCAAGATAACATGAAAGTCTCCGTCGGCCTGGTGGAAGGCGATCCCGTCTCCATCACCCTGCCGCCGAACGTGACCTTGGAGATCATCGAAGCCGACCCGGTCGTCAAAGGCCAGACCGCGTCCTCCTCCTACAAGCCCGCCAAACTCTCCAACGGCGTGAAAACCCTCGTGCCGCCGTTCATCGAAGCCGGCGAACGCATCGTCGTGCGCACGGAAGACGGGAGCTACGTGGAACGGGCTAAGGGGTAAGCAAGGCGAGGGGGCGCTGCCCCCTCGACCCCCGCTAAGGGCTCGCCCTTAGAACCCTTAACTAGGGTTTGTGGAGGGAGGGGTAACTCGCCTCCACCGACCTTGAATAATTACCACCTTCGTTGGGAGCGAGTTCCCCCTCCCTCCACAAACCCTAACTAACGCGGATCGAACGGCGCGTCCGTTCGCGGGGGTCCAGGGGGCAGAGCCCCCTGGCCTTACTTAACCTTTAGGAGCCCATTTCCATGATGCCACGTCTTTCCGCGCACATGACCGTGATGCAGGCGGCGGCCCAGAAGGCGGCCAAGCGGCTGCTGCGGGATTTTAATGAGGTTGAGAATTTGCAGGTTTCCGTGAAGGGGCCTGGGGATTTTGTCAGCCAGGCGGATTTGCGGGCGGAGCAGAGCATTCGCGAGGATTTGGAGAAGGCGCGGCCTGGCTATGCGTTGCTCATGGAGGAGTCCGGGGCGAGCGGGTCCGAGAAATGGGCCTGGCGCTGGGTGGTGGATCCGCTGGATGGGACGACGAATTTTCTGCATGGGATTCCCCATTGGGCGATTTCCATCGCGCTGGAGCGGCGGTTGCCGGATGGCGAGTCCGAGGTTGCGGCGGCGGTGGTGTATTGCCCGGTGAATAATGAGATGTTCTGGGCGGAGAAGGGCGTTGGCGCGTATCTCAACGACAAGCGGCTGCGGGTTTCCGCGCGGCGCGAGTTGAAGGATGCGTTGTTTGCCACGGGGATTCCGTTTGCCATTTCGCCCGCGTCCACGCGGCTGTCTTTTGCCCGCACGGTGAGTACGCTGATTCCGCAGGTGGCTGGGATCCGGCGGTTTGGCTCGGCGGCGCTGGACCTCGCCTGGGTCGCGGCGGGGCGGTATGACGGCTATTGGGAAACCGGCGTGAAGCCGTGGGACATTGCGGCGGGCATGTTGATTGTGCGCGAAGCAGGCGGTTACGCCACCGATGCCGAGGGTAAAGACGTGCTGGCCAACACTGTGGTGGCGGCAAACCCGCATATGCATCCCAAATTGCTGGAAGTTGTGCAGGACGGTCTGGCGGCAGGAAGGGGATAAGGCTAAAGTTTCCTGGTGAAACTTATATCCCTGATCGTCCTTTCGGCCTCGATGGTTCCGGTCTGCGCTGCGGCGCAGGTTTCGGTCAATCATGCAGCCCTGATGCAGCTGGCGGGCATCGCCCCCACGCCCCCCGCCGCGGCGGCGCCGCCGCCGGTGGTGCATCATATCCGCCACCGGCCCAAGGTGGTTGTGGCGGTGGCCAAGCCGGTGCCGCCCCCTGCCCTGGCGGTGCTGGCACCGCTGCCCGCCTTGCCTTCCGCGCCCCCGGAGACGCCCGCGCAGGCGGCCAAGGGGCTGTCCAAGGCGTTCTTTGCTCCGGTGCCGCCGATTGCCGTGGCGCAGCCGCCGGTGCATGTGGTTCCGGCCTCGGTGGCGCTGACGCTTCACTTTGCCGATGGCAGCGCCGCCTTGCCGGAGGATGCCGGCGCCGCGTTAAAACCGTTTTGCACCGCGCATGGGGTGATCGGCATTGACGCTTACGCGCCGGCCAACCCGGAAGATCCTTCCTCGGCCATGCGGCTTTCCATGTCCCGCGCCTTTGCCGTGCGCGATGCGTTGAGTGCCTGCGGTCTGCCGATGCAGCAGATGCTGCCGCGCGCCATGGGCGGCAGCACGTCCCCGGACGAAAACACAACCGAAATTACAGCAGGACCGGCCAAATGACCCAGCCCAGGGGCTATCTCATCCGCATGCTTGTGTTCTGCCTGGTGGTGTACGGCACGGCGGCGATCATCTCGCCGCAACTGGCACGATTTTTCCTGGCCAATCCGCTGATCAACTCGGTGATTGTGCTGGTGGAGCTTTTTGGCGTGTTCTGGAATTTGCGCCAGGTGCAGCGGCTTTACCCGGAAGTGCTGTGGGTGGAAGATTTCCGCCGCCCACGCCAGAAGCTGGAACAGGCCCCCTCCCCCGTGCTGCTGGCGCCGATGGCGCGCATGCTGCACGGGCGGGCGGATGAGGACCGGCGCATTACCCTCTCCGGCCAGGCGATGGGCACGCTGCTGGATGGGATTTCCAGCCGGTTGGATGAGAGCCGGGAGCTTTCGCGCTATGTCACCGGGGTGATGATCTTCCTCGGTCTGCTCGGCACGTTCTGGGGCTTGCTGCATACCGTATCTTCCGTGGCGGCGGTGATTAACGGCATGAACCTGGATGGCGGGGATGTGAACGGCATGTTCGCGCAGCTCAAAGCCGGGCTGGCCGGGCCGCTGGCCGGCATGGGCACGGCATTTTCGTCCTCCATGTTCGGTCTCTCCGGTGCATTGATTTTGGGCTTTCTCGACCTCACCGCAGGCCAGGCGCAGAACCGGTTTTTTAATGAGCTGGAAGAATGGCTGGCCACGCTGACGCGGCTTTCCTCCGGCGCACTGGGCGGGGATGGTGAAGCCTCGGTGCCGGTTTATGTGCAGGCGCTGCTGGAGCAGACGGCGGAGAACATGGAGTCGCTGCACCGGATTCTGGTGCGCGGCGAGGATGGGCGGGTGCAGGGCAATGCAGCGCTGGTCTCGCTCAATGAACGTATCGCCACGCTGTCCGACACGCTGCGCACCAACCAGCAGCTCATGCTGAAAATGGCGGAGACGCAGGCGGCGCTGGGCCCGGCGATCAGCCATCTGGCCAATGCGGCGCAGCAGGGCGGGGCGGATGATGTTTCACGCGCGCATCTGCGGAATATTGAAATTCTGCTGAGCCGGATGATTACGGAATCCGAGCTGGGCCGCACGCAGAGCCTGGCGGAACTGCGCAGCGACATTAAACTGCTCTCGCGCACCCTGGCGGCCGTGGCGGATGACTCGCGGTCATGAGGGGGCGGCGCGGCGGCAGTAACGGGCTGGAGGCATGGCCGGGCTATGTGGACGCGCTGTCCACGCTGCTCATGGTCACCATCTTCGTGCTGCTGGTGTTCGTGCTGGCCGAAGCGTTTTTGTCCTCGGCGCTGACCGGGAGCGACAACACCATCTCCATGCTGCGCGACCAGGTGGCGGAACTCTCGCAGAGTCTCTCCATGGAGACCTCCAAGGATACCAATCTGGCGCAGGAGATGGCGGCGCTGAATGCCGAGCTGGCCACCGCGCAGGCACAGAATGCCGGGCTGAACCAGCAGCTGACCGCAGCGAACGGCACCATCGCGACGATGAATACGCAGGCGCAGGCGGTGCAGGCACAGCTCTCCGACGCGCAGGCCCAGGCCGCCGCCGCCGCCGGGCGGATTGCCGCACTCCAGGCGCAGATGACCGCGCAGGCCCAGGCCGAAGCCAACGCGCCGCCAACGGTGCAGGCGCAGCTGACGCAGACCCAGCAGAAACTCACGGCGCAGCAGGCGATCTCGCAACAGGCGCTGGCCCAGGTCACGCTGCTGAACCAGCAGATTGCCGCCATGCGGCTGCAACTGGCCGCACTCAACCAGGCGCTGGAGGCCTCGCAGGCCGCCGACGTGAAAGACAATGTGCAGATCGTCAATCTCGGCCAGCAGCTCAATGAGGCGCTGGCGCGCAAGGTGGAGGAGTTGCAGCAATACCAAAGCGCGTTCTTCCACGCGATGCGCGATGCGCTGGCCAATGAGCCGAATATTCAGGTCGTCGGCGACCGCTTTGTGTTTGAAAGCGACGTGCTGTTCCCGGTGGATCAGGCGACGATTACCCCGGCGGGGGCGGCGGAAATTGGCGATGTGGCCAAGGCGATGACGGAAATCTCTGGGAAAATCCCGTCTAACGTGAACTGGATTCTCTCCGTGCAGGGCTATGCCGACGCGCAGCCGATTACCGGCGGGCCGTATCATTCCAACTTCGACCTGTCCTCGGCGCGCGCGCTGACCGTACTGGATCTGCTGGTGCAGGATGGCGTGCCGCAGAACCGGATTGCCGCTTCGGCGATGGGGGCGAATGATCCGATTGCCGTGGGGACGACGCAGGCGGATTATGCGCAGAATCGCCGGATTGAGTTCCGGCTGACGACGCCTTGAGGGAGTTGAAAAAGGCCAAGGGGCTTTGCCCCCTGGACCCCCAGCAAAGGCTCGCCTTTGCAATCCGTTAATTTAACCGAAGCCAAATCCCGCGCGCGGGCTGCGGCAAAAGTTTTACGCGCGGGATGTAATCCCGAGGCGGGTGCGGAACTCTCCAGGCTGGTGCTACGGGATTTTCTACCGCCTGCGGGGGCGGTGGTGGCGGGGTTTTGGCCGATCCGCGATGAGATTAATATTTTGCCGCTGCTGCATGGGCTGGCCGAGCGCGGCTACACGCTCTGCCTGCCGGAAACCCCGGCTTACGGCGCGGCACTGACGTTTCGGAAATGGCAGCCTGGAGCTGAGCTTTTGCCGGGGCGTTTTGGCACGGCGCATCCGGCGGGGGATGTGGTGCGCCCGGATTTTTTACTGGTGCCGCTGCTGGCGTTCGACGCAC